>Ga0310830_100028_pt1 | contig 355799 bp, 345 predicted proteins | sample WT_ome_5_FD_201301 | JGI IMG/M metagenome (GOLD analysis project Ga0310830, IMG submission 201301) | Sorghum-adapted microbial communities enriched on wild type (WT) sorghum from Joint BioEnergy Institute, Emeryville, California, United... ... | reverse complement strand
ACGGCGGCCCACCCGACCGGACCGGCCACACCACGGCATGCCACCCGGCAGACCTGGCCGACCAGCTCCTCTACGCCGCCCTGGCCCACCGCGACCCCGGCGACACCCTCGCCACCCCCGACGAGGAGGAGGACCCGACCACCCACCTGTGGGCACCCCGCTCCACCACCCTGACCCTCACCCACACCAGCCCCACCGGCAAAACCCTCCCCGGCGCACCACCCAGACACCCCACCCCCGCCGAACTGCTCGGCAACGTCCTCGACCACTCCTCCGCCGAACAGGACGGGCAGGAGACCGAGGACACCCCGCCCAGCCAGACCACCGACACGGCACCCCCACCCTCGAAACCCGACGACGAACCGCCGCCGTTCTGACGTCGCGGCGAGCCTGGTGACGGCGGAGTCCGGCGAGGGAGGGAGCGGGAGCAAAGAATTCTGCGGGATGCTGTCGTATCCAGCCGTTGCCGTTCGTGGTGTGGGTGAGAGGCGGTGAGGGTCACCGCCGACCGAGAGGAGACAAGGTGCCCAAGTATCTGATCGCCTTCAACGACGAGTGGGTCCCCGAGCACACCGCGGACGAGCTCCGGGCCAAGGCCAGGGCCAGCATGGCGCTGGTCGAGGAGATGAAGGCCGCTGGTGTGTTCGTCTTCGCCGATGGCGGCATCGACGCCTCCACCGTGGTGTGCAGCGTCGTGGCCGACGGGGAGAAGCCCGTCTTCACCGACGTGCCCTACACCGAGACGAAGGAGCACCTGGGCGGGTTCACCGTCATCGACGTCCCCGACGACGAGACCGCCCGCTACTGGGCCGGCCGGATGGCCGTGTGCCTCGACTGGCCCCAGGAGGTGCACCGGTTCCCGGGGCCACCGCAGCTCGACGGCAACGACGGAAGGAGCAACTGAGGTGCCGCGCTACCTGCTGTCCGTCTTCGGCCCCGCTGAGCGGGGCGACAACAAGTACGGCACGTACAGCTCCAAGGAGGAGATGGAGCAGGCGTTCGCCGACACCGGAGCGTTCAACGAGATGCTCCAGCGGGAGGGCCACTTCGTCTTCGCCGACGGGCTCCAGGAGGCCACCACGGCGACCACGGTCGACGGCCGGGGGGACCGGCCGGTCATCATCGACGGGCCGTACCTCGAGACCAAGGAGCACATCGGCGGCTTCTGGGTCGTCGAGGCCGAGGACCTCGACCGGGCCCTCGACCTCGCCGCGAAGGGGAGCAAGGCCTGCCGCCAGGTCGTGGAGGTGCGCCCGTTCCACACCGAGGAGTCGTTCCGGGCGATCCTCGAGTCGTGATCGGCACCGAGTCGTGATCGGCACCGAGTCGTGACCGGCACCGAGTCGTGGTCGACGTCGCTCGTGGCTGAGACCAAGGCGCAGGAGGCGATCACCCGGGCCCACCGCGAGGAGTGGGCCCGGGTGGTGGCCACCCTGGCCCGCCGGTTCGGTGACCTCGACCTGGCCGAGGACGCGGCCGCCGAGGCCTTCGCCGCCGCGGTCGAGCGCTGGCCGCACGACGGCATACCGCCCAACCCCGGCGGCTGGCTCACCACCACCGCCACGCGCCGGGCCATCGACCGGATCCGGCGGGAGTCCCAGCGCGACGCGCGGCACCAGGCGGCCCAGATGCTGTATGACGACACCCCGGCCGAGCCCGTGGGCCCGGTTCACGACGACCGGCTCCGGCTCGTGTTCACCTGCTGTCACCCGGCGCTGTCCATGGAAGCACGGGTCGCCCTGACACTGCGGCTGCTCGGCGGGCTGACGGTCGCAGAGATCGCCCGGGCCTTCTTCGTCCAGGAGACGACGATGGCCCAGCGGATCACCCGGGCGAAGGCCAAGATCAAGGGCGCCCGGATCCCCTACCGGGTCCCCTCCGAAGCGGACATCACCGAGCGGCTGCAGGGCGTCCTCGCGGTGATCTTCCTGATCTTCAACGAGGGATACCTCGCCAGCGACGGGGAGGACCCGCTGCGGGTCGACCTCACCGACGAGGCGATCCGGCTCGGCCGGCTGCTCCACGAGCTGCTGCCCGACGACGGCGAGGCCACCGGGCTGCTCGCCCTCATGCTGCTCACCGACGCGCGCCGGCACGCCCGGATCTCGCGCACCGGCGAGCTGGTCACCCTCGAGGAGCAGGACCGCGGCGCCTGGGACCGCGAGCTGATCGCCGAGGGCCACGACCTGGTCCGCGAGCGGCTCCGGGCGGTGGCCGCAGGCGGGCCCCCACCGGGGCGGTACCAGCTGCTCGCCGCGATCAACGCCGTCCACACCGCCGCTCCGTCGGCCCGCGACACGGACTGGTCGCAGATCGTGGCCCTCTACGACCGGCTGGTGGCCATCGACCCGTCGCCGGTCGTCCGGCTCAACCGCGCCGTCGCCGTCGCCGAGGTGGACGGACCCGACGTCGGCCTGGCCGAGGTGGAGCGTCTCACCGACGCACTCGACGGCTACCACGCGCTGCACGCGACACGGGCCGAGCTGCTGCGGCGACTGGGCCGGAGCAGGGACGCGCGCACGGCATACGACCGGGCGATCGAGCTGGCCGGCAACCCGGCCGAGCGCACCCACCTCAGCCGACGACGGGACCAGCTCGGATCCGACCGCTGAGCGAGCCACCGGACGCGTGCGGTCGGGTCTTGTCCGAGGCGGACGACAGGAGCAGATTGGGGGGTGGCCGAGCAGTCGACGTTGGCCACATCCGGCGCCTGGCTTCCCGACCGTCCCCTACCGGCCGCTTCGGGACAGGAGGTCGAAGATGAGCGCCGGTCGCAGTTTCCCCGAAGGTTTCAGGTGGGGCGTCGCCACGTCGTCGTACCAGGTCGAGGGTGCCTGGGACGAGGACGGCAAGGGCCCCTCGATCTGGGACACCTATGCCCACACCCCCGGCATGGTGCACAACGACGACAACGCCGACGTCGCCAACGACCACTACCACCGCTACGTCGAGGACGTCGCCCTGATGAAGGGTCTCAACGCCAACGCGTACCGGTTCTCCATCGCGTGGCCGCGGATCTTCCCCGAGGGCGTGGGCCAACCCAACCCGGCCGGGTTGGCGTTCTACGACCGGCTGGTGGACGAGCTGCTGGGTGCCGGCATCGAGCCGTTCGCGACCCTCTACCACTGGGACCTGCCGCAGACCCTGCAGGACAGGTACGGGGGCTGGCAGGGCAGGGAGACCGCCCAGGCGTTCGCCGACTACGCCGGCTATGTCGCGGCGCAGCTCGGTGACCGGGTACGGCACTACTTCACGATCAACGAGTTCGCCTCGTTCGTCGAGGGTGGCTACCAGGGCCTGACGGTGCAGGTCGGTGGTGGGAAGACCGTGCACCTCGGCGCCGCACCGGGGCTCGCCCTGGACGACGCCGAGCTGAAGCAGGTGCGGCACCACGCGGTCCTGGGTCACGGTCTCGCGGTCCAGGCGATCCGGGCCCAGGCCCCGGGCGGGACGAGGGTCGGTTTCGCCGAGAACATGCGGGTGGCGGTCCCGCTCATGGACACCCCGGAGTACGTCGGCGCGGCCGAGGCCGCGACCCGCGACGGCAACGCGGGGTTCATGACGGTGCTGCTGGAGGGCCGCTACCCGGACGAGTACCTCGCCTCTGCCGGCGGAGGGACGCCGCGGTTCACCGACGACGAGCTCGCGACGATCTCCTCGCCGCTGGACTTCGTGGGCATCAACGTCTACAGGCCCGGCTGGTACATCGAGCCCTCGGACGAGCCGCCCGGCTACCGCGCCGTCCCGATCAACGAGTCGCACCCGAAGATGAAGGCGAGCTGGCACGTCCTCGACCCGGAGGTCATGTACTGGGCACCGCGGGAGGTGCAGTCGATCTGGGGCGCGGCCTCGATCTACATCACCGAGAACGGCTGCGCCGCCTCCGACGTGGTCGCCGAGGACGGCAGGATCTACGACTCCGACCGGGTGATGTTCCTGCGCGCCTGCCTGGGGCAGCTGCAGCGCGCCACGGCCGACGGGGTGCCCGTGCACGGCTACTTCCACTGGTCCGCGCAGGACAACTTCGAGTGGATGGACGGGTTCGGCAACCGGTTCGGGCTCGTCTACGTCGACTTCGACACCCTGGAGCGGACCCCGAAGCTCAGCGCCGAGTGGTTCCGGGAGGCAGCACGTCGCAACGAGGTCGTCTAGGCAGAGGCGCAACGAGGTCGTCCAGGCAGAGGCGCAACGAGGTCGTCTGGGCGGAGGCGCAACGAGGTCGTCTGGGCGGAGGCGCAACGAGTGCCCGGGCAGATCCTCGCGCCCGGGCAGATCCTCGCGCCCGGGCGGGCAGAACCACGACACCCCGGCGCGGTCCTTGGTGTATGCCGTGACCCGCCCTAGCGTGGGCGGTCGCCTCGGCGACGGACCCGGGGCGGTCGTCAGGTCCGCGAGGCAGCAGGGGAGATCCGGTGGTCAACGTCCTGCTCGCCGGCGGGATCGCGATGGCCGTGGCGCTGCTGTGCACGCCGGCGTTCATCCGGTTCCTGGTGCGTCGGAGCTACGGCCAGTTCATCCGGGACGACCTGACCCACCACCACGTCAAGCGCGGCAAGCCCACGATGGGCGGGGTCGTCATCATCGGGGCCGCGCTGGTCGGCTACCTCGCCTCGCACGGGATCGTGCTGGGGCTCAGCGCCCTGGGCCTGTTCGGTGTGGACCCGGGCCGTATCTCGCTGAGCGCCCTGCTCGTGCTGTTCCTGCTCGTCGGGCTGGGACTCGTCGGCTTCCTCGACGACTTCACCAAGATCCGCAGGGAACGCAGCCTCGGGCTCACCTCGGTCCAGAAGCTCATCGGCCAGACCGTGGTCACCGTCCTCTTCGCGCTCGCTGCGCTGCTCGGGACCGACGAGGAGGGGCGCGCCCTCGCCTCGACCGCGATCTCCGTCGTCCGCGAGACCGATCTCGACCTGGCCGTCGCCGGCCGGACGCTGGGCATCGTCCTGTTCATCGTCTGGGCCAGCGTGCTCATCGCCGGCGCGTCCAACGGGGTGAACATCACCGACGGGCTGGACGGCCTGGCCTCGGGCGCCTCGGTGATGGTGTTCGGCGCCTACACCGTGATCAGCGTGTGGCAGTACAACCAGAGCTGCTCCCTCGTCCCGGGGCCGGGCTGCTACGACGTGCGCGACGCCCTGGACCTCGCCGTGGTCTCCTGCGCGATCGCCGGTGCCTGCTTCGGGTTCCTGTGGTGGAACGCCTCACCGGCGCAGATCATCATGGGCGACACCGGCTCGCTGTCCCTCGGCGCCGCCCTCGCCGGGCTTGCGATCCTCACCCACACCGAGCTGCTCCTGGTCGTCCTCGGCGGCCTGTTCGTCATCGTGACCGGCTCGGTGATCATCCAGGTGATCTCCTTCAAGCTGACCGGCCGGCGGGTGTTCCGGATGGCGCCGCTGCACCACCACTTCGAGCTGCTCGGCTGGGGCGAGGTCACGATCGTCGCCCGCTTCTGGATCATCGCCGGCATCTGCGTGGCGACCGGGCTGGCGCTCTTCTACGGCGAGTGGGTGGCGATCCGGTAGACCTGCTCCCCAGGTTCTCGCCGTGACAGCCACCCCGTCCCGGCGTGGGGCTGGGTGCGCCGGCCCGCGGGACGGTGCCGCAGGAGGCGTGAGCCGGCGCCAGGTCTGAGCCGGGGAGACGCGACCGGGGCGGGGGCCGGTCAGAGCAGGCCGTGCTGGCGCGCCCGCCGGACCGCGGCGCTGCGGTTGCCCACGTCGAGCTTGGTGAAGATCCGGCGGGTGTGGGTGCGCAGCGTGTTGAGCGACACGAACAGCTGCCTGGCGATCTCCGGACCGGTCAGCTCGCTGTCCAGGAGACGCAGTACCTCGAGCTCGCGCGGGCTGAGGGGATCCGGCAGGAGCGGGCCACTCGTCTCGCTGATGACCGGGGCGCCGCCGGCGGCGAGCAGGCGCCGCGCGTGGTGGCGGAGCACCTCGTCGGTGCCGACCGCCGCCTGGCGCAGCAGGTCGACCATCGGTGCGCCCTCGTCGAGGTGGAGGCTCACGGAGGCGTCCGCCTCGGGCGCCGCCACCCATGCCTGTCGGAGGGAGGCCAGGGCGGAAGAGGTGTCGCCGGCGAGGTGGTGTGCCAGCGCGCGGAGGACGCGGGTCTCCAGGGTGCTGCCGTCACGCCCGGCGGTGGCGGCCGCGGCCTCGAGGCGCCCGAGGAGGACCTGGGCGTCGGCGGTCTGACCCTCGGCGAGGCGCAGCCGCGCCAGGGTGAGGTGCTCGTACTCCCGCAGGTAGGTCAGCGGCTCGTCGACCGAGACGCCGGAGTCCCGCGCCCAGCCGGCCGCCAGGTCGAGGTCGCCCGCGGGGAGGGCGAGGCGGGCCCGGACCGCCGGGATAGGACGCAGGTCTGGGTAGAAGCCGGGCCGGTAGAGCTGCTCGGCCCGGTCGAGTAGCCGCAGCGCACCGTCGAGGTCCCCGCGCAGAGCATGCAGGCGTGCGTCGACGACCAACCGCCGGTGCCGGTTCTCGGTGATCGAGGTGCGCTCGGCCAGCAGCCGTGCCGACTCGAGGTGGTCCTCGGCGCCCCGGAGGTCACCGCGCTCGAGGTCCAGCTCGGCGAGGCCGACGTGCAGGTCCGCCGCGGCGCGGGGGTAGGGCTCGCCGGAGGCGACCACGGAGGCCAGCGCGTCGTCATACAGACGTCGGGCCCGGGCGGGCCGCCCGAGGGCGAGCCACATGTCGGCGCGGACCACGGTGCTGTCGAGCTCGTCGACGAGGTTGCCGGCGGCGTGCAGGCTGCGGACCGCCTCGGTGAACGTGCTCAGCGCGGTCCCGACGTCCCCGGCGGCCCACGCGGCCAGGCCGAGGAAGCCACCGGCGGCGCCGCGGGCGGTGTGGTCGTCGGGTGCGGCCAGCTCCATCGCGCTCACGGCGTGCGCGACCGTGCCGGCGACGTCGCCGCGGGCCTGCGCCACCGACGCCCGGTAGACCTCGACCATCGCCGGGGCGCTCCGCAGGTCCGTGGTGTCGGCCCAGGCGGCCGCCAGGGCGGGATCGGCGGCCCCGGCGGTGAGCGCGCTCGCGGCGTCGTCGAGATGGGCCTCCACGGCGTCGAGGTCGCCGGCCATGAGATCGGCCCAGGCGGCGAGGTTGCTGAGGACCGGGCTGCGGCGCAGGTGGGGCTCCGGTATGACGCGCGCCCACGTCGCGAGGAGACCATCCTGCCGGGTGCGTCTCGCCTCGGGGACCGCCTCCTCGACCAGCCGGGCGACCCGGTCGGGGTCGTCCGCGGCGAGGGCGTGGCGGACGGCGTCCTCGAAGCCGAGCCCGGCCTCGTACCAGGCACTCGCGCGCCGGTGGAGGTCCGGCACCCTCCCGGGTGCCTCGGCGAGCAGGCGCGCCTGCAGCACGTCGGCGAACAGGTGGTGGTAGCGGTACCAGCGGCGGTCGGCGTCGAGCGGGACGAGGAACAGGTTGTCCCGCTCGAGGCCGCCGAGGACCCGGGCGGAGTCGGTGCGTCCGGTCAGCGCGTCGCAGAGCGGACCCGTGAGGCGCTCGAGCACCGAGGTCGCGAGCAGGAAGTCGCGCAGCTCCGCGGGCTGCCGGGCGAGGACCTCGTCGGCCAGGTAGTCGAGGACGAACCGGTGGCTGCCGGCAAAGGCGGCGACGAACCCGGTGGCCGTCGACGGGTCCATGTCGCGGAGGGAGAGGGCGGCGAGCTGGAGGCCGGCGACCCAGCCCTCGGTGCGGTCCGCGAGCACCGCGACGTCCTCGCCGTCGAGGTCGAGGGCCATCGTGTCGTGCAGGAAGCGTCGCGCCTCCTCGTCGGTGAACCGCAGGTCGGCGGCGCGGACCTCGGTGAGCTGGCCGCGGGTGCGGAGCCGGGCGAGCGGCAGGGGCGGGTCGGAGCGGGTCGACAGCACGAGCTGCACCTGCGCCGGCAGCGTCCCGAGCAGGAACGTCACGGCCTCGTGCACCTCGGGGGCGGTGACCGCGTGGAGGTCGTCGAGCACCACGACCCAGCGCTCCCGCGGTGCCGAGCCCACGGCATACGCGATCGCGTTGACCAGGAGGGTGAGCGCCTCGCCCGGTGGGCCGCGGAGGGTCCCGGGGGAGAGCGGCCCGACGTCGAGCCCCGCGGTGCGGACCCCGGCGAGCAGGTGGTCGAGCAGCCGGCCGAGGTCGTTGTCCGCCTCGTCCAGGGAGACCCAGGCCACGGCACACGACGGGTCCGCCTCGCGCAGGTGGGCGAGCCAGGCGCCGAGGACGGTCGTCTTGCCGAAGCCGGCCGGTGCGGAGACGAGGACCAGGCGGTGCCGGTCGCGGAGGGCGCCGTCGAGCCGCTCGGTGAGGCGTGACCGCGGGACCAGCCGGGGGCGGAGCACCGGGGCGACCAGCTTGGTCGCCAGGACCGGCGTCGACATCCGTCGATCGTAGGGCGGTGCTGGCGTACGGTCACGGGGGTGACCGAACAGACTGTCCAGGACCCGCAGGCCCAGCGCGCCGCCAAGCTCGCCGTGACCGTCTTCCCGCTGCTCATCATCGGCGGGGCGGTGGCGGCCTACCTCGCGCCCGGAGCGTTCCAGGGGTGGTCGGCGTACGTCACGCCGGGCCTGATGATCATCATGTTCGGGATGGGTCTGACCCTGACCCTGCCCGACTTCGCGCTCGTCGCGAAGCGGCCGTGGGTCGTCCTGGCCGGGGTCGCGATGCAGTACACCGTCATGCCGCTGCTCGGCCTCGGCATCACCAAGGTGCTCGACCTGCCGCCGGCGCTCGCCGCGGGCGTCATCCTCGTCGGGTCGGTGCCCGGTGGCACGTCCTCCAACGTCGTCACCTACCTGGCCCGCGGCGACGTGGCCCTGTCGGTGACGATGACCGCGGTCTCGACCCTGCTGGCGCCGCTGCTCACGCCGGTCGTCACGCTGTGGCTCGCCGGCCAGTACCTCCCCGTGCCGGCGGGCGACATGGCGGTGTCGATCGTGCAGATCGTCGTGGTCCCGATCGCCGCCGGCCTCCTGCTGCGCGCGCTGCTCCCGCGCGTCGTCGACCGGCTGCAGCCGGTGCTGCCGTGGATGTCGGTGCTCGGCATCACCTTCGTCGTCATCGCCGTGGTGGCCGCGTCCAACGCCGTGCTCGCCGCCGCCGGGGTCACGCTGGTGCTCGCCGTGGTCCTGCACAACGGGCTCGGGTATGCCGTGGGCTACGTCCTCGCGAAGCTCCTGGGCCACCCGCTGTCGGTGCGTCGCGCGGTGTCGGTCGAGGTCGGCATGCAGAACTCCGGGCTCGCAGCGGGCCTGGCCACGCAGCACTTCTCACCCGAGGCGGCGCTGCCCGCCGCCTTCTTCTCGGTGTGGCACAACATCTCCGGCGGGCTGCTGGCCTCCTTCTGGGGCCGGCGGCCGGTGACCCACGCAGCTGAACCGGAGCCCGCGTCACACCGGGAGGCCTAGGGTGGCCCCATGCCACGGCACCGGATCTTCGGCTACAGCTTCGCCAGCATCTACCCCCTCTACGTGACCAAGGTGGAGCGCAAGGGGCGCACCGCCGACGAGGTGGACGAGGTGATCTGCTGGCTGACCGGATACGACCGGGAGGGGCTGCGCCGGCAGATCGACCGGGAGGTCGACCTCGAGACGTTCTTCGCCGAGGCGCCGCGGCTGCACCCCAACGCCTCGCTCATCACCGGGGTGATCTGCGGGATGCGGGTGGAGGAGATCGAGGACCCGCTCATGCAGCAGATCCGCTCCATGGACAAGCTGGTCGACGAGCTGGCCCGGGGCAAGGCGATGGAGAAGATCCTCCGGCAGGCGCCTGCCACGACCGCCTAGCCCGTGGCCGCCCGGGGCGACGAGGCGGTCTTCCGGCTGCCCGGCTACGCCCGGTTCTGGACCGCCGAGACCGTCTCCGGGTTCGGCACCTACATCACCACGCTCGCGCTGCAGGTCCTCGTGGTCGTCGACCTGCAGGGCTCGGCCACCGACGTCGGCCTGCTCAACGCCGCCCGGTGGCTGCCCTACGTGCTCGTCGGCCTGCTCGTGGGTGCCCTCATCGAGCGGAGCCGTCGCCAGCCGTTGTGCGTCGCCACCGACCTCGGGCGGGCGCTGCTGCTGTGGGCGATCCCGGTGCTCTGGGCCACCGACCTGCTCTCGGTGCCGGTCCTCATGGGGGTCATGGCGGTGTTCGGCCTGCTGTCGCTGGTCAACGACGCGGCCTCGCAGTCCCTCCTGCCGCGCCTGGTCCCACGACAGTCGCTCGTCATGGCGAACGCCCGCCTCAACCAGAGCGCTGCCGTCGCGGAGACCTCCGGGCCGGCGCTGGCCGGTGGCCTGGTCACGCTCCTCGGGGCGCCCGTGGCGGTGCTCGTCGACGCGGTGACCTACCTGGTGTCCGGCCTGGTCATCGCCCGGATCAAGGTGACCGAGGCGGTGGCCCCGGCGGCCCGCACGCGGGGCTGGCTCGGCCGGGAGACCCGTGAGGGGCTCGCCTGGATCTACCGGCACCCGACGCTGGCGCCCCTCGCGCTGTCGACGCACGCGTGGTTCGTCTGCAACAGCATGCTCGTCACCGTCTACGTGCCGTTCGCGCTCCTGGGGCTGGGGCTGTCGGCCTTCGAGCTGGGCATCACCCTGGCCGGAGCCGGGGTGGGCGGGCTCCTCGGCAGCCTGGCCGCACCGGCTGCCGGCCGCCGCTGGGGCACCGGGCCGGTGGTCATCGCCTGCCGTGCCGGTATGCCGGTGGGCTGGGGGATCGTCGCCCTCGCCCCGGCGGTGGGGGCCGGGGACGACGGCCGGCTCACCACCGTGGCCGTCCTGCTCCTCAGCCAGCTGCTCGTCGGCCTGGCCATGGGGCTGGAGAACGCCAACGAGATGGGCTACTGGATGGCGGTCACCCCCGACGCGCTGCAGGGGCGGATGAACAGCACCAGGCGGTCCGTCAACCGGGGGATGATCGTGCTCGGCGCGCCCCTGGGCGGGGTCCTCGCCGACGCGCTCGGCCACCGGCCGACGCTGTGGATCGCGCTCTCCGGCTTCGTCCTCGTCGCGGGCGGGCTGTTCCTGTCCCCCTTCCGCCACGCCCGGCAGGGCGACCAGCTGACCGGGACCTAGCCGGCCCCCACCTCACCGGCGGCGATCCGGTCGAGGTCGCGCACGGCATACCGGTGGTGCTCCCACTCCTCCTCGAGGATGGTGTGCAGGCAGGAGAGCACCGTCTCGGGGTACTCCGGAGCCCAGGGATTGCGCCGCTCCATGGCGAGCTCCTCGGGCGTGACCGAGCCGATGTAGTCGCGCACCATCCCCATCCGCTCGGCACGCACCGCGAGGACCTCGTCGTACGCAAGGCGCTCGACCGAGAAGACCGACGGGTCGTGCCCGTCCATCTCGTACTCGGCGTTGGGCTGCCCGATCGGGTGGTACGGCGAGGGGACCTGCAGGATCGCCCCGCGCAGCCAGGTGTCGGTGGCCATGATCAGGTGGCGCAGCGTCTGGCTGAACGACCACTCGCCGTCGACCGGGACGTCGGTGGTGCCCTCCGGCATCGCGGCGACCCGGGCGAGGGTGGCCTCCCAGGTGCGCTCCACCGCGGCCCACGCATCGCGCAGGCCCTCCGGGGTCGTCGCCCGACGCCCGGCGCGGCCGGGGAACCGGCGGTTGAGCTCGGCCTCGACGAGCGGTGCCACGTCGACGCCGTTGACCAGGAACGTGCTCTCCCCGTCGAGCAACCACGGTGCGTCGATGTCCGCCCCGGAGACGTCCACGGCCCGCATCACCACACCGGCGAGGCTGGCGCGGGTGAACCTCGCCCGGGCGAGGCTGACGTCGGTGAACCGGGCGCCCTCGAGGTCGTCGGCGCCGGTGAAGGTCCTCATGGCGACGACGACGCCACGGTGTCCCCGGCCCGCACTACCGTTCTGCGCGACCGAAGGAGCCGTATGCCGGACAGCTACGACATCAAGAAGGACCGCCGCGACCTCTACGCGCCCGGGCGCGACCTCCAGCTCGTCGACGTCCCCACCCTGCGCTTCCTCATGGCCGACGGTCACGGGGACCCGAACACCTCGCCGGAGTACGCCGCGGTGGTGGAGGCGCTGTTCACCGCCTCCTACGCCGTGCGCGCGGTCGCGAAGGCCAGGCTCGGCCGGGTCCACACGGTCGGTCCGCTCGAGGGGCTGTGGACCGCCGACGACCTCGAGGTGTTCCACACGCGGGAGAAGTCGGCCTGGGACTGGACGATGATGATCGTCCAGCCGGACTGGATCACCGAGGACGTCGTCGCCGAGGCGCTCGAGACCGCACGCCGGAAGAAGAAGGACCTCGCCGCCCTGGAGAAGGTGCGCTTCGAGGAGCTCACCGAGGGGCTCAGCGTGCAGGTGCTCCACATCGGCTCCTACGACGACGAGGCGCCGACCATCGCCCGGATGCACGGGGAGTTCATGCCGGCCCACGGGCTCGCCCCGACCGGCAGGCACCACGAGATCTACCTGTCGGACGCGAGGAGGACCGAACCCGCCCGGCTGCGCACCATCCTGCGGCAGCCGGTCCGGCGGGTCGCGGACTGACCTGGCACGACGGCGCGCGGTACGGCACGGTGGGGCCATGGTCACCATCGCCCGGAACATCGTCGACAACCTCGTCGCCAACGGGGTGCAGCGCATCTACGGCATCGCCGGCGACTCGCTCAACGGCATCACGGAAGCGGTGCGCACCTCCGACCTGGACTGGGTCACCGTGCGCCACGAGGAGGCGGCCGCGCTCGCCGCCTCGGCCGAGGCCGCCAGCACCGGACGGCTCGCGGTCTGCGCGGGGTCGGCGGGGCCGGGGAACCTGCACCTCATCAACGGCCTGTACGACGCGCAGCGCTCGCGGGTGCCGGTGCTCGCCCTCGCCGCGCACATCCCCAGCGCCGAGATCGGCTCGCTGTACTTCCAGGAGACCTCCCCGGCGGAGCTGTTCCGCGAGTGCAGCGTGTGGGCCGAGGTGGTCACCTCCCCGCGGCAGATGCCGCGGGCGCTGCGGGTCGCGATGCAGGAGGCGGTGAGCCGGCAGGGCGTGGCGGTGCTGGTGATCCCCGGGGACGTGGCGCTGCAGGACGCCGTCTCGACCGAGATCAGCACGGTGCAGTACACCCGGCCGCGGGTGGTCCCGTCGGAGCAGGAGCTGGACCGGGCGGCGCAGCTGCTCAACGACTGCAGCAAGGTGACGATCCTGGCCGGGGCCGGCACCGCCGGCGCACACGCCGAGGTGATGGCCCTGGCGGACACGCTGGCCGCACCGATCGTCCACGCGATGCGCGGCAAGGAGCACATCGACTACGACAACCCGTATGACGTCGGGATGACCGGGTTGCTGGGGTTCGCCTCGGGGTACCGCGCGATGGCCGAGGCGGAGACCCTGCTCATGCTGGGCACCGACCTGCCCTACCAGCAGTTCTACCCGGAGGACGCCACGGTCATCCAGGTCGACATCCGGGGGGAGAACCTGGGGCGGCGCACCAAGGTCGACCTGGGCCTGGTGGGGGACGTGGGGGAGACCGCCCGCGCCCTGCTGCCGCGGCTGCGCGCCAAGGACCGCACCCACCTGGAGGAGTCGGTCCGGCACTACCGGAAGACCCGCGAGCGCCTCGACGACCTGGCCACGCCGACGAAGCCCGGCCGGCCGATCCGGCCGCAGTACCTGGCCCGGGTCCTGGACGAGCAGGCGTCCGAGGACGCCGTCTTCATCCCCGACGTGGGCTCGCCCGTCGTGTGGGCGGCCCGGTACCTGACGATGAACGGACGGCGACGGCTGATCGGGTCGTTCTCGCACGGCACCATGGCCAACGCCCTGGCGCAGGCCATCGGCGTCCAGTTCGCCCACCCCGACCGGCAGGTCGTGGCCATGGCCGGCGACGGCGGCCTCGCGATGCTGATGGGCGAGCTGCTCACCGTGGTGCAGCACCGGCTCCCGGTCAAGGTGGTCGTGCACAACAACTCCTCGCTGAACTTCATCGACCTGGAGATGAAGGCGGCCGGGTTCCCGCCCTACGGCACCGAGCTGGTCAACCCCGACTTCGCGCAGGTCGCCGAGGCGATGGGACTGACCGGCATCCGGGTCACCGAGTCGGCGGACCTGCCAAACGCGGTGCGCGAGGCGTTCGACCACCCCGGGCCGGTGCTGCTCGACGTGGTCACCGAGCCCAACGAGCTGACCCTGCCGCCGACGGTGACCGCCGAGCAGGTCAAGGGGTTCACCCTCTACATGATCCGCACGGTCATGTCGGGCCGCGGCGACGAGCTCATCGACCTGGCGCGCGTCAACCTGCGCCAGATCTTCTGAGGCGGTCGAGACCAACGCTCGCGATCCCCGGGGCGGCGAGGCCAACGGTGGCGATCCCCAGGGGCGGGCGAAGCGTCATACCCGGATGGCCGCTCGGCTCTTGTGACGTCCGGCAGGCTGGAGCCGCCGGAGCGCAACTACCGATCGCAGCACTGCTGCACCGCGCAGGTGCGGGGGCCGGGTCGGAGCGGGGTGGGCGAGCGTCATACGCGGATGCCTGCCCGGCCCTTGTGACGTCCGGCACGCTGGAGCCGCCCGACGGCGACAACCGATCGGCACCCCTCTGTGTCAAGAGGCCGCTGGGAGGGGGGTTTCTAGGCTTGGTGGTGGCGGGTCCGGGAAGAGGCTTGTCCGAAGAGCCGGTGTTGGGTTGTGAGCCGGTCGCGCTGGAGTCAGAGTCGTCACCCATTTGCCCTCCCGGACCCGTCCTGGCATGCCTGGCCAGGTCGTCGATCAGGGTCCTGAAGACCAGGTCGGACAGTTTGCGTTTGAGGCCTCGCCTGGCTTCCCGCCGGGTCTTGCCGGCGGCGATCTTGCGGTCGTAGTAGGCGCGGCCTTCGGTGGTCGTCGTACGCAGTTGGACGACGGCCATGGTGTGCAGCACCCGGTTGACTTGGCGGTTGCCCTTGCGAGAGAGCCGGTGGTGGGTGTGGTCCCCGGAGGAGGCGTCGATCGGAGCGGTTCCGGTCCAGGAGGCGAAGTGGTTGCGGTCGGGGAAGCGGGTGATGTCGCCGACCTCGACCAGCAGCCGCGCGGCACCAGCAGGTCCGATGCCGTGTAGGTCCAGCAGGGCGGTCCCAGTCGCTTCCAGCAGCCTCGTGAGCTCTTTGTCGGCGGCTTTGGTGCGGGCGTAGATCTTGGCCAGGTCCTCGACCAACTCCACCGCGTGCGCCTTGCGGATCTTGCCCGCGGCCGTGGTCGGGCGGACCTTCTTGAGCAGCTCCTTGGCCTGGTTCGCGGTCAGGGACTTCTTGGCCCCGCCAGGGATGAGTTCGAGCAGGAGCTTGTGCAGCTGGTTCACCTTGCGGGTGCGCTCAAGCCCCAAGGAGTCGCGCCGGTCCGCGCACAGGCGCAACATCTCCAGCTGCTCATCCTCAACGACCGGGCGCAACCCGCCCATGCGCACCCCGACCAGGGCGATCGAGTGGGCGTCGGTGGCATCGGTCTTACGGCCCTGGCCGGTGGCCAGCACCCGCACCCGCGCCGACAGTTTCGCCGGCACGTCAACCACGTCCTCCCCGTCGGTGACCAGGCGGTCGGCGATGTGCTTGCCGATGCCCGCGCAGCCCTCGATCGCCCAGATCCGTAGCGGCCACTGCCGCGCATAGCCCAGCAGATGGGCATACCCCTCGGCGTCGGTGGTGAACCGGCCGCCGCCAATGACCAGCTCCTGGCTGGTCATCACCTCGATCGTGACGGTCCGCTTGTGCGGATCCATCCCGATCACGACTCGCGCCTCAGTGTTCATGCCCTTGCTCCCTTGCATCGACATCACTTCGTGTCGAGCTGGGAGGGCACCGCTACGTACGGCTGGGCAAACCCCTCTTGAGCCTCTCCCGGCCCTGGCGGTGACCGGGGCAACGCAGGCCGCCCGTCAGCCTCACGCCAACAGCGTGGGCAGCAGCATTGAGAGCGGCCACCCCGGTCACCTCAGACCGAGCCTGGCCGTGCCCGATCCTGACGTCAATGAGACACGTAGCAGCATTGCTGCACCGGGCAGGTGCGGGGGGCCCGGGCGGAGCAGGGGGCGAGGGAGGTGTGGTCAGGGGCAGCGGCGGCGAGGGAGAGTTATCAGGCGCCGCGGGGGCGCGGGAGGGTCAGGCGCTGCGGGGTCCAGCGACGGGTCAGGCGCACCCGGTGAGCAGCGCCACCAGGTAGGAACCGGCCACGAACATGACGGTGACCACGGACCCGCCCAGGCCCAGCCCGAAGCCGGTGACGGCGGTCGCGCCGTGGCGTGCCGGCTCGGGGGCGAGCAGCTGCCGGACGCGGCCGGGGCCGGCAGCGTGCAGGGCCAGCCCGCCCGACGGCGCCATGGAGCCGACCGCCACCGGGTGCTCGCCCAGCCGGAGCAGCGCCGCCGCGAGGGGGGAGGTGCCGACCTGCCGGACGGCTGCTGCGTCGGCGGAGATCTCCAGGTAGTGCGGCACGGCGTCGGCGACGGCCCGCAGCAGGGGCACGAAGGGCAGCAACGCGGCCAGCTCCCGGGACAGGAAGCCGATCGCGTGGTGGTGCTCGGCCCGGTGTGCCCGCTCGTGCGCCACGACTGCCCGCAGCTCCGGTTCGCCCAGCTCCCGCAGCGTCGTCGTGGAGAGCACGATCGGTGAGCGGCGCCCCGGCAGCGCGAACGCCAGCGGATCGGGCGACTCGATCACCTGCACCGTGGTTCCCCCGACCCGATGGGGCCGCCCGGTGTGGACGACCTCTGCCGCGAGGTCCCGTGCCTGCCGCTTCAGGGCGTGCCACCGGGTTGCCAGCCGGAGCGCGATCGCACCCGAGAGCAGCAGGGGCGTGATCAGGAGGAGCACCGCCGGGACCGCCGTGTGCAGCCCTGCGTTGCCGAACGGGCTCGCGGCGGCCAGGCAGCGCTGGCACACCTGCGCCGCGCCGTCGGGCACCAGGGCCAGGGCCGGCCCGGACATGGACCAGGCCAGCAGCGGCCCGAGGGACAGGAGCAGCAGCAACCACGCCGCTCCGGCGAGCAGCAGGAGCACGAGGGCCGTGCGCGGGACCCGGGCCAGCGCGGGGGAGGCGCGGCGGATCAGCGTGGGACCGGCCACCGCGCCGAGCACGACCATGAGGGCCGCGCCGAGCGGGACCAGGAGCGGGGTCATCGTCACTCCCGACCCGCCGGGTCGCTCAGGTGAGCCCGGAGAAGCTCCAGGTCCTCGGTCGACATCCGGTCGACGAACCGCAGGATGGTGCCGGCCCGGTCGCCGGTCTGGGCGAGCAGGCTCTGCATCTGCCGGGCGGTGAACTCCTCGCGGTCGTGCGCCGGCCGGAAGAGGACGGTGCGGCCGACCCGGTGGGTCAGCACGCACCCCTTGCGTTCGAGGTTGCCCAGGACGGTGGCGATCGTGGTGTATGCCGGATCGGTGCCGAGGGCGTCGATCACCTCACGGATGGTGAGCGGGTCGTGGGACCACAGCACCTCCATGACCCGGTGCTCGAGCGGGCCCAGCCGCACCTCGTTCGGGTCCGGGACGTCGGGGTGCGGGACGTCGGGGTGCGGGACGTCGGGGTCAGGGGTGTTGCGGCGGGTCATGCCCGGACCGCCGTCGGCGACACGGGGCAGTGGACCGAGCCCTGCAGCCGGACCACCAGGGCCGCGGTCAGCAGCACCAGGGCGGCCACGGCGAGGAACGGCTGGGCCGGCGCGAACCAGGTGAGTGCCCCGGAGTAGCCCAGCGCCAGCAGCGCGATCTTGTTGCACACCGGGCACCCGACCGCGAACCAGGCGAGCACGGCCCCGACCGTCCCCGACCTGCTGGCGCCGCCCGACTCCCGCTGCGGCTGTGCTCCGCGGGAGGCGGTGTAGGTCGCCAGCAGCATGCCGCTGAGCACCGAGGTCACCACCCAGACCGGGTAGTTCCACGCCACGGGCGGGATGTCCCGGCTGAACAGCGAGTTGGGGATCAGGACGGTTGCCACGCCGAGGGCCAGGCCGATCAGGACGGAGGCGACGACGGCGACGCGCACCTGACGGCCCGTCCAGGACCGCAGTCCCCGGAGGGCCAGCGTCGGTGACAGCTGCCGGAGCCGAGTGGGCAACACCATGCCCGGCATGATGCCACATGACGACTAGGTTTCATCATCGAGTCGACTATGCGGCATAGTAGATAGGGCCCCTTCGGCTGCCGCACAAGCCTGAACCACGAGGAGTACGCATGTCCGACACCCGAGTCACCCAGTCCCGACCGACGTGGGTGGTGCCGCTGCTGGTGCTCGCCGTGGCGGTCGCGCTCGTGACCTACGTGCTGACCCGCGGTGGCGCCGACCAGGGGTCGGAGCAGGCGGGTGGCCAGGCGGCTCAGGGTGCCGTCACTCCCGGGGCGCCGACCGCGGTGACCGAGCCGGAGCAGCCCGACCTGCGGGACCTCGAGCGCCGCGACGACGCCGACCTGCTGGCCACCGGTCCGGTCGACGCCCCGGTCGTCCTGATCGTCTTCTCCGACTACCAGTGTCCGTTCTGCGCCTCCTGGAGCCAGGAGACGCTGCCCGAGATGATGGACTACGTCGACGCCGGCCAGCTGCGGATCGAGTGGCGCGACGTCAACGTCTTCGGTGAGGCGTCCGAGCGGGCGGCGCGCGCGTCATACGCGGCTGGGGAGCAGGGAGCGTTCTGGGAGTACCACGACGAGCTGTTCGCCGGCGGCGAGCCGCGCCCCGCCGACCAGCTCGACGACGAGGGTCTGCTCGCGATCGCCGAGGGCCTCGGCCTGGACGGCGAGCAGTTCCGGGCCGACATGGCCTCTGACCGGACCCGGCAGCAGGTCGCGGTGAACCAGAAGCTCGGTCTGGACATCGGGGCGTTCAGCACGCCCACCTTCATCCTCGGCGGCGAGCCCATCGTGGGGGCGCAGCCGACCTCGGTCTTCGTCGAGGCGATGGACGAGGCGCTGGCACAGGCCGGTCGCTGATGGAGATCGGCCTCCTCAGCGCGCTGGTCGGCGGCGTCCTGGCGCTGCTCAGCCCGTGCGGTGCGCTGCTGCTGCCGGCGTACTTCGCCTCCAGTGTGGGCAGCGGTCTCCGCCTCGCGGTGCACTCCGCGGTGTTCTACCTCGGTCTGCTGCTCACCTTGGTGCCGCTCGGCCTCGGGCTGGGTGCCCTTGGGTCACTGGTCACCGAGCACCGGCAGACCCTCGTGCTGGTCACCGCGGTGCTGCTGGTGGGGCTGGGTCTGGCCCAGATGGCCGGCTTCGGCTTCGACCTGTCCCGGGTGATCCCGGGCGCGAGCTCACTTCAGGCCGGGGCCGCCGCGCGCACCGGGCTGCCGCGTTCGCTCCTGCTCGGCGCGGCCAGCGGGGTCGCCGGGGTGTGCGCCGGTCCGATCCTGGGCGCCATCCTCACCCTGGCCGTGGCCAGTGGCGACACCCTGTCCGCCGGCCTGCTGCTGGCCGTCTACGGCGCCGGGATGGTGATCCCGCTGGTCCTGCTCGCCGCCACCTGGCACCGGATGGGCAGCGCGGCGATGACGCTCCTGAGGGGCCGCGGGTTCACCGTCCTCGGCCGGGAGCTGCACACCACCTCGGTGGTGACCGGCGCCCTGATCCTCGCCGTCGGGGTGCTGTTCTGGACCACGAACGGACTCGTCGAGGCGCCCAGCCTGGTGCCCGTCGCGGCCCAGGCGTGGATCCAGGAGCGACTGGGGATGTTCGCCAACCCGGTGGTGGACGTCGTCGCCGTCCTGCTGGCCGGCGGGCTGTTCCTGCTCTGGTGGCACCGCCGCGAGCGTGTCCCCCACGAGGACCGGCAGGCGGTGAGCCGGTGACCGGCCGCACCCGGCAGCTGGCGATCGTGGCGGCGTCGGGGCTGCTGGTCGCGGCGTGCTCCGGTGATCCCGAGCCGGCGACCTCGTCGACCTCGCCGAACCCCGTCCCGGTCACGGTCGGCGAGCCGGCGCCGGAGGTCGACGTGACCGACCTCCGGTTGCCGTTCCAGCTTCAGGGCCTCGTGGCCGTCGACCCCGGCTGGGACCGGGTCCCGGTCGAGCACGACGGCACCTTCCTCGGCCTCGCGGACGACGGCGAGCAGCTGCAGTTCACCGCCGTCGACACCGAGGGCACGGTGCTCTGGCGGGCCGAGCGCCCCCAGGAGTGCACCGGCCACGCCCTGAGCAGCACCGCGGACGGCACGGCTGTCGTGGTCCTCACCGGTCACGGCAGCGACCAGGACTGCACGACCGCCCACGCCTACGAGCTGGACACCGGCGACCTCGTCTGGGGACCGGTCGAGGCGCCGGGTCCGCTGGTCGGGCCCGGCCTGACCTTCCGGTCCGCGGACGGCGCCGGTCACGAGGTGCTCGCCGCCGGAACCGGCGAGGCGGTGCCGGCACCCGACGGAGCCGAGCCCGTGGGCGAGTTCCACGGCACGGTGCTCAGCGACGACGGGGAGACGCTGACCGCGACCGACGCCGCCGGCCAGGAGCTCTGGGCGCAGGAGTGGCCGCGGGCCGAGGACGAGGCGGTGGGTGCCGCACCCGACCTTGGCTCACCGGAGCTGGCCGCCGTCGGCAGTGCCCAGGGCGGCTACGACCTCGTCTCCCTGGCCGACGGTGAGGTCCTGGTCGAGGGCGTCACCGACCTGGCCACCGAGCCCGCCACCGGGTTCACCGTGGCGGTCGGGGGCTCGCGCCTGCAGGGAGTGGATGCCGAGGGGGCGCCCGCGTGGTCGGTGCCGGTCGCCAGCGGGCTGGCGATCCACACCGCGGGCGGCGGTCTGGCCTACCTCAGCGACGGGTCCAGCCTGCAGGTCCACAACGTCGCCACCGGTGCCGTCGCCGTCGGGTACGACGAGACCCCCGGCACCCTCGGCACACCCGAGCTGATCACCGTGGCCGGGGCCGGTGTGGTCCGCACCCCCACGGACCTGCTCCTCGTCACCAACCGGCCAGCCGAGCGGACAGCACCGGCTCGGTGAGCGGTGCCGGGTCCGTCGTGCCGCAGCCGTCACCGGCCAGCCGCGGTGACGGCGTGACGGCGGCGCGCGTCATACGAGGTCGGGCCGGCTCGTCGAGGGGTCCTCGCCGGATCGCATGATCGGCAGCTTCTCGACGGCGTGGGCGAGGCCGGAGAGGCGCCGGTCGAGGGCGGCCGCACGACGGGCGACCCGCGGCTGACGCAGGGCCACCCGCTCCAGGACGTCCCGGGCACGGTCGACGACCGTGAGCGGGAGGGCCGCGACCACGTTGCCGGGCGGGCGGCGCGCGACGACGGGGTGGGCGCGGGTCGGCGAGACCCCGCGCACGACCTCCCACAGGACGCCCAGGCGGCGCAGGGTGGCCGTGTCGAGCTCGCGCTGAAGGCGGGGGAGCAGCTCGTCCTCCTCGTCGCGCACGTCCTCCCGCAGCACCTGCGCCAGGCGGTCCAGGACCGGCTGCCGACCGGGGTCCTCGAGGTCCATCGTCTCGAGCCCGGAGACCAGCTCGTTGACCTCCTGGTGCTCCTGCTCGACCTGCAGGGTCAGCTCCTGGCCGTCCGGCAGCACCCTCCGCAGCACCGGCCACAGGACGGACTCCTCGGCGAAGGCGTGCGGGAACACCAGCCGGTAGATGTCCAGCAGCACCCGGCGCTGGCCGGCGGGCGGTGTCGCGTCAAGCTCGTTGAGCAGCCGGTCGAGGCGGATGTGGTCGGACCTCTGGATGTGCAGCACGCTGAGCCGCCCGCCCATCACCTCGGTGTCCTGGTCCGCCAGCGAGCGCAGGGTCGGTGCCGCGTCGAGGGTGGTCATGGACCCAGCATCCGCCGTCCGTCGCGTCCTGTCCTGGCGGGCGCCTACGTGGTGCCCGTCGGCTGCCGGTGCGCGACGAGCAGGGTGATGTCGTCGAAGGAAGGCGTGTCCGGGTCGAGCCCGAGGTCCTCCCGGAGGCGGCCGACCGTCTGGCGGGCGGTGCCGACCGGTCCCGACAGCACGTCGAGCAGGCGCTGCTCGGAGTAGCGCCCACCGTCGGCCATGACCGCGTCGGTGACCCCGTCGGTGAAGGCGACGAGGGTCTCGCCGGCGGCGACGCGCTCGTGCCCGACCCCGAAGGCCAGGCCGGGAAGCATCCCGACCGCCGGGCCCGTCGGGTCAGACGGGCGCGGTCCCCGCCAGGACCGCTGATCACGGGGGCCTCGTGCCCGCCGTTGACGTAGGCGAGGTCGCCGGTCTCGGGCGCCTGCTCGTCTACCTCGCCGCCATGGTCCCGGCGCCGGGGGAGCGGGCCGGCGACTGGTGGGAGGACGTCGGCTACGCCGAGGCCGTCCGGGTGCAGGCGGCCCTCGACGGCGGGCTGACCGGTCACGAGGACCCGTACGTGTCCTTCCTCAACGGCGTCCCCCGGGAGCTGGCGGAGGAGGCGATGCGTCGCGCCCGCGGCCAGTCCCAGGCCTCCGTGGACGAGCCGTGGCCGCTCGGGGCGCACCCGGACGTGCCGACCCGCTTCGTGCTGGCCCGGGACGACCGGTTCTTCCCGCCGGCGCTCCTGCGCCGCCTGGCCGCGGAGCGCCTGGGGATCGAGGCCGACGAGGTCCCGGGCTGTCACTGCGTGCCGCTCAGCCACCCACGGGAGCTGGCCGACCAGCTCGAGAGCCTGCTACGGCGCTCCGGGTCTCCTCGAGCACCAGGTCGTAGTTGATCTGCCCGGCAGCCACGGCGCCGGCCGCGGCCGAGGCCCCCACCTGGGCGGACACGTCGGTGAGGTTCCCCGCGGCCCAGACACCGGGAACGTTGGTCAGGCCTGTCGGGTCCACCGGGACGTGCTCGCCCATCCCGGACGGGTGTTCCTTCACCTCCACCCCGAGCTCCGCCAGGAACGGCGCGGTCACGTGCAGCTTGGACCCCACGGCGATCGCCTCCCGGGGGACCACCGTGCCGTCCGCGAGGCGCACCCCGGTGATGGCGTCGCCGACGACCACCAGGCCCTCCACCCGTCCCTCGACGACCCGCACGCCGCGTGCGGCGAACCCCTCGGCCACGTCCGGGTCCAGCGGTGGCTGGTCGTTGCGGAAGAACACCAGGTCGTCGGTCCACTGCCGGAACAGCATCCCCTGGTGCGCCGACGCTGGTCCCGTCGCGATGACACCGATGGCCCGGTCGCGCACCTCGTACCCGTGGCAGTACGGGCAGTGCACGACGTCCCGCCCCCAGCGCTCGCGCAGGCCCGCGACGTCGGGCAGCTCGTCGACGACCCCGGTCGTCAGGAGCAGCCGCCGCGCCGTCACCGACCGTCCGTCCGCGAGTCCCACGACGAAGTGCCCGTCGCCCTCGCGGCGCGCGGTCACCACCTCGGCGGGGACGACGTGCCCGCCGTACTGCCGGACCTCGGCCCGCCCGCGCTCCACGAGCTCCAGCGGCGACATGCCCTCCCGGCCCAGGAGGCCGTGCACGCCCTCGGCCGGCGCGTTGCGCGGCCGGCCCGCGTCCAGCACCACCACGGAGCGGCGAGCCCGCGCCAGCATCAGCGCCCCGCTCAGGCCGGCGGCGCCGCCACCGACCACCACCACGTCATACGCGTCCCTCAGCGCATCGGTCATCTCGACCACCTCCTGCGACGACGATGGGACCGCGTCGCCGAACCTGGCAAGTTTCTTTGCCGATGTGGCAAACTGGCCCGATGGCGGACGACCTCGAGCAGGCGCTGGAAGGGGTGGGGCCCCGGTTGCGGGCGCTGCGCCGGGAGCGGGACGTGACCCTCGCCGACCTGTCGGCGCGGACCGGGATCTCGGTGAGCACGCTGTCCCGGCTGGAGTCCGGCGCGCGGCGGCCGACCCTGGAGCTGCTGCTGCCCCTCGCCCGGGCACACGGGGTCACCCTCGACGAGCTCGTGGACGCACCGCCGACCGGCGACCCGCGGATCACCTTCCGCCCGGTCACCGAGCACGGGATGACGAGGGTGCCGCTGACCCGCAGGCCCGGCGGGATCCAGGCGTACAAGCTCATCGTCCACCCCCGCGACGAGGAGCCGGAGCAGAAGACCCACGAGGGCTACGAGTGGTTCTACGTCCTCGACGGCAGGCTCCGGCTGCGCCTCGGCGAGCACGACCTCGTCATGCGGCCGGGGGAGGCCGCGGAGTTCGACACCCGGGTGCCGCACTGGTTCGGCTCGGCCGACGGCCGGGCGGTGGAGCTGCTCGTCCTGTTCGGCAGGCAGGGGGAGCGGGCCCACCTGCGGGCCCGCCCGCGAGCGACCCGGGAGAGCTGAGTCCGGCGGACGGTGTCGAGAACGCGCAGCCGGCTCCGTCCCCGACGAGAGCGGCAGGAGCCGCCGACCGACAGGAAGGGGAGGGACCATGGACCAGCACGAGGTCGACGCCGAGCTGGAGATCGCCGCGGAGCTGCTGGACGCGACGCAGTTCGGGCACCTGGCCTACACGGGCGCGGACGGGACGCCGCGGGTGGTGCCGATCGGGATCTACTGGACCGGCACCGAGTTCGTCGTCTCGACGGCCGACACGGCACCCAAGGTGAGGTCGCTCCGGGCCCGGCCGGACGTGGCGCTGTCGGTGGTGTCCGGCGGCGCCAGCCCGGGCGACGCGAGGTCGCTGTCGGTGCGCGGCCGTGCCGAGGTGCGCATCGTCGACGGGGTCACCGAGGAGTACCTCGCCGCGTCCCGCAAGAGCATGGACCCCGAGGCGGCGGCGCAGTTCGAGGTCGCGGTCCGGCAGATGTACCCGCGGATGGCCCGCATCGGGATCCGGCCCCGCTGGGCGCGGTTCTACGACTTCGGGGCCGGTCGGGTGCCGCGGTTCATGCAGGACCTCGCCGAGCGGGCCGCGGGCGGGTGAGCGGACGTCATACGGCGGGCAGACCCAGCCGGACGGACGAGCTCGCGGCCGATGGGCAGGGCCGAGGTCGCGGCCGGTGACGGCGCGTTGAGCACGTGCACCTGGCGCGCCGTCGTGACCATCTCGAAGTCGTCGACGAGCGAGCCGTCCGGCCGCACCGCCTGGGCGCGGATGCCGGCCTCGTGGGGCCGCAGGTCGTCGAGGGTGAGCGAGGGGCAGTAGCGCTGCACCCGGCGCAGGTAACCGCGCCGCCACCAGGAGTCCCGCAGCTCGGCCAGCCCGGTGCGCCACTGCCGGGCGGCCATCCGCCAGGTGCCCCCGTATGACGCGAGCTCGCGCAGGTCCCCGGCGTCCACCGAGCCGCGGTGGTAGCCCTCGCGGGCCAGGCTGAGCACGGCGTTCGGGCCGACCATGATCGGGCCGTCCACCGTCGGGTTGAGGTGCACCCCGAGGAACGGCAGCGCGGGGTCCGGGACCGGGTAGACGAGGTGCCGGACCAGCCCGGCGCGCTCGGGCGGGAGCTGGTGGTACTCGCCGCGGAACGGCACGATCCGCACCCGCGGCGCCAGCCCCGCGGCGCGGGCCACCCGGTCGGCCTGGAGGCCGGCGCAGGCGACGACCTTGCGGGCGACGACGGCGCCACCGGGGGTGTCGACCTCGACCCGGTCCGGGTGCTCGCGGATGCCGGTGACCAGCGTGCCGGTCCGGACGACCACCCCGCGGAGGATCAGCTCGGTGGCCAGCGCCCGGCAGACGGCGGCGAAGTCGACCACGGCGTCGCAGAACTCCTTGGTCGCGACCTCGCCGGCGCGGCACAGCCGGGCCTTGAGCGAGCCGGGGGCGTAGGAGATCCCCGCGTGGATCACGCCGGAGTTGTGGCCGGTCTGGCCGGTGCCGACCTCGTCGGCCTTCTCGAGGACGAGCACGTCGGCGCCGGGCAGCGCCTCGGTCACGCCAGGGCGGTCGCCAGGCCGACGATCCCGCCACCGATCACCACCACGTCGTGCACGCGCCCCATGGTGCCGTGGCCCGGTCGCACCGCCGGTACCCGGGCCCGCCGGGTCCCTTCCCCCGGAGGGAGGTCGGTGGGAGGGTGAGCAGATGGGGAAAGCACCTGACCACCTGACCGGGCGGCAGTTCCAGGAGGCGGAGGGGACCGAGGACTGGAGGGTGGTGGCCGGTGGTGCCGTCGCCTGGTTCCCGGTCCCGTCGCACTCCGTGGCGGCGCGGCTCGTCCGGGCCGTCACCGGGCTGCCGCAGCTGCCGGACGGTGCGCTGCCGGACACCGACCTGCGGGCGGGTGGCATCCGGGTGCGGCTCAGCCGCACCGGCGAGGGGCGGTTCAGCGAGGCGACCGTCGACCTCGCCCGGGCCATCTCCGCCGCCGCGCGGGACCTGGGGCTCTCCGCCCGGCCGGACGCCGTCCAGACCCTCCAGCTCGCTTTCGACGCCCTCGACCACCGCGCGGTCATGCCGTTCTGGCAGACCGTCCTGGGCTACGAGCGGCTCGGCGACGAGGTCCTGGCCGACCCGACCCGGCGGCACCCGCCGATCTGGTTCCAGCAGCAGGCCGAGCCCCGCCCGCTGCGCAACCGGCTCCACCTCGACGTGGTGACGTCGCAGCCGGTCGCCACGGCGACGCTCGACGCGGTGCGCCGCACGGCCCGGTCCGTGGCCGAGCACGGCTACTACGCCACGGTGGCCGACGCCGAGGGCAACGAGGTCGACGTGCTGCCGCTGCCCGAGGGTGCCGACAGCTGGGGTGACCCGGCGACCGAGGACTGGCGCCTGGTGTTCGCGGCGGTCGCGGTCTACCCGGTGAACGGCACGGCCCAGGCCGTCGACCTCGCCGAGCGGGTCGCGGAGCTCGCCGACGCCGCAGGCCTGCCGCTCGGCGTGGACCTGCGCCCCGGGCTGGTCACGGTCGACACCGGCAAGGACCGCTGGGAGATGGACGACGGCTACCGGCCGCTGGCCGCCCGGGTCCAGGAGGCCGCACGCGAGCTGGGGCTGCACGCGGACACCACGCGCCCGCGGTTCGTCCAGGTGGGGATCGACGCCGTGGACATCCCGGCCGTCCGGGGTTTCTGGCGGGCCGTCCTCGGCTACGAGGAGGACCCTCGCGACGGCGTCACCGACATCGTCGACCCGCTGGGCATCGGCATGCCGCTGTTCCTCCAGAACCTCGACGCCGACGACACCGCCCGACGGGCCCAGCGCAACCGGATCCACGTCGACCTGTTCGTCCCGGCCGACCAGGCGGAGGCGCGGGTGGCGGCGGCGCTCGCCGCCGGCGGACGCATCACGTATGACGCGGAGGCGCCCTACTGGGTCACCGTCGCCGACCCCGAGGGCAACGAGGTCGACATCGCGGTCGCCGTCGGCCGCGAGGAGCACTGGGCGGAGGAGTAGTCCCGACTAGGGCTCCGGTGCCAGCAGGCGCCGGTGCACGGTCAGGTCCGCGCCGGCCGTCGCCAGGTGTGCGACGATCTCGTCGGCCGCCGCGAGCACCGCCGCGTCGGTCATCGGCCCCAGCGCATCGAGGACGAACAGCGCCGTGCGGGTATCGTCCCGCAGCTGGGTGCGGGTGCACTGCCGCCAGTTCCACCGGCGGCAGGTGACGCCCGCGTCGTCCCGCCACACGACCTCGCCCGGGTCGGGGTGCTCGACCACCGCGGCCCCGTCCGCGACGGTGTCGAACGGCTCGTCCCCGGTGGCGCGAACCAGGCGGGGCGGCCCGTCATACCGGTCCAGGTCCTCGCCGCCGACCGGCACCTGGTGCAGCACGGACACGGCGTTGTAGATGTCGGTGAGCCGGTTGACCCGCGGCAGTCCGGACGGCGCGCGCCGGGTCAGCGCCTCCAGGCTGTTGCGGGTGCGGCCCGGCCTGGCCCCGAACGCGCGGTAGGCCTCCCGCCAGGCCGCGACGTGGGGGAGCCGGTCCACCGGCTGCTCCTGCAGGGCGCTGCGGGCGAGCTCCTCGGCGCGGCGCAGCAGCCCCTCGCTGGTCGCGTCACCGGGCGTGGCGTGCAACCCCTCGACCACCACCAGCAGCGCGCGGTAGTCCGGGCGCAGCGCGAAGACGTCGCTGTCGACGGTGGCGGCGGCGAGCAGGTCGGCGGGAGAGGTCATGGCCCGGTGGTATCACCCGACGACGCGGCGGACGTCGAGGGTGCACCCGACGAGGGTGTCCACCGAGCCGTCCGGGCGGTGCTGGTCGAACCACGCGCCCTGGACGAACCCCACGGCCTCCAGCGTCCGCAGCGAGGCGGTGTTGCGGTGGTCCGGCGCGGAGAAGGCCCGGGTGCTGCCCGGGTAGCAGGTCCGGAGCGGCCCGGTGACCCAGGCCCAGAGCATCCGCTTGCCGAACCCGCGGCCCAGCCAGGCGCGCTCGCCGAGGGCGAAGTCCACCCCGACGGCCTTCGGGTCAGGGGTCACCAGGGCATAGGACGGGTGGTCGCCGACGAGGTAGTCCTGCACGAACCCCACGGAGCGGCCGTTGACCTCGACGACCCACATCCGGGTCGCCTCCTCGCCACGGATCCGGGGCAGGTAGGTCGCCTCCAGCGCCTCGCGGGACAGGTCCTCGTGCGGGAACCAGCGCCGCACGTGGTCGGCCTCCAGCCACCGCTTGAGGAAGGTCAGGTCGTACGCGACCATCGGGCGCAGGGCCACGCGGTTGACGAGGTCGATGACGAAGACCTTCTCGCGGGCGCCGAGGTCGCCGGGCACGGGGGCACCGGGCAGCCCGGCCTCGCGAGCCAGCCGCTCGGCGGCCCCGAGCCAGGACTCGCCCTCGCCGACCTCGGTCCGGCGCTGCCACTCGCCGTGCCGCACCAGCACCTGGGTCGCGTTCACGCCAGGAACACTAGCCAGACCGGCCGCTCGCCGGAACGTGGAAGGAAGGACCTCCATTGCACATCCACTGGGTCAGTGCCGCCCCCGATCCGAGGTCGCTCAACGCCCAGCTCCGGGACCTGGCGACGTCGTCGGTCCGATCGAGCCGCCCGGCCAGCCGACCACGGAGTGGCAACGCACGGCGCACCGGAGCGGGAGGCTGGCCCCCGAGATCGTGGCCGAGCAGGACAAGCTGCGCGACGCCGAGCTCGTGGTGTTCCAGTTCCCGCTGTGGTGGTACGGCCCTCCGGCGATCCTCAAGGGCTGGTTCGACCGGGTGCTGGTCAGCGGCTACGCGTTCGGACTGGTCGACCCGGCGACCGGCCGGGTGCGCAAGTTCGGCGACGGTGGCCCGGCCGGTCGGCGTGCGCTGGCGGTGGTCACGGCGGGGGACCGACCCGGCGCCCTGGGGGAGCGGGGGATCAGCGGCCACATCGAGGACGTGCTGTGGCCGATGCTGCGGGGCACCTTCCACTACACCGGGATGGCGCCGCTGCGCCCGCACCTGCTGACCTCGGTCCACCACTGGCAGCCGGGCCGCTTCGAGGAGGAGGTCGACTGCCTCGTCTCGCGGGTCCACGGGGCGGCCGACGAGGAGCCGATCCGGTTCCGCACCCTGGCCGGCGGCGACTACGGGGACGACTACGCGCTGCGGCCGGACGTCGCACCGGGGGTGTCCGGGAACGCCGCGCACCGCCTGGACGGCGATCTGCCGCACGATCTTCGTCATGCCGACCACGAGGAGCACGAGGCTTCGACGGAACGCGCCCGGAACCGGGACGTGACGGAGATCATGCGCCCCCGATTTGAGCACTGAAGGATCTGCGGCGTAAGGTCGGGAGCATCAGTCATCCAGAGCGGCCCAGAGACCTGGCTCGTATGCCGCAGCAACCCCGGTTCGCCGGACGGTGCTAACGCCAGGACCGATGAAGGAGTTCGGAATGCGCAGCTGTCGTCACCTCGGTCACGCCCACGTCAAGGGCCGCCGAATGTGCATGCTGCGCTGCATGGCCTGATCAGCGCCTGATCACCGGCCGCCCGAACGACCGGCGTCGCCGACGCCCACCCCACGCAGACCGTCTCCCGCAGCCGGAGCCCCGCTGCCGCGCGCCCGCGGCCGGTGCCTGCTGCTGCCCCGCCCGACCCTGCCCGAAGGACCTTCGCCCAGTGATCACCCTGGACCACATCACCAAGATCTTCCCGGCCACCCGCAAGCACCCGCCCGTCACCGCGCTCGACGACGTCAGCGTGACGGTGGAGCGCGGCCAGGTCATGGGGGTCGTCGGACCGTCCGGGTCCGGCAAGTCCACCCTGGCCCGCATCGTCAACCTGCTCGAGCGCCCGACCTCGGGCACCGTCGTCGTCGACGGGCTGGAGCTCACCGCGCTCGGCCGCGCCGACCTCATCAGCGCCCGGCGCCGGATCGGCATGATCTTCCAGCAGTTCAACCTGCTGGACTCCCGCACCGCGCTCGGCAACGTGGAGCTGCCCCTGGAGCTCGCCGGTGTCGGCCGCGCCGAGCGCCGCGCCCGCGCCGCGGAGCTGCTCGAGCGGGTCGGCCTGGCCGACAAGCTCTACGCCCACCCGGCCCAGCTGTCCGGCGGCCAGCGCCAGCGGGTGGCGATCGCCCGCGCCCTCGCGCCGCGGCCGGCCGTGCTGCTCTGCGACGAGGCCACCAGTGCCCTCGACCCGGAGTCGACGGCGTCGGTGCTCGGCCTGATCCGGGAGGTCACCGACGAGCTGGGCCTGACCACGGTGCTCATCACCCACGAGATGGACGTCGTCAAGCGGATCTGCGACGCGGTGACCCTGCTGGAGAACGGCCGGGTCGTGGACGCCGGCCCGCTCTCCGACGTGGTGGAGCGGCCGCACTCGCCGCTCGCCACCCGGCTGCTGCCCCCGACCGGGGTCGGTGGCACCACCGACCCCGTCGTCGAGATCACCGTCGGCGGCGACGGCGGCGACACGGTCCTCACCGAGCTCATCCGCCGCTTCGCCGTCGACGTGTCCGTGGTCGGCGGCTCGGTGGAGCACCTCGGCGGGGTCCGGTTCGGCCGGCTCCAGGTCCGCGTCGACGGGGAGCCGGAGGAGGTGCGGCAGGCCCTGGCCTGGCTGGCCACCCGCACCGGACCGCAGCTGCACGTCGTGGGGGAGGTGGCCTGAGATGACCAGCTGGGACCGCATCGCCCCCGCGCTCGTCGAGGCGACCTGGGACACGGCATACATGGTCGGTGTCTCGATGGGCCTGTCGCTGCTGCTGGGCATCCCGCTCGGGGTGCTGCTGTATGTCGCGGCGCCCGACGGCCTGGACCCCAAGCGGGTGCTGCACCAGGTGCTCGGCGCGGTCGTCAACGTCGGCCGCTCGGTGCCGTTCATCGTGCTGCTCGTCCTCGTCGCGCCGGTCACCCGCCTGCTGACCGGCACCACCATCGGCTCGACCGCCACGATCGTCCCGCTGACCATCGCGGCCGTGCCGTTCCTGGCCCGGCTCGTCGAGGCCGCGCTGCGCGAGGTGGCCCCCGGGAAGGTCGAGGCCGCCCTGGCCATGGGTGCGCGCCGCCGGGACGTCGTCCGCACCGTGCTGCTGGCCGAGGCCCGGCCCGGCCTGGTCGCCGCGGCCACCGTGACGCTGGTCGCGCTCATCTCCTACTCGGCGATGGCCGGCGCCATCGGCGGCGGGGGACTGGGCGACTTCGCGATCCGGTACGGCTACCAGCGGTTCGACACCGCCGTCACCGCCGCCTGCGTGGTGGTGCTGCTCGTCCTCGTCCAGCTCATCCAGTCCGGCGGCGACCGCCTCGCCCGCCGTCTCGCCCACCGCTGACCCACCCCACCCCTCCCCTTCCCGACCGGACACGCCAGACGGCGCCGTCCCACCCCGACCGGACACGCCGGACGGCGATCCGACCCTGCCCGCAAGGAGACCCCGATGACCTTCAACCCGCACGCCCGCACCGCGGCCCTCACCGCCACCGTCGCCCTCGCCGCCCTGGCGCTCGGCGCCTGCGGCAGCGACTCGCAGGCCGCCGACACCGACGGCCCGCTGCGGGTCGCGGCGACCCCCGTGCCGCACGCCGAGATCCTCGAGTTCGTCCGCGACAACCTCGCCGAGGAGGCGGGCCTGGAGCTGGAGATCGTCGAGTTCACCGACTACATCCAGCCCAACACCGCGCTGGCCGACGGCACGGTGGACGCGAACTACTACCAGCACTCGGTCTACCTGGCCGACCAGGAGGCCCAGGCCGGCTACGACTTCACCGAGGTGCTCGGCGTGAACTTCCAGCCCCAGGGCCTGTACTCCGACACGGTCACCGACCTCGCCGCGGTGCCCGAGGGCGCGACGGTCGCCATCCCGAACGACCCGGTCAACGGGGCGCGCGGGCTGCTCCTCCTCGAGGAGGCCGGCCTCATCACCCTGGCGGAGGACGCCGGGGACGTGCCGACCAGCCTCGACATCGTCGACAACCCGCTCGGCCTGGAGCTCTCCGAGGTCGAGGCCGCCCAGCTGCCGCGCAGCCTCGAGGACGTCGAGCTCGCCGCGATCCCGGGCAACTACGCGATCGAGGCCGGGCTCAACCCCCGGGACGCGCTCGTCGCGGAGCAGCCGGAGGGCAGCCCGTACGTCATCCAGCTGGTCACCCGCACCGGCAACGAGGACGACCCGCGCCTGGTCACGCTCACCGAGCTGCTCAGCTCCGAGGAGGTCCGGCAGTTCATCGAGGACACCTACGAGGGCGCGGTCGTCCCGGCCTTCTGACCGGCCGCGCACCCGTCATACGAACCCCTGTCACCCACCCCTGACGAACACGAAGGAAGAACACCACCCATGCGCATCCGCACCAGCACCGTCGCCCTGCTCGCCGTCGCCGGCCTCGCCCTGGGCGCCTGCGGCAGCGACTCCCAGGCGGCGGACGACACCGGCCCGCTGCGGGTCGGCGCCTCCCCGGTCCCGCACGGCGAGATCCTGCAGTTCGTCGCCGACGAGCTCGCTGCGGACGCCGGCCTGGAGCTGGAGGTCGTCGAGTTCACCGACTACGTCCAGCCCAACGTCGCCCTCGACGACGGCAGCATCGACGCCAACTACTTCCAGCACCAGCCGTACCTGGAGACCCAGGAGGCCGACGCGGGCTACGACTTCGTGGCGCTGGCGCCGGTGCACCTGGAGCCGCTGGGGCTCTACTCGGAGCAGGTGGCCGACGTCGCCGACCTGCCGCACGGCGCCGAGATCGCGATCCCCAACGACCCCACCAACGCGGGCCGGGCGCTGAACCTGCTCGAGCAGGCCGGTCTGCTCACGCTGGAGGACACCGGCGACACCCCGCCGACCGTGCTCGACATCGCCGGGAACCCGCACGACCTGGAGCTCACCGAGATCGAGGCGGCCCAGCTGCCGCGCAGCCTGGCCGACGTCGACGCCGCGGTGATCAACGGCAACTACGCGATCGAGGCGGGCCTGAGCCCTGCCGAGGACGCGCTGGTCGCCGAGTCCGCGGAGGACAACCCCTACGCCAACCTGCTCGTGACCCGCACCGGCGACGAGGACGACCCCAGGCTGGCGACCCTGGCCGAGCTGCTCCAGTCGCCCGAGGTGGCGCGGTTCATCGAGGAGAACTACGACGGGGCGGTCATCCCCGCGTTCTGACCCTCCTCGCCCGTGTGCCGCGGGGCCGGCCCGGTCCGGTCCCGCGGCACGGTCGCGTCCGGGGTGTCAGGGGAGGGCGTCCGCGGCGTCCATGACCGCCCGGCCCAGGTCCCAGATCCCGGGGAAGGTGTCGTCGTCGACGTTGCCCAGCACGACCGCCGCCGTGTCCGAGTGGGGGAGGTAGCGGGAGAGGGCGAAGACCCCCGGGTCGCCGCCGTCCTTGCCGAACGCCCCGTCGGCCCGGATCTCCACCCCGTAGCCCGCCGACCACCGCGGCGTGATCTCCGCGTGCCGGGTCAGGACGAGCCGGGACACCTCGGGGCCCCAGACCTCACCGCCCTGCACCGCCCGGAGGAACCGGTCGGCGTCCGCGGCGGTGACCAGGGCGCCGCCGTCGCCGCCACCGACGGCCGGGACGGAGAAGACGTTGGTGCGCCACGGCATACCGGGTGCCGCCGGCGGGAGGTACCCGACGGCCACGTCCGGGTGCACCTCGTCGGCGGCGAGGTAGCCGCTGGCGGTCATCCCGGCGGGCACGAGCACCCGCTCGGTGACCGCCTCGGTGAACGGCCGCCCGGTCACCTCCTGCAGCAGCAGGCCGAGGAGGACGTAGCCGGCGTTGGAGTAGTGGAACGCCTCACCGGGAGGGCAGACCGGAGGCAGGTCGCCGAACAGCGGCAGCAGCGCGGCGTAGTCCCGCACCTCGTAGACCGGCAGCTCGCGCCACAGCGCCCCGTAGTCCTCGCGGTAGCCGGGGAGGTTCTCGTCCTCCTCGAAGTAGTCCGCGATCCCCGAGGTGTGCGAGAGCAGGTGGTGCACGGTCACGTCGGGTCGCAAGGTCGAGGGGCGCCGGTCCTGCGGGAGCACGTCGACGACAGGGGCGTCGAGCGCCACCTCACCCCGCTGCGCGGCGTCGACGACGGCCACCGCGGTGAGCATCTTGCTCATCGACGCGGTGGCGAACCGGGTGCCCGCGTGGACCGCGGTGCCCTCCGCCCGGTTGGCCGGGCCGTGGCACGACTCCCAGAGCACCTCGGCGCCGCGGCTGACCCGCAGGATCCCCGAGAAGCCCTCGGCCTCAGCCGCTCCTGCGCGTCCGGTCAGCTCCTGCCACGGTCCGTTGTCCATCGGGACAGGATCAGGTACGGGCGCGGACGGAGCCAGGGAATTTCGGGGTGTCGGGGTGGCGTGACAAGGTAGGCAGCGGAGGCGGGACGTATGACGAGCAGCGCGTCGTTGACGCACGTCGGCCGGGTGCGCTCGGTCAACGAGGACTCCGTGCTGGCCACGGAGGACCTCTGGGTGGTCTGCGACGGGCTGGGCGGCCACGACGGGGGCGAGCACGCGAGCCGCGTCGCGGCCGAGACCGTGGTCGAGCTGGCGGTGCCGGCCGAGGGCGCCGACTCGCTGGTGACGGCGATCCGGGCGGCCCACGAGCGCGTCGTCGAGCGCGGCCTCGAGCTGGGCATCCCCATCATGGGCACGACCGTCGTGGCCGCCTCCCGCCAGGCGGACCGGGGCGAGGTCACCGTCGCGTGGGTCGGCGACAGCCGCGCCTACCTGCTCGAGGACGGCGACCTGCGGCCGGTCACCGTCGACCACAACGAGGCGGCGGAGCTGCTGCGCCGCGGCTACCTCACCCGCGAGGAGGCCCGCCTCAGCCCGGCCCAGGCGTGGCTGACCCGCAGCCTCGGCGGCGGCCACACCGAGGCGCCGGAGGTCGACACCGTCACCCTCCCGGCCCGCGGCCGCCTGCTGCTGTGCTCCGACGGGCTCACCGCCGAGCTCGATGACAGCCGCATCCGCAACCTGCTGGGGCGGGGCACCCCGGAGGAGGCGTGCCGGGCGCTGGTGGAGGCCGCGGTCGACGCCGGCGGGTCGGACAACGTCACCGTCGTCGTGGTCGACCTCGACGCCTGAGCGGTCGTGGGTCGGCCAGCGAGAAGCACGCACGTGCCCGTGGTCTCATGGGTCCACCCGACCCAGGAGGACGTGATCGGATGACGACCGCCCACGGCGGAGGACGGACCGCGCTGGTCACCGGCGCGACTGGCTATATCGGTGGCCTGCTGGTGCCCCGGCTGCTCGACGAGGGCTGGCGGGTCCGGGTGCTCACCCGCGACGCCTCCCGCCTTCCCGGTGCGTGGCGCGACCGGGTCGACGTGGTCGAGGGGGACGCGACGTCACGTGCCGACCTCGACCGCGCCCTCGCGCCCGCCGACGGCGAGCCGCTGGCCGTCGCCTACTACTTCCTGCACAGCATGGACGGGCAGGGCGACTTCGTCCGCCGCGACCGCGAGCTCGCGCAGACCTTCGGCGCCGCGGCCGAGGGCGCCGGCGTGCGGCGCATCGTCTACCTGTCCGGGCTGCACCCCGAGGGCCCCCTGTCGACCCACCTGGCCTCCCGCGTCGAGGTGGGGGAGATCCTGCTGCGCAGCGGCGTGCCCACGGCGGTGCTCCAGGCCGCGACGGTCATCGGGGACGGCTCGGCGTCGTTCGAGATGCTCCGCTACCTGACCACGCGCCTTCCTGCGATGGTCGCCCCGAAGTGGCTGCGCAACCGGATCCAGCCGGTCGCCGTCGACGACGTCCTCCACTACCTGGTCCGTGCGGCGGACCTGCCCGAGGACGTCAACCGCACCTTCGACATCGGCGGTCCCGACGTCCTCACCTATGCGGAGATGATGCAGGTCTTCGCCGAGGAGACCGGCCTGCGGCGACGGCTCATCGTCACCGTCCCCGTGCTCACCCCGTGGCTGGCCAGCCACTGGGTCGGCCTGGTCACCCCGGTCCCGTCCGGGGTCGCCAAGCCGCTCGTCGGCTCCCTCGTCCACGAGGTCGTCTGCCGCGAGGACGACCTCGTCGCCCTGGTGGGCGAGCCGCCCGGCGGGCGCACGTCATACCGGGACGCGGTGCGCGCGGCGATGCGTCACGCCCAGCCGGACACGGCGCTGCGCCGGGCCGGTCAGGTGGTCACCGCCGTGGCCGCGGCCGCCCTCGCCGGAAGCCTGGCCACCGACCCGCAGAGCCGCTGGTACCGGTCCCTGGACAAGCCGGCCTGGCAGCCGCCCGCGGCGGCCTTCCCGGTCGTCTGGACCGCCCTGTATGCCGACATCGCCGCCACGACCACGGCCACCCTCGTCGAGCTGGACCGGCGTGCGGTCGAGGAGAGGTCGGCAGCCGCCGAGGCGACCGACCTGCAGCGGGCGCTCTGGGTCAACCTGGCGCTCAACGCCGGCTGGAGCGCGAGCTTCTTCCGCGCGCACCGGCCCGCGGTGGCCGCGGTGCACAGCGCCGTCCTGGCCACGAGCTCGGCCGACCTGGCCCGACGGGTCGGCAGGGTCGACCGGCGGCGTGGGTGGGCGCTGGCCCCGTATGCCGCGTGGTGCGGCTTCGCGACCGTGCTGTCCTCGGCGATCGCCCGCCGGAACCGCTGAGAGGGCCCCGTCCGTCAGCGACGGCCGCGGGTGCCGGCGCGGTCGGACAGGCGGCGCGCGGCGACGACGGGGTCGCCCTGGAGCAGGGCCGCACCGAGGCGTGCCGCGGTGGGGGCGTCGGCGCCGGCCGCGGCCACCACGAACCGGGCCCTGCGCAGCGCCTCCCGTGCCGGCTCGGGCAGGGCCTCGAGGGCCTGCGCGGCGTTCTCCAGGGGCTCGCGGCGCACCGCGGTGAGGACCACGAGGTCCGGCTGCAGCAGGGGCACCGCCGAGCCGAGCGTGTCGAGGGGCGTGTCGGCCCCCAGGTAGCGCACCCGCTGTCCTCCCGGCCGCACCCCCGTCCCACAGCACCCACCCGAGGAGCGCCATGAACCGCACACGCCGACCCCTGTGGTGGTTCGTCCTGGTCGCCGGGGGCGCGCTGGTCGCCGTCAGCCTGGTGCTGGCCCTCGGACACCGGCCGGCCGAGGACTTCGGCGCCACCACTCCCGAACCGGCCCGGGCCACGGCGACACCGGGCCCCGGGGACGTGGCCGACCGGCCCGCCGCGACGACCGGGGCCGTCCCCTCGGTCGGCACCCGGCCGGCGACGCCGCCCGCCGCCGAGCCCGTGGTCGCACCCGTCCTGCTGACGGTGCCGGCCCTCGCCATCGGGGTCCCGGTCCGCCCCGTCGGCGTCGACGACGAGGGCCTCATGGAGATCCCCGACAGCGGCCGCCAGGTCGGCTGGTACCGCTTCGGCCCGGCCCCCGGCGCCGAGGCCGGGCACAGCGTCCTGGCCAGCCACGTCAACACCGCCGCGGAGGGCGAGGGCGTCCTCGCCGGGCTCGGCCGGCTGGAGCCCGGTGACACGGTCACCGTCACCCTCGAGGACGGGTCGAGCCTCGACTACGCCGTCACCACCCGCCGCACCGGCCCCAAGCTCGACCTCGACGCCGACACCCTCTTCGCCCGCACCGGCCCGCACCGGCTCGCCCTCGTCACCTGCGGGGGACCGTGGACCGAGGAGCGCTCGGGCTATCGCGACAACGTCATCGTCCTCGCCGAGCCCGTCGGCCGGTGACCGGCGCGCGGCGGGCGCACGTCATACGGTGTGGCGGTGACCGGACCCGGCCCGCGCCCCGACGAGCTGCGGCACTTCCTGCACGCCGCGCTGGTGCGCCCGGTGCCCCGCGACCACCGCGAGGACCCGGCGGCCTTCCGCCGGCGCCGCCTGGTCTGCGCGGTGACCCTCGTGGTCGGGGCGGTGATCCTCGGCTTCGGCATCAACGTGCCGCCGGGCGACCCCCGCTTCCTGGTGCTGACCGGCGTGCTCGCGGTGGTCTGGACGGCGGGGGCCCTCCTCGCCGGGCCGCTGCACCTGGGGTGGGCGTGGAGCCGCTCGGGCCGGCGGGTCCGCCCGGTCGTCCAGTCCCTCGCCCTGGGGCTGCTCGCGGTGGCCGTGTTCTGCGCCGGCGCCCTGCTCGTGGCCCAGGTGCCGCTGCTGCGCGACCCGGTCGACGACGTCCTGGACCACGCCCGGTATGCCGCGCTGCCGGTCGTCGCGGGCATCACCCTGGTCAACGGGCTGGCCGAGGAGCTGTTCTTCCGCGGCGCGCTCTACGCCGCGGTCGGGGAGGGGAGGCAGGTGCTGGTCACCACGGCCCTCTACGCCCTGGTGACCGCGGCGACCGGCAACCTCATGCTCGTCCTCGCCGCGGTGGTCCTGGGCCTGCTCGTCGGCGCCCAGCGGCGGGTCACCGGCGGCGTGCTCGGCCCGATGGTCACCCACGTCACCTGGTCGCTGTCGATGCTCCTCGTGCTGCCGCCCCTGCTCGCGGCGCTGACCTGAGACCTGCACGGCAGGCAGCAGAAAGGCCGCGACCCGCAGCGGGTCGCGGCCGGTCCGGTCGTCAGGATCGGGCGCTCTGGACCTGCTCACCGTCCCGGGACAGGAACCAGCCCAGGGCCACCATGCCCAGCCCCAGGACCAGGTGCAGCCAGTTGTCAGCGGTGTTCAGCGGGATGAAGTTGGCCGCCGACTGGTGGTCGACGACGAGTCCGTAGAGGACCAGCACGAGGTAGACCAGGCCACCTCCGATGAGGAACCAGCGGGCGCCGGACCAGGTCCGCGCCATCGCCAGGCTGGCGATGCCGAACAGGAGGTGGACCAGGTTGTGGAGGACCGACACCTGGAAGACACCCAGGAGCATGGCCTCCGACTCGTGTCCCGCAAACCGCATCTGGCTGAGGTCACTGGTGATCCCCGGGATGAAGCCCAGGACACCGATGAGCAGGAAGAGCGCACCGACGACCAGGGCGGTCGTCTGCAGGGTGGTCCGCTCGACGACACCCCGCATCTCGGCAGTGCGTTCGCGAATGGACATCGGTCACTCCCTCGTAGAACTCGACAACGTTGTCGGCCCCACGTCTGGGGTATCCGGCACTCCGGTCAACGCGCCACGGCCGCGCGTCCTTCCCGGAACCGGCCCCCGGGCTGGGAGGATGCCGTCGTGCCGGCCCGTGCGATCCCTGTCGAACCCGTCTTCCGGACAGCCAGCGAGCAGGAGGTGTGGGCCCGGCTGGTCCGCACCCTCGACGACGACGCGGTGGTCCTGGCCAACGTCCGGTTCACCGACCTCCACAAGGACCACGAGCTCGACCTCGTGGTCATGCTGCCCGGTGCCGGCATCGTCGTCGTCGAGGTCAAGGGCGGCTCGGTGTGGGTGGACGAGCAGGGTGGCTGGTGGCAGCGGAGCGGGGCGGGCAGTCGCCGGATCCACCCGGTGGACCAGGCCCGGGACGGCAAGTACGCGATGCGCACCTACGTCGAGGCCGACCCGCGCTGGCAGGGACGCACCCGGGTGCGCTGGGGGCACGCGGTGGTCACCCCCTACACCTCGCTCGCCGACGACTTCGCCACCCCCGACTGCCCGCGCTGGATGGTCCACGGGCGGGAGGACCAGGACGACCTCGCCGGCCGGATCCTCGACACGGTGGCCCACCAGGAGACGGGCTGCCGGGTCCCGACCGGGGACGACATCGACACGATCGTGACCATCCTCCGCGGCCGGGGGCGGCCCGCGCCGAGCGTCGTCGCCGACGCCGACGAGCGGGAGGCGCTCGCCGACCGGTTGACCCAGGAGCAGGCGATGCTGCTCAAGGTGACCCGGCTGCTCACCCGGGTCGAGGTCCGCGGCGGCGCGGGCAGCGGCAAGACCGTGCTGGCCCTCACCCAGGCCAAGGACCTCGCCACCGGAGGGCAGGGCCGCCCGCGGCAGCGGGTCGCGCTGCTGTGCTACTCGATCGGGCTGGCCCGCCACCTGGAGCGGGAGCTGCAGGGGGTGCGCCGCAACCGTCGTCCCGCCTTCGTCGGCACCTTCCACGAGCTGGGTATGACGTGGGGCGCGCCGGACGGCGACCGCACCGACAGCGACTTCTGGGAACGTCGGCTGCCGGCGCTCATGGCCGAGCTGGCCGAGGGGCTGTCGGACAACGAGAGGTTTGACGCCATCGTCGTGGACGAGGCACAGGACTTCGCCGAGTCGTGGTGGCGGCCGCTGCTCAAGGCCCTGCGCGACGAGGAGAAGGGCGGGCTGTACGTCTACACCGACGAGAACCAGCGGATCTTCCCCCGGTTCGGCCGCCCGCCGATCGAGCTGGTGCCGCTGGTCCTCGACCACAACCTGCGCAACACCACCCAGATCGCCGAGGCGTTCGGCCCGCTCGCACCGATGCGGATGCGCCTCATGGGCGGGTCCGGCCCGGACGTCACCTTCGTCCCCGCCGCCCCCGACGAGGCGGTCTCGGTGGCCGACGACCAGGTCGACGCCCTGCTCGACGAGGGGTGGCACCCCGGCCACGTGGCACTGCTGACCACCGGCTCGCGCCACCCGGTGCACCGCGACCTGGCCGGGGAGGGGGACCTCGACCGCTACTGGGACACCTTCTGGGACGCCGAGGAGGTGTTCTACGGCACGGTGCTCGGGTGCAAGGGCCTGGAGCGCCGCGCCGTGGTCCTGTGCGTCAACCAGCCCGGCGCGACCGAGCGGTCGCGGGAGCGCCTCTACGTCGGGATGTCGCGGGCCACCGACCGGCTCGTGGTCGTCGGCGACCCGGACGTCATCCGGGAGATGGGCGGTCCTGACGTCGCCCGGCGCCTGGGCATCGGCTGACGCCGGGCGACCGGATCACTCGCAGCTGACCTCGCTGGCGTGGGCCGACACCGAGCTGACCGTGTTGTCCTGGGCGTCGAGCTTGACCATGAGGGCCCCGTCGAGGGCCAGCTTGCCACCGTGCGGCGTGCCCTCGGGCCCGGCCCACTCGGCGTCGGGCAGGGCCTCCCGCACCGCCTCCTCGGGGTCCCCGATCTCCAGGCCGTGGGGCAGCACGATGCTCTCCGGGCGGTCGGTCCCGACGACCTCCCAGGCGCTCAGCCGGACCGTGTCGCCCTCGCCCTGGCCGAACATCCCGAAGTCGTCCCACCACAGGATCCGCGAGGTCGAGTCGGGCTCGCAGCCCTGTCCCTCCTCGTCGGTGGTGGGCTCGCCGATCAGCGGCACCAGGGCGGCGAGCGCCTCCTCCGCGTCGACCGGGAGGGTCAGGTCGCCGACGTTGTCGACGCCGAGCTCGATCGGCCCGGAGTCCCCGGGCGCGTCGGTCGCCGTCCGCGTGTCGGTGTCCTGCGGGTCGGTGGTCCCGGTCGGGGTGTCGTCGGTGGGCTCCTCGGGCGTCTGCCCGGGACCGTCCACCCCTGTCGTGGGGTCCTCGGATGACACCTCGCTCCCGCACCCGGCCAGCAGCAGCGCGACGGCGGCCAGGGCGACGCCGGTGCGGCGCGTGGTCGTGTTCATGGCTTCGGTCCTTCCTCAGGGGGGACGTCATCCGTTAACACGCAGCGGGAGCGACGTTATGTTGCGCGGCGCGGCGACGGCATGACCTGGGTCACACGCGGGAGCCGGTGCCCCGCCTCCTCCCTGCGGCGGCGGGAGCGGGCCCAGGCGGCGCACAGGGCCACGGCGAGGAGGACCTCGGCGACGTCGCCGCCGTAGTACATGAGCTGTGCCGCCTGCTCGGACCGGGCCACCGGGTAGCCCTGCAGCGCCGGGAGGGTGGCGGCACCGGCATACAGCAGCTTGGCCAGGACGGCTCGGGTGCGACGGGCGGCGGGGCGCGAGGTCGGGCCCGGCGACCGACCAGGTGAACAGGCACCCGGCCAGCACGAGGTGCAGGGCGACGAGGTGGTGCCCCCACGGATGGGTGAGCAGGGCGTGGGCCGGTCCGAGGTACAGGGCGAGCAGGGCGCCGGTGGAGATCGCGGCCGCCGCGACGGGGTGCGACAGCACGTGCACGACCGGGCTGCGCAGCACCGCCGCCGCGACCCGCCGGCCGCGCCGGCCGAGGGAGCCGAGCAGCACGCTGACCGGGGCGCCGAGGACCAGGCCCAGCGGGGCGTACATCCCGAGCAGCAGGTGCTGGACCATGTGCGCCCGCGGCGACGTGTGGCCCGGAGGTATGCCGCGCCGGGGCCCACCAGCACGGCCACCGGCAGGAGCCAGCCCAGCAGGTCGGGGGAGGAGGCGTGGTGGGTCATCCCACGGACCCGTCGCGCTCGGGTCGGCGCCGCAGCAGGACCGCCCCCGCAGCCAGGAGGACCAGCGCGGAGGCGATCCAGCCGGCGTCGTAGGGGAGCAGGTCGACGTCGTAGCGGACCTGGTGGACCCGGAGGACCTTGTGGTTGACGAGGGCGTCGAACATCTGGAAGCCGCCCGCGCCCAGGAGCACTCCGCCCCAGGCCGCCCGCGGCGCCAGCTCCCGGCGGCGCACCTCGGACAGGAGGAAGAAGCCGGCCACGAGGACGACGAGCTCGACGGCGTGGAGCAGGCCGTCGGAGAGCAGGCTGAGCTCCGGGGTGGAGCGGTCGTAGAAGTGGTGCCAGGCCAGCAGCTGGTGGAAGACGATCTCGTCCACGGCCGCCATGACGCCGACACCGATCATCAGGCCCGCGCCGAGCGAGCGGCGTCGGTCGACCCGGTCGGTTTCCATCGTCCCTCCCCTCCGGCAGCGGGGGTTCCCGTGCTCGCAGGCTAGGAGGGAGTCCGCGCCGCCGCCTGGGGACAGCGGTAAACCGTCATTGTTGAATCGGGCACAATGTTTTCGAATCGTGACCTCTCCTTCCTGTTTGCGCAGGCCAGAGTGCCTATGTTGGAGAGGACCCTGACCCGAGATCCGAGTGAGGAGTGACACGATGCGAAAGACTCTGGGCATCGTCGCGGCGTCGACGCTCATCCTGGCCGCGTGTGGCGGTGACACCGGGACGGACACACCGGCGGACGAGACCGAGGACAGCTCGCCCACGGCCGAGGAGACCGGTGCCGACACCGGTGAGGACACCGGCGAGGAGACCGGCGCCGCGGGCGGGGAGCTGGCGCTTCCCGACCTCACCGGCGAGGAGCTCGAGGTGGCGGCCGTCTGGACCGGCACCGAGGAGGAGCGCTTCCGGATGGTCCTCGACGCGTTCGAGGAGGCCACCGGCGCCACGATCCAGTACACCTCCACCGGCAACGACATCGGCCCGGTGCTGACCCCGCGGGTCGAGGGCGGCAGCCCGCCGGACGTGGCGATGCTCCCGCAGCCGGGCCTGCTGACCGAGTTCGCCCAGCGCGACGCGCTGGTCCCCCTGTCCGACGAGGTCGAGGCGCAGATCGACGCCAACTACGACAGCGTCTGGAAGGAGCTGGGCACCGTCGACGGCGAGCTCTACGGCGTCTGGTTCAAGGCCGCGAACAAGTCGACGATCTGGTACGACGTCGAGGCCATCGAGAACGCCGGCGTCTCTGTCCCGCCGGCCACCTGGGACGACCTGGTCGAGATGTCCCAGACCATCTCCGACTCCGGTGTGACCCCGTGGTCCATCGCCGGTGGTGAGGGCTGGACCCTGACCGACTGGTTCGAGAACGTCTACCTGTCCCAGGCCGGGCCGGAGATGTACGACCAGCTGACCAACCACGAGATCCCGTGGACCGACCCGTCGGTGGAGGAGGCGCTCAACACGCTGTCCGAGATCTGGCACGCCGACGGCTTCGTCGCCGACGGCGCCCTGGAGGCGACCTTCAACGACTCGGTGACCCGCGTGTTCAGCACCGGTGACGCCGCGATGGTCTACGAGGGCGACTTCGTGGCCGGTGTCATCTCCGGCGAGACCGACGCGGTCGTCGGCGAGACGGCGAACTTCTTCCCGTTCCCGGCCGTGGGTGACGCCCCGGCCGTGGTCGGCGGCGGTGACGTCGCGGTGGCCTTCACCGACACCGAGGCGACCCAGGCGCTGATGGCGTTCCTGGCCTCCCCGGAGTCGGCCGAGATCTGGGTCGCCGAGGGCGGCTTCACCTCGCCGAACAAGAGCGTGGACACCTCGCTGTACCCGGACGACATCTCCCGCGGCATCGCCGAGAGCCTCATCGCCGCCGGTGACGCGTTCCGGTTCGACATGTCCGACCAGGTGCCGTCGGCGTTCGGCGGCACGCCGGGTGCCGGCATGTGGCAGGACCTGACCGACTTCCTGTCCGGCGCCAAGGACGTCCAGGCCACCATGGAGAGCCTGGAGGCCAACGCGTCCGCGGCCGAGGGCTGAGCCGGACGGGCGTCATACCGTGACGACCAGCACCATCACGCCTCCGGGCGCCGGCGCCACCGCCGGCGCCCGGGGGCGGCCCCGGTACGCCAACGAGCGGAACGTCGTGGCCTGGCTGTTCCTCGGCCCGGCCGCCCTCGTGCTGCTCGTCCTGGTGATCTACCCGATCTTCTACTCGGTCTGGCGCAGCCTGTTCGACCGCAGCGGCGAGACCTTCATCGGGTTGGGGAACTACACCCGGATGTTCACCGACCCGGCCACGTTCACCGCGCTGAAGAACAACATCGTCTGGGTCCTCGTGGCGCCCGCCCTGGTCACCGTGCTGGGGCTGATCTTCGCGGTGCTCACCGAGCGGGTCCGCTGGGGGACGGCGTTCAAGCTCATCGTGTTCATGCCGATGGCCATCTCGTTCCTGGCCGCCGGCATCATCTTCCGGGTCGTCTACGACCAGGACCCCGACCGCGGCCTGGCCAACGCGGTCATCACCTCGATCCACGACATCTTCGCCGACTCCTCGCAGTACCCCGGGGCCCGGCCCCGGGACGCCGAGGCGCTGCCGGCGCTGGACGGTGGTGGCTTCGCCACGGCCGACCCGGTGACGCTCGACGGCTCGACCGGCCAGGCGGTGCTGCTGCCGCTCGTCGGCATCGACGCCGAGTCCCTCCCCGAGGAGCCGACCGCCCCGGTCGAGGCCGGACCCGGTGCGGCGGACACCATCACCGGCACGGTGTGGTTCGACTTCACCCGCGGCGGTGGTGGTGAGCCGGGCGTCGTCGACGAGACCGAGCAGGCCCTGCCCGGGGTGCTCGTCCAGGCCGTCCGCGACGGCACGGTCGTCGCCGAGGCGACCACCGACGACAACGGGGTGTTCACCCTGTCCGGGCTGGAGCCGGGGGAGTACCAGGTCACGTTGCCGGCGGAGAACTTCGCCGAGCCGTTCCGCGGCGTCTCCTGGCTGGGCCCCTCGCTCGTGACCCCCTCGATCATCCTGGCCTACGTCTGGATGTGGGCCGGGTTCGCGATGGTCCTCATCGGGGCCGGGCTCGCCGCGATCTCCCGGGACGCGCTCGAGGCGGCCCGCATCGACGGGGCGAACGAGTGGCAGGTGTTCCGCTACATCACCGTGCCGCTGCTGGCGCCGGTGCTCACCGTCGTCCTGGTGACGATGATCATCAACGTCCTGAAGATCTTCGACCTCGTCTACATCATCGCGCCGGAGTCGTCGGCCCAGGCGGCCAACGTCCTCGCCGTGCAGATGTGGACGGTGTCCTTCGGCGGCGGCCAGGACCAGGGGCTGGGTAGCGCCCTGGGCGTCTTCCTCTTCCTCCTGGTGCTGCCGGCCATGCTCTTCAACATCCGTCGGTTCCGGCAGGAGCAGCAATGACAGTCGCCACCGGCGGCGGGGCCGCCGACCCCCTGGTCACCGACATCTCCCGGGAGCAGCTGGAGACCCACCGGCAGTCACTCGGGTCCCGGGTGAGCTCGTTCCTCAGCCGCGGCATCGTCTCGGCGGTGCTCGCGGTGATCGCGGTGTTCTGGCTGCTGCCGACGATCGGGCTGTTCATCTCCTCGCTGCGCTCGCCCCAGGACAACAGCGCCAGCGGGTGGTGGAACGCGCTCCTCCAGCCCGCGCAGCTGACGCTCGACAACTACGGGAACCTGCTGTCCAACAGCGGAATGGTCAACGCGTTCTTCAACACCGTCTGGATCACCGTGCCGGCCACGGCGCTGGTCGTCATCCTGGCGGCGTTCGCCGGGTACGCCTTCGCCTGGATCAACTTCAAGGGACGCGACTGGCTGTTCATCGCCGTGGTGGCCCTGCTCGTGGTGCCGATCCAGGTGGCGCTGATCCCGGTGGCGCGGCTGTTCAGCGATGCCGGGATCTTCGGTTCCCGGCTGTCGGTGATCCTGTTCCACGTCGCCTTCGGGCTGCCGTTCGCGGTGTTCCTGCTGCGGAACTTCTTCTCGCAGATCCCCAAGGAGCTGCTCGAGGCGGCGCGGATGGACGGCGCCGGCGAGATCCGGATCTTCTTCGGGGTGATCCTGCCGCTGGGTCTGCCGGCGATCGCGTCGCTGGCGATCTTCCAGTTCCTGTGGGTCTGGAACGACATGCTCGTGGCGCTGGTGTTCGCCGACTCCCGGGCCGCGCCGCTCACCGTGGCCCTGCAGTCGCAGACGCGTCAGTTCGGCTCGAACATCGACATCCTGGCCACCGGCGCGTTCCTGTCGCTGGTCGTCCCGCTCATCGTGTTCTTCTCGTTCCAGAAGTACTTCGAGCAGGGCGTGCTGGCCGGCTCGGTGAAGTAGCCCGACCGCAGCGCGAGCGCGGCGGCCACGACGACCGTGGCCGCCGCGTTCGCGACCAGCCCCGCCGTGGTGTTCAGCCCCGGCGCCACCGCGGCGCAGACGTTGGCCGCGGCGTGCATCGCCACCAGCACCGGCACCCTTGCGCCCGCCCGGACGTAGCACCAGGTCATCACCACCCTGGCGGCCAGCGAGGACAGGGCCCACACCCTGATCCAGTCCCACGTGTTGCCGGCCTGCCACAACGGCACGAGGTGCCACAGCACGGTCACCAGACCGACGGCAAGGCCGGCGCCCCACGTGCCGAGCCGTCCCCGCCACAGGTCGGTGAGGTGGGCCCAGCCGAGCTCCTCGGCCGCCGCCGGCAGCAGGAAGACGAGGCACAGGAGCAGGGCCGGGAGCACCGGCCACGGCGCCAGCTCTCCGACGAGCGCCGTCGCCGTGACGGGCGGGCCCCACCACCAGTGCCGTCCCGAGGAGCACCCAGCCCCACCGGCCCCGGACCTCGACCACCCGCCGCAGCACCCGCCATACGGACGCGCGCCCACCCCGGCGAGCGGCCAGCAGGACAGCCGCGGCCCCCGGGCAGACGAACATGAGCGCGCTCACCGGCAGGTCGAGGGCGCCCACCGCGACGACGGGCAGCGCGCCGCCGACCGCCCAGAGCGGCAGGGACAGGACGAGGACGAGCAGCAGGTACGGGGCGGCCCCGCGGGCCGGGTGGTGACCGTCGCGCATGGCGTCCCATCCTGCCGGGGTGCGCCCCGACGGCAGATCGCGACACGTCCTCGCCGGTCGGCGCGCCACCCGGCCGGGGTGCGGTCCCACGGCGAGAATGCCCGCATGACCGAGGAGACCGTGCGTCCTGCCCCGGCGAGCCTGCTGCCGACCGGTGCCGCCTTCCTGGCGGTGGCCGCGGTCCTGGCGCTGTCCTTCGCGTTCCTGCGCGAGGTCTCCGGCATCGTCGCGCCCGTCTTCCTCGCCCTCACCCTGGTCCTGGCGGCGCACCCGATCCGGCGCCGGCTGCTGGTCGCGGGTGCCCCGGCCTGGCTGGCCACGGTCGCCGTGCTGCTCCTCGTGTATGCCGTGCTGCTGGTCGTCCTCGCCGCGGTCGGCGCGGCACTGACCCAGCTGGTCGTCGTGCTGCCCGAGTACGAGGACCAGTTCCGGGACCTGTACGAGAGCAGCGTCGAGGCGCTCGGCCGGTTCGGCATCCACATCGGCACCCTGGACCAGGTCGTCGACGGCATCGAGCCGGGCAGCGTCGTGCCGTTCCTCCAGGGGCTGCTCGCCGGGATCGGCTCGGTCGGCACCATGGTGCTGTTCCTCGCCCTGGGGATCATGTTCCTCACCCTCGACCTCGGCGACGCCGGGCGCCGCCTGGCGGCCGTGCGCCGGGTGCGGCCGGACCTGGCCGCCGCGCTCGCCGACTTCGCCGGCCGGATCGGCCGCTACTGGCTGGTGAGCACGATCTTCGGGTTCCTCCAGGGGTGCGCCAACGTGGTGCTGCTCATGGTCGTGGGGGTCCCGCTGCCGTTCGTCTGGGGCCTGCTCGCGTTCGTCACGGCCTACATCCCCAACGTCGGGTTCGTGCTGGGCCTGGTCCCGCCGGCCATCCTGGCCCTGCTCGAGGGGGGACCGGGCGCCCTGCTGGCGGTCGTCGTGGGCTACGTCGTCATCAGCTTCGTGCTGCAGACCGTGATCATGCCCAAGTTCATGGGCGACGCCGTCGGTCTCAACGTCACCACGACGTTCCTCAGCCTGGTCTTCTGGTCGATCGTCGTCGGGCCGCTGGGCGCGCTGCTGGCGGTACCGCTCACGCTCTTCGCCAAGGCGCTGCTCATCGACAGCCACCCCCGCTCCCGGTGGCTCGGTACCTTCCTCGCCGACAGCAGCAACGTCGGCCGCTACGGAGCGGGGGAGTCCGGCACCTAGGGCACGTGCCCGGTGCCTCCGGGCTGGCCCAGGCCTCCGGCCGCCTTCCGGTCAGAAGCCGCCGGGCGGCGGGGGCGGGGGAGGCGGAGGGCTGGGGTGGTCCGGTCCGCCCGACGGTGGTGGCGGCGGCGTCTGACCGGTCGAGCCGGGCGGCGGGGCCTGACCCGCGGACCCGGGCGGCGGCGGGGGAGCGGACTGCGAGGCGCTCGGTGCGTCGCCCAGGGTGGGGACGGCGAGCCGGCCCTGGGCCTGCAGCTCACGCAGGGCCGACAGGACCCGTTCCCGATCGGCCGGGTCGACCGGCTCACCTGTGTGCTCGCGCCAGACCAGCACGCCGAGGTTGCGCAGCAGGCGGTCGGCCTCGCGGGCGTCGGCGCTGCCGCTCAGCCCGGCTTGGTCCATGGCGGTCTCGGCCCGGGCCGCCAGCTCGGTGGCCGCCTGCTTGGCCTTGTCGAGGAAACCCATGTCGACCTCTCGGTAAGGGGCCCCGGTGGGGCCCGCCCCTCGAGCATAGTGAGGTTCGGACCATGGGGGACCACGGTGCGCCGGCGATCAGCGCGACCGAGCAGCCGACGTTGCGGGCATTTGCCCGATGTGCCCGCCGGTGGTCCCCTCCTATGGTCGCTGACCAGGACGGACGTTCCCGTGAGCGCCGTCCACCGACCGTGAGGTCCGCGTCCGCGCCATGTCGTGCGCACCACCGGGGCGCGGCCCGGTGGCGGGGGTCCGCACCGCAGCCGGCCGTCGCCCCGTCCCGGGTCGTCATCTCGACCCGAGCCGGAGCCTGCCCGGTGGGCCGGAGCCCGTCAGGGCCCTCCCGGGACCCATCGGCAGGGACACCCGCGACGAGGAGAAGAACCATGAAGCGATCGCACCGCACCTGGGCCGTGGCCCTTGCCCTCGGTGCCCTGGTCCTGGCCGGGACCGGTGCATCGGCCCAGGACGACGGCAGGAACGGCGGCTACGCGCCGGGCTGGCAGCCGGGACGCTACCTCAGCGTCTCCCAGGCCCAGCGGTAGGCGGGGGCGGGGCCGGGGCTCCGGGGTGGGGACCGGAGCCCCGGCCCGCTAGGCTCGGCCCGGGCCACGGCAGCCCGCCGTGGGGAGCGAGGGAGCCGTCATGCCGATCCACGGGAACCTGTTCGAGGCCCACGCCGAGAACCAGTCCGCCGATCCGTTCGTCCAGCAGAACAAGAAGCTGCTGAAGATCTCGATGGCCTACGGCCCGGTCTGGGCCAGGACCGGGTCGATGGTCGCCTACCAGGGCGACATCCGGTTCGAGAACCGCGGCAGCGGCGGGCTGAACAAGCTGGTCAAGTCCAAGCTCACCGGTGAGGGGGTCTCGATGATGTCCTGCACCGGCCAGGGGGACCTGTTCGTCGCCGACAGCGCCGCGGACATCCAGGTGCTGTACCTCGAGAACGACATGATCTCGGTCAACGGCGCCAGCGTGCTGGCCTTCTCCGGCTCGGTGCAGTGGGACATCCACCGGGTCCAGGCCCGCGGCGGGATGATGGCCGGCGGCCTGTACAACGTGGCCCTCTCCGGCACCGGGTACGTCGCCGTCACCACGCACGGCGAGCCCGTGGCGCTCAACGTCGCCGAGGCACCGACCTTCGCCGACGCCCAGGCAGTGGTGCTGTGGACCTCCGGGGTGCAGATGGACGTCAAGGTGGACACCGGGGGCCTGTCCTCGCTGGTCCGCGGCGGTACCGGGGAGATGATCCAGATGGCGTTCCGCGGCGACGGGTACGTCCTCGTCCAGCCGTCGGAGGGCGTGGTCACGGGAGGTCACCAGGCGGTCGAGAAGAGCTCCGGCGGGCTCCTCGGCGGTTTCCTCGACGGCTGACCCGAACGGGCCTGCTTCAATGGGCGCCGTGACCGCCCACCCGACCGCGCTGCGCGACAGCGCCGTCCGTGACTCCGCCCGGGTCGCCGTGTTCGCCGCGCTCATCGTGGCGCTGACCCTGGTCCCCGGGCTCTACCTGCTCGGGGGCACCGTCCCGGTGACCCTCCAGACGCTCGGCATCACCCTCGCCGCAGCCGTGCTCGGGCCGTGGCGGGGCGCTGCGGCGGTGCTGGTCTACCTCGGCCTCATCGCGGTCGGGCTCCCGGTGGCCAGCGGCTTCCGCGGGGGCCTGGCGTTGTTCGCCGGACCGACGGGTGGCTTCCTCGTCGGGTTCGTGCCGATGGCCGTCGTCATCGGGCTGCTGGCCCGTCTGGTGCTGCGGCGGGTCCGCGGCGCCCGGATGCCGTTCGCCCTGTTCGGCGCGGCGGTGGGTGGCCTGCCCGTCCTCTACGCCTGCGGTGTGCCCTGGCTGGCCCGGGTCACCGGCATGTCCGTGGGCGACGCGCTGCTGCACGGGATGTGGGTGTTCCTGCCGGGAGACCTCGTCAAGGCCGCGGTCGCGGCGGCGGTGACCGCCACGGTGGCCCGGGCCCTGCCCGGCGTCATCGGTCCGCACCGCTGACCGGGGCCCGCCGACACGGCAACACCACCGGCCCGGCCACGCCCCCGGCCCGGCCACGCCCCGGCTGGCCTCGCCCCTGGCACCGGACCGCACCTGCGCACGTGCGCAGATCAGCATGCCCGAACCAGCGAAACCGGGTGCCCAACTGCGCACGTGCGCGGTTGTGGACGCCGGACGGGTGTGGCGGCCGTATGACGCAACGCCGGAAGGGGCGCGACGCCGGCGGTGGCTTCGGCCCCGCTCCTAGGCTGGCGCCGTGGACCTGACCGACCTCCCCGACACGGGAACGTTCGAGCTGACCACGGTCGGCCGGAGGAGCGGACAGCCGCGCACCGTGGAGATCTGGTTCGTGCGGTCCGGTGGCGCGGTCCACGTGACGGGCACGCCCGGCTCCCGGCACTGGCTCGCCAACATCCGGGCCCACCCCGGGGTGCGGGTGCGCTGGCGTGGTCGGGAGACCAAGGCCGTCGCCGAGGAGGTCACCGACCCCCGGGAGCGCGAGGCGGTCGTCCGCGCTGCCTGGCGGCTGCAGCCGTGGTACGCCGCCCAGCCCTCCACGGTCGCCGACTGGGTCGAGCGGGCGCCCGTGGTCAGGCTCCGCCCCCGGTCTGCCTGACCGCGAGCTCTCCGTTACCGGACCAGGCGGATGGTGAGCGGGTAGCGGTAGTCCTCACCCCGCGACGCCGCCATGGTCGCCATGATGATGACGACGAGGGCGAAGACCCCGACGACGGCGATGAGCACGAAGCCGATGAGGACGAAGAACAGCAGGAAGCTGACGAGCAGGTAGATCAGCAGCGTGATCTGGAAGTTGAGGGACTCCACCGCGTGCCGCCGGACGAAGGGCGACTCGTTGCCCTTGGTCAGCAGGATGATGAGCGGGCACAGGAAGCCCATCGCCACCCACGCGGCCACGAGCGAGCCGATGTGCGCGGCCAGGGCCCAGTTGCGCTCCTCGGGGGTCGGGGCGACGGGACCGGTCGGCTGGTAGCCGTACCCCGGCGGAGGGGGGTAGGGAGGTCCGGGCGGGGTGGTCATGGTCTCTCCTCGCGGGTCAGGGGGCCCCAGTCTAGGTCCGGGCACTTCCCGGACCACCGGTATGACGCCCGCCCGCCACCGGCGGTTCCGGGACGCCCTCGCGGCCCGTGGTTCACTGGAGGCCGTGCCGGGCGTGCGTTTCGAGAAGGTCGGCCTGCGGCTCCCCGGCCGGGTCGTCCTCGAGGACGTCGACCTGGACCTCACCGAGCACCGGGTCGGCATCGTCGGCGCCAACGGCTCCGGCAAGTCCAGCCTGGTCAGGATGGTCAACGGGCTGGTCTGGCCCACCAGCGGGCGGGTGCTCGTCGACGGGCTCGACGTCGCGTCCCGGACCCGTGAGGTGCGGCGCCGGGTCGGGTTCCTCTTCCCCGACGCCGACCACCAGATCGTCATGCCCACGGTGCGCGAGGACCTGGCGTTCTCCCTCCGCGGGTCCGGTCTGCCCGCAGAGCAGGTCGGGGCGCGGGTCGAGGAGGCGCTCGACGCGTTCGGGCTGAGGGAGCACGCCGACCAGCCCTGCTACCTGCTCTCCGGTGGCGAGAAGCAGCTGCTCGCCCTCGCCGCGGTGCTCCTCACCGAACCCGCGGTGGTCGTCGCCGACGAGCCGACGACCCTGCTCGACCTGCGGAACCTGCGGGCCATGGCGGACCGGCTGTCCGCGCTCGAGCAGCAGCTCATCCTCGTCACCCACCACCTGGAGCTGCTGCGCGGGTTCGACCGGGTGGTGGTCCTGGACGAGGGGCGGGTGGTCGCCGACGACGAGCCGGACCGGGCCCTGGAGCGGTATGTCGCGCTCCTGGGCTGACGGCGCCCTCCGGCTGGTGGGGAGGCACTGGCCGGGGAGCTCCTGGCTGCACCGGCTGCCGGCCGGCGCCAAGGTCGGCGGACTGGTGGTCCTCGTGGCGGTGCTGCTGTGGCGGCCCGAGCCGGCGGTGGCCGTCGCCGGGCTGGCGCTGTCCCTGCTGGTGCTGGCCAGCGCGCGGGTGCCGTGGCACTGGCTCGCGGCGCCGGCCCGCGCGGTGGGCCTGCTGCTGCTCCTCGTGGGCGCCTTCCAGGTGTGGGTGCTCGGCTGGGAGGCCGCCGTCGTCGGCGTGTGCCGGATCGCCGCCTGCCTGGTGCTGGCGTGGACGGTGTCCCTCACCACCCCGGTGACCGCGATGCTGGACCTGCTCCGCCGCCTGCTGGCTCCGCTGCGCCGGGTGGGTGTCGACCCGGACCACGCGGCGATGACCGTGGCCCTGGCGATCCGTAGCATCCCCCTGGTGATGGCCGCTGCCGAGCAGGCCGACCACGCCCGCATCGCCCGGGGGCGGCGGCGCTCGCTGGCCGGCCTCGTGGTGCCGACCGTGGTCCGCTCGGTGCGGATCGCCGACGCCCTGGGCGACGCGCTCGTCGCCCGCGGCTACGGCGACCCGGCAGACCCGGACGACCCGGCCCCCCGCGGGGCGCGCCCCGGGTCGGGCCCCCGGCGCTAACCGGCCACCGGCACCAGCCGCAGCCCGCTCCGTGCCGGCCGGCGCAGCGACTCGCGGGCCCGGCGGGCCTGCACCTCGGCCGCGAGGTAGCCACAGGCGTGGTCCCGGGGGTCGGGCTCGCCGGACCGGCGCAGCCAGCGCACGAGCTCCTCGACGACCAGCACCTGGGCCTTGGCATCGGCATACGGCCCGGGCAGCCACCGGGGCTCGAGGAACCCGGGCAGTGCGCAGAGCAGCGCCTCGGCGTCCGTCACCCGCGCCACCACGCCGCGCGCCGCGGCGCGGCCGGCACGGACCGCCCGCCGCTCGGCGGCCACGGCCTCCAGCTCGCCGGTGGTCAGGAAGCGGGAGGCCTCGACGTCGAGGTAGTCGACCAGCCGGGAGAGCACCTCCACGGAGCGCGTGGCCAGCGTCGGGTGGCGCAGCGCGAGGGAGGTCCTGCGGAACTCCCGGAGCACGGCGACGACGGGGCGGCGAACGGCGGCGGTGCGGTCCATGGCCGGAGACTGCCAGCGGGCACCGACAGACCCGTGACCAGCACGCACGACCCGGCGCCGCCCACACCGGCACCGTCGCGTCGCGAGCGGCGGTCGGCTGCAGCGGGCTACCGGAGGGTAGGTCAAAAGCCGGTAAGGAGTAGGTACAGGTTTCCCACGCAAACCACCTCCGGGCCCGGAAGCGGACCTAGGTTGCAGGGCCATGAGTCAAGGGGGATTCACCTCACGCCTGCCTGCCCTGGTCCTGTCGCTCTCCCTCGCCGTCGGCCTCGCGCCCGCGGCCTCGGCGGCGCCACCACCGGCCCCCGCCCCGGCGGCGCAGTCGCCGGCAGGGGTCGCTGACGACCTCCTCACCACGGGCCACCTGCTCGGCTCGCAGGACACGTCCCCCGACGACACCGCCGCACCGTCCGGCGACGGTGCGTCGCTGTCGCTGTGGGACGGCATCGGGGGCCGGGGGGCGGCCCCTGACGACGACGCGGGCCCTGCCGTGGGCCCAGCCGGCGGCGGGACCGTCGAGATCGACCCCGCGGTCCGGGACGCCCTCGCCGAGAACCCCGGCGGCACGGTGGACGTCATCGTCGAGCTCGCCGGCGGTGCCGAGCCCGAGGAGCTGCGCGAGGCCGCCGACCGCGCCGCGGTCGAGGCCAGCCGCGAGGTGTGGTCCGACGTCGCCGCCGCGTCGTCCGGCGGCACCGTGCGCCTCACCGCCGAGGCGCGTGCCGAGGCGGCCGAGGCCTCCGACCGGGCCCGGGCCGAGGTGGTGGTGGAGACCCTCCGGGAGACCGGTGCGGACGCGAGGGCCGAGGTCGCCGGGTTGCTGGAGGCGGGCCGCCCCGCCCGCGCCGCGGCCGCGGAGGGCGGGACGCCGGTCCGCGACCTGTGGATCGTCAACAGCGTCGCCGGCCCGGTGGACGCCGAGCTCCTCGACACCCTCGCCGCCCGCGACGACGTCCTCGCCATCCGGCTGGACGAGACCGTCCACGTCCCCGAGACGACGGACGGCCCGCTGCTGCCCGAGTGGGGGCTGGAGAAGGTGGCGGCACCGAGGACGTGGGGCGAGTACGGCTACCGCGGCAAGGGCGTCACGGTCGCGGTCCTCGACACCGGCGTCGACGTCAGCCACCCCGCGCTCGCCGGCCGCTACCGCGGTCGCGACGGCGACCACTCCGACGCCTGGTTCGTCACGACGGGGGAGAACTACCCGACCCCCGGGGACGGCCACGGGCACGGCACCCACGTGACGGGGACGATCGCCGGTGGTCCCCCCGGCGAGGTCGTCGGCGTGGCACCCGAGGCGGAGTTCATCGGCGTCAAGATCCTGTCCGACCGCGGCAGCGGCGGCACCTCGGGGATCCTCGCCGGCATGCAGTGGGTGCTGGCCCCGGGCGGCGACCCCGCCAAGGCGCCCGACATCGCCAGCAACTCCTGGGGCAACAGCGCCGGCCACGACACCGACTACTGGGAGGCCGTGGAGGCCTGGCGCGCCGCCGGGATCCTGCCCGTCTTCGCCAACGGCAACGACGGCCCGTTCCCGGGCACCGTCGGGTCACCGGGTGACTACCCGCACTCCTTCGCCGTCGGCGCGACGGACCGCGACGACAACGTCGCCGGCTTCTCCAGCCGCGGCCCGGTGGTCTGGGACGGGGTGGAGTACATCAAGCCCCAGGTCAGCGCCCCCGGCCACGAGATCCGGTCGGCCTGGCCGCTCGACTCCGGGACGGAGTACCGCACCATCTCGGGGACCTCGATGGCCACCCCGCACGTCAGCGGCGTCGCCGCCCTGGTCCTCGAGGCCAACCCCGCCCTCGACGTCGAGGAGCTCGAGGAGGTCCTCACCGGCACCGTGCGGGTCGAGGAGCACATGGGCCGGGTGCCCAACAACCACTACGGGCACGGCATCGTCGACGCGTACGCCGCCACCACCCGGGCCGCGAAATCCGGCCTGGTCACCGGGACGGTGACGGGCCCCGACGGGCCGGTCGCCGCGACCGTCGCGGTCGCGGGCACCGACCTGGAGGTCACCGCCGACCCGGAGACCGGCGCCTACGAGCTCTGGGTGCCCGAGGGCACGGCCACGGTCCGGGTCGGTGCGTACGGCTACGTCACCGTCGAGGAGACCATCGAGGTCGCGGCCGGGGGCCTCGTCGAGCTCGACGTCACCCTCGAGGCCCAGGCGGTGGCCACGGTGTCGGGGACCGTCAGTGCCGACGGCCAGCCGCTGGCCGGGGCCGAGGTCCGGGTGGTCGGGCAGCCGCAGACCGCCACCCACACCGACACCTCCGGCGCCTACTCCCTGGAGGTGCCGCACGGCACGCACACCCTGCGGGTCCTGGCGACCGGCTACCGGCCGTGGACCGCGCAGGTGGAGGTCGCCGGTGACCTGGACCACGACGTCACCCTCGAGGCGCTGCCCGCCGCGCAGACCTCCGGCTGGCCCGAGCTGCAGGCCAACCCGTCCGGGACCGGCCTCACCGCCAGCGGCCTGCACGGGCCCAGCCTCGACCGGCTGTGGACCGCCAAGGTCCCGGCCGTGACGTTCGGCTCGCCGGTCCTCTCCGACGACACCGTCTACATCGCCTCGGTCAACGGCACGCTGACCGCACTCGACCGGACCGACGGGACGGTCCGCTGGACCGCCTCCGTCGGGAGCGGGCAGCGGGGTACCCCGGTGGTGCACGGGGACAGCGTCCTGGTGACCACCGGCGACCGGGGCACCCTGGTCTCACTCAGTGCCGCGGACGGCTCCCAGGAGTGGAGCTACGCCCTGGGTGGCGACCTGCCCACCTACGGCGCCCCCACGGTCGTGGACGGCGTGGCCTACCTCGCCGTCGGGGTGGGCGAGGTCGGCGCGGTGCACGCGGTCGACGCGGACACCGGTGAGGGGCTGTGGCGCACCGAGATCGGCGGCGGGATCTTCTTCGGCCCCGCCGTCGCCGAAGGACTCGCCGTCGCGGCGAGCACGGACGAGCGGACCGTCACCGCCCTCGACACGGCGACCGGGGAGGTGGTGTGGACCCACGAGGGCGACCACGTCAGCCTGTCCCTCCCGGCGATCGCCGACGGGCGCGTGCTCATCGGCACCTCGACCCCCGACTACACCTCCGGCGGGCTGCTCGCGCTCGACCTCGCCACCGGCGAGGAGCTGTGGCACGCGCAGGGACACGGGGACACCCAGGGCAGCAGCCCGGTGCTCTACGACCACCTGGCGATCATCGGCTCACACAGCTCCGGCGCCGTCGCCGCGTACGACGTGGCCACCGGCGAGCGGGTGTGGCACCACCTCGTCGGGACCGCCGTGACCTCCTCCACCGCGGCCACCAGCAGCGGACTGGTCCTCGGCGGCGCCCAGGACAGCTCCGTCTGGGCGCTGGACGCGACCTCGGGCGAGCGGCTGTGGACCGACACCATGCCCGCCTCCGTGCTGTCCTCCACGGCGGTGGCCGAGGGCACCGCGGTGTTCGTGTCCTCCGACGGGACGGTCGCGGCCTACACCTCCCGCGGCACCGTCCGCGGCACGGTCACCGGGCCGGACGGCCCCGTCGAGGCGACCGTCGCCCTCGAGGGCACCGACCACGTCACGACCACCGACCCGGAGACCGGCGCCTTCGAGTTGGCCCCGCCGGTGGGCGGCTACGACCTGCGGGTCAGCGCCTACGGCCTGACCAGCCACACCGAGCGGGTCGAGGTCGGCGCCACCGCCCCGGTCGTCCGGGAGATCACGCTCGACGCGGTCGGCTCCGGCTCGGTCACCGGCACCGTCGCCGACGCGGACGGCGAGCCGCTGCCGGGCGCGACGGTGTCGTTGGCCGGCACGCCGCTCGAGCCGGTGACCACCGGCACGGACGGTACGTTCGCCCTCCCGGACGTCGCCGAGGGCCGCTACGCCGTGGAGATCGCCCTGGCCGGCTACGACACGCACCGGGGCGACGTCAACGTCACCGCCGGCGAGACCACGACACTGGACGTCACCCTGGAGCGGTTCGACGTGGCGGTCGTCGCCGACTACCAGGGGGCCGTGGCCGCCGTGCTGCGCGCCGCGGGCCTGCGGGTCGCCGAGATCTCCTTCGCCGAGGCCGACGGCACCGCCGACGCCTACGGGGTCCTGGTCCTCAACGGCACCGGGGACGACCGGGCCGACGCCGACCCGGAGCGGCTCGCCCGCATCATCGGGCAGGCCGAGGAGTCCGGTACCAGTGTCGTCGCCCTCGACCAGTGGGCCGTCACCTACGGCTCCGTCGAGGCGGTGCTGCGCGCCACCGGGCGGGACGGCACGGTGCGCACCGTCGACGCCGACCGCGGCACGGTCTGGCTCACCGACGCCGTCGAGCACCCGGTGACCGCGGCTCTCGGCGAGGGCCGCACGACGCTGCTGTCGAACGGTGACCACGGCTGGCTCGAGGGCTACGGGGGCGCCGCGCTGGCGACCCTGGGCACCGACCAGAACGGCCCGCTCGGGACCGGTATCGGCTACGAGCGCACCGGCTACGACAGCGCCCTGGTGCTGCTGCCCAGCAACGGTGCCTCACCGTGGGCCGGCCCCGGCCGCGGCTGGACCGCCACCAGCGACGCGGTCCTGGTGGACGCGGTCCGGCACGGCCTCGACGCCTCGTTCGGCGCCGTGGCCGTCACGGTCACCGCCGGCGGCGAGCCGGCCGACGCCACCGTCGAGGTCGTCGGCTCGTTCGAGACCGCGCCGGTGACCGAGGGCTCCGGTCGGCTGCTGCTCGACCCCGGCACGCACACCGTGCGGGTCCGTGCGGTGGGCATGCTGCCGGTCGAGCGCGAGGTCGAGGTCGTCGCCGGGCAGGACACCCCGCTGGAGGTCGCCCTCGAGCCCGCCGACACCGGCGCGGTCACCGGCGCCGTGGCCGACGCGGCCACCGGCGACCCGGTCGCCGGTGCGCAGGTCACCCTCGTCGACGGTGGCACCGCCCCGGTGACCACCGGGGACGACGGGGAGTTCGCCCTGACCGACGTGCCGGCCGGGACCCACGCCCTCGTCGTCACCGCCGACGGCTACCTCGAGGGCGGCGCCGACGGGATCGAGGTCCTCGCCGGGCAGAGCACCCGGGTCGACGTTGCGCTCGACAGCGCCCCGCGGGTCGCCGTCGTCGGTGACTACCAGGACCGGATCACCGCGTTCCTCACCGAGCACGGCATCCCCGCGGTCGCCACCGGCTGGGAGGTGACCGAGGACCTGTCCGAGGTCGACGTCGCCGTGGTCAACGACCCGGACACGGTCACCCACGCGGTCTTCCGGCAGCACCTGGCCGCGTTCGACGCCGCCGGGGTGAGCGTGGTCTGGCCGGCCGGGAACTCCTCGACCTCGACGAGCGGGATCCACCTGCTGTCCCAGGTCACCGGCAACCCCGGCGCGATCGTCGAGCACGGCGGCTTCAACGGGCCGCCCATCGAGCTGCACGACCTGGCCGACCACCCGGTCCTCGCCGGGCTGGACGAGGACCCGGTGACCATCCTCAACGCCGGCGGCGAGGCGCCGTGGTTCGAGGACCCGCGCGGCATCGTGCTGGCCCGGGTGGGCAGCGAGGGCGAGTCGCGGGGTCCGGGCATCGCCTACGACGTGCGCACCCCCGACAGCGTCCACCTGCTGCTCAGCGGGCTGGGGTCGACGGTGCGCAACCGCCCCGACACCACGTGGAGCGCCGAGGGCGGCCGGGTGTTCCTCAACGCCGTCCGCTGGGCCGCCCGGCCCGGCCTGGCCCCGGTCACCGGGGCCGTGACGGACCCCGGGGGTGAGCCGGTGACGCACGCCGTGGTCGAGGTCGCCGGGCACGGCTGGACGGGGGAGGCCGACGAGCAGGGGCGGTGGCGCCTGGGTCTGCCCGACGGCGAGTACACCCTCACCGTCTCCGCCCACGGGTACCTGCCCGTGGAGCGCGCGGTGACCGTGACCGACGGCGCCGCGCAGGAGGTCGACGTCCGGCTGGAGGTCGGGGACGCCGCGCAGCTCAGCGGCGTCGTCACCGGGGTCGACGGCGCCGGGGCCGGCACCGGGGGGCCGTCCGCCACGGCGGAGGGGCAGCCCCTGCCGGGGGCCACGGTCCGCCTCCTCGGCACCCCGCTGACCACGATCACCGACGCGCAGGGGCGCTACTCCTTCCCGCTCGTGGAGGCCGGGTCGCAGGAGCTCGAGGTCGAGGCCGAGGGCCACGTGCGGACCATCCACCCGGTGCCGATGCCCTCCGGTGCGCACACCGAGGACGTGGCGGTGCTCGTGTCGCCGACCGTGGCGGTCGTCGACGACTCCGACAGCGGGGCCACCGCAGGACGGACCACGGCGTTCCTGGAGGACTGGGGCTACCGGGCCGTGGACGTCGGCTGGACCGACACCGAGGAGATCGCCGCCGCCGACCTCGTCGTCGTCAACGTCGACGGGCCGGGCAACGACCCCGGTCCCGACGGGCTGGCGACCTTCCTCGACACCGCCAACCGCCACGACGTCCCGATCGTGTGGACCGGGAACTACTCCCGGGGCGGCATCCAGTACCTCACCAAGTACCACGGCGACCCGGAGGTCTGGTCCGGCGGCAGCCTGGACGGCGCGGTCACCACCACCGTCGTCGCGGAGCACCCGCTGACGAGCGGTCTGCCGGAGACCTTCGAGGGCACCGAGTACAACCGGTACTTCGGCTACTTCAGCGGGTGGCAGGACGGCACGGTCGTGGCCACCATCGCGAGCGAGAACGGGGAGCACGCGGGGGACGCCGTCGCCTACCGGGGCCGCACCAGCGGCTCGGTCGACGTGCTGCTCTCGGCGGTCAACAACTCCTCCTACGGCGCCGTCGGCACGCGCAGCGAGCCGTCGCTGTACCTCACCGACCACAGCGCCCGGCTCCTGGCCAACGCCCTCCAGTGGGCGGTGTCGGCCGAGGGTCTGGGCGCCGACGCCCGGGGGACCGTCGTCGACGCCGACGGCAACCCGGTCGAGGCGACGGTGACCGTCGAGGAGACCGGCCGGACCCACCCGGCCCGGGCGGGCGACGGCACCTTCGTGGCCCCGCTGCAGCCGGGGACCTACACCCTCACGGCCGAGGCGTTCGGCTACAGCCCGGCGTCGGTGCAGGTCACCGTCGAGGCCGGGCAGACGGTCCGGCCCCGGATCGAGCTGCCGACCGCGCCCGGGGCCGGGGTCAGCGGCCGCGTCACCGACGCGACCGGCGCACCGGTCGCCGGGGCGGAGGTCGTGGTCCACGACACCGAGGTCACGGTGACGACCGGTGCGGACGGGCAGTACGTCATCCCGCACCTGCCCGAGGGCGAGTGGCTGCTCAGCGCCTCGGCCGAGGGGGGCCGCACCAGGTTCGCCGACGTCACCGTCGAGGACGGCGCTGCGGTCACCCAGGCGTTCCGGCTCGGCGCCCCGGCGCACGTGGCGGTGCTCGGCGACCGCACCGGCACCGACACCCTGACGGCCTTCCTGACCGACAACGGGTTCACCGTCGACACCTTCGCCTACGCCTCGCTCGGGGAGGTGGACCTCGCCGGCGGCGGCTACGACGCGGTCGTGCTCAACGGCATGGGCACCGCCCCGCCGCAGGAGGCGTTCGTGGCGTTCCTCGACACCGCGGCCGAGCACGACGTGCCGCTGGTGTTCACCTCCCAGTGGGGCAACGGGACGATCCGGCACCTGCGGTCCTACACCGGCGACCCGGAGACCACCGCGGACGGGTTCCGGCCGGGCCAGATCGGCTACCTGGTCCGGGCCGAGCACCCGGTCCTGGACGGCTACGAGGTCGGCGACACGGTGCCGCTGCTGGACAACGGCACCGCCAACCAGCAGTACGGGGTGTTCTCCGGCTACTCCGGCACCATGCTGGCCGACACCGTCGCGCCGCTGACCGGGGAGGAGATCGGCGGCGGTCTCGCCTACCGGTTCGCGACCCCGAGCAGCGTGCACCTGCTCCTGGGTAACCTCCACGTCGGCGGCTACGGCAGCCCGCAGGGCCGGTGGACCGTCGAGGCGGAGCGGATCTACCTCAACGGGCTCGACTGGGCCATGTCCGCCCGGCAGAGCGAGGTGCACGGCACGGTCACCAGCGGCGGCGAGCCGCTGGCGGGAGCGCAGGTGTCCGTGGTCGGCGGCCCGTCGACAGAGACCGGCGCCGACGGCGGGTACCGCCTCGGTGTCGCCCCGGGCACGCACACCGTGGAGGTCAGCGCTCCCGGGCACCGGCCGGCGACCCGCGAGGTCACCGTCGGGGCGCAGGAGTCGGTCCGGCTCGACGTCGAGCTGGACCCGCTGCCCGCCTCCACGCTCACCGTGGTGGTCACGGACGCCGAGGACGACGTGGCCGTGCCCGGCGCACAGGTGACCGCCGAGGGGCCGAGCAGCCTCTCCGGGACGACCGGCGCCGACGGGCGGGTGGTCCTCGAGCCGGCACTGGTCGGCGACTACGAGGTCACCGTCTCCGGCGCGGCCCACCTCGAGACGTCGGTGCAGGTCACGGTCACCGAGGAGCCCACGATGGTCGAGGTCGCCCTCGAGCCGATCGAGGTCGCCGTCCTCGGCGACGTCGACGGCGACCTCACCGCGTGGCTGGTCGCCGCGGACGTCCCGGCCCGGGAGACCGGGTGGGATGAGGTCGTCGGCGAGCTGACGTCATACGAGGTCGTCGTGGTCAACGGGGGTGAGCCGGACGAGGCGCGGTTCGACGCGCTCCTCGAAGCGGCCGACGAGGAGCAGGTGAGCCTGCTGTTCACCGGCACCCACGGCGTGGACCGCGGCGGTATCCGGCTGCTGGAGGCCTACGGCGACGGCGTCGTCGTGGGAGGTCAGGGCTACCGGGACGGGGCGGTGGGTCTGTCCGCGTTCGACCCGGACCACCCGCTGTTCGCCGGGGTCACCGACGCCGGGCACGTGGTGGCCGACGACGGCTACTACAGCTGGCTGTCGGAGCACCCGGGTGAGCAGCTGGCCGCCCTCACGGTCGGCGGCACCGAGCAGGGGAGTGCCGCCAGCCTCGAGCACCGCACGTACGGCAGCGGGCACCTGCTCCTGTCGTTCGCCGCGGTGACCGAGTACCAGGGACCCGGCCGCGGCTGGACCGAGGACACCGGACGGGTGCTCCTCAACGGCATCGACTGGCTCGACGAGCTCGCGGGCGAGCCGACCCTGTCGGTGCCGGCCGAGGTCGTGGCCGGGTCCCCGGTGACCGTGACCGGCACCGCGCCGGGGGCGGACACGGTGCAGGTGCTCCGCGACGGCGACGTGGTCGCCGAGGTCGGGGTGGTCGACGGGGCGTGGACCGCGCAGGTGCCGCTCGTCGAGGGGCCGAACGAGCTCGTCGCGCGGGCGGTCAACGCCGGCGGGGCGGCGGAGACCGACCCGGTGACCGTGGTCCTCGACACCACGGCGCCCACGCTGGAGTGGCTGCCCGGCGAGGGCACCGCGGTGCTCGAGCCGGTGGTGACGGTGTCCGGCACGGTGGCCGACGAGCACGCCGGCGTCACCTCGGTGACCGTCCAGGGCGAGCCGGTCGAGGTCGCCGACGACGGGACGTTCGGGGCCGAGGTGTCGCTGGACCCCGGGGTCAACGAGGTCACCGTCACCGCCACCGACGCGGTCGGCAACGAGGTCAGCCAGACCCGGGAGGTCGTCCACGTCCCGCTGACGGCGGAGTGGGAGACACCGGGGCAGGGCCGGGCCCGGCCCGTGCACCTCTACCTCACCGACCCCGACAGCAACCCGGTGCAGGTCGAGGCCGTCGTGCTGCAGCTGCTGCAGGACGGCGAGGTGCAGCACGAGTTCCCGATGGCCTACGAGGACGGGCGGTACCGCCGGGTCGTCATGGGCGTGCCGCCCGGGACCTTCCAGCTGCGGGCGGTGCTGACCATCGACGGTGCCGAGGCGCTCGTCGACGGGCCGGAGCTCCGGACGCGCTGAGCCGCGACCCGCGCGAGACTGGCTCCCGGGCACGGCGCCACCCGTGCCCGGGAGCCCGTCGGGGAGGTGTCGCGTGGGCGGAGCCGAGGAGGGCGCACGGCTCTACGCCGTCAAGCACTTCCGGCACCAGCAGCGCAGCAACCGCTGCACCCACGGCCGGTGGATGAGGAGGGCCTCGAGCGGGGCGACGACCAGCAGGATCACCGCGGCGGCACCGGCCATGAGCTGGGCGGCGAGGCTCATCCGTGCCTGCCCGGGACGGCCTCCACGAGGGAGACGGGGGAGATGGTCGGGACGACCCTGGTGAGCCGCAGCCCGGCGCGGTCCAGGAGGCCGGCGAGCTGCGCCTGGGTGCGCTCCCGGCCGCCGACGAACAGCAGCATGTCGAGGTCCAGGCTCGTGGCGAACGGGGAGGGCGAGTGCTCCGCGACGACGCACTCGACCAGCAGCAGCCGGGCGTGCCGGGGCATGTGGGTGCGCACGGTGGTCAGCAGGTCGACGGCGTCCTCGCCGTCCAGGTCGTGCACCACCCGGCGCAGCAGGTAGAGGTCACCGTCGGACGGGACCGACTCGAAGAACGACCCGACCTCGACGCGGCAGCGGTCCAGGACCCCCGCGGACCGCAGGTGCTCGCGTGCCCGCACCGCCACCGCCTCGCGTTCGAGCAGGACCCCCTTGGCGTCCGGCGCCGCACCCAGGACGAGGGAGAGCAGCCGGCCCCGGCCGCCTCCGACGTCGACGACCGTGCCGACCCCGGTGAAGTCGTGAGCCGCGGCGATCGCGGGCCAGTCCAGCTCGGTCAGGCGGGTCATGGCCCCGTCGAACACCGTGCCGAACTCCCGGTCCTCGTCGAGCTGCTCCCACATGCTCCGGCCGAACACCGCCCCGGCCGCCGGGGTGCCGGTGGTCACCGACTGGGGGAGCCGGCCCCACACCGCCTGGTACCCCGGCTCGCCCAGCATGAGGACGACCGGCCGCACCGAGCCGGGGCCGCTCCGGAGCTGGTCGCCCAGGGGTGTGGTCGAGAACCGGTGTGCACTGTCCTCGCGGAGGATCCCGGCCGCGGCGCACGCCCGGAGCAGCCGGTAGGTGGCGTCGGGACTCGTGCCGGGCTCGGCGGCGACCTCGTCGGCCGGCAGGGACCGGACGCCCAGGACGTCGGCGACACCGAGGCGGGCCACGGCCTACAGCAGCTGGGTGGTCATGAAGCCGGAGGCCAGCTCGAGGACCGAGACCGGCGGCGGGACCATGCGGCGGACGAGGGACTGCAGGGCCTCACGGACCCCGGTGGCGACCGTGACGAGGCGGGTGGGGGGAGTGCGTCCCATGGTGACCCCTAGAATGTCAGTATTGCTGACTATAATTGTCAGTGGTGCTGACTACTGTCAAGGGGTGAGATGGACCTGGCGACCCTGATGTTCATCGCCTACCGGGCGATGGACGAGCGTGTCCTGGCCGCCGTCCGCGAGGCCGGTTTCGAGGTGACGACCGCCCAGGCCCGGGTGGCCCAGCGGATCGCCGACGAGGGCTCCCGGCTGACCGACCTGGCCGCGCAGGCCCAGGTGACCAAGCAGACGGCGAGCCTGCAGGTGGCGGCGCTGGAGCGGGTCGGCTTCGTGGAGCGGGTTCCCGATCCCACCGACCGCCGGGCCAGCCTCATCCGGTTCACCGAGCGGGGTCGTCGGGCGCGGGACCGCGCCCGGCAGGAGGTGGCCGCGGTGGAGCGGGAGTGGGAGGAGCACCTCGGCCCCGAGCTCGCCGGGTGCCTGCGCGAGGCGCTGACCCGGCTGCGGGAGGTCACCGACCCCTACCGCTGAGGGTCGGTCGCCCGGGGCCTCACGCGCGGGTTGAGGCTTCGGCGGGTCTGTCGGGTGGCTGTGCCACCCTGCAGGCATGGACGCGAGGGACGTGGTCGGGCCGGCCGAGGTCGCCGCCGCGGAGGGGCCGGGGGACTGGCGGGCCGCGGTGCTGGCCGACGCGGAGGGCAACGCGGTCTGCGTCTGCACCCGGCAGGACAGGGGCTGACCGTGCAGCTCCGCGACGGCCACCTCGTCCTCAGCGCCACGGACATCACCCGGCACGTGGCGTGCCCGCACATCACGACGCTCGACCTCGCCGTGGCCGAGGGCCGGCTCGAGGCACCGCCGGACGGCGTCGACGCCCAGCTGGAGCTGGTGTTCGCCCAGGGGCGGGCCCACGAGGCGGGCTACCTCCGCCAGCTGCGGGAGAGCGGGCGACGGGTCGTCGAGATCCCGCAGCAGGGACGGAGCCTCGCCGAGCAGGAGCGCCTCACCGTCGAGGCGATGCGCTCCGGGGCCGACGCCGTCTACCAGGCCACGCTGTTCGACGGGGCCTGGGTCGGGTTCGCCGACTTCCTGCTGCGCAACGACGAGCGACCCAGCCGGCTCGGCCCCTGGTCCTACGACATCGCGGACACCAAGCTCGCCCGCCGGCTCACCGTGCCGGCCCTGCTCCAGATGGCCTCGTATGCCGCGCGCCTCACCGAGCTGCAGGGCGTCGCCCCCGAGCGGCTCGTCGTCGTCGCCGGCGACCGCCAGGAGCACGCGTGGCGCCTGGTCGACGTGGAGGCCTACGCCCGCCGGGTCCGGGAGGAGCTCACCGACGCGGTCCGCCACCGCGAGCCCACCCGTCCGGTGCCGGTCAGCTACTGCGGGCAGTGCCGCTGGCAGAGCCGGTGCCGTGCCGAGTGGGAGGCCGCCGACGACCTGAGCCTGGTCGCCGGGTTGCGCACCGACCAGCGCGAGCGGCTGGTCGAGGCCGGCATCACCACGATGACCCAGCTGGCCCGGGCCGGCGACGAGCAGCTCGCCGGGGTGCTGAGCCGGCACACCCGGCAGCGCCTGCGCAGCCAGGCCGAGCTCCAGGTGCAGGAGCGGGAGACCGGGCGCCCGGCATACCGGCTGCTGCCGCCCGAGCCGGGCAAGGGGCTGCTCGTGCTGCCCCCGCCCGACGAGGGCGACGTCTACCTCGACTTCGAGGGCGACCCCTTCGCCGACGAGGGGCGGGGCCGGGAGTACCTCGCGGGGGTGTGGACCCGTGACGGCCAGTTCCACGAGTGGTGGGCGCACGACGCGCAGGAGGAGGCGCGGCTCACCGGCGACCTGCTGCGCTGGCTGGTCGACCGGTGGCGGGCCCACCCCGGCATGCACATCTACCACTACGCCAACTACGAGCAGGCCGCGCTCAAGCGGCTCACCCAGCAGCACGCGACCGGGGAGTCCGAGCTCGACCAGCTGCTGCGCGGTGAGCGGTTCGTCGACCTCTACGCGGTCGTGCGTCAGGGTGTGCAGCTGAGCAAGCCGTCCTACTCGATCAAGAAGGTCGAGGACTTCTACTGGGGGCACACACGCACCGGCACCGCGGAGGAGGTGACCGACGCCCTCACCTCGGTGGTCGAGTACGAGCGGTGGCTGGCCGGGGGGCGCACGGACGACGAGATCCTCGAGGCGCTGCGCAGGTACAACTGCGAGGACGTGCGCTCGACCCACGACCTGCACGCGTGGCTCGAGGGGCTGCGCGCCGAGCTGGAGCAGCAGGCCGGTGGGCCGCTGCCCCGCCCCGGCGTCGTGCCGCTCGAGGAGACCCGGGACAGCGAGCGGATCCAGGCCGAGGCCGCGCTGGCCGAGCGGTTGGTGGCCGCCGGCCAGCCCCTCCTCGCCGGCTGCGTGGGCTGGCACCGGCGCGAGGACAAGTCGTACTGGTGGGACTACTTCCGCACGCCGCGGATGAGCGTGGAGGAGCTGGTCGAGGACCGCACCACGGTCGGCGACGTCGCCGAGCCCGAGCTCGTCGGCCAGGTGAGGCGGTCGCGGGTGTGGCGCTACCGGTTCCCGCCGCAGGAGGGCCGGCTCAAGCTCGGTGAGTACGTCGAGGACGCGCACACCCACGAGCGGGTGGGCAGGGTGTGCGCGTTCGACCTGACCGAGGGCTGGGTCGACGTCAGCCGCGCCGCCAAGGACGAGCCGTCCCGGCCGGTGGGCCTGGTCATGAACACCCACGTCAACAACATCGTGCTCCGCGACTCCCTGATGCGGCTCGGTGAGCAGGTCCTGGCGGGGGAGCGGCCCACCGGGCTGGCGCTGCTGGAGCGGCGGGTGCCCTGCGACATGGAGCCGCGCCCCGGGGAGAGCCCGACCGACGTGGTCCGCCGGGTCGGCGTCCGGCTGCACGGCGAGGTGCTCGCGGTCCAGGGGCCGCCCGGCTCCGGCAAGACGTATGCCGGGTCCCACCTCATCGCCGACCTGCTCGACGCCGGGCTCCGGGTGGGCGTGACCGCCCAGTCCCACAGCGTCGTCGCCAACCTCATGGCGAAGGTGGGCCGTCCCGGCCTGCGCAAGGTGGGATCGGCCGCGGAGGTGCCGGACGAGCTGGACCCGGCCGACCCGATCCGGCTGACCGCCGACAACGCCGAGGTCGAGGAGGCGCTGGCCAGCGGGGAGGTCCGCCTGGTCGGCGGCACCGCCTGGCTGTGGGCCCGGGAGAGCATGGCCGGGTCGGTCGACGTGCTGGTCATCGACGAGGCCGGGCAGTTCTCCCTGGCCAACGCGCTCGCGGTGAGCCAGGCCGCGCGCTCCCTCGTGCTGCTCGGTGACCCTCAGCAGCTGACCCAGCCGACGTCGGCCACCCACCCCCACGGGTCGGGGGTCTCCGCGCTGGAGCACCTGCTCGACGGGCAGGAGACCATCACCTCCGACCGGGGCGTGTTCCTCGACCGCACCTACCGGATGCACCCGGAGATCACGCGGTTCGTGTCCGAGATCTCCTACGCCGACCGGTTGCTCACCGCGCCCGGCCCGGAGCGTCACCGGGTCGGGGCGCCGGGCGAGCTGAGTGGCAGCGGGATCCGCTGGGTCCCGGTGCTGCACACCGGCAACGTGGCCGAGTCGCCCCAGGAGGCGTGGCGGGTCCGGGAGCTCGTCGAGGACCTGCTGCGGGGCACGTGGATCGACGACGAGGGGGTGGAGCGCCCGATGACGGTCGAGGACGTGCTCGTCGTCGCGCCGTACAACGCCCACGTGGCGCGGCTGCACCAGGAGCTGCCCGAGGGCGTCCAGGTCGGCACCGTCGACCGGTTCCAGGGCCGGCAGGCGCCGGTGGTGATCTACTCGATGGCCTCCTCGAGCGCCGCCGACGCACCCCGGGGCGTGAGCTTCCTCTACGACACCCACCGGCTCAACGTGGCGGTGTCCCGTGCCAAGGCGCTGGCGGTCATCGTGGCCAGCCCGGAGCTGCTACGCGCACCGGTCCGCACCCCGGATCAGCTGCGTGCGGTCAACGCGCTGTGCCGGTTCGTCGACCTGGCCACCGGGCAGCCGGCCGACGGTCGCTGGGAGCAACCGGTGCTGAGCGGCATACCCTGACCCGCGTGATCGACCTCGGCACCGGCGACGACCTGGCGCGGCGGCAGTCCCTGCGCCGGATGCGCACCACGGCGACCGGGCTGCTGGTGCTGGCCCTGCTGGTCTTCGTGCTCACGCACGGACGGGACGGGGCCTGGGGCTATGTCAACGCGGCCGCCGAGGCCGGCATGGTCGGGGCCATCGCCGACTGGTTCGCGGTCACCGCCCTGTTCCGGCACCCGCTCGGGCTGCCGGTCCCGCACACCGCGATCATCCCGCGGCGCAAGGCCAGCCTGGCCCGCAGCCTCGAGCAGTTCGTCTCCGACAACTTCCTCACCAGCGCCACGGTCCGGGAGCGGTACCTGCAGGCGGAGGTCGCTCGTCGCGTCGCCGCCTGGGTCGAGGAGCCCGGGAACGCCGAACGGGTCATCGGCGAGGTCGCGCCGCTGGCCAGCCGGGCCCTGCAGCGGATCGGGGAGGACGAGGTCCGCGGGTTCGTCGACCACACCCTGCTGCCGCGGCTGCGGGAGGAGGAGCTCAGCCCGTTGGCCGGTCACCTCCTCGAGGCGGTCGTCGCCGACCGTGCCCACCACGGGATCGTCGACATCGTGGTCCGCGAGCTGCACCAGTGGCTGCGGGCCCACCCCGACGACGTGGCGCGGATCCTGTTCGCCCGTGCCCCCTGGTGGTCGCCGCGGTGGCTCGACGAGCAGGTCGTCGGCCGCGTCTACCACGAGCTGCTCGACTGGTCGGCGGAGGTGCGCGACGACCCCGATCACCGGCTCCGGCTCGCGCTGGACTCCTACCTCACCGACCTGGCGCGCGACCTCCAGCACGACCCGTCGACGCGCACGCGTGCCGAGGCGCTCAAGGTCCGGATCCTCGATCACCCGCAGGCCGCCACCACCGCGGTCTCCCTGTGGGAGGCGGTCAAGGTCGTCCTCGTCGACGCGCTCGACGACGCCGGCGGGCACGTGCGCGGCCGCCTGGTGGCGGAGCTGCGCACCTTCGCGGTGCGGGTCCAGCGCGAGGAGGGTCTGCGCCAGCGGCTGGATGCCTGGGGCGCCGACGCGGTCGCGGCGCTGGTCGACCGGTACGGCGCGGAGCTCACCACGGTCATCAGCAGCACCATCGACCGCTGGGACGGCAAGGAGGCGGCCGAGCGCATCGAGCTCCACGTCGGCCGCGACCTGCAGTTCATCCGGATCAACGGCACCGTCGTCGGCGCCCTCGTCGGCCTGCTGCTGCACACCGGCTCCCAGCTCCTCTGACCGAGCCCCCACCCCGACCGAGCGTCTCGTCGCGACGCTACCTGCCCCCAGCGAACACCCCGGCGCGACGTCATACGGGCGTGTCCGCCGCCGGCCGCCGTCCACGACCAGGTGTCCGGATGGTGTGGTGGGCGTCGAGACCAGGTGTCCGGTGGGTAGGTGAGAGCGCGGTACGAGACGTTCGGTGGAAGGGAGGGCGGTGCAAAATTTGCATTTGTGCAAAGTTGCAGCGAGGCATAGAATGCACGAGTGCAATCTTCTGTGTCGTTGCGGGAACGCAACCGGATCGAGACGACACGGGCCATCCACCGCGCTGCCTACGACCTGGTGATGGACCACGGCCTGAGCCAGACCACGGTGGAGGCCATCGCCTCGCAGGCCGGTGTCTCCAAGCGCACGTTCTTCAACTACTTCGCCACCAAGGAGGACGCCGTCCTCGGCAGCACCGACCCGGTGCTGGACGAGGAGGCGGTCCGCGCCTTCCGTGAGGACGACGCCGACCTCCTCATCCGGACGATCAGGCTCCTGCTCAGCGTGCTCGAGAGCGCGTTCGGGGGAGGGAGCACGCTGGCCCAGCGTCGGGAGCTCCTCGAGAGGTTCCCCGAGCTGCGTCGTCCGTTCATGCGTCAGCTGTCCGCGGTGGAACGGCTCGTGCGGTCGGCGCTCGAGGAGCGCCTGAGCGAGGAGGACCCGGACAACCCGGTCCTCGCCGGACTGCCCGCCGTGCCCGACGCACCCAAGGCCCTGCTGGCCCTCGCCGGGGCCGTGGTGCGGTTCACCGCCGAGCGGCAGATCGAGCAGGGTCACCCGATCAGCACCCTCGACCTCAGTGCCGCGGTCGAGGACTCCATCCACATCTTCCGAGAGGTTTTCGCAGCACTCCGATGACGACCACCCCAGACACCTCTTCCCCGGCCGCCACGGCCGGTGCGCCCGCGGCACCGCGTCAGGACCGCTCCGTCGCCCTCCTGTTCGCCGGGCTCATGGTCACCATGCTCCTGGCCTCGCTGAACCAGACCGTCCTCGGGACGGCGCTGCCCACCATCGTGGGCGAGGTCCACGGGGTCGAGCACATGTCGTGGCTCATCACCGCGTTCATCCTCGCCTCCACCATCACCATGCCGATCTACGGCAAGGTCAGCGACGTCCTCGGGCGCAAGCCCCTGCTGCTCGTCGCGATCACCCTGTTCACCGGTGGCTCGATCATCGGCGCGATGGCGCCGGACATGAACTGGCTCATCGTCTCCCGCGCCGTCCAGGGCCTGGGCGGCGGTGGCCTCATGGTGCTGTCCCAGGCCGCCATCGCCGACGTCGTCCCGGCCCGCGAACGCGGCCGCTACATGGGCATCATGGGCGGCGTCTTCGCCTTCTCCTCGGTGGTCGGTCCGCTGCTGGGCGGCTGGTTCACCGAGGGCCCGGGCTGGCGCTGGGTCTTCTGGATCAACCTGCCGCTGGGGCTGCTGTCCATCGCCGCGACCGTCTTCCTGCTGCACCTGCCCCGCCGCTCCGGCAGGGGCGTGCGCCACGACTACCTGGGTATGACCTTCATGGCCCTGGCCACCACCGCGATCGTGCTCGTGGCCACCTGGGGCGGGACCACCTACGAGTGGACCTCGCCGACCATCCTGGGTCTGGCCGCCACGGGTGTCATCGCTGCGGTCGCCTTCGTCCTGGTCGAGTCCCGCGCGAGCGAGCCGATCATCCCGCTGGCGCTGTTCCGGGACCGCAACTTCAACCTGACCACCATCGCCTCGCTGGCCACCGGCATCGCGATGTTCGGCGCGATCGGCTACATGCCGACCTACCTGCAGATGGCCACGGGCGCCAGCGCCACGGTCGCGGGCCTGCTGATGATCCCGATGATGGCCGCGATGCTGCTCACCTCGGTGATCGCCGGTCGGTACGTCTCGCGCACCGGCCGCTACAAGTGGGTGCCGATCGTCGGTGCGCTCGTGCTCGGCCTCGGGTTGCTCCTGCTGTCCACGATCCGTCCGGACACCGTGACCGCGATGGTCTGCGTCCACCTGGCCGTCATGGGCACCGGGCTCGGTATGACGATGCAGATCCTCATCCTCATCGTCCAGAACTCCTTCCCGCTGCGGCTGGTGGGCACCGCGACCGCGGCCACGACCTTCTTCCGCCAGGTCGGCGCCACCCTCGGCTCCGCCGTGGTCGGTGCGGTGTTCTCCGCCCGGCTCACCGAGTTCCTCCTGGAGCGACTCCCGTCGGGCGGTCTGGGCAGCAGCGGTGGGGCGTCCTCGCTGACGCCGGAGATCGTCAACCAGCTACCGAAGGAGCTCCACGACCTGGTGGTCGGCTCCTACAACGACGCGCTCATCCCGCTGTTCCTCGTCATGGTGCCGCTGGCCCTCATCGCCGCGGTGGCCCTGGCCTTCGTCGAGGAGAAGCCCCTCGCGACGGTCATCGAGGAGGAGCCGGAGCCCACCCCGGACCCGACCCTCGCTGCCGTCGACCTGGCGCAGACCGAGACCGCGCGGGCTGAGGACGCGCAGGCCGAGACCGCGCGGGCCGAGGGCGAGGAGGAGCTCGCCCGGGCCACCAGCTGAGCCGACGTCGCCGGGAGCACCCGCCCCGGCGGCACTCGGAGCCGGCCCCGCCGCGGCGTCTGTGGACGACCGCAGCGGGGCCGGTCCCGTCTCCGGCAGGCTGCACCGGCATGAGCTTCGAGGACCTCCCCGACGACTGGCCGACCCGCTCCCTGGACGACGCGGCGACCGCCCGCGACGTCCTCGACCTGGTCGTGCGCGACGGCGACCGCACGCGCCCCGGCATCGCGGTGCTCCTGTGCAACGGTGCGGGACGGCTGCTCCAGCCGGTGATCGTCCACGACGCCACGCCGTCCCGGGACCTGCGCGACGACCTCAGGGTGCTGCGGACCGTGGTGCTCGGGGAGACCTCCGGGGGCGGCCACGGGGTGCTGGTCCCGGCGGTGCTCATGGCCCTGGTCCGGCCGAGCGGTGCCGTGGGCGATGTCGACCGCGCCTGGCACCAGCGCGTCATCGAGGTGTGCCGCGCGGCGGGGGTCCGACTGCTCGGCGTCCACCTGGTGACGCGGTCCCGGGTGGAGACCCTTCCGGGACCGGACAGCGTGGTGCGGGTGGCCTGACCGGGACCGGGGTGTGGACCTCGACTACCCGACCGCGGTGGGGGTCACGCCCAGCTCGGTCATCATCGACAGCATCCGGTCCATCTCGATGCGCTGGTCGGAGTCGATGTGGGAGACCAGCTGGAACAGCTCCGGCTCCTGCGCCCCGTCCGCGGCGAGCAGGTCCTCGACCATCTTCAGCGCACCGCTGTGGTGGTAGTACATGAACTGGAGGAACAGCCGGTCGAACTCCTCACCCTCCGCCGCGGCGAGCTGGTCCATCTGCTCCGGGGTCAGCATCCCGGGCATGAGCCCCCCGTCGTGACCGTCGTGTGACCCCGTGTCGGCGTGGTCGTCGTGGCCACCGTGGTCGCCGTCGTGCTCGCCGCCGCCGAAGCCGTCGGGGACCGGCAGGTCGTGCTTCTCCAGCCACGCCACCATGAGGTCGATCTCGTCCTGCTGCGACAGCTCGAGCCGCTCCGCGAACAGGGGGACGTCCTCCCGGGAGGAGCGCTCCTTCACCAGCGCCGTCAGCTCGAGGGCCTGGGCGTGGTGGGGGAGCATCATGTGCATGAACTCCACGTCGGCCTCGGTCACCGGTGGGGGCTCCACCTCCGGCACGGCGGTGAGGGTGGTGTTGCCCTCGCCCGGGGCGCCGCCCTGCAGGACCCGCGGGGAGGGGGTGGGGGTGCCGGTCGCCATCGACGTCTCCGGCTGGTCGTCCGAGCAGGCGGACAGCAGGAGGGCGGCCAGGAACGCGGTGATGAGGATGCCAGGACGGTGCACGGTGTCGATCGTCTCCGGAGGGTGGGGGAGGGCTCGGGGCTCACTCCGACCTTTACCAGGAATTTAGGAAGGAACAGTTGTTCACTTTACGAGCCACTTCCTAGTATCCAAGGCACACCACAACCCTGCAAACCGAAATGCGTTGTGCCACACGGGCTTTCGTGTGGGTGCAGGTTGCCCGCCGCGGGTGGTGCGGAAGCCCGTGAGGGACAGAAAGGTGCGGTCGTGACGGCCACTTCCCTCAGTTCCAGGAGACGCTTCCGCCGACGGCGGGCGCTCGGTGTCGTGGCGGCCGTGGGCCTGGTTCTCGGCCTGCTGCCGGCGATGGCGAGCGCGCAGGACCACCCGTCGACGGACGACCCGCGCTACGAGCTCGCCCCCGGCCTCGAGGACGCCGAGACCGCCAGCCTGGGGATGACCCACATCGGCATGGTCGGCAAGTGGGAGACCCCCTTCTGGAACCCCGACAACATCGGCTCCATCGGGTGGGCGAACTCCGACATGGCGTTCACGCGGGGTCACGTCATCCAGGGCAACTGGCGCGGCTTCCAGGTCTACGACGTCCGCGACCCGGCCAACCCGGTGCTCCGCACGTCCGTGCTGTGCCCGGGCGGGCAGGGCGACGTCAACGTGTACGGCGACCTGCTGTTCCACTCGGTCGAGGAGACCAGCGGCCGGGTCGACTGCGGGACGACACCCCCGGACGAGGAGACCCGCTTCCGCGGCGTCCGCATCTGGGACATCTCCGACCTGGACAACCCGGTCCAGGTGGCGCTGATCCAGACCTGCCGTGGGTCCCACACCCACCGCCTGGTCGAGGACCCGGACGACCCCGAGCACGTCTACATCTACGTCAGCGGCACCGCCGGCCAGCGCAGCTCCTCGGAGAAGGTGCACACGCCGGAGGGCTACGTGGACGGTCGGTGCGGGCGGACCAGCCCTGACGACCCCAACCCGTCACAGTGGATGATCGAGGTCATCAAGGTGCCGGTCGACGACCCCGCCGCGGCCGAGGTGGTCAACGAGGCCCGGCTGTTCCAGGAGGGCGACGCGGTCAACGGCCTGCAGAACGGCCCGACCCGGCCGACCCACCCGTGTGCGGACACCGACGAGTGCTCACCCGCGGGCCCCGGTTACTCGCCCAGCCCGAACACGAACACCTGCCACGACATCACCGCCTACCCGGAGATCGGGCTCGCCGCCGGTGCCTGCCAGGGCAACGGGATCCTCATCGACATCTCCGACCCGGCCAACCCGGTCCGGGTCGACGCGGTGGCCGACGAGAACTTCTCCTACTGGCACTCGGCGAACTTCAACAACGACGGGACCAAGGTGATCTTCACCGACGAGTGGGGCGGCGGCACCGGAGCCCGGTGCGCGCCGAACCACCGCACCTCCTGGGGCGCCGACGCGATCTTCACCATCGACCGGAGCGGCCCGACACCGAAGCTGGTCTTCGAGAGCTACTACAAGCTCCCGGTCGCCCAGAAGAACCAGGAGAACTGCGTCGCCCACCAGGGCAACCTGCTCCCGGTCCCGGGTCGCGACATCCTGGTCCAGGGGTGGTACCAGGGCGGCATCTCCCTGGTCGACTTCACCGACCCGGCGAACCCCTTCGAGATCGCCTACTTCGACCGCGGTCCGATCGACGCCGAGAACCTGCTGCTGGGCGGCTACTGGTCCGGCTACTGGTTCAACGGCAACATCATCGGCTCCGAGATCGCCCGCGGCCTGGACGTCTTCGAGCTGACCCCGACCGAGCACCTGTCGGCCAACGAGATCAAGGCCATGCAGCAGGTGCAGGTGGAGGAGCACAACGCGATGGCGATGCGCTCCTACGAGTTCGAGCCGAGCTTCGCGGTGGCGGGCTCCTCCGTGGACCAGGCCGAGCGGAAGGGCAGCCTGTCCGACACCGCCGTCAAGCAGGTGCGGCAGCACCTCGCCACGGCCGAGAGACTGGCCGAGCGCCCGGCGAACAAGCGGGCCGTCATCGCCCAGCTCGACAACGCCATCCGCAAGGCCGGCAGCAGTGACCCGGCGGTGACGCAGGCCCTGCAGGACCTGCGCGACACGTTCGCCTGAGCGGGGCCGGAGCAGGCTGACACGCAGAGGGGCGTCGTCCGCGGGACGGCGCCCCTCCCGTCTGCCGGGGCACGGCGCGCCCCAACCGGGCGGCCCCGCGCGGCGTCTCGACAGGTATGACGCGAGTGCGGGACGCTGGCGCCGTGCGGGAAAGCGGCGCGGGAGGTCGGGCCCCGGCCCGGATCGCCCTGGTGGGTGTGCTGTCGGCGCTGCTGGTGACCAGCGCCTGCGGGCGTCAGGAGGACCCGGCGACGGGCACCACGCCGACAACGCCGTCGCCGTCACCGGAGGAGCCGACGACCTCGTCACCCACCGGGACGACACCGCCCACCGACACGGTCACCGCTGCGCCCGGGGAGACCGCGACGCCGGGGGAGGAGCCCACGACCGGGACCGAGACGGCGACCGCCACCGCGACCGACGCTCCCGAGGACCCCCTCGAGGACTTCCTGGCCGTGGACGAGGTGTCGACCGGCGACCAGACCGGGGACCCGGACCTGCTCGTGACCGGCGTCCGGCTGGGCGCCCACGAGGCATTCGACCGGGTGGTCCTCGATCTCGAGGGCTCCGGGACGCCCGGCTGGCGGGTGCGCTACGAGGAGGACCCCGCGCTCGACGGCAGCGGGGCCCCGGTGGACCTCGCCGGCAGCCACACGCTGGTCGTCACCGTCACCGGCACGCGGTACCCGGAGGAGGGCGAGGACGCCTACGACCCCGGTCAGCTCCTCGTCCGCGTGGACGGTCTCGCCGTCGTCACCGAGGTGCTGCGGGTGGCGCCGTTCGAGGGGCAGCTCGACGTCTTCATCGGCACCCGCGAGGCGGTGCCGTTCCGGGTCTTCACGCTGGAGGACCCGGAACGGCTGGTCATCGACGTCGCACGTCGCTGACCGCCCCCCTCACCAGGTCCCGGGCCGCTCCGGGGTGTCCAACCACACGGTGAAGAAGGTGTCGAGGTCCTGGCCGGAGACCTCCTCGGCCAGGGCCCGGAAGTCGTCGGTCGACGCCGTGCCGCCCCCGTAGCGCTCCACCCAGGTGCGGGCCAGCTCGAAGAAGGCGTCGTCGCCCATCTCCAGCCGCAGCGCGTGCAGGGTCGCGGCCCCACGGTCGTACACCGCGTCGTGGAAGAGGTTCAGGGCCCCGGGGTCGGAGAGGACGACGTCCCAGAACGGGTGGTCGGCCGGGATGGCCAGGACGTCCTCGTACGCCTCCTGGGCGGTACCGCGGCCCTGGTGCTCGTTCCACAGCCAGGTCGAGTAGGTGGCCCAGCCCTCGTTGAGCCAGATGTCCGCCCAGCGCGCCGGGCTGACGTGGTCGCCCATCCACTGGTGCGCCAGCTCGTGGGCGACGGTCGACTCGCGGGCGACGCCCGAGAAGAACGACCTGGTCTGGGTCTCCAGCGCGTAGCCGACGCTGTCGTCGTCGACGATCGCGCCGTAGGAGACGAACGGGTAGGGGCCGTAGCGCTCCTCGAAGAACCCGATCATGTCCGCGGTCCGGGCCAGGCTCGCCTCGCTCGTGGCCCGGTTGCCGCTGGTCAGGTTCGCGTCGAGGAAGTCGATGATGGGCAGCCCGCCCGGACCGGTGGACGTGAGGACCTCGAAGTTCCCCACAGTGGCGGTGGCCAGGTAGGCGGCCATCGGGTCGGGAGCGTCCCACCGCCAGGTGGTCAGGCCGTCCTCCGTGACGGGGTCACCGACCGGCAACCCGTTGGCCACGGCCACCAGACCCTCCGGGACGGTGATCTCGAAGGAGTAGCTCGCCTTGTCCGTCGGGTGGTCGTTCACCGGGAACCAGGTCGCCGAGCCGTCGGGCTCACTGACCACCATCGCGCCGTCACGGGTGGTGACCCACCCGTAGAGCGCGCCCTCGATGTCCCTGGGTCGCGTGGTGGTGCCGCCGTAGGTCACCACCACGGTGGCCGCGGCGCCGGCCTTCAGCTTCGGCCGTGGCGTGATGACGAGCTCGTTCTCCTCCTGCGTGAAGGACATGGACTTGCCGTTGACGACCACTGACGTCGCGGTCAGACCGCGGAGGTCGAGGTTGAAGCGGTCCAGGTCCTCGGTGGCGACGAGGTCGATGGTCGCCACCCCCTCGAGCTGCCCCTCCAGCGGTGCCGGCGAGGGCGCCGGGGGCGTGTAGTCGAGGTCGAGGTCGTAGTGCACCACGTCGATCCCGCCGTTCCCGGCCAGCGGGAAGTACGGGTCCCCGGCGCCGGGTTCCCCCGGCTGGTAGCGCGGCTCACCGGGGCGACCGGGTGCGCCCTCGGCCACCACCGGGACGAGCACCAAGGCGACGGTGGCGCCGACAGCGCCGATCCGGCGGACAAGGCTCATGATCATCTCCTCCGTGTTGTGGTGAACAGCTGTTTTTCTCCAGCTGCGCCGAAACGTACTCAGCACTGGTGGCGGGTGGAAGGCAGACGCGCGGACGGGAAGACGACCGCCGTGCGGGACAGGCTCATGGGATCCCCCCGGTGGGTGCGGTGGCTCGCTTCCCGGTCCAGCGACACTAGACCTCCGTATGACGGGGCGCCAGGCTCCCGGCGGGGCTCACCCGGTGCGAGGGGCGGAACCGGCGTGCAACGGCGTGCCCGATTTGTGAGGATGTGCGCATGCCCGAGCACGCCAGCCCTCCTCGGCGTGCCCGCGCATCGGCGCCGCGGCGTGGTGGCCGCCGCCCGGCAGCAGCCGACCCGGCCCGCGAGGCCGCCCGGCGGGCCCTCCTGCCGGACCGGATCGAGTACCCCGCCGACCTGCCGGTCGCCGAGCGCCGCGCGGAGATCGAGGCGGCGGTCCGGGACCACCAGGTCGTCATCGTCGCGGGGGAGACCGGGTCCGGGAAGACGACGCAGCTGCCCAAGATCTGCCTCGAGCTCGGGCGCGGCATCCGGGGGACCATCGGGCACACCCAGCCCCGGCGGATCGCGGCGCGCTCGGTGGCCGAGCGGATCGCCGAGGAGCTGGGCGTCGAGCTCGGCACCACGGTGGGCTACCAGGTCCGGTTCACCGACCGGTCCAGCCGGGACACGCTCGTCAAGGTGATGACCGACGGCATCCTGCTGTCGGAGCTGCAGCGGGACCGGGACCTGCGCCGCTACGACACCCTCATCATCGACGAGGCCCACGAGCGCAGCCTCAACATCGACTTCATCCTCGGCTACCTCCGGCAGCTGCTGCCGCGCCGGCCGGACCTCAAGGTGATCATCACCTCGGCGACGATCGACGTGCAGCGGTTCTCCGAGCACTTCGCCGACGAGCAGGGCCGGCCGGCCCCGGTCATCGAGGTCTCCGGCCGCACCTACCCGGTCGAGATCCGCTACCGGCCGCTGGTGCGCCCCGGCCCACCCGGCAAGGACGGCGTGCCGACGACCGTGGACGTCGACCAGGTCACCGGGATCTGCGAGGCGGTCGAGGAGCTGTGGACCGAGGCGGTGCCCGACGGAGGGCCGCAGGACATCCTCGTCTTCTGCTCCGGGGAGCGGGAGATCCGGGACGCCGCGGACGCGCTGGCCGGGCTCGGGCTGCCCGACACCGAGGTGCTGCCGCTCTACGGCCGGCTGTCCGCCGCCGAGCAGCACCGGGTGTTCACCCCGCACCCCGGCCGCCGCATCGTGGTGGCCACCAACGTGGCCGAGACGTCGCTGACCGTCCCGGGCATCCGCTACGTCGTCGACACCGGCACCGCCCGCATCTCCCGCTACAGCCAGCGGCTCAAGGTCCAGCGGCTGCCGATCGAGCCGATCAGCCAGGCCAGCGCCAACCAGCGGGCCGGGCGCTGCGGCCGCCTCGCCGACGGCATCGCGATCCGGCTCTACTCCCAGGAGGACTTCGAGTCCCGGCCGGAGTTCACCGAGCCGGAGATCCTGCGTACCAACCTGGCCAGCGTCATCCTGCAGATGACCGCCCTGGGCCTGGGCGAGGTCGACCGGTTCCCGTTCATCGACCCGCCGGACTCCCGCCAGGTCGCCGACGGTGTCCGGCTCCTCACCGAGCTGCAGGCCATCAACCCGGACGCCCCGGTGCACCTGCCGCGCAAGCGGCTCACGGCATACGGGCGGGCGATCGCCACCCTCCCGGTCGACCCCCGCCTGGCCCGGATGCTCATCGAGGCCGAGCGCAACGGCGCCCTGCGCGAGGTGCTGGTCATCGTCGCCGCGCTGTCCATCCAGGACCCGCGCGAGCGGCCCGCGGACAAGCAGACCCAGGCCGACCAGGCGCACGCCCGGTTCCGCGAGGGCGCCGAGGACAGCGACTTCCTCGTCCTGCTCAACCTGTGGCGCTACCTGCGCAAGCAGCAGCGGGAGCTGTCCGGCAGCGCGTTCCGCCGGCTCTGCCAGCGCGAGTTCCTCCACTACCTCCGGGTGCGCGAGTGGCAGGACCTGCACGAGCAGCTGCGGCAGGCCTGCCGGCAGGTCGGGCTGCAGTCCAACGACAGCGAGGCCTCGCCCGACGCGATCCACCAGTCGCTCCTCGCCGGCCTGCTCTCGCTCGTCGGGCTGTGGGACCCGGACAAGCGCGAGTACCAGGGCGCCCGGGGCGCACGGTTCCACATCCAGCCGGGCTCGGTGCTGTTCCGCAAGAACCCGGAGTGGGTGATGACCGCCGAGCTGGTGGAGACCACCCGGCTGTGGGCCCGGGTCAACGCCCCCGTCGACCCCGCGTGGGTGGAGCGCGCCGCCCAGCACCTGGTCAAGCGGACCTACTCCGAGCCGCGGTGGTCGCGCAGCCGGGCCGGCGCCGTGGCGGACGAGCGGGTGACCCTGTATGGCGTGCCGCTGGTCTCCGGGCGGACCGTCCCGTTCTCCCGGGTGGACCCGCAGCTGTCCCGCGAGCTGTTCATCCGCCACGCCCTGGTCGAGGGTGACTGGGAGACCCGGCACGAGTTCTTCCACCACAACCGGCGCATGCTCGAGCGGCTCGGCGAGCTCGAGGCGCGGGCCCGCCGGCGCGACATCGTCGTCGACGACGAGACGCTGGTGCGGTTCTACGACGAGCGGATCCCGCCGGAGGTCGTCTCCGGCGCCCACTTCGACCGGTGGTGGAAGCAGGCCCGCCGGGAGCAGCCGCACCTGCTCGACTTCACCGAGGAGCTCCTGCTCAGCGCGAGCGCGTCGGCGGTCAGCGACACCGACTACCCGGGCACCTGGCACCAGGGCGACCTGGAGCTGCGGCTCACCTACCAGTTCTCCCCGGGGTCCGAGGCCGACGGCGTGACCTGCCACATCCCGGTCGAGGTGCTCAACCAGGTGCGGCCCGACGGGTTCGACTGGCAGGTGCCGGGGCTGCGGGAGGAGCTGGTGACCGCGCTGGTCCGGTCGCTGCCCAAGGCGTTGCGCCGCAGCTTCGTGCCCGCGCCGGACCACGCCCGCGCCGCGCTCGAGGCGCTCCGCGACGTGGACCCGGAGGAGGTGCCGCTCGTCGAGGCGCTCGCGGACGAGCTGACCCGGCGCGGCGGCGCCGGGGTGCGCGTCGCTCCCTCCGACTTCGACCTCGCCAGGGTGCCGGACCACCTGCGGATGACGTTCCGCGTCGAGCGGCGCCCGCCCCGCGGCAAGGGCGGCCGCCGACCGAGGACCGAGGTGCTGGGGGAGGGGAAGGACCTCACCGAGCTCCAGGCGCGGCTCGCCCCGCAGGTGCGGTCGACGATGGCCCGCGCGGCGGCCGCCATCGAGCGCCAGGGCCTCACCACCTGGGACCTCGACACCCTCCCGGAGACCTTCGAGCAGCGGGTCGGGAGCCGGACGGTCCAGGGGTTCCCCGCGCTCGTCGACACCGGGTCCGCGGTCGACATCCGGGTGCTGCCCACCCGGTCCGAGGCGGAGCGGGCCACCCGGCTGGGGGTGCGGCGGCTGCTCATCCTCAACACCACGCCCCCGTGGAAGCGCCTGCTCGCGCTGCTCACCAACGAGCAGAAGCTCGCCCTCGGGCACAACCCGCACGGGTCGGTGCCGGCGCTCCTCGACGACGCGCGCGCCTGCGCCGTCGACTCCGTGGTCGCCGAGATGCCCGGGGGCACGGTGCGCACCAGGGAGCAGTTCGACCAGGCCCTGACCAGGGTCCGCCAGCAGGTCGTGCCGCGCCTCCTGGAGATCGTCGAGCAGCTCGTCCCGGTGCTCGACACGGCCCGCCGCGTGGACCTGGCGATCGGCCGGCTCTCCGGCAGGGCCACCGCCCCGATGGCCGAGGACCTGAGGGCCCAGCTGGGCCGCCTCATCCGGCCGGGCTTCGTCGCCGACACCGGCTACGCCCGGCTGCCGCACCTGCGGCGCTACCTGGCGGCGATGCTCGAGCGCCTGGAGAAGGGACCCCTCGACGTCGCCCGGGACGCCCACCGGATGGCCGAGGTGCACCAGGTCGAGGAGGAGCTGGCCGGGTTCCTCGCCGGCCTGCCCCCGCACCGGCGTGAGGACCCGGACGTCGAGGACATCCGGTGGATGGTCGAGGAGCTGCGGGTCAGCCTCTTCGCCCAGCGGCTGGGCACCGCCCAGCCGGTGTCGGCCAAGCGGATCTACGCCGCGATGGACCGCGCGGAGGAGGCGGGCTGACGCCCACCCGGCGCGGTGGGTGCGCGCGCCGGGTCAGCTGGCGCGGGCGTGCTCGGTCAGCCGGTCGGTGACGTCCTCGCCGCGGACCGCGGCGAGGAAGAGCTCCTCGGCCTCGTCCTCGCTGAGGCGCAGGGCCTCGGCGAGCTCGCCCAGCACGGGCTCGCGGGCCTGGCGCAGCATCTCCTTCTCGGCGTTGGACAGGTGACCGTCCATGCCGCGTCGGGCCAGGTTGCGGGCGACCGCCGCGGTGACCATGAGGTCACCCAGCATGAGCTTGTCGTGGTTGGCCTTGATCCGGCGGGACCAGTGGTCCTCCTCCGGGTCGGACGGCGCACGGAGCACCTCGATGAGCCGCTCGACGGTCTCGCGGTCGGCCACCGGCCGGACGCCGACCTCGTCGCACTTGTCCAGGGGCACGGCGATCGTCATACCGGTCCGGATGACGTGCAGCTGGAGGTAGGTCACGTCCACCCCCTTGATCGTCCGGGTCAGCTGACCCGTGACCGTGCACGGTCCGTGGTGCGGGTGGACCACCGTCTGTCCTGGCTCGTACTGCATGCAGCATCCCATCTCGCGGGTTCCGGGGCTGGGGCTCGGGCGTGGGACGGGCACCGCCGGGAGTGGCGGGCGGGTCCACTCTCGCGAGCCGACACCCTCCATTCTCTCACGACATCGGGGGGTCGCCGCCGGGCGCGGAGGCGACCGTCCCTGCGCGGCCGTTCCCGGGAGCCCCGAATGGCGGTCCGGGGGACTCCCCAGGAGCCCCCGGAAGGTCTAGCGTGCTGGATGGAGGTGGCGCGCCATGAGGCAGTGGCCCGGCAACCCGTCCGGCCCCGCCGGCAGTGGGTACGACGTCGCCGTGGTGACGGTGGCCGCGGGGGTGGTCCTGGGGGTGCTCATCGCCCTGCTCCTCCGGAACCTGGCCCTGGGACTGGCCGTGGGAGTCGCGCTCGCCCTCGTCGCCGGTCCGGTGCGGGACCGGCTCCGGCCGGGACCGAGGCGGCGGGGACCGCAGCCGGGTGGACGGGAACCGGAGGCCACCTCCGGGCGTCCGAGCGCCGGCGACCCCTGGTGAGCCACGGAACGATCCGGGTGGCGATCGGCGTTCAGGGGTCAGTGACCGTGCACGAGAGGACCACGACATGGCTACTGCTGCGAAGGCGATGCGCTGGGGCGCCCTGGGGGCCGTCGGCGCGGCCATCAGGTCGGCCAGCTCTCCCGACGCCCCGGGGGTGATGACCCGGCTCCTGGCGCTGCCGCGCATGGTGCTCGCGATCCGCCGGGGCGAGTACACCGGCACCGACCTCCGCCGGGTCCTGCTGATGCTGGCCGCGGCCGGCTACGTGGTGTCGCCGGTCGACCTCGCCCCGGAGGCGCTCCTGTTCCTCGGCGGGCTCGCCGACGACGCCCTGGTCATCGGCTGGCTCGCGGTGACCATCATCCGCGTCACCGACGACTTCCTGGAGTGGGAGCGGAACCGTGGCGCCGTCCCCGGCGAGGTGGTGCGCTGAGCCGCTGCCTCAGGCGCCGGCTGCCGGTTGGTCCTCGGGCAGCTCCTCGGTCTCGACCGACTCGTCCCGCACGGCCGCCAGCTGCCGGGGCGTGGGGGCCGACAGGCCGAGCTCGCTCGGGAGCTCCCGCGTCTCCCCGAGGACGTGCTCGGCCAGGAACGCGCTGACCACCTGGTACCAGACCTTTGCGTGCTGCGGCGTCAGCACCCAGTGGTTCTCGTTGGGGAAGTACAGGAACCGGTGCGGGCTCGTGCCGTCCTCGCCGGCCGGCAGGCCGGAGCGGGACAGCAGCTCGTACCACAGGCGCAGGCCCTCGCCGATCGGGACGCGGTAGTCCTTGTCGCCGTGGATGACGAGCATCGGCGTGACGATCCGGTCGACGAAGCGGTGCGGGGAGTTCTCCTCCGCCATCTCCGCGCTCATCTCCCGCTGCCAGTAGAAGGCCGCGTCCGTGGTGGGCCCGAACTGGTCCAGCGCCCACAGCGAGGCGTGGGTGACGATCGCCTTGAACCGGTCGGTGTGCCCCGCGATCCAGTTGGCCATGTAGCCGCCGAACGACCCGCCCATCGCCGCGGTGCGGGTCTCGTCGATGTCGTCCCGGGCCACCACGGCGTCGGTGATCGCCATGAGGTCCTCGTAGGGGGCCTTGCCCCAGGCGCCCCACCCGCGCTGGATGAAGTCCTGTCCGTATCCGGTGGACAGGGCGGGATCGGGCAGCAGCACGGCATACCCCTGCGCCACCATCAGCCACGGGTTCCAGCGCCAGGTCCAGGCGTTCCACGACGACAGCGGACCGCCGTGCACCCAGAGCAGCAGCGGTGCCGGCCCGTCGGTCCTCTCCGGCAGGGCCAGCCAGGCGCGCACCCGCACGCCGTCGGCGGTGGTCGTCTCGACCTCCTCGAGCCGGCCGGGCAGCTCCGGGCGGGCCACCGGTCCGGGCAGCGGGGTCACCTCACCGCTGGTCAGGTCGATCCGGACCACCTCGGCCGGGTAGGCGTAGCTGCTCCGCACGCCGTAGGCGGTCGCGCCGTCGGGGGCGACGACGACGTCGCTGTAGGCGGCGTCGTCCCGGGTCACCTGGGTCACCTCGCCGGAGTCGACGTGGATCCGGAACACCGGGCAGCGGCCCTGGTCGTCGGCGAGCACCAGGACGGCGGAGCCGTCGGGCAGCCAGGCGGCGGGGTGCGACCAGCGGTCCCAGTCGTGGGCCAGCGGGCTGAGGTCGCCGGACTCCAGGTCGAGCAGGTACAGCCGCTGCCGGGGCGCCAGGTCGGGGGTGCTGATGGTGCTGCCCACGACGACCGCACGCTTCGAGTCCGGGCTGATGAGGGGGGCGTGGTACTCCATGCCCTCCTCGTCCAGGAGGGTGCGCCGCTCGCCGGTGGCCACGTCGACCCGGACCAGGGCGGTGCGCTGGTCGGCCCGGCCCTGGGGCACCACGACCGGCACGAGGACGAAGGTGCCGTCGGGGGAGAGGTCCGGGGTCTGCTCGCGCAGCGCGGTGCCGATGCCCGGGGTGATGTTGCGCAGCCGCAGCGGCGGCTGGTGGTCCACCGTCGTCGGGCCCTGGGGGCGGGCGGACTCGTCCGGCTCGGCGACGAACAGGTTGGGCGCCTCCGGCCCCAGGTCGTGGTCCCAGAACCGGACCGGGTAGCTGTCGTGGAGGATCGCCTGGACCGACGCCTCCTTGCGCGCCCTGTGCAGGGCCGCGTGTGCCTCCTCGGAGTCGGCGCCCGGCAGCAGCCCCGCGGACACGAGCGTGACGTCGGCGTCGCGGGCGCACCGGACCGAGGAGACCCCACCGGGCCGGGTGAGCACGATCCGCGCCTCGCCGCCGCGTGCCGGGATCTGCCAGAGCGCCGCCACCGGCTCGGCCTCGTCGTCCTCGGGGTTGGGCCGCGCGGAGGTGAAGTACAGGTCGCCGGTGCTGGCGAACGCCGCGCCCGCCTCCCCCTTGGCACTGCGGGTGATCCGGTATGCCGGCTGCTCGCCCCGCGGGTCCAGACCCCACAGTGCCGTGGCGTAGCCGTCGCCCTTGCGGGTGCGGGTGGCCACCGTGGTCACCAGACGGGTGCCGTCGGGACTGAGCGCGAGTCCGGAGAGCCGCGGGTACGCCACGTACTGGTCCAGGTCGTCGAAGACCCCGGGCGGGTGAGCATCGTCGGTCATGCGGACTTGTCTACCACCCCGGCTCCGGGCCCACCGCGGCGCCCACGCGGGCACAATGGTGGTGTGCCGTGGCGTCGGCGTGCCGCGGAATCGACGCGGGCCGCCGTGCGTTGACCCACCAGGACCACGACCACGAGCAGGACGGGCCCCGGAGAGGACTGACCACGTGACCGACCGACCTCTGTTCCACCTCGAGACCGACGGTTCCCTCGAGCAGCTGCACGCGCCGTTGCTCTACGTGTCGCTCGAGGGGTTCATCGACGCCGGGTACGTCCGCGACCAGATCCTGGACCACCTCTTCGGCACCCTCGAGCACGAGGTCGTGGCCCGGTTCGACGTCGACGAGCTCGTCGACTACCGCGGCCGCCGGCCGGCGATGACCTTCGACCGCGACCGCTACACCGACTACGACCAGCCGTCGCTGCTGCTGCACCGCTTCGTCGACCACGCGGGCAACCCGTTCCTGGTCCTGCACGGGGTGGAGCCGGACTACCGCTGGGAGGCCTTCGCCAAGGCCGTCCACCAGATCTGCCTGGCCTTCGGGGTGCGGCGGATGATGTCGGCGCACGGTATCCCCATGGCCGTGCCGCACACCCGGCCCATCGGCCTGACCCGCTTCGCCAGCGACCCCACGATCCTGCTCGGCCAGGAGGCCATGTTCGGCCAGGTCCAGGTGCCCGGCAGCGCCGACGCGCTCTTGCACGTCCGGCTCGCCGAGGCCGGCGTGGAGACCTTCGGCCTGGCCGTGCACGTGCCGCACTACCTGGCCCAGACCCGGTTCGGCGACGCCGCCGTGGCGGCCATCGACGCCCTGCTGGCCTACTCCGGGCTGCAGATCCCCACCGCCGACCTGGTCGCCGCCGCCGGCCTCAACCGGGCCGAGATCGCCCGGGAGGTCGCCGAGTCGCCCGAGGTCGCGGAGGTCGTCGAGGGGCTGGAGCAGCGTTACGACCGCTTCGTCGAGGGCCAGCGCCGGCGCAGCCTGCTCGCCGCCCAGGTGGCGGACCTGCCGACGGCGGACGAGATCGGCGCCGAGTTCGAGGAGTTCCTGCGGGAGGCCGCCGCCGCGGCCGAGGAGCCCGGCGACGAGCCGGGGGAGCAGCCGGACTCCACCGACGCCGGCTGACGGGGAACCCCCACACCGCCTGGACCGCCCCCCCGGCCGACCACCCACCGGGCCGACCCACCAGGCCGACCCACCCACCGGGCCGACCCACTAGGCCCTCACATGCGCGGTTCGGCATGCCCGAACCGCCGTGAAGGCATGCTCAGGCGCTCACGTGAGCGCTGCGGGAACTCCGGCGGCTCAGGGTCCCTGAAGCTCGTCACTGCGAGCTGCGCTGGTCTCCCCGCGTCCCTCACCGGGCCGCAATTGCACACATGAGCGGTTGAGCATGCCCGAACGGAGGTGAGGGCATGCCCAGGTGCTCACGTGAGCGCTTGCCGCGGGGGTGCTGACCTGAGCGCTCGCCGCGGAAGGGTGCTGGTGAGCATCCGTCGGCGGGAGGGTGCTGACGTGAGGGAGCGCTGCGGGAGCTGCTGCGGCCCGATTCCGTGAGTCGGTTGCGCTCGTCACTGCGAGCTGTGCGGGTCTCCCTCGCGTCCCTCACCGGGCCGCAGCCACGGGGTCGGTCCGTTCTGGTCGTCCTCGGACGGTGGCGGCGCCTCCTCCGCGTCGGGAGCTGGGGTCTCCGGCGCGTATGACGTGACCTCCGGCTCCTGCACCCCGGGTGTGGGCGTCGGCCAGGGCTCGGCGCCGCTCTGCTCCGGGGCGCTCTGCTCCGGGGCGCTGTGCTCGGGGCCGCTGTGTTCGGGGGCGCTCTGCTCGTCGGTCTCGGCCCGGACCTGCTCCGGCTGGTCCACTTCCTGCGGGGCACCGACCTCCGGCTGGGCGGCCTGCTCGGACTGCTGCCAGGGGCCCGGTGCCGCCCAGGGCGGGGGCTCCCCGGGTGGGGCGTAGCGCTGCTCCTGGGGTGCTTCCTGCTGGCCCGGTGGCGGAGCCCAGGCCTGCTGTTCCGGCGGCGCACCCCAGGGCTGCTGTGGAGGCGCACCGTACGTGGGGAAGGCCTGCGTGTGCTCGCCGGTCCCGTAGATGGCCTGGGTCTGGTCGTTCTCCTGCTGCGGGTAGCCGGTCGGAGGGCCCTGATGACCGGAGTACCCCTGCGGCGGGTAGCCCGGCTGCCTGCCGCCCTGCGGCGGGTACGGCTGCTGGCCGTAGGGCTGCTGCTGGCCGTACTCGGGCTGACCGTAGGGCTGCTGCTGGCCGTACTCGGGCTGGCCGTAGGGCTGCTGGCCGTACCCGGGCTGGGCGTAGCCCTGCGGGCCGTAGCCGTGGTCCCCGTACCCGTACCCCTGGGACCCCGGGGAGCCGGCGGGCGGCGGGGCGTACGGGCCGTGCTGCTGGCCGTAGCCCGCCGGGGGCTGCCAGTAGGGCGCCGGGCCGGCCTCGGCAGCGCCCGCCGTGCCCGGCCGCCGCCGGCGGCCGCGCGAGGCCAGCGCGGCGACGCCCAGGGCCACCGCGGCGAGCAGGAGGATGCCGCCGGCCAGCAGCCCGGTCTGGCCCATGACCCCGGTGGCCACGGTCCGCGTCGCCCGCGGCCCGGCATACAGGCGCTCGTCGGTGCCCTCGCAGCTGATCGTGTAGGTGCCGGCGGCGAACTCCTCGGGCGTGCGGGCCACCTCGAAGAAGTCGCTCCCCGCGACCTCGACCGAGTAGGGGGCGACCGGCCGCTCCAGGACGACCTCGCGGGACCCGGTGGCGGTGCAGGCCGCGGACGTCCGCGCCGCGTCGGTGCGGGCCCAGACCGACATGCCGCTCTCGCCGATGTGCACCGACTGGCCCGAGTTGAAGCCGCGCATGTTCGGGGTCGCGGTCGTCAGGAGCCCGATCAGGCCCAGGATGACGAAGACCATCCCGACCACGGCGAACACCGCGGCGAGGACCGACAGCAGGCGAAGCCGGCCACGGCCGGCGGCGACAGCACCACCCATGAGGCGCAACCTAGCGCACCCTCCTGGGGCTTCGGCCCAGGTGGCAAGGCCCGGCGGAGGAGGGGTTCGCGAGCGTGGGCGCGCCCGACCCCCGGGTGGCAGGATGGCACCGGCCCGCCCGGGCCGCACAGTGACGACGAGGAGGCACAGCGTGGGGTTGTTCGGACGCCGGAAGGAGCCCGCTCTCACCGAGCAGGACCTGGAGAACGGCATGACCTCACGGACCGCCAACGCGATCCTGCGCAAGCTCATGGACGTCGGGCTGGACGGCCTGGGACCGATCGACTCCGCGGCCCGCGTGGTCGACGCCGCGCTCGAGGCGGAGAGCACCCCCGAGAAGGCGATCGACCTGGTCGTCCGCAAGCACCAGCGGTACGCAGCATCCAACGGCTTCGTCACCGGCCTCGGCGGGCTGTTCACCATGATCGTGGCGCTGCCGGTGAACGTCTCCGGGTTCTACGTGCTCGCCACCCGGATGGTGGGGTCGATCGCGGCGATCCGCGGGTACGACCTGAACAAGCCGGAGGTGCGCACCGCGATCCTGCTCGCGCTGGTCGGGGCGGACTCCGAGGACGTGCTCCGCAAGGCGGGGATCACCAGCGGCGGCAAGCTCGCCCAGATGGCCCTGGGCCGGCTGCCCAAGGCCGCGCTCATGGTCGTCAACAAGGCGGTGGCGTTCCGCATCTCCACGCTCATGGGCGCCCGGACCCTGGGACGGCTCGGCCGGTTCGTGCCGGTCGTGGGCGGCTTCGTCGGGGCCGGCCTCGACGCCTACCTGATGTCCCGGATCGCCCACCACGCCCGTGAGGAGTTCCCGCCGGTCGCGGCGGTCGTCGCGGACTGACCGACCGGCTGTCCACAGATTCCGCGCGGGCCCACCGCGCGGCGGCCCGGCCGGGCAGGCTGGGGGCGCATGACATCCTCCGAGCTCCGGATCAGCGGTATCGGCGAGATGATCGCCCTCCTGCCCCACCACCTCGGGTACCACCCACGTCGGAGCCTGGTCCTGCTCTGCGTCCACCGGGTCGCGGCCCGGGACGGCGGCACGCTCCGGCTCGGCCTGGTGGCCCGGATGGACCTGCCGGCAGAGGGTGAGGAGGGGCCGGTCCTCGACCAGGCCCTGGAGACGGTGGCCCGGGAGAGCCCGTATGTCGTGAGCCTGGTGGCGTGCGAGGAGGAGGACGACGACGCGTCCCTGCTCCTGCGGCGCCTGGGCCGGGGGTGCGCCGACCTCGGGATCGACGTCGCCCACGAGGCGCGGGTGCGGGACGGGCGCTACCTGCTGCTGCGCACCCCCTCGGGCGGGCCGGCGCACTGGCACGACGTCCCGCCGCTGGCCGACGTCCCGGCCGCGTTGACGTACGTGCTGCGCGGCGAGGTCCCGCTCGCCGACCGCGAGGCGCTGGAGCGCCTGGTGACGCCGGACCCCGACCTGGTCGACCCCTCGGTGGAGGCGATGTACTTCCAGCGGCTGGACCGGTCCTCGCCCGGGGGCGCCACCGAGCCGCGCACCCGGGCGACGGCGCTGTGGTGCCGTGTCCTCGCCGAGCCCGACGACCCCCGGGAGCCGCTCGAGCTGGCCCCCGAGGAGCTGGCGGAGCTGCTCGTGTCCCTCCTCGACATCGGGTTCCGGGACTGCCTGCTCGCCGTCCTGGCTCCCCGACCGTTCCGGGTGTCGTCACTCGCCGACGACGTGCTCGACGGGCTCGCGGCGGACCTGCGGGACGCCGTCGACGACGGACCGGGGCTGGTCGACCGGCTGGCCGCCGTCGTGCGGTGCACGCCGCCGGCGCTCGCGGCTCCGGTGCTCACGCTGCTCGGGGTGGTCTGCTGGGCGCGGGGGGACGGCACGCTCGCCAACATCGCCGTCGACCGGGCGCTCGCGACGACACCCCGGTACCGGCTGGCGATGCTGCTCGACACCGCGCTGTCGCAGGGCCTGTCACCCCACGGCCGGTCGGGCGCGGACGGCTCGCGCGAGGGCGCCGCCTGACCCAGGGGGCTCGCGCCGGGCGGTGCGGGGCGGGCCCGGGGAAACACCCACCGGGGAGCGCGGACGTGGCCCTCCCCGGTGTAACCTCGCCCCAAGTCACGACCGGAAGAGGTGCTCAATGTCGATTGTCGTCGGGTACGTGCCGACCAAGGAGGGACGTGCGGCCCTGCGTCGGGCCTCCGAGGAGGCCCAGCTGCGGCGGACCAAGCTCATCGTCGTGAACTCGCACCGGGGAGGGCGCGACTTCGACAGCACCGAGGCGCAGCGCTTCGAGGACGAGCTGAGCCGCATCCAGGCTGAGCTCGACGAGGCGGGGATCGAGCACGAGGTGCGCGCCCTGGTCCGCGGCAACGAGCCCAGCGAGGACCTCATCGCCGTCGCCGAGGAGTCCAACGCCGACTTCATCGTCATCGGGCTGCGCCGACGCACCCCCGTGGGCAAGCTCATCCTCGGCTCGAACGCGCAGCGGATCCTGCTCGACGCGTCCTGCCCGGTGCTCGCCGTCAAGGCCGACGAGGCCGACTGAGCAGGCCGGTCGGCGCTCCGGGTCGACGTGGCGACGACGGCGCCCACCTCGTGGGTGACGCTGGGAACATCTCGAGGGGTGCCCTGGTTTTATAATGTCAGGAAGCCGATGAGCGGAGGGGTCCACTCCGATCATTCACATGTCACCCACCCGAGCCACCTGGCCGCTGCCCCATGCCTGCAGCGACCCCCGGTCCACGACACCAGAGGGCGCTACCGAAAGTAGTTGATGTCACCCGTGACACCCAAGACCGCCGCTATGAAGACCGCCGAGACCCTACCCGAGGAGTTCGCGTCGCCGGAGCTGCGCACCCTCTTCGCGGAGGGTAAGAAGCGCGGTTTCCTGAGCCTGTCCGAGGTGCGTATCGCCCTGGAGAGCGCCGAGCTCTCGGACAAGGGCCAGAAGAAGGTGCTCCGGACCCTCAGCGACCACGCCATCGAGGTCCGTGAGGACGAGACGTCCGCGCTGGCCACGGGTGGTCGCCGGACCCGCAAGGCCGCCCCGGCGAAGAAGACCGCCAAGAAGGCGGCCGCGGCGAGTTCCAACGGAGCGAAGTCGTCCACCGCCGCGAAGTCCAAGGCCGCGCCCAAGAAGTCGTCGGCCAAGACCACCACGGCCGAGACGGCGGAGACGCCTGGCGAGGCCGGGGCCGGCACCGCTGCCAAGGCCAAGCCGGCCGCCAAGGCCAAGCCGGCCGCCAAGGCCAAGCCGGCCGCCAAGGCCGAGCCCGCGACCAAGGCCGCCGCGAAGGCCGCGCCGAAGAAGTCCACCACCAAGAAGGCCGCGACCACGCGCAAGGCCGCCGACGCCGCCGCAGGTGAGGGCGAGGCCGCTCCGAAGCGGCGCACCACCAAGACCAAGACCGGTGTCGCCAAGGCCACCGTCGAGGCCGAGGTGACCGACGGCGCCGAGGTGGCCGACGAGGACGTGGCCGAGGACCTGGAGGCCGTCGCCGAGGTCGAGGTCCCGGTCGAGGAGGTCGACGCCGACCTCGAGGTCGAGGCCACCGACGACGACGCCACCCCGGCCAAGGCCGCCGAGGAGGACGAGGAGGAGGACGGCTTCGTCCTCAGCACCTCCGACGAGGACGACGCCCCGGCGCAGCAGGTCGTCACCGCCGGTGCGACCGCCGACCCGGTCAAGGACTACCTCAAGCAGATCGGCAAGGTGGCACTGCTCAACGCCGAGCAGGAGGTCGAGCTCGCCAAGCGCATCGAGGCCGGGCTGTTCGCCGAGGAGAAGCTCAAGTCGGGGGAGAAGCTCGACGCCAAGCTCCGCCGCGAGTTGGAGTGGATCGCCCAGGACGGCAAGAACGCCAAGAACCACCTGCTCGAGGCGAACCTGCGCCTCGTGGTGTCGCTGGCCAAGCGCTACACCGGGCGCGGCATGCTCTTCCTCGACCTCATCCAGGAGGGGAACCTCGGCCTGATCCGTGCGGTCGAGAAGTTCGACTACACCAAGGGCTACAAGTTCTCCACCTACGCCACCTGGTGGATCCGGCAGGCGATCACCCGCGCCATGGCCGACCAGGCCCGGACCATCCGGATCCCGGTCCACATGGTCGAGGTCATCAACAAGCTCGCCCGCGTGCAGCGCCAGATGCTGCAGGACCTGGGTCGCGAGCCCACGCCGGAGGAGCTGGCCGCCGAGCTCGACATGACCCCCGAGAAGGTCGTCGAGGTGCAGAAGTACGGCCGCGAGCCGATCTCGCTGCACACGCCGCTCGGTGAGGACGGCGACTCCGAGTTCGGTGACCTCATCGAGGACTCCGAGGCCGTGGTGCCCGCCGACGCGGTGTCGTTCACGCTGCTGCAGGAGCAGCTGCACTCGGTGCTCGACACCCTGTCGGAGCGCGAGGCCGGCGTGGTCTCGATGCGCTTCGGCCTGACCGACGGGCAGCCGAAGACGCTGGACGAGATCGGCAAGGTCTACGGCGTGACCCGCGAGCGGATCCGCCAGATCGAGTCGAAGACCATGTCCAAGCTCCGGCACCCCTCGCGGTCGCAGGTGCTGCGCGACTACCTGGACTGACCGCCGACGAACCACGCTGCAGGGCGCCCCGGACACCGTGTCCGGGGCGCCCTGTCATCGTGCCCCGCCCTCCACCGCGTCCGGTTGAGAAGGCTGCCGAAACATTGACGGAACCTTTAACGACCGCTGGTGGAGGCCCGACCTGCGGGAACGCACACTGATCGCGCCAGGAAACACCTGTTTACCTGGCGCTTTCTCGTGTCTCCGCGGCCTCGGCCGCCTTCTCATCCAAGGAGCCCCAGTGCGCCTTCCCCTTGTTCGGGTCTGCGGCGGTGTCGCCGCCGCGGCCCTGCTCGGCACCACGGTCAGCGGCACCGTGTACGCCTCCCCTCCCGTCGACGACGTCGACGCCCCCGCAGTCCGGTCGGACGACCGGTACGACCCCGTCCACGAGGAGCGACGCGCCCTCGTCGAGAAGGGTGTCGAGATGGTCGTCTCCGGCGAGGCCGTCCCGCAGAACCGCGGTGGCGGCAAGGCCGTGCGCGTCGCCCCCGGCCAGTGGGCGCAGTACGGCCTGCAGTCCAGCGACAGCATCCTGACCTTCCTCGTCGAGTTCGGCGACCAGCTCGACACCCGGTACACGGACCTCCCGCCGGGACCGCTCCACAACGAGATCCCCGAGCCGGACCGGTCCACCGACAACTCCACGTTCTGGACCGAGGACTTCGACCGCGACTACTACCTGGACATGCTGTTCGGCACCGACGGCGAGTCGATGGCCGACCTCTACGAGGAGCTGTCCAGCGGCCGATACACGGTCGACGGCGACGTCAGCGAGTGGGTCAAGGTCCCGTACCACGAGGCCAGCTACGGCATGACCGAGAACCAGCAGGACATGACGCGGTTCATCCAGGACGCCGCGAACGCCTGGTATGCCCAGCAGCTGGCCTCGGGCAAGACCGCCGCCGAGATCGACGAGTACCTCGCCGGCTTCGACACGTGGGACCGGTACGACTACGACGGCGACGGCAACTTCAACGAGCCGGACGGCTACATCGACCACTTCCAGGCCGTGCACGCCGGCGACGACGAGTCCGCGGGTGCGCCGGAGTGGGCCATCTGGGCGCACCGCTGGGCGGTCAACCAGAGCGGCCGCGGGCGGACCGGCCCGGACTTCAACCTCGACGGCGGCGTGCGGATCGGCGAGAGCAGCTTCTGGATCCGCGACTACACCACCGAGCCGGAGAACGGCGGCGTCGACGTCTTCGCCCACGAGTTCGCCCACGACCTCGGCCTGCCGGACCTCTACGACACCGGCGGTGGCGAGAACGGCACCGGGTTCTGGACGCTGATGAGCTCTGGCTCGTGGCTGGGTCACGGTGCGGGTCACATCGGCACCACCCCGAACCACATGGGCGCCTGGGAGAAGCTGCAGCTGGGCTGGCTCGACTACGAGGTCGCGCAGGCCGGCAAGAAGTCGACGCACACCCTCGGCCCGGCCTACCACGCGACCAAGAAGGCGCAGGCGCTCATCGTCGAGCTGCCGCAGGACGCCCAGGGCCGGAACCGGTTCTACATCGCCGAGAACCGCCAGTACGTCGGCTACGACGTCACCCTCGGCGAGGGCCCGTACAACTTCGGCTGGCTGCTCACCGAGCCGGACCGGGTGGAGCACTTCCCGTACCAGAACGGGCTGCTCATCTCGTACTGGAACACGGCGCAGCGGAACAACAACACCCTGCAGCACCCCGGCTCCGGCCTGATCCTGCCGGTCGACGCGCGTCCGGCGGCGCTGACCTGGTCGGACGGGACGGTGGTCCGCAACCGCATCCAGACGTTCGACGCGACGTTCGGCCTGGAGAAGACCGACCCGATCACGCTGCACCGTGAGACGGCGACCGGTATGACGACGCTCACCGTCCCCTCGCAGGCGGCGGTGCCCGTCTTCGACGACACCGACCCGATGGCCTACTACGACCCGGCCAACCCCGGTGGCAGTGTCATCGTGGCCGGCACCGGCACGACGATCAGGGTCATCCAGAGCAACAAGAACGGAATGATGCAGGTCCGCGTCAACTGACACCCCTCACCCAGAGCGACGCCCCCTCAAGCCGAACGGCGAGGGGGCGTCGCGAGGGGGGTGACGCGTGGCCCGTGACTCCACGCGGCGGCTCGCAAGCCACGCATCCACGGTAACACCGTCTGGCGCAGCGGTCTTCGTGATCCGCATCACGTCACAACGCCTCAGGTCAGGGCGGTGCGGCGCCGTGTCAGGTCAGCTCGCCGGGGTCGTCCGGGACGTCCACGGAGTAGGGCAGCAGCAGCTCCAGGGGGACCACCGCGAGCGCCCGCTCGCTCGTCGCCTCGAGCACCACCGGGGCCGCGCAGCCGGCCTCGTGGGAGAGCCACCGCGACCTGCGGCTGGAGATGCTCCGGGACACCCCGACGCCTTCTGGTCGACCCTCGAGGAGAACGAGGGGTACGGGGAGGCCGAGTGGCGCGCGGCGACGCGTGGGGGACACTTCCTCCAGGCGCGCCGGGGCGGGGAGGTGCTCGGCGGGCTCGGCCTGCTCACCGAGGGCTCGGTGGACTTCCCGCTGCCGCAGGACGCCGCCGCCCTCGTGGCCGTGTATGTCGCGCCCCGCGCCCGGGGGCTCGGCGTGGGGGACCGGCTCGTCGAGGCCGCCAAGGACCCGGCCCGGGAGCTCGGACGACGCCGGATCGTGCTGGAGGTGGGCAGCTTCAACGACCACGCGATCGCGCTCTACCAGCGGCACGGGTTCCGGTTCACCGGCGCCACGGCTGAGCAGCTCGCGACGGCCCGGCCGATGCCCCGACCGGCACCCGTCACGAGCGCCGTGCGCAGCGCGGGGTCGGCCGCGGAGAGGTCATTAGATTGGGCTCCTGGCGCTTGGTCCTGGGCCCCGGTCGACACGCGGTGACCCTGCCACGCGTCCATGACGACGTCAAGGGAGGCGAGACATGGCCACGTGGCCGGACGTGTACCTGCTCGACGCGGTGCGTACGCCGTTCGGCCGGCACCGCGGGGGGCTGTCCGGGGTGCGCACCGACGACCTGGCGGCGCTGCCGATCGCGGAGCTGCTGTCCCGGCTGCCGGCGCTGGACCCCGCGTCGGTCGAGGACGTCTACCTCGGCAACACCAACGGCGCGGGGGAGGAGAACCGCAACGTCGCCCGGATGGCGGCGCTGCTGGCCGGCCTGCCGGTGACCGTGCCCGGCGTCACCGTCAACCGGCTGTGCGCCTCCGGCGGGGAGGCGGTCGTCCAGGCCGGCCGGGCGGTCGCGACCGGGGACGCCGAGCTGGTGCTGGCCGGCGGGGTCGAGGGGATGAGCCGGGCCCCGTTCGTCCTGCCGAAGCCGGAGGAGGGCCTGCCCCGCGCGATGCAGCTGCACCAGACGACGGTGGGCTGGCGGATGGTGAACCCGCGGTTCCCGGAGCACTGGACCGACTCCCTGGGTGCCTGCGCCGAGCGGGTCGCCGCGGAGCTGGGGATCGGGCGTGAGGAGCAGGACGCCTGGGCGGCGCGCTCCCACCAGCGGGCCCACGCCGCCTGGGAGGCGGGCCTGCACGACGACTACGTGATGGCCGTCGAGACCCCGGCCGGGACGGTGCGCCGCGACGAGACGATCCGTCCCGACAGCACCCCGGAGACCCTGGGCGGCCTGCGCCCGGTGTTCACCGCCGGCGGCACGGTCACCGCGGGCAACTCCTCACCGATCAGCGACGGCGCGCTCGCAGCCCTGGTCGGCACCAGGGAGGTGGCGGACCGGCTCGGCGTCGCTCCGCTGGGCCGGGTCCTGGGCAGCGCCACCGTCGCGGTCGAGCCGGACCGGTTCAGCGTGGCCCCGGTGCCCGCGGTGGCGAAGCTGCTCGACCGGGCCGGGCTGCGCCATACGGACATCGACCTGTGGGAGGTCAACGAGGCCTTCGCCGCGATGGTCCTGTCCACGCTGGACGGCCTGCCGCCGATCGACCGGGACCGGGTGAACGTCAACGGCGGGGCCATCGCGATCGGCCACCCGCTGGGCGCCTCGTTCCCACGCGTCGTGGTGGACCTGTGCCGTGAGCTGCGCCGCCGCGGTGGCGGGCTGGGGGTGGCGACCGCCTGCATCGGCGTCGGGCAGGGCCAGGCCGTCCTCGTCGAGGTTGGCTGATGGGCGCTCTCGCTCAAGGGCGGCGGAACAGCGTGAACAGCAGGCTGAGCACGACCGAGACGAGCAGCATCGACACCAGGGGGATGTAGAGGCGGAAGCCCTCCCGCTCGACGCGGATGTCGCCGGGCAGCCGGCCGAACCAGGAGAGGCCGCCGACCCAGGCGAGCACGCCGACGAGCACCACGAGCAGCCCGATGACGACGAGGACGGGGCCGATCTCGCGGCCCATGCTCGCTCCCTCCTTCCTCCGACGACGGTGTCTCGTCGCCATTGTCGCCGGTGGCGGTCAGCGCCGGGGGAGCGGTCAGCGCCGGAGGAGACGGCGGAACAGGCCGCCGACGGTGTTCCTGAGGTAGCGCACCCCGCTGCGGGGGAGGACGGCGGCGTTGGCCCGGATGTTCCAGGGCAGCGACTCCTTGACCGACTCGACCACGGAGCGCACGTCGCGGCTCATCAGCGACTCGCGGCGGTGCAGCTCCCTGTCGTCGCCGGCCGGGGCCGCGTAGCGGGTCCGCTCCAGCGTCGTGGTCACCCGGCCGAGCGCCTCGGCGGTACGCCGGTCGAGGTGGGCGTGCTCGGCGTAGTGCTGGCGCATCTGCCGGGGACTGCGCTCCTCCGGCGGGTCGATGCCCAGGTCCTCCAGGGACCGGGTGAGCAGCACCCACTGGCCCTCGACGCGCTCCTCGGGGGTCTGGGCGTTCCGCAGGGCGGCCTCCCGGTAGCGGCGCCCCGCCCACGGCACGATCGCCATGAGGAGGGCGATGACCAGGACGACGAGCAGGCCGCGCCCCAGCGCCGGCAGGATCCCGCGGAGCTGGTCCAGGAGGGACTCGTCCGCACCGGCGGTCGGGCCCTCCTCGACCGGGACCGACGGGGTCGTCTGCTGGGCCCCCTGGGTGGGCTCCTCCTCGGACGGCCCGAGGTCCGGGGCCGCGTAGGCCGGCGGGAACACCGCCCGCCCCGGCGTGGGCTCGAAGCGGGTCCAGCCCAGCCCGGAGATGTACAGCTCGGGCCAGGTGTGCGCGTCCGCGGCGCGCACCACCCGGGTGCCGTCCTGCTGCAGCTCCCCGGCGAGGAAGCCCACCGCCATCCGGGCCGGGATGCCCCTCGCCCGGGCCGCCATGACCATCGTCGTGGCGTACTGCACGCAATACCCCTGGCGGGTCTGCAGGAAGTGGGTGATGGGGTCCAGCCCCTCGGGGTTGGGGGCCAGCTCCAGGCTGTAGACGTACTGGCCGCTGCGCAGGTGGTTCTGGATGAGGGAGGCGACCCGCAGGGGGTCGGTCTCGTCGCCGACGACCTCCTCCAGCAGCGCCTCGATCGCCGGGCGCGACGCCTCGTCGACCTCCAGGTAGCGGGACGGGAACGCGGCGTTCTCGACCGGCCCGCCGATGCCGTCGGGGAGCTGGCCCCGCTGGGCCACCTGGAGGAAGGTCACCTCGTACTGCTCGGGCTGCTCGCGTACCCGCAGCGCGTCGGTGCCGGCGTCGCGCGACCAGCCCACGCCGAGGTCGGCCCGGACCACGGGGTAGGGGACCGCCAGGGAGGGTGGATCCAGGTGGTTCTCGACCACGGTGATGGTGGCATCGGAGATCGGCACGTCGGTGGCGAGCACGGCCTCCGGGTCGTCCTGGTAGGTCCCCGCGCCCTGGGCGGCGGTGCGGCTGTACTCCGGCGGCTGCCAGTTGCCGTCGTCGTAGACGGAGGCGGCGGTGACCCGCAGTGGCTCCATGCCCGTGGAGGAGGTCCGGTAGCGCAGCACCGGCTCCTGGGAGCGGCTGTTGAGGTCGGCCGCGAGGTCCATGGTCTCGGTGAAGGAGACGCTGCCGCCGCTGCCCGAGCCGCCCCGGGCCTCGGGGTTGCGGGCCAGGCCCTCCCCGATGAGGTAGGGCGGCAGGTGCGGCAGGACGGAGGCGATGACGAGGGCGCCCACGACCGTGACCACGCCGATGAGCCGGGCCACCGTGCGGTGCCCGGTGGGGCCGCGCGAGACGTCCTGGTCGCCGACGGCCTCGCGCCGGTCGGCCGAGGACCACGACGCGACGATCCGGTCGCCCTGCTGGGCCATCATGAGCAGCCACACGCCCGCGGCGGCGATGAAGTAGTGCGGCTCCATCGCGGTGCCGGTGTTGGACACCGACACCATGAACGCGGCGACGAGGGGGAGCCCGGCCGTGGCCGGCGCCCGCCCGGTCACCGCGATCGCGTCCACCGACAGGGCGGTGAGGCCCACCATGGCGACGACGAGGAACTCCACCCCGTCGGTGGTCGGGGCGGGTGCGGCATACGTCTGCAGGACCCTGCCGGCCTCCTGCAGGAGGAGGGTCGCCCCCTCGGCGGTCTCGCCGGTGGGCAGGCCGTACCAGAGCGTCTCGGGCAGGTAGCGCCACCACATCACCACCAGACCGAGCAGGGTCTGCAGGAGGACGGTGACACTGGGCCCGACGTCGAGGGTGCGCAGCAGCCCCCCGGAGACGACCACCACGAGGATCAGCAGCAGGGCGCCGTCGAGCCAGGAGGACTCGCGGAGCAGGTCGGTGATCGGCCAGGCCACCACGGCGGTCGCCAGGCCGCCGACCAGGCCCTCCAGCCACATGCCCCGCTCGAGGCTCAACCGCCCGTTCACACCCGTTCCCCCACGCGCTGGGACTGTCGCAGCTCCTCCCACGCACCGGCCACGGAGTGCTGCGGCCCGACGAGGGTCGACCTCCAGCCGGCGTCGTCGAACACCTGGCGCAGCCGCGCCGACCGGCGGTGCGGGTCGGCCTCGACGTCGGTCTCGGCGCGGCCGAACGCCTCCCGGTCCAGGACGAAGGCCATCGCGGTGCTGCCCGGCTGGCGGATCATCGCCAGCTCGCGCAGCTCCTGCTCGTCGTGGGCGACCACCGCGGCGACGACCAGCACCCCGCCCGCGGTGAACGTGTGGGCCGCGGCCGCCAGGGGGTCCAGCGACGTGGTCCTCACCGGCTGTACCTTGGCCAGCACCGTCATCGCCGCGTCGAGGTCGATCTGGTGCTCGGCGGTGCCGTCGGCGACCGTCCCGTCGGTGAGCAGGTGGACCACGAAGCCGTCGTGGACGAGGTGGCGGGCCACGGACGCCAGGGCGCTCACCGCCCACTCGAAGGAGGGGTGGTAGCCCTCGCCCGGGTGGGCCGACAGCCGCCCGTCGAGGAGCAGCACCGCCCGGCGCCGGGTGGGCCGGTCCTCCTGGCGGACCATGAGCTCGCCGCGGTGGGCGGTGGCCGGCCAGTGGACCCGCCGCAGCTCGTCACCGTCGCGGTAGTTGCGGATGCTGACGTCGTCCTCGCCGTGCAGCGCCACCATCTGCGGCAGCTCGCCCTCGGTGCCGCGGCCCTGGCCCCGGGTCACCCGGCTGCCCAGGTCGTACACCCGTGGCAGCACCAGGACCTCGGTGATGCGGACCAGGTTGAGCGCCACGTAGGTGAGCCCGAACGGGTCGCGCATCCGCAGGGTCACCGGTCCCAGCTCGTAGGCGCCCCGGTGCCGGCTGCGGATCTGGTAGCGCAACCGCCGGTGCTCGCCCCGGTCCATCCGCGGCAGGATGAACCGCGGCCGGTCCCCGAGGGCGTAGTCGAACTGCTCCTCGGCGAGGTACATCGCGGTGCGGGAGGTGCCGACGTTGACGAACTCGACCTCGACCTGCCCGACCTCGTCGGGGGTGAGCAGGGGCGGGTTGACCGACCGGGTGACCCGGATCGACGGCGGGCGCCGGCTGGCCCACAGCATCGCCAGCAGCGGCATCAGGACGAGCACCGCGCCGACCCGGGTGATGTCCGGGTAGCCGAGCAGCACCCCGCCCAGGGTGGTCACGACTCCGAGGAGGAGGAAGGCCTGTCCCCGGGTGGTGAGGAGCCGGCCGCGCGGCACCTGCCGCTCCTCCTCAGCCCCGCCCCGAGGGGACGGGGGTGCGGCGGACGACGTCCTCGACGACCTCGGTCGCGGTGCGGCGGGCCAGCTGGGCCTCGCCGGTGAGCAGCACCCGGTGGGCCAGCACCGGGACCGCGGCCGTCTGGACGTCCTCGGGGAGCACGTGGTCGCGACCGGCGAGCGCCGCGATCGCCCGCGCGGCCCGGAGCAGGTGCAGCGCCGCCCGCGGGGACGCGCCGAGGCGCAGGTTGCGGTGCACCCGGGTCGCGGTGACCAGGTCGACGACGTAGCGCCGCAGCGCGGGGGAGGTGTGCAGCCGGCGGACCGCCATGATCTGCTGCTGGACGGTCGCCGCGTCGGTGACCGGCCGCAGCTCGGCGAGCGGGTCCTGCCCGCCGTGGTTGGCGAGCATCTCCATCTCGGCGCCCGGGTCGGGGTAGCCCATCGAGATCCGGGCCATGAACCGGTCCCGCTGCGCCTCCGGCAGCGGGTAGGTGCCCTCCATCTCGATGGGGTTCTGGGTGGCCATGACGAGGAACGGCCGGGGGAGCGGGTAGGTGGTGCCGTCGACGGTCACCTGGCGCTCCTCCATCGACTCCAGCAGCGCCGACTGGGTCTTGGGGGAGGCCCGGTTGATCTCGTCACCGACCACGACGTTGGCGAAGATCGCCCCGGGCCGGAACTCGAAGGTGCGGGTGTCCTGGTTGAAGACGCTGACGCCGGTGATGTCGCTGGGGAGCAGGTCGGGGGTGAACTGGACGCGGCTCACCTTGCAGTCGATCGCCTTGGCGAGGGCCTTGGCGAGCATCGTCTTGCCCACGCCCGGCACGTCCTCGACCAGCAGGTGCCCCTCGGCCAGCAGGACGGTCACCGCGGTCCGCAGCACGTCGTCCTTGCCCTCGATGACGGTCGCCATGGCCTGGTGGATGCCGTTGGCCGTCCGCTGCACCGCCTCGAGGTCCACCCCTGCAGCCGCGGTCTCCACGCTCATGTCCTGATCCTGCCTCACCGTCGCCCCCGTCGGGGTCCCCGTCCCGACATCGTTCCCTGTCCGTGACCTGTCCTGGTGCTCCACCGGGTCGTCCTCCACTTCCCTCCACCGCCAGGCCCGGTGAGCGCCCGGATCCGGTCCGTCCTGCGTCGTCGCCGGGCGATCGTATGCCGACCAGCGCGCCGAGCGCACGTGCCCGGCCGTTCGTGGGCCCGGTGAGCCGATTTTCCCCCACTTTCCCCCCACCCTGAATGACCTGCGAAAACGTCAGGAAGGTCGGGGGAGAAACGCGCTCGTGGAGATTGACGGTGGGGGAAAGGGGAGTAAGGTGGGGCGCAGTGGGTGGAGGTGGATCCACCTGGCGTGGCAGAGAGGGGTGGTGAGCGTGCTGTTTCTCGGCACCTACACGCCCCGCCTCGACGACAAGGGCCGGATGTTCCTGCCGGCCAAGTTCCGCGACCGCCTCGCCGGCGGGGTGGTCATCACCCGCGGGCAGGAGCGGTGCCTGTACCTGTACCCGGTCGCCGAGTTCGAGCGGATCGCCGCGTCGTTCCAGAGCCAGCCGACCACCAACCGGGCCGTGCGCGATTACCAGCGCGTCTTCCTCTCCGGCGCCTCCGACGAGGTCCCCGACAAGCAGGGCCGCGTCACCATCCCGGCCCCGCTGCGCCAGTACGCCGGCCTCACCCACGAGTGCACGGTCATCGGCGCGGGCTCCCGCCTGGAGATCTGGGACACCGCGTCGTGGGAGGCCTACCTGGAGCAGGCCGAGGCCACCTTTGCCGAGCAGTCCGAGGAGGTGATCCCCGGGATCCTCTGACGTCCCCCACCACGCCCCACCGTCCACCCGTGGTCCTGGCCCCAGGTCTCCACCCGCTCACCAGGTCCCGGCACCCCTTCCCCGGTGCCGGGCCCACCACCGGCCCGCCGGTCCCGACGTCTCTTCCCCGGCGCCGGGCCCGCCGGCCGGTCGCAGCGGTTGGGGACCTGAGCCCAGGGCCCACCCGGACCGAGCCACCCGACCCACCACCTGCCGCCACCGGCGGACCGACCCGACGCACCGTCATACGAGAGAGGAAGCGCCCGTGAACCGCACCCGCGGACCCGCCCGGGACCGGCACGTGCCGGTGCTGCGCGACCGTGTGGTGGAGCTGCTCGCGCCGGCGCTGCGGTCGCCGGGGGCGGTGTACGTGGACGCCACGCTGGGCATGGGCGGCCACACCGAGGCGGTGCTGGAGGCCTGCCCCGGGGCCGTCGCGGTCGGGATCGACCGCGACCCCGAGGCGCTCGCCCTGGCCGGGGAGCGCCTCTCCCGTTTCGGGGCCCGGTTCCGGGCGGTGCACGCCGTCTACGACCAGCTGCCGGAGGTCCTCGCCGAGATCGGCCTGGACCACGCGGACGCGATCCTCTACGACCTCGGTGTCTCCTCGCTGCAGCTCGACGAGGCCGACCGCGGGTTCGCCTACCGCGTCGACGCCCCGCTGGACATGCGCATGGACCAGCAGGAGGGGCCCACCGCGGCGGACGTGCTCAACACGTATGACGAGGCCGAGCTCGAGCGCATCCTGCGCGAGTACGGCGAGGAGCGGTTCGCCCGCAAGATCGCCCGGGCGATCGTGCGCCACCGCGAGCACGAGCCGTTCCGGACCTCGGGGCAGCTGGTCCGGCTGCTGCACGAGGTGGTGCCGGCAGCCTCCCAGCGCAGCGGCGGCCACCCGGCCAAGCGCACCTTCCAGGCGCTGCGGATCGAGGTCAACGCCGAGCTGGCGATCTGGCGGCGGGCGCTGCCGGCCGGGCTGTCGGTGCTGCCGCTCGGCGGCCGCGTGGTCGTCCTCTCCTACCACTCCCTGGAGGACCGCATCGCCAAGCGGGTCCTCGCCGAGGGCGCGACCAGCTCCGCGCCCCCGGACCTGCCCGTCGAGCTGCCGGAGCACGCGCCCTGGCTGCGCCTGCTGACCCGCGGCGCCGAGCAGGCCGACATGGCCGAGGTCGCCGCCAACCCCCGTGCTGCCTCGGTCCGGCTGCGCGCCGCCGAACGCATCCGTGACGACCATCCCGTGAACCCGTCCCGGCCCACCGGCCGGGACCAAGGAGGATCCCGATGAGCACCATGACCGCAGCCCGCGTGGCACCACGCCCCGCGCGGACCAGCCCCCGCCCCGCCCGCACCACGGCGCAGCCGGCGCGGCTGCGTCTGGTCGACGCCGCCCCGCTCCAGGGGCACCACACCGGCTTCGTGCTGCTCTGCCTGGCGCTCGTGGTCGGCGGGCTCCTCGCCGCGCTGCTGCTCAACACCGCCCGCGCGGAGAGCTCGTTCGTGGTCAGTGACCTCAAGGTCGAGCTGACCCGGCTGCACGACCAGCGGGTCACCCTCGAGGCCGAGCTCGCCGAGGCGCAGTCCCCGGACACGCTCGCCAAGAAGGCCGCGCGCCTGGGGATGGAGCCGTCCCCGTCCACCGCGGTGCTGCGCCTCTCCGACGGCGCGGTCCTCGGCGTGGCTGCGGGGATCGACGGCAACACGACGTTTACGGTGGCGATCGACGGCCCGAAGGACGACGCGACGTCCGGAGAGCAGGCCGCCGCCGAGTCCGGCTCCGGTCGCTGACCGGCTGCGAGGGGTGATCAGGTGAGCAGCAGGCGGACCAGGCGACGCCGGCCGGGGGACCCGCGGCGGGGGCTGGTGCACCCGCAGCGCCGGGTCCGGGCACTCTTCATCGGCACGCTCGTCGTGTTCTCCCTCTTCGCCGGCCAGCTGGTCCGGCTGCAGGGGCTGGAGGCCGAGAGCGTGTCCGCCGCCGCGATCGACGGGCGGCTGCGCGAGGTGGTGCTGCCGGCGCCGCGCGGCACCATCACCGACGCGCAGGGCCGCCCCCTGGCCGAGTCGGTCCAGCGCAAGCACATCGTCGCCGACCCCCTGGCGGTGGCGGAGTACCGCAAGCGCATCGACGGCGAGCGGGTGCAGGTGGGGCTGGCCGGCGCCGCGCAGGACATCGCGAGGATCACCGGCTCCGACCCGTGGCAGCTGCAGCGCACCCTCGAGGACGTCTACCCCGGCCGGTTCACCTACCTGGTCAAGGACGTCTCCCCGCAGACCTGGCAGGACGTGCAGGCGCTCGGCATCCCGGGCATCTACGCCGAGGACTACCTCAAGCGCACCTACCCCTACGGCAGCGCCCCCGCGCCGCTGGTCGGGTGGGTCGGCGCCGGCGACATGCCGGCCGGCGGGATCGAGCTGGTCCTCAACGAGGAGCTGACCGGCACCCCCGGGCGCTCGGTCTACGAGCTCGGCGGGCGCGGCGAGGTCATCACCACCGGCACCTCCGACGAGGTGGAGCCGGTGCCGGGCCAGGACGTCCGGCTGACCCTCGACGCGGACCTGCAGTGGTACGCCTACAACGCGGTGAAGAAGCGCGTCGAGGAGGCCGGCGCGCTCAGCGGCTACGCGATCGTCACCGACGTCGACGGCCGCATCCTCGCCGCGGCCAGCTACCCCTCGTTCGACCCCTCCAAGCCCGCGCAGAGCTCCAAGGACATGCGCGCGGCGGTGATCGAGGACGCCTACGAGCCGGGGTCGACCGGCAAGCTCATCACCGCGGCGACGGCGCTGGAGCTCGGGCTGGTCGAGCCGGAGACCCCGATCGTGCTGCCCCGCCGGCTGCCCCGGGGCGGCAGCTCGTTCAAGGACGCGCACGACCCGAAGAACCCCTACATGACCTTCGCCGGGGTGCTGGCGACGTCGTCCAACATGGGCACGATCCTCTACGGCGAGCACATCCCGGACGAGACGCTCTACGAGTACATGAAGAAGTTCGGGATGGGCAGCACCTCCGGGCTGGGCCTGCCCGGTGAGTCGCCCGGCCTGCTGCTCCACCCCGACACCTGGAGCGCGACGACGAAGTACACGATGCTCTTCGGCCAGAGCGTGACGAGCAACGCCCTGCAGCAGCTCGGGGTGTTCCTCACCATCGCCAACGGCGGGGTGCGCAAGCCGCCGACGCTGGTCGAGGGGGTGACCGACGAGCAGGGGCGGTTCCACCCGAACCCGCTGCCGGAGGGGGAGCGGGTGATCTCGGAGGAGACCGCCAGGACGCTGACCGAGATCATGGAGGCGGTCCCGTCCTTCGAGGGCACCGCGCCGTTCGCCGCCGTCGACGGCTACCGGGTCGCCGGCAAGACCTCCACCGCCGACCGGTATGACGAGTCGAAGGGCCGGTACAGCGGCGTCACCGCGGCCTTCGTCGGGTTCGCGCCGGCCGAGGACCCCGAGCTGGTCGTCTCGGTCACCGTGCAGCGCCCGACCCGGATCAGCCGGTGGGGCGGTGACATCGCCGGCCCGGTCTTCGCGGACATCATGAGGTACGCCCTGCAGAAGCGCGGCGTGGAGCCCAGCACCACCGAGTCGCCCGAGATCGCGCTGAGCTACGACCCCGACGCGCCGGCACCCGGCGAGCCGAAGGGTGTCACACTGGGCGACATTGCGATCAAGGACGAAAGGGACTGACCGAGTGATCCCGCTGTCGCTGCAGGACGTCGCGACGGTGACCGGAGGTCGGGTGCATCCTGCCGACGCGGCGGGCATCGTCGTCGCGGCCGAGGTGGTCACGGACTCGCGCGAGGCCGACCCGGGCAGCCTCTACGTCGCCCGCCGCGGTGAGCACGCCGACGGCCACGACTTCGTGGCCGACGCCGCCGCCCGCGGAGCGGTCGCCGCACTCACCGAGCGCGAGGTCACCGAGCTGCCGTGCGTCGTGGTGCCCGACGTGCAGCAGGCCTTCGCCGACCTCGGGCGCGAGGTGGTCGACCGCTGCACCGCCGCCGGCGGCCTGGAGATCGTGGGGATCACCGGCTCCTCCGGCAAGACCTCCACCAAGGACCTCATGGCCCAGGTGGTGTCCCGGCTCGGCGAGACCGTGGCGCCGGTCGCGTCATACAACTCCGAGGTCGGGGTCCCGCTGACGGTGTGCCGCCTGGTCGAGTCCACCCGGTACCTCGTCGCCGAGATGGGTGCCTCCGGGGTGGGCCACATCGAGTACCTCACCCGCATCGCGCCGCCGCGGATCGGCGTCGTCCTCAACGTCGGCAGCGCCCACCTGGGTGAGTTCGGCAGCCGCGAGGCGATCGCCCACACCAAGGCCGAGCTGGTCCGGGCCCTGCCGCCGGCCGCCGACGACGCCACCGGCGGGGTGGCCGTGCTCAACGCCGACGACGCGATCGTCGCGGCGATGGCCGACCAGACCGACGCCCGGGTCGTGCTCTACGGCACCGGTCCCGACGCCGAGGTCCGCGCCTCCGACGTCACCACCGACGAGCGCGGCCGGGCCCGGTTCACCCTGCACCTGCCCGGCGAGGAGCCGGTCCGCGTCGCGCTGCAGGTGCACGGGCCGCACCACGTCCACAACGCCCTCGCCGTCGCCGCCGTGGCCCGGGAGTACGGCATGCCCGCCGCCGGGATCGCCGACGCGCTCGGCGCGGCCGGGCCGGTGAGCCGCTGGCGGATGGAGGTGCACGAGCTGCCCGGCGGGGTCACCCTCGTCAACGACGCCTACAACGCCAACCCCGACTCGATGCGCGCCGCGCTCCGGTCGCTCGCGGTGATGCGCGGGCACGGGCGCACCGTCGCGGTGCTGGGCGAGATGCGCGAGCTCGGCGCCGAGTCGGCCGCCGAGCACCGCGGGGTGGGCGAGCTGGCCGCCGAGCTGGGCACCGACGTCCTCGTCACCGTGGGGGAGGGCGCCGCGCCCGTGGCCGACGGCTACGAGCAGGCCGGTGGTGCCGAGGTGCACCGCACCCCCGACGCCGACGCCGCCAAGGTCCTCCTGCACGAGCTGCTCCGCGAGGGCGACGTCGCGCTGCTGAAGTCCTCGCGGGACTCCGGTCTGCGCCTGCTGGGTGACGCCCTCGTCGAGGAGGCCCGGGCGGCACGGGGGAGCGGCTGATGGTCGTCGTGCTGCTGGCCGCAGCCATCTCGATGACGGTGGCCCTGTTCGGCACCCCGCTGTTCATCAAGTTCCTCGTCCGCCGCGGGTACGGGCAGTTCATCCGCGACGACGGCCCGACCAGCCACCACACCAAGCGCGGCACCCCGACGATGGGCGGGGCGGTGATCATCGGCGCCACCCTGCTCGGCTACTTCGTCTCGCACCTGGGCCTGTCGCTCATCGGGCTCACCGGGCTGGCCGACCTCACCGGCAACAGCCTCACGGTCAGCGCGCTGCTGGTGCTGTTCCTCATGACCGGGCTGGGGTTCGTCGGCTTCCTCGACGACTACATCAAGATCTCCAAGCAGCGCAGCCTGGGCCTGCGGTCCCACGAGAAGCTCATCGGCCAGACGCTGGTCGCGGTGGTCTTCGCGGTGCTGGCGCTGCAGTTCGCCGGCGACTCCTTCCGCACCCCGGCGAGCACCGCGATCAGCTTCGTCCGCGACACCCCCATCGACTTCGCGGTGTTCGGCCCGGTCGGCGGGCTCATCTGCTTCGTCATCTGGGCCAACATCATGATCGCCGGCGCCTCCAACGGGGTGAACCTCACCGACGGCCTGGACGGCCTGGCCACCGGGGCCTGCGTCATGGTGTTCGGCTCCTACGTGCTCATCGGCATCTGGCAGTTCAACCAGAACTGCCAGATCAACCCGGGGCCGAACTGCTACGACGTCCGCGACGCGCACGACCTCGCGGTGGTCGCCGCCTGCGTGGCGGGCGCGTGCTTCGGGTTCCTGTGGTGGAACGCCTCGCCGGCGAAGATCTTTATGGGCGACACCGGCTCGCTGGCCCTCGGCGGCGCGCTGGCCGGCCTGGCGATCACCACCCGCACCCAGCTGCTCATGGCGATCCTCGGCGGGCTGTTCGTCCTCATCACCCTGTCGGTGATCATCCAGGTCGCCTCGTTCAAGCTCACCGGCAGACGGGTGTTCCGGATGGCACCGCTGCAGCACCACTTCGAGCTGCTGGGGTGGAACGAGGTCACCATCGTCATCCGGTTCTGGATCATCGCCGGGCTGTGCGCCGCGCTCGGCCTCGGCCTGTTCTACGCCGAGTGGGTGGTCTCGCTGTGACCTCGCGTCCCCACCGGGGTGACGCCGGATGACGGACCGGCTCGCCGGGCTGACCCACCGGGACGCCGACTGGGCCGGGCTCCGGGTCGTCGTCACCGGGCTGGGACTGAGCGGCTTCGCCGCCGCCGACGCGCTGGTGGAGCGCCGCGCCCGGGTCACCGTGCTCGACGCCGGCAACGGCACCCCGGAGCAGGAGGAGCGCCGGAAGATCCTGGAGATCCTCGGCGCCGACGTGCGGATCGGGCCCGAGCACGTCACCGGGCTGCCGCAGGACCTCGACGGGACCGACCTCGTCGTCTCCTCACCGGGGTGGCGGCCGGACCATCCGGTGCTGGCCGCGGCCGGGGCGGCGGGGGTCCCGGTGTGGGGCGAGGTCGAGCTGGCCTGGCGGCTGCGGCCCCGCGAGGGCGCCGCGCCGTGGCTCACCGTCACCGGCACCAACGGCAAGACCACGACCGTGCAGATGCTGGCCTCGATCCTCACCGCGGCCGGGCTGCGCGCCGCGGCGGTCGGCAACGTCGGCACCCCGGTCCTCGAGGCGGTCATGGACCCCGAGCCCTACGACGTCCTCGCCGTCGAGCTGTCCAGCTTCCAGCTGCACTACAGCCACAGCATCTCCCCGCTCGCCTCGTGCTGCCTCAACCTCGCACCGGACCACGTGGACTGGCACGGCTCCTTCGAGGCGTATGCCGCGGCCAAGGCCCGCGTGTACGAGCGCACCCGGGTGGCCTGCGTCTACAACGTGGAGGACCCCGCCACCGAGCGGATGGTCAGGGAGGCCGACGTGGTCGAGGGGTGCCGGGCCGTCGGGTTCACCCTCGGCGTGCCGGGCCTGTCGATGGTCGGCGTCGTCGACGACGTCCTGGCCGACCGGGCCTTCGTCGAGGAGCGGCAGACCTCGGCGGCCGAGCTGGGCACCCTCGCCGACCTCAGCCCGGACGGCTCCGGGCGGGTCCCGCCGCACCTGCTCGCCGACGCGCTCGCCGCCGCGGCGCTGGCCCGCGCCTACGGGGTGCCGCCGGTCGCGGTGCGCGAGGGCCTGCGGGCGTTCCGTCCCGACCAGCACCGGATGACCGACCTCGGTGAGGTCGACGGCGTCCGGTTCGTCGACGACTCCAAGGCCACCAACCCCCACGCCGCCCGGGCCTCCCTCGCGGCATACGAGCACATCGTGTGGATCGCGGGGGGCCAGCTCAAGGGCGCCTCGGTCGACGACCTCGTCGCCGGGGCCGCCCACCGGCTCCGCGGGGCGGTGCTCCTCGGGCAGGACCGGGACCAGATCGCCGAGGCACTGGCCCGACACGCGCCCGACGTCCCCGTCCGGCTGGTGCCCGTTGAGGACACTGGGGACGTGGAGGCGGTCATGGACGAGGCGGTCGCGCGCGCCGTCGAGCTGGCGCAGCCGGGCGACGTCGTGCTGCTCGCCCCGGCGGCGGCCTCGCTCGACATGTTCCCCGGCTACGGCAGGCGCGGTGAGGCGTTCACCGCCTCGGTCCGCCGCCTGCGGGGAGGGGAGCAGCCGTGACCACCGTGACCCGCAGCCGGCCCGGGGCCACTCCGCCGCCGCAGGAGGTCTCGCTCGTCTCGGTGCTGGCCGAGCGGCTCCGCTCGCCGCTGGCGCCCTACTACCTGATCCTCACCAGCGCCGCGATGCTCGTCGGCATCGGCCTGGTCATGGTGCTGTCCGCCTCCAGCGTCCGCTCCTACGTCGAGAGCGGCAGCAGCTACACCGTCTTCTACAACCAGGCGCTGTTCGCCGGCGGCGGGCTCGTGCTGTGCCTCGTCGCCAGCCGGATCCCGGTCCGGACCTGGAAGATCCTCGCCTGGCCGGGGGTCATCACCGCCGTCCTGCTCCAGGCCGCGGTCGTGTTCACCCCGCTGGGCCGCGGCTTCCAGGGCAACCGCAACTGGCTGGTCCTGGGCCCGGTCCAGATCCAGCCCTCGGAGTTCGCCAAGATCGCCCTGGTCGTGTTCGGCGCGGTGGTGCTGGCCAACAAGCGCAAGGTCATCGGCCGGCTGGTGCACGTCGTGTTCCCGTTCCTCGTGCCCGGCACCGCGGCGCTCGTCGGGCTGGTCCTGCTCGGCCACGACCTGGGTACCGCGCTGGTCCTGCTCGCCCTGGCCGGCGGGATGCTCTTCGCCGCGGGGGTCAAGGCGCGCTGGTTCGTCGGGGTCGGCGCCCTCGTCGGCCTCGCCGCGGCATACCTGGCCACCTCCAGCGACAACCGCATGGCGCGCATCCGCGCCTGGCTCGGCGACACCTGCACCGACCCTCAGGTCGAGGGCTGCTTCCAGAAGGTCCACGCCGAGTACGCCCTGGCCGACGGCGGCTGGTGGGGCGTCGGCCTCGGCGCCAGCCGGGAGAAGTGGTCCCTGCTGCCCGAGCCGCACAACGACTTCATCCTGGCGATCATCGGCGAGGAGCTGGGCCTGCCCGGCACGCTCGCGGTGCTCGCGCTGTTCGTCGTCCTCGCCTACGCCTGCTTGCGGATCGTGGCCACCAGCCCCGACTTCTTCGTGCGGATCGGCACCGCCGGTGTCATGGTGTGGTTCGTGGGGCAGGCCACGCTCAACATCGGCTCGGTGATCGGGATGCTCCCGATCATCGGGGTGCCCCTGCCGTTCGTCTCCTCCGGCGGGTCGGCGCTGGTCGCCGCGCTGATCGGGCTGGGCATCCTGCTGGCGTTCGCCCGGTCCCTGCCCGGCGCCCGGGAGGCGCTGGCCGCCCGCCCGTCGGTGCTGCGCCGCACCCTGTCGGTCGTCCCGCTGCCGAGGATCGGACGGCGATGACCGGCCCGCGCCCGCTGTCGGTCCTGCTGGCCGGTGGCGGCTCGGCGGGCCACGTCAACCCGCTGCTCGCCACCGCCGACGCGCTCCGCCGGCGTGCGCCGGAGGCCCGCCTCACCGTGCTCGGCACCCGGGAGGGGCTGGAGGCCGACCTGGTCCCCGCCCGCGGGTACCCGCTGCGGACCATCGAGAAGGTGCCGTTCCCGCGGCGTCCCGGGAAGGCCGCGCTGGCGTTCCCCGGGCGGCTGCGCGCGGTCACCCTCGAGGTCCGCCGGATCATCGCCGACGTCGAGGCCGACGTCGTCGTCGGGTTCGGCGGCTACGTCTCCGCCCCGGCCTACCTGGCCGCCCGGCGCGCCGGGGTCCCCGTCGTGATCCACGAGCAGAACGCCCGGCCCGGCTTCGCCAACCGGCTCGGCGCGCGCTTCACCCGGCACGTCGCGGTGACCTTCCCCTCCACGAAGCTTCCGCACGCCCGCGTCGTCGGCCTGCCGCTGCGCGAGGAGATCGCCGACCTGGACCGGCAGGCGAGGCGCGCCGAGGGGCTGGAGCACTTCGGGCTCGTCGACGGCCCGCCCACGCTCCTGGTCTTCGGCGGGTCGCTCGGCGCCCTGCGCCTCAACCAGGCCTTCGCCGGCGCGGCCGCCGACCTGGCCGCCGCCGGGGTGCAGGTCCTCCACCTCACCGGCGCCGGCAAGGAGCTCGACATCGAGCCCGACCCGGCGGTGCCCTACCGCGCGCTGGCCTACACCGACCGGATGGACCTCGCCTACGCCGTCGCCGACCTGGCCGTCTGCCGGGCCGGGGCCGGGACGGTCTGCGAGCTGAGCGCGGTCGGCCTGCCCGCGGTCTACGTGCCGCTGCCCATCGGCAACGGCGAGCAGCGGCTCAACGCCGCGGCCGTCGTCGCCGCGGGCGGCGGCCTGCTCGTCGACGACGCGCAGGTGACCCCGGACTGGGTGCGGTCCGAGGTCATCCCGCTGGTCACCGACCGGGAGCGGTTGGAGCTCATGGGCCGTGAGGCCGCCGTCATGGGCCACCGGGAGGCCGACGACACCCTGGCCGAGATGGTCATCCGGGCGGCCTCGGGGGAGCCGCCGCCGGCGCCCGAGGACGTCGTCGGCCCGCCCGACCCCGTGGACCCGGTGGGAACGTGACGGCCGGGGTCAACGACCGGTTCGACTTCGCGGCGCCCGTCCCGGCGGCCGAGGAGCTCGGCCCGGTCCACTTCATCGCGATCGGCGGGTCCGGCATGTCCGGCGTCGCCCGGATGTACCTCGCCCGCGGCACCCGCGTCTCGGGCTCCGACGCCCGCGACAGCGCGACGCTCCGCGAGCTGGAGCGCGAGGGCGCGACCGTCTACGTCGGGCACGACGCCGCCCACCTCGGCGACGCGCAGACCGTCATCGTCTCCTCGGCGGTGCGGGACACCAACCCCGAGCTGGTCGCCGCCCGGGAGCGGGGCCTGCGGGTGCTGCACCGGGCCCAGGGGATCGCCGCGCTGCTGCCCGGCCGGGACGCCGTCGCCGTCGCCGGGGCCAACGGCAAGACGACCACCAGCGCGATGCTGACGGTGGCGCTGCAGCACTGCGGTGCGGACCCGTCATACGTGCTGGGCGCCCCGATCGCCGGCGGCACCAACGCCTCCCTCGGCTCCGGGTCGGCGTTCGTCGTCGAGGCGGACGAGAGCGACGGGTCGTTCCTCGTGTACCGGCCGCGGGTGGCCGTGGTGACCAACATCAAGCCGGACCACCTCGACTTCTACGGCGACCTGGCGGCGATCGAGCGCGCCTTCGACGCGTTCGCCGGGACCCTCCGGCCCGGCGGGCTGCTCGTGGCCAGCGCCGACGACCCTGGCGCCCGGCGGCTGGCCTGCCGGGTGGCCGAGCGCGGGGGTCGGGTGGTGACGTTCGGCACCAGCGACGGGGCCGACCTGCGGCTGTCCCACGTCGAGGGGCGGGGGCTGCGCTCGCGGTGCCGGCTGACGTGGACCCGCGACCTGGACGACGTGCCGTCCGGGACCACCGCCGAGCTGGACGTGCCGGTGCCGGGGCGGCACAACCTGCTCAACGCCGCCGCGGCGCTGCTCGCCGCGACCGCCGGGCTGGGGCACGACCCGGACCGCGCGCTGGCCGGGCTCGCGTCGTACCCGGGGACCCACCGGCGGTTCCAGCCGGTCGGCACCGCGGGAGGGGTGCAGGTCTTCGACGACTACGCGCACAACCCGGACAAGGTGGCCGCGGTGGTCCAGGCCGGCCGGGCGGTCGCCGGGGAGCGACGCCTCGTCGTGCTGTTCCAGCCGCACCTGTACACCCGCACCCGGGACTTCGCCGAGGAGTTCGCAGCGGGGCTGGCGGGGGCGGACGTCGTCGCGGTGGCCGACATCTACGCCGCGCGGGAGGACCCGCTGCCGGGGGTGACCGGCGAGCTCGTCGTCGAGCGGTTGCGGGGGCGGAAGGACTTCGTCGGGGAGGTCCACTACCTGCCGCGGCGCGAGGCGCTCGCGCACGAGCTGGCCGCGCTGGTGCGGCCCGGGGATGTCGTGCTGACCGTGGGAGCCGGTGACGTGACCACCGTGGGACCGGAGCTGCTGACGCTCCTGGGGGAGGGAGAGGCGTGATGCTCTGGAAGCGGAAGAAGCAGACGAGGATGCAGCTGGCGCACGAGCGGTTCCGCCGCCGCGCCGCGCAGGTCCGGCGCCGCCCGTGGCGGTATGCCGGTGGGTTGCTGGCCGTGCTGCTGCTCGCCGCGGGGGTCGTGTACCTGTTCGGGTTCTCCCCGGCGTTCGTCGTCGAGGAGGTGCGGGTCGAGGGTGCCGAGGGCGCCCTGGCCGAGGACGTGGTCGCCGCGGCCGCCGTGCCGCACGGGGTGCCCCTGACGCGGGTCGACACCGGGGCCGTGGAGGAGCGGGTGCTGGAGGACCTGCGGGTGCGCGAGGTCGAGGTGCAGCGCTCCTGGCCGTCCGCGGTGACCCTCGTCGTCGAGCTGCGCGAGCCGGCGCTGGCCGTGTCGCAGTCGGGTCGGCCGCTGCAGCTGGCCGACGCCTCGGGCGTCGTCTACGACACGGTCGAGAAGCGCCCGAAGGGCGTCCCGCAGGTCGGGGCGCCCGCGGGTGACCTCGACCCGGAGAGCCTGGTCGGCGTCCTGGAGATGCGGGCGGCGCTGCCCGAGCAGATCCTCGAGGACGTCCGGGGGATGCGGGTCAGTTCCGGCGGCGAGCTGCGCTTCGACCTGGGGGCGGTGCGGGTCGAGTGGGGGCCGCCGGAGCAGGCCGCACTCAAGGCCAAGGTGCTCGATGCGCTGCTGCAGCAGAGCGGGGTCGATCCGGAGGCCGAGGAGCAGCCGGTGACGGTCGACCTCAGCGTCCCGAGCACCCCGGTGGTGACTGGGATGCCGCTCGCCGAGGAGGAGTGAGCAGACCTCAACCTGAGGTTGAGGTCTAAGGGTCGGCGGGCGAATCACACCGCTGTCATACGGTGGGTCACAGCCCAGCCACACCACTCAGATTCCGAGGAGCGCGCACCGTGTCATCAGCGCAGAACTACCTGGCCGTCATCAAGGTCGTGGGTATCGGTGGTGGTGGAGTCAATGCCATCAACCGGATGATCGAGGTCGGGTTGAAGGGCGTGGAGTTCATCGCCATCAACACCGACGCCCAGGCCCTGCTCATGAGCGATGCCGACGTCAAGCTCGACGTCGGCCGGGAGCTCACCCGGGGCCTCGGCGCCGGCGCCGACCCCGAGGTCGGCCGGAAGGCGGCCGAGGACCACGCCGAGGAGATCGAGGAGGCGCTGCGCGGCGCCGACATGGTCTTCGTCACCGCGGGTGAGGGTGGTGGCACCGGCACCGGTGGCGCGCCGGTCGTGGCCAAGATCGCCAAGTCGCTGGGCGCGCTGACCATCGGTGTCGTGACCCGGCCGTTCACCTTCGAGGGCCGGCGCCGGGCCAACCAGGCCGAGTCCGGCATCGCCAACCTCCGCGAGGAGGTCGACACCCTCATCGTCATCCCGAACGACCGGCTGCTGTCGATCAGCGACCGCCAGGTCAGCATGCTCGACGCGTTCCGGTCGGCCGACCAGGTCCTCCTCTCCGGTGTCCAGGGCATCACCGACCTCATCACCACCCCCGGCCTCATCAACCTGGACTTCGCCGACGTCAAGTCGGTCATGCAGGGTGCGGGCTCGGCGCTCATGGGCATCGGCTCGGCCCGCGGCGAGGACCGCGCGGTCCAGGCCGCGGAGCTGGCGATCTCCTCGCCGCTGCTCGAGGCCAGCATCGACGGCGCCCACGGCGTGCTGCTGTCCATCCAGGGTGGCTCCGACCTCGGCCTGTTCGAGATCAACGAGGCCGCCCGCCTGGTCCAGGAGGCCGCGCACCCGGAGGCCAACATCATCTTCGGTGCGGTCATCGACGACTCCCTGGGCGACGAGGTCCGCGTGACCGTCATCGCGGCCGGCTTCGACGGGGGAGCACCGCAGCAGCGCAGCGACGAGCGGGCGCTCGGCCAGGTCCAGGCCGGTGGCGGCGGCCGGGCCCAGCAGCCCCAGCAGCAGCGCCCGGCGGCTCCGCAGCAGCAGCCCCGTCCTGCGCAGGCTGCCCCGCAGCAGCAGGCGCCCCAGCAGGGCCAGCCGCAGCAGGCCCCCGGCCAGCAGCGCGAGCTGGAGCCGGTGGCTCCCAACGGCCGGCCGGTCGAACGTCAGGCGACCGCTCCGCAGCAGCAGCCGCCGCGTCCACCGCGGCAGGTGACCTTCGAGGAGGGCGACGACCTGGACGTCCCCGACTTCCTCAAGTAACCGCACGTCAACGCCACGAGGGCGGCCCCTTCTGGGGTCGCCCTCGTGGCATTTTGCCGTATTTGAAGGATCAAGTTACCGCGGAGTATAAGGTGAAGCGTTGGTAAAGAGAAGGTATGGGAAGGTATATCAAATCGTTACCATGAGTGTGACGCAGGCCACTTGCCTTGGCTGAACTTCCTTGTCAGAGTGTGCGCGTGCCGCGGGGTTCCCCTGGCCCCCGGCGCGGACCGGGAGTCGCAGGCGGGATCAGGACTGGCGCGTCTTGCGAGGCGCGTCACGCCTCAGAACGCTGTCGCGCTCGTGGACCGGCAGCTGGCGGCCGCGGGCCGTCCGGCGACCTGGCCCCTGGAGCGGGTGCTGGTGTCCAAGGTCGTCCTGGGGCTCGGTGGTGCCGGTTTCGGTCTGCTGGTCTTCTCTGGAAACCCCGGCGTCGCGACTGGTGTTGTGGCGCTGGCCACAACACTGCTCGGTTGGTCCCTCCCTGACATCCTCCTGTACAACCAGGCGATCAAGCGGCGCGACGCCATCCAGCTCGCCCTGCCCGACGTGCTCGACCAGATGACCATCGCGGTCGAGGCCGGTCTCGGCTTCGAGGCTGCCCTGGCGCACGTGGGACGCAACGCCGCGGGCCCGCTCGGGGAGGAGCTGGTCCGCACGCTCCAGGACATCCAGGTCGGGAAGACGAGACGGGCGGCCTACGAGGATCTCGCCGACCGGGTCCAAGTCGACGACCTCAAGCGGTTCGTCCGGGCCATCATCCAGGCCGAGCAGCACGGCGTCTCGGTGGCGACCGTGCTCAACGTCCAGGCCCGGGAGATGCGTATCAAGCGGCGTCAACGCGCCGAGGAGCAGGCGAGCAAGGTGCCGGTCAAGGTCGTCATGCCGCTCATCCTCTTCATCCTGCCAACGCTGTTCATCATCATCCTCGGGCCCGCTGCCCTACGGATCATCGACTCCTTCAGCCGCGTCACCATCGGCGGGCTGCCGTGATGACCCGCGCGCTGAAACACCGAGTGAGGAACTCATGCCGCTGAAGCCAGAAGACGTTGTCCGCAAGACCTTCCGGTCCCGGCTGCGCGGGTACGACGAGAACGAGGTCGACGGCCTTCCTCCAGGAGGTCGAGGACGAGCTGCGGCGCCTGCACGTCCAGGTGGACGAGCTCCAGGCCGCACTGTCGCGACCGCCGACCGTGGAGGCCGTCGAGTCCCAGCGCGTCGCCATCGAGTCGGAGCAGCTGGAGCTGATCCGCACCGAGCGGCAGGAGCTGGTCGGCGAGCTCGGCGCCCTGCAGGAGCGTCTCGACCGCGCCCAGCGCCAGGTCGCCGAGGCGGACGAGAAGGTGGCCGAGGCGAACCGCGCCGAGCAGGAGGCCGAGCGCCGCCGCCAGGAGGCGGAGGCGGCATACGCCGAGCTGGAGCCCAAGGTGGCGCGAGCGCAGGCGGTGCACGACGACCTGCGCACCGCGCACGACCGTCTGGTGGCCGAGCTGCGCAGCCTCCGCGTGGCTGCCGAGACCGACGCCGCCGAGCTGTTCGGGGAGACCCCGGCCGAACCACCGGCCGACGCCACGCCCGCGGACGACGTCGCCGTGATCACTGCCGTGGCCCGTCGGATCCACGACGAGCACGTCAGGGCGGGGCAGGACGAGGCTGCCCGGGTGGTTGCCGACGCAGAGGCCGAGGCAACACGGGTGCTGGAGGAGGCATCGGCGGAGAGCCAGCGGCTCGTCGCCGAGGCGACCGAGCGCGCCGAGGCCATCGTCGCGGACGCGACCACCCGGGCCGAGTCGCTGCGCAGCACTGCGGCGCTCGAGACGGGCCAGCTGGTCAGCAAGGCCCAGGAGCAGCACGACGCCCTGCTGCGCACCGCGCAGGAGGAGCACGACCGGCTGCTGCACCACGCCCGCACCACGAGCGAGCGGCTCGTCTCGGAGGCCGAGGCGGAGCGGGCCGGTATCCTCGCCGACCTCCAGGCTCGCCAGGAGGTGCTGGAGCGCCGCCTGGCGGAGCTGGACAGCATCCAGTCCGGCCTGCGCGACCGGCTCCGGCTCACCCTCACCGAGCAGCTGACCGTGCTCGAGGACGACACCCGCTGGGTCGGCGACGGCCGGGCGGCGACCACGCAGACCACCGCCTGACCCGCGGGAGCGATCCTCTACGGTTGGCCTCGTGTTCAGGTGGCGCGAGCGGGAGCCGGGTGAGGGGTTCCGCTTCGGCGTCGACTGGTCGGTCACCGACCGGTGGGGCGGGGCCAGCCAGGGCCCGTATGCCGAGTTCAACCTCGGTGCGCACGTCGGCGACGTGCCCGAGGCGGTGCAGACCAACCGGCACCGGCTGGCCAGGGCCCTCGGCATCCCCGGAGCCAACCTGCGGTTCATGGCCCAGGTGCACGGCTGCGCCGTCGCCCGGGTGGGGGAGGACGACACCGAGCCGCCGACCGCCGACGGCATGATCACCAGCAGCACCGAGGTGGCGCTGGTCGTGCTCGTCGCCGACTGCACCCCGGTGCTCCTGCTCGACCGCGTCGCCGGGCTGGTCGGCGCGGTCCACGCCGGCCGCGGCGGGATGCTGCAGGGCGTCGTCCCGGTCACCGTCGAGCGGATGCGGGCCCTCGGCTCCGGCGAGCTCGAGGCCGTGGTGGGCCCGTCCATCTGCCCGCGCTGCTACGAGGTGCCCGCCGGGATGCGCGACGAGGCCGCCCGGGTCACCCCCGTGGCCGCCTCCGTCAGCTGGACCGGGACCCCCGCCATCGACGTCGCCGCTGCGGTCGTCGAGCAGCTGCACGGCGCCGGCGTGGCCGTGCGCTGGCTGCCGGGCTGCTCCCGCGAGAGCGAGGACCTCTACTCCCACCGCCGCGACGGCACCACCGGCCGGTACGCCGGGGTGGTCCGGCTGCTCCCCCCGGAGGACGTGGCGTGACCGACCGCGTCGAGGAGCTGCGCCGCAACCTCGCCGCCGTGCAGCACCGCATCACCGCCGCCTGCGCCGCGGCGGGTCGCGACCCCGCCGAGATCACGCTCATCGTGGTGACCAAGTACTTCCCGGTGTCCGACGTCGTGGCCCTGGCCGACCTCGGCGTCACCGACATCGGGGAGAACAAGGACCAGGAGGCCGCCGCCAAGGTGGCCGAGCTGCCGCCCGCCGTGCGGGAGCGGCTCACCGTCCACTTCATCGGCCAGCTGCAGACCAACAAGGCACGGTCCGTCGCCCGGTATGCCGACGCGGTCCACAGCGTGGACCGCTCCAAGCTGGTGCGGGCCCTGGACAAGGCGACCCGCGCCGCGCGGGACGCCGGTGAGCGCACGCCATACCTGCCCGTCCTGGTCCAGGTCGACCTGGGCGAGGGGGCGCAGGCGGGGCGCGGCGGAGCCCACCCGGACGAGGTGGAGCGGCTCGCCGAGGAGGTGGCGGCCACCGAGCATCTGCGGCTGCGCGGCGTCATGGCCGTCGCGCCCCTCGGCCTGGACGAGGACGGGACCCGGCGGGCCTTCGAGCGGCTGGCCGCCCACGCCGAGACGGTGCGCCGCATCGACCCGGCCGCCACGTGGATCTCCGGGGGGATGAGCGGCGACCTGGAGATCGCCGTCGCCGCCGGTGCGACACACCTGCGTGTCGGCACGGCAATCCTCGGATCGCGGCCCGTCGGCCGCTAGCGTCGGAGACGACCAACGACCACCCGTGCGGGGTGGCACCGCACAGCACCAAGGAGCTCACGTCATGGCTGGGGCGTTGCGCAGGACCATGGAGTACCTCGGCCTTGCCGAGGCCGACGACCACTACGACGAGTACGAGGACTACGCCGACGACCGTCGTGCCCAGCAGCCGGCCCCGGAGGAGCAGGACGACCGCGAGGAGCGCCCGTCGCGGTCCCGCGGCGCGGAGGTCACGCCGCTGCCGCAGCGCACTCCCGTGGCGCGCGTCGTCAAGGAGCCCCAGGTGAGCGAGCTGAACCGGATCACGACGATCCACCCCCGCACCTACAACGAGGCCAAGGACATCGGCGAGAACTTCCGCGAGGGCACGCCGGTGATCATGAACCTCACCGAGATGGACGACGCCGACGCCAAGCGTCTCGTCGACTTCGCCGCGGGCCTCGCCTTCGGGCTGCACGGGTCGATCGAGCGGGTCACCGCCAAGGTGTTCCTGCTGTCCCCGGCGCACGTCGAGGTCGACGGCGGCATCCCGGAGTCCAGCCGCTCCCAGTCCGCGGTCTTCAACCAGAGCTGAGCCTCCGCCCGACCGCCCCGGACCGGCCCGGTCGCGTGTCACGGACGTGCGAGGATAGGCCGCGATGATCAGCGACATCCTGGGGTTTGCCCTCTTCCTCTACTTCATCGTGCTCCTGGCGCGCCTGGTGCTCGACTGGGTCCAGGTGTTCTCCCGGGACTGGCGGCCACGGGGCCCGATGCTGGTCGTCGCCGAGGTGGTCTACAGCCTCACCGACCCGCCGCTGCGGGCGCTGCGCCGCGTCATACCGCCCCTGCGCCTGGGCGGGATCGCGCTGGACCTGGCCTTCCTGGTGCTGATCCTCGGGGTGTCGATCCTGCGCTCGGTCGTCGCGCAGCTGCCGTTCTGACCTCGCTGCCCGCGCGTTACCACACCGCGGTGTGGGCTAGGGTGACGTGGTGCAGAACATGTCCCCGCACGTTCGGAGCCGGTGTCCCGTGGACCGGCCAGCCCCCCGGACGACCCGGAACGAGGTGAGCTCATGGCGTTGACCCCGGAGATGGTCATCAAGAAGAGCTTCAGCGCAACGCACCTGCGCCGTGGCTACGACGAGACCGAGGTCGACGACTTCCTGGACGAGGTGGTTGTCGAGCTACGGCGCCTGATCGCCGAGAACGAGGATCTGGCCGCCCAGCTCGAGGACTGCCGCGCGAGCCGGGGCCAGGACGCAGACCACACCCAGGCGTTCGCGGCCGGTCCGTCCCTGGACGAGCAGGAGCTCGAGGCCCTCCGCGCCGAGCGCGAGCGGGTCGGCGAGGAGCTCGAGGAGCTCAACGCCCGGGTCGCCTCCGCCCGCGCCGAGGCCGAGGCCGCCGAGGCCGAGGCCCAGCAGCGCATCGAGGCCGCCAAGGCCCGCGCCCACGAGGCCGACGCCGAGGCCGGCGCCCGCGACGCCGAGATCCGCGCCCGGCTCGAGGGCGAGCTGGCCGAGCTGCAGGCCCGCGTCGACGCGGCACGGACCGAGGCCGAGCAGGCCGAGGCCTCCCTCGCCGAGGTCCAGGCCCGGGTCGACGCCGAGATGGCGCAGGCCCGGGAGCGTGCCGAGTCCGACCTGGGCGCCTCCCGCCAGCAGCTGGACGCCGAGCTGGAGCAGGCCCGCGCGGAGCTGCGCCAGGCGCAGGCCGACGCCGAGTCCGCCCGCCGCGACGCCGAGTCCGCCCGCCGCGAGGCCGAGATGGCGCGGCAGGAGGCCGAGCGGGTCCGCCGCGACGCCGAGTCCGCCCGTCAGGCCCAGCCGGTGGCGACGGTCGCCGCCCCCGCCGCCGCCGCTCCCGCGGCCGACCGTGGCGAGGACCCGACCAGCATCATCTCCCTGGCCCAGCGCCTCCACGACCAGCACGTGGAGGAGGGGCGCACGACCAAGGAGCGCCTCATCGCCGAGGGCGACGAGTACCGCAACCGCGTGGTGGCCGAGGCCGACCAGCGCAGCACCGAGCTCATCAACGCCGCGCAGGCGCGTCACGACGAGCTCATCAGCACCGGCCAGGCGAAGTACGACGAGCTGGTCAGCACCGGACAGGCCAAGCACGACGAGCTGGTCAGCACCGGCCAGGCCAAGCACGACGAGCTCGTCACCAACGGCCAGGCGAAGTACGAGGAGCTCGTCAACGCCGGCCAGGCCAAGCACGACGAGCTGGTCAGCACCGGTCAGGCGAAGTACGACGAGCTGGTCCGCACCGGCGAGCAGCGTCACGCCGAGCTGGTCAGCACCGGCCAGCAGCGCCACGACACGCTCATCCACGAGGCCGAGCAGCGCCGCACCGCCATCCTGTCCGACCTGGACCAGAAGCAGGGCGCGCTCAACGCCAAGATCGAGGAGCTGACCCAGTTCGAGAGCGAGTACCGCGGCCGGCTGCGGTCCCTGCTCACCGAGCAGATGAGCCTGCTCGACCGCGACGGCGACGGCATACCGGACGCCCAGCAGAACTGATCACCACCGTCGGCGGCGGGCTCGGGAATGTTCCCGGGCCCGTCGTCGTATGACGGGATGCGCGCCCCGCGCGCGCCCTCCCGGGCAACGGGGTCCGGAGGAACACGGTCGAAAGGGTGATTGTGCCTGTCTGAGGTAACGCCTATCCTGCGGCCACCACATGCACGGCGTACCGCGGTGCGCCACAACCAAAGGGGTCCTATGGCCAACAAGGCTGGGGCGCGGGCGACCGCGCCGAAGAACGGGGGAGCCGAGGTCACGCCCACCGAGCGGGCCGCGGCGCGGGCACCGCGTCGCCCTCGCAAGGCCGCCCCGGTCGAGAAGCTCGCCGTCCGCGAGGACGAGGACCCGTGGACTCCCGAGGAGCTCGCCGAGGTCCGCGCCGAGCTGGAGGCCGAGGAGGCCCGGCTCAGCTCCGAGGTCGAGGTCGCCGAGGCCGACCTCGTCGAGCTCATGCGCGACTTCGGCGACGGCGCCGGCGACGACCAGGCCGACGCCGGGGTGGCCACCTGGGAGCGGGAGCACGAGCTGTCGCTGACGCAGAACGCCAAGGCCCTGCTGGACCAGACCCGGCACGCCCTCGAGCGCATCGAGGACGGCACCTACGGGATCTGCGAGTCCTGCGGCAACCCGATCGGCAAGATGCGGCTGCAGGCGTTCCCGCGTGCGACGCTGTGCATGACATGCAAGCAGAAGCAGGAACGACGCTGACCCCGGAGACCCAGCCCGACCAGGCCCATCCACCGCAGCACCGGCGAGCCCTCTTCTGGGTCGTCCTCGGCATCGCCGCGATCTGGATCGTCCTCGACCAGGTGACCAAGACCTGGGCCGAGGCCGGCCTGACCCGCGGCGAGCCGGTCGACCTCGTCCCGGGCTTCCTGGACCTCTACCTGGTCCACAACCCGGGCGCCGCCTTCTCCCTGGCGACCAACGCCACCGTGGTGCTGTCCGTGCTCGCGGTGGGGGTGGCGGCATACATCGTCTGGTCCGCCCGGCGGCTGGGGAGCGTGGCCTGGAGCATCGGGCTGGGTCTCCTCCTGGGCGGCGCACTGGGCAACCTCGTCGACCGCCTGGTGCGCCCGCCCGGGGTGGGCCAGGGCCACGTCGTGGACTTCCTGCGGTTCACCGACTTCCCGGTGATCGACTTCCCGGTGTTCAACGTCGCCGACATCGGCATCACCTCCGCCGCGGTCCTCATCGCCCTGCTCGCCCTGCTGGGCATCGCGCCCGACGGGCGCCGGGCGGAGCGCACGGGGGCGGGGCGCGGCGGTGAGCGGGCGGGTGAGCCGACGGGGGGCGCCGATGAGTGACGTCCGCGCCGTCCCCGTGCCCGAGGGCCTGGAGGGGGAGCGGGTCGACACCGCGATCTCCCGCCTGTTCGGGCTGTCCCGCTCCCGGGCGGCCGACCTGGCGGCGGAGGGCCTGGTCACCGTCGACGGGCGCCCGGTGCCGAAGTCCGAGCGGCTGACCACCGGCGCGTGGCTCGAGGTCACCCTCCCGGATCTGAAGCCCTCACCCGACCTGAGCGTCGTCGCCGAGCCGGTGCCGGGCATGCGCATCGTCCACGACGACACCGAGATCGTCGTCGTGGACAAGCCACCGTTCGTGGCCGCCCACCCCAGCGTGGGGTGGAGCGGGCCGACGGTCGTCGGGGGGCTGGCCGCGGCCGGCTTCCGGATCTCCACCTCCGGCGCGCCGGAGCGGCAGGGGATCGTCCAGCGCCTCGACGTCGGCACCAGCGGCTTGATGGTGGTGGCGAAGTCCGAGCGGGCCTACTCGGTGCTCAAGCAGGCGTTCCGGGACCGACGGGTCCACAAGGTCTACCACACGCTCGTCCAGGGGCTCCCGGACCCGCACGAGGGCACCATCGACGCGCCCATCGGCCGGCACCCGGGCCACGACTACCGGTTCGCGGTGATGAGCTCGGGCCGGCACAGCGTCACCCACTACCGGCTCCTGGAGGCCTACCGGCACGCGAGTCTGCTCGAGGTCGACCTCGAGACCGGGCGGACCCACCAGATCCGGGTGCACTTCTCCGCGCTCCACCACCCCTGCGTGGGCGACCTGACCTACGGCGCGGACCCCACGCTCGCCAAGCGGCTGGGCCTGCAGCGGCAGTGGCTGCACGCGGTCCGGCTGGGCTTCGAGCACCCGGGCAGCGGGGAGTACATGGAGTTCACCAGCGACTACCCCGAGGACCTCGCCGAGGCGCTGCGGATCATCCAGGGCTGAGGGTCCTCAGCCCCCGGGGGAGAGGGCTCGTTGCCGGGTCCCCCGCGTCGCGTGCTCGGAGTACCGCGGAACCCATCGCGCCAGGGCGCCCGCGGCGGCCGCGCTCAGGCCGGCGGTGGCCCAGATGCCTGCAGCCAGGGAGCCCACGGCAGCGCCTGCCGCGAGCACGAGGGGGCCGGAGGCGTCGCCGACGTCCTGGAAGATCCGCCACAGACCCAGGAACGAGGCCCGGTCCTCGGGCGGCGCCACGTCGGCCCCGACGGTCATGATGATCCCGGCACCGATGCCGTTGCCGATGCCGAGCAGGGCGGCCACGGCGGCCACCGCCGGCACGGAGGAGACCAGCGGGAGGACCGCCAGGGAGACCCCCATGACGAGCATCGACGGGACGCCGATCCACAGCCGCCCGTAGTGGTCCATGACCTTCCCGGCCGGGTAGAAGAGCAGCATGTCCAGGGCCCCCGAGATCCCGAAGACCACCGAGATCACCTCGGGGTCGAGGCCGAGGGCCTCGCCCCAGAGCGGTATGACGGTCTGCCGGGCACCGCGGACCGCCCCCACGAGGGTGGTGGCCGCGCCGAGGGTCAGGAGCAGCCGCCGGTGCTCGCGGGCCACCTGCCACACCGTCTTGCGGGGCCGCGCGGCGCCGTTGCCGGAGGACCGGCCGCCGTCACCGTCCTGGGCAGCGAGGAGGACGATGAGCGCCAGGAGCAGGAGGCCGGTGGCCAGCCAGTAGGCGGGGCGGAGCGAGGAGCCCGCCACGGCCACGGCGCCGACGAAGGGGCCGATGAAGTAGCCCAGCCGGTGCATGCCGCCGAGCGTGGACAGGACCCGCGCCCGGTGCTGGACCGCCGTCACCTCGGTGAGGTAGGCGTGCCGGGCCAGATGGAAGACCGCGGTCGAGGCCCCGAGCGCGAACACGCTCGCCTGGAGGAGCAGGAGGGTGGGGGCCAGGGCACACCCGGCGAAACCCAGCAGACCGAGGCCGGCAGCCAGGATCATCGCCCGGCGGTCACCGATGCGGGCGGCCAGGGCCCCGGCGGGCACGTCCGCGACGACCTTGCCGATGGGCAGCAGTGCAGCCGCGAAGCCGGCCGTGGCCAGGTCCGCCCCGAGCCGGATGGCGGTGGTCGGGATGAGGGGCAGGACGATCCCGATCCCCACGCCGAAGAGGAGCGAGGGGAGGAGGGCGCCGAGGACGACCTCACGCAGGGGGAACAGAGGGGGACCCGATCGATCCCGGCGGACCCGCGTCATACCCGCTCCTGGATGTTCACATTGTGCACGCTAGAGTTCATTTCATGAACGAGGTGAGGGTAGCCGGTCAGCAGTCGGTTCGGCGAGCCTGCGACGTCCTCTTCTGTCTGGAGGCCGAGGACGGCGCCCTCACCGCGGCGGAGGTGGCGGCGCGGCTGGGGATGAACCGCACCACCGCGTGGCGCTACCTGCAGACGCTGGCGGGCGTCGGCCTGGCGCGGGAGGTCGACAGCGGGCGGTTCGCGCTCGGGGCCCGCGCGGTGAGCCTGGCCGAGTCCTGGTCCCGGCAGTGGGGTGAGCTGCTCGCCGTGGCCGCGGGGCCGCTCGTCCAGCTGCGCGACGCGGTGGGGGAGACGGCCGCACTGCACGTCCGGCAGGGCTGGTCGAGGGTGGTGATCCGCCAGGTCGAGTCCCGGCACGAGCTGCACCGCACCTACCGGGACATGGGCCGGCCGATCCCCCTGCACGTCGGGGCCCCGTCCCTCGCGATCCTCGCCGCGCTGGCGCCCGCGGAGCAGCGCGAGTACCTGACCTCGCACGCGGGGGCGGACGAGTCGTCCCGGCGCGAGCTGGAGGAGCAGCTGGCGACGGTCCGCCACCGGGGGTGGGCGCTGAGCCGGGGCGCGCGCGTGCCGGACGTGGCATCGGTCGCGGTGCCCCTGCGTGAGCCCTCCGGGCGGGTGCTCGGCGCCATCAACGTCACCGGCCCCCAGGAGCGCGTCCTGGCCGCCGACCCCGGGCAGCTCGCGGAGGCGATCGGGGTAGCCGTGTCGGCCGTCGAACGTCGCCTGGCCGAGGTGGCACCCGGCCCACGCCGCGCCTGACTGCCTTCCTGGACCGCCAGCACCCGACCGATCACGTGACGGAGGAGATTCCATGGCCGTTGTCGTCGGCTTCATCCCCACCCCCGAGGGCCAGGCCGCGCTGGTCCGCGGCGCCGAGGAGGCCCGGCTGCGCGGGGCCGGCCTGGTGGTCGTCGCCTCCTACGACCCCCTGCAGAACCCGGACCGGGCCGCGCTCCAGCGGTTCCGGGACGAGCTCGCCGCCGTCGAGGAGCGACTGGCCGGCGCAGGCCTGGACTTCGAGGTCCGCCAGATGGCCCGCGGACGGCTGCCCAGCGAGGACATCCTCGAGGTCGCAGAGGAGCTCGACGCCGACCTCGTCGTCATCGGGCTCCGGCGCCGCACGGCGGTGGGCAAGCTCTTCCTGGGCTCCCAGGCCCAGCAGGTCCTCATGGACGCCACCTGCCCGGTGCTGTGCGTCAAAGCTGCTCGGTGATCACGGTCCGCCCCTCGGCCATCGCCAGGTCGACCGCCTCCCGGGTCGCTCCCAGCGACTCGGACACCTCCCACGCGGCACCCTTGATCCGCCGTCCGAACTCCTCGCACCGCTCGTCCGGCATACGGATCATGGGCACGGACAGACCCAGGGCCCCGATGACCACGCCCGAGTCGTCGAAGATCGGGGCGGCGACCGCCCGGATGCCCGGCGTGCGCTCGGCATCGGAGTAGGCCCAGCCCCTCGCGCGGATCTCCTCGAGCTGGACGCGCAGCGCGGCGGGGTCGGCGATGGTCCTCGGTGTGGCGGGGTCGATCGGGCGGGCCAGGACGGCCTCGCGGTGCTTCTCCGGCAGGTGCGCGAGCAGTGCCTTCCCGGGCGCCCCGTGAGGCAGGGGGAGGGGAACGCCGAACTCGGTGTAGGTCCTGCGGAGCTCCTGGTGGCTCTCGACCTGGTCCACGACGGCCCGGTGACCGCTGTGCAGCAGCTCGTGGATGCCCACCGTCTCGTCCAGCTCGTCCCGTAACCGCCGGGCCACCGGCAACGCCGCCTCCCGCAGGGTGGTGCGGATGCCGCCGTTGCGGCCCAGTCGGATGATCAGGGGCCCCAGCTCGTAGCGCCGGTCCGCGGTCTGGCGGACCAGGTCGTTGTCCGCCATCGACCCGAGGAGCCGGTGGACGGTGCTGGTGGAGAGGCCGGTCCGCCGGGCCAGCTCCGAGATGCCCAGCTGGGGATGACGGGCGTCGAAGCAGCGGAGGATCTGTACCGCGCGGTCGATCGACTGCACGCGCGGCCTCCCGGTTCCGGATGTGGACATCGCTCCCCTTCCACTCGTCGGACATGCCGACGAGCAAACCCTTGACCATCCCGTAAACGCTTGTCTACGGTGTCTCCCAGTTTCCTGCTATGCAGAATAGCTTCCCACGATACAGGAAGAGAGTCGAATGCTACCTCTCGATGGGTTTCGGGTCCTGGACCTGACGAGGTTCCTGTCCGGGCCGTACGCCACGATGGTCCTCGCCGAGCTCGGGGCCGACGTCATCAAGGTGGAGCAGCCGGTCACGGGCGACGACTCGCGGCGCTTCGAGCCCAAGGTCAACGGCGAGAGCTACGTCTCGGCCATGGCCAACCGCAGCAAGCGGAGCATCTCGCTGGACCTCAAGTCCGAGGAGGGGCGGGACGCCTTCCTGGCGCTGGCGCGGAGCGCCGACCTGGTCATGGAGAACTTCCGCCCCGGAGTCGTCCGCAAGCTCGGGATCGACTACGAGTCGGTCAAGGCGGTCAAGCCGGACATCCTCTACTGCTCGATCAGCGGGTTCGGCCAGACCGGGCCGTACCGGCACCGCCCGGGCTTCGACATCATGGCGCAGGGCGTCACCGGCTTCATGCGCATGACCGGCGACGGGCGGCGTCCGGCCAAGGTCGGCATCGCCATCAACGACATCGCCGCGGGGGCGACGGCGGTCTACTCGGTGCTCGCGGCCGAGCTGCTCCGGCGCCGGACCGGCCAGGGGCAGTACATGGACATCTCGCTGGTCGAGGCCGGCCTGGCCTGGACCGTGTGGGAGTCCGGAGCCTACTTCGGCAACGGCGAGGTGCCCGAGGCGACCGGCACCCGGCACCGCCGGTCGACGCCCTACCAGGCCTACCGGACGGCCGACGGGTACGTCACGATCGGGGCCGGGACCGACGGGCTGTGGCGGCGGCTCGTCACGGACGCCCTGGGCAGGCCCGAGTGGCTCGAGGACCCCCGGTTCCTCACCCTGCCCGACCGGATGGCCCACATCGACGAGCTCCAGGAGGAGATCGAGGCCATCACGACGACGAAGACCACCCAGGAGTGGATCGAGATCATCGACGCCGCCGGGGTGCCCTGCGGGCCGGTGCTCCGGTACGACGAGACGCTCCGCGACCCCCAGGTGGTGGAGCGCGGCATGATCGCCGAGGTCGAGCACCCGATCATCGGTCCGATGCGGACCATCGCCCCGCCGACGAAGTTCTCCGAGCTCGACTTCTCGGTGCGCGGGCCGGCCCCCTGGATCGGCCAGCACAACGCCGAGGTGCTCCGCGAGGTGGGCTACGACGACGACCAGATCGCCGACCTCACCGCCAAGGGCGTCCTCTACGACGCCCACCCCGAGCTGTCCACCAACCCCGAGCGTGCCGCCGCCGGCGTCGAGAGCAGAGAGGGCTGAACAGTGAGCCAGGACCTCATCGTCGAGAGGAACGGCGCCATCGCCACGGTGGTGCTCAACCGGCCTGCATCACACAACGCGATCAACATCGGCATGTACCGGGCGCTCCCGGACCTGGTCGCCCCGCTGGACGACGACCCCTCGGTCAAGGTGGTCGTCATCCGGGGTGCGGGGGAGAGGGCCTTCGCCTCCGGTGCCGACATCACCGAGTTCGAGGCCGAGCGCAGCGACGCCGCCAAGGCGAAGAACTACAACGAGAAGGTGGCGGCCGCCGAGCGCGCCATCGAGGGCCTGCGCAAGCCGACGATCGCGATGATCCACGGCTACTGCATCGGTGGTGGCGCCGGGCTGGCCCTGGCCTGCGACATCCGGTTCGCCGACACCCGGGCGAAGTTCGCGATCACCCCGGCGAAGCTCGGCCTCGTCTACAGCCTCGAGTCGACCAAGCGGGTGGTCGACCTCGTCGGACCGTCCAGGGCCAAGTGGATCCTGATGTCCGGCCTGCAGATCCAGGCGCAGCGGGCGCTGGAGCTGGGCCTGGTCGACGAGGTAGTACAGCCCGAGGAGCTGGAGTCGTACACCTACGACTTCGCCGAGGTGATCACCACCCGCGCCCAGTTCAGCGTCCGGGCCGGGAAGGAGATGGTGCGGCGGGTCGTCGCCGGCCAGGTGCGGGACGACGCCGAGACCGTCGAGCTGCGCAACTCCTCGTTCGACACCGAGGACTTCGCCGAGGGGGTCCGCTCGTTCCTCGAGAAGCGCCCGCCACGGTTCAGGTGGTCCTGATGACCGACGTCACGACCCACCCCGCCGTCGAGCGCGCCATCGCTGCCGCGGCGTCCCCCGCGCAGGAGTTCGGCAACTTCTTCCTCTCCCGCTTCCTGGGCCTGACGGTGACGTATGACGACGCCGAGCAGACCTGCACCGTCCGGCTGCCCTACGCCGCCTACCTCGGCAACCCGCAGGGGTCCGTCCACGGCGGGGTGATCGCCACCGTCATGGACATCTCGATGGGGCACCTGTGCCACCGGTACCTCTCCACCGCCATGACCGTGGAGATGGACCTCCGCTTCTTCCGTCCCCTCACCTCGGACGGCACCTGCACCGGGCGGCTGCTCAAGCCGGGTCGCCGCCTGGTCCACCTCGAGTCCCGCCTCACCGACGCCGAGGGACGCCTGGTCGCCCACGCCGTCGGCTCCTGGCACCGACTCGACGCCCTGGGACCCAGGGAGTGACGCCCCGCATGACCACAGCAGGACAGGCCGCACCGGCCGAACAAGAGATGGCAACGACGCCACACAGGAGGAACACCATGCGCTCGATCCGCTCACGGATGACCGCCGGCCTGGGCGGGGTCGCCCTCGCCCTCTCGCTGGCCGCCTGCGGCTCCAGCGGGAGCAACGCCGACGAGGCCGGCGAGTACCCCTCGCAGGACATGGACTGGACCATCGCCTTCGGGCCCGGCGGTGGCAACGACATCATGGCGCGGACGATGGTCGAGATCATCGAGCAGTACGACCTGTACCCGCACAACATCCGGCTGGAGAACCGCGAGGGCGGCTCCGGGGCCACCGGCTGGGGCTACCTGTTCAACCAGCGCGGGAGCGGCTACGGCATCTCGACGACGTCCGGCTCCTTCATCACCACCCCGCTCCAGGCGGACACCGGCTGGACCTACGAGGACTTCACCCCGGTCGGGCTGTTCGCCACCGACGACGCCTACTTCGTGGTGCCGGGCGACAGCGACTTCCAGACCTGGGAGGACTGGGTCGAGTACGCCCGCGGCCAGGACAGCGTCGTCGTCGGCGGGATCGGCACCGTGAACGTCGACTTCATCCTCCACGAGCTGCTCGCCGAGGCGGCGGGTTACGAGATCGAGTACGTGCCGTTCAACGAGGAGGGCCAGCTCCAGACCGCGCTCTTCTCCGGCTCGTTGGACGCCATGGTCTCCAACACCGGGTCGATCCTCGGCCAGATCGAGGCCGGGGAGGTGCGCCCGCTGCTGTTCACCGGCAAGGAGCGGCTCGACGTCCTCCCGGACGTCCCCACCGGGGAGGAGAAGGGGATCACGGACCTGCCCGCGATGCCCCGCGGGATGATCCTGCCGCCCGAGGCGCCGCAGGAGGCGCAGGACTGGTGGATCGAGACGATGAAGGAGGTCGTCGAGACCCCCGAGTGGCAGGAGTACATCGAGTCGAACTACCTGACCGAGAACATCCTCTGGGGTGAGGACTTCCAGAACTACCTCGGCGAGGTGGTCGACGAGTTCACCGAGATCCTCACCGAGGCCGGAGCGCTGTGATCACGGTGGCTCCCACGCGGACGAGGCGGCCACCTGCGGCGGAGGAGTCGAGCCTCCGCCGCAGGTGGCGGCCGACGGGTCGCACGGCCTTCTTCGGGGTGCTCCTGGTGGTCTTCCTCGGGTACACCGAGATTGCCTTCCAGCTGGAGTGGGTCACCCGGGCGGGACGGATCGGACCCGGCTTCTTCCCCCGCATCATCGGCGGGCTGGCCGTGGTCGTCACCCTCTGGGCCGTCGTCGACAGCCTGCGCCGCGAGGACACCGACGAGTCCGGCGTCCTCGAGGAGGACACCGGGGAAGGCGATCTCGGTCGTCACCCGGCCGCTCTCCTCGTCGCCGTGGCGGCGAGCGCGGTCCTCGTGCTCACCCTGACCTCGCTGGGCGCCATCCTCGCGTCCGCGGTCTTCCTCTTCGGGCTGCTGAGCTACCTGAACCGGGGCAGGTGGCTGGTCAACGTGGTGCTGAGCATCGCCGTCCCGGTGGGGTTGTACCTGCTGTTCCAGACCGCACTCAACGCCGGCCTGCCCTCCGGGCTGCTGCCGCGCTTCTGACCGGACCGTCACCGAGGAGGAGTCCGCGTGGACATCTTCAGCTCCCTGGCCGGCGGGATCGCTGCGATCCTCACGGTCCAGAACCTCCTGCTGCTCGCCGCGGGGGTCGCCGTCGGCATGATCGTCGGGGTCATGCCCGGGCTGGGCCCGTCGGCCGGCCTGGCGATCCTGCTGCCCCTCACCTTCGGCCTGGATCCCACCGGGGCGATCGTCATGCTCGCCGCCGTCTACTACGGCTCGATGTACGGCGGCACGATCACCTCGGTCCTGATCAACACCCCGGGTGAGTCGGCCACCGTGGCCAGCACCTTCGACGGCTACCCCCTGGCCCGGAAGGGCCGGGCCGGCCCCGCTCTGGTCATGGCCGCCGTCGCGTCGTTCGTCGCGGGCACGATCGGTGCGGTCCTCATCAGCTTCTTCGCCCCGGTGACGGCATCGGTGGCCCGGACCTTCGGTCCCCCGGAGCTGTTCCTCGTCGTGGTGGCCGGCCTGCTCACCCTCATCGTCATCATCGGGAAGAACCGGATGCTCGGCCTGTTGTCCGCCCTCATCGGGTTCGCCCTGGCGACGGTGGGCATCGACGTGGGCGTCGGCCAGCAGCGCTACACCTTCGGGTCGACGGAGCTGATCAACGGCATCGACTTCGTGCCGGTCGCGATCGGCCTGTTCGGCGTGGGGGAGATCCTGCACACCCTGTGGCGGGGAGGTCACCTGGAGCAGATCGGGTACCAGAAGGTGTCCATCCGGTCGCGCGCGTTCTGGCCCACGCGGGAGGACTACCGCGAGTCGACCGGCTCGATCCTGCGCGGCTCGTTCCTGGGGTTCTTCGTGGGGACCGCCCCCGGTGCCGGCGCGACCGTGGCGTCGCTGATGTCCTACAACCTCGAGAAGTCCGTGAGCAAGAAGCCGGAGACCTTCGGCAAGGGCGCCATGCCCGGCCTCACCGGTCCCGAGGCCGCCAACAACGGCGCCTCGGCGGGCGCCATGGTGCCGCTGCTGACCCTGGGTATCCCCGGCTCCGGTGCGACCGCGGTGCTCCTGGCCGGGTTCCTCATGTGGGGCCTGCAGCCGGGTCCGCTGCTGATGGACCAGAACCCCGACTTCGCCTGGGGCCTCATCGCCAGCATGTACCTGGGCAACATCATGCTGCTGCTCATCAACATCTTCATGATCCCGACGTTCGCCAGCGTCGCCCGCGTGCCGTTCCGCACCCTGGCTCCCATCGTCATCGTGCTCTGCACCCTGGGAACCTTCACGGTGCACGGCAGCATCCTCGAGGTCGGCATCATGCTCGCCTGCGGTGTGCTCGGGTTCTTCATGCGCCGCTACGGCATGTCCCCCGCGGCCATGGTCATCGCCCTGGTCCTCGGCCCGCTCGCCGAGGAGACGCTGCGTCAGACGATGGTGGTCTCCGGCGGCGACCTCACGATCTTCCTGCAGCGCACGACCTCGGTGTACCTCCTCGTCGCCATCGCACTCCTCCTGCTCGTCCCGGTGGCGGCACCGTGGATCAGGCAGATCGTGCTGGTGCGCGTCCGCAACCTGGGCGTGGCACGCCGCAGGCGTGAGCGGTTGCGCCGCCGTCAGGCCGCGCGTGGTCAGGGCCCGGCGGGAGAAGTGGCGGGCGAGCAGACCGGGGCCGGACCGGACCACGGTGCCCGCCCAGCGGCAGCTCTCGGGGCTCGTGTGGAACGGGGCGGGAACCAGCAGGAGGACCACGACGGTGACCCTGGCGGGAGCTCGTGAGCCCCGCAGCACCGGGCCCCCTGGCCGGGGTGCGGGTCCTCGACCTCAGCCGTGCGCTGGCCGGGCCCTACTGCACGATGATGCTGGCCGATGCCGGGGCGGACGTGGTGAAGGTGGAGCCGCCGGCGGGCGACGACAGCCGTGGCTGGCTGCCCACGGCGCACCGGGACGGTGCCGAGGAGTCCGCCTACTTCCTGTCGGCCAACCGGGGCAAGCGCTCCGTCCGGCTCGACCTGAAGACCGGGACGGGCCGGAAACGACTCCGGCACCTGGCCGCCCGTGCCGACGTCCTCGTGGAGAACTACCGGCCCGGGCTCCTGGACCGGCTCGGGCTGGGTCTCGACTCCCTGCGCCAGGACAACCCGCGCCTGGTGACGCTGTCCATCACCGGGTTCGGGGTCGGGGGGCCGGACGGGCACCGACCCGGGTTCGACCAGATCGTCCAGGCCGAGGCGGGACTGATGAGCCTCGTCGGCGACCCCGACGGCGAGCCGACCCGCGTGGGGCTGCCCATCGCCGACACCCTGGCCGGGATGTTCGGCGCCTACGGGGTGGTGCTGGCGCTGCGGGAACGGGACCGGACCGGACGCGGCGGCGCGGTCGACACCAGCCTGCTGGCCGCGGTGGTCGCGGTGCACACCTTCCACGGTGCGGGCTGGCTGACCGCGGGCGTCGAACCGCGGCGCACCGGCAACCGCCACCCGTCCATCTGCCCGTACGGCACCTACTCCTGCCGCGACGGGGACCTCGTCATCGCGGTCGGGTCGGAGTCCCTGTGGCGTCGTTTCGCCGAGGTCGTCGGGCTGGACCCGGACCGACCGGACCTGTCGACGAACGCCCGGCGGGTGGCCGCGGCCGACCGGGTTGAGAAGGAGATCACCGAGCTGCTCGCCGACCGGTCGGTCGAGGAGGTGCTGGCCGAGCTGCTCGGCGCGGGTGTGCCCGCCGGCCGGATCCGCTCCCTGCCCGAGGTGTACACCTGGGAGCAGGTGCGGCACCAGCAGCTCGTGCACGCGATGGAGCACCCGCTGCTCGGTCGCGTCGCGGTCCCCGGCTCGGCGCTGCGTCTGGACGGGATGCCGCTGGTCAGTGACCTCGCACCGCCCGTGCTCGGGGCGGACGACGAGCGCTGGGACCGACTGTGGACGGAGGAGGAGACCGCGTGAGGCGGAGGTACGCCGTCGTCGGCGGAGGCATCGTGGGCGCCGCCGTCGCCCACCGGCTGCTGGAGGTCGACGAGGACGCCGAGGTCACCATCCTGGAGAAGGAGCAGGCCCTCGCCGCACACCAGACCGGGCGCAACAGCGGGGTGGTGCACGCCGGGCTGTACTACACGCCCGGCTCGCTCAAGGCCCGCCTGTGCCGCCGGGGTGTGGGGATGCTGCGGGACTTCTGTGCCGAGCACTCGATCGCGTACCGGGAGATCGGCAAGGTCCTGGTCGCCCTCGACGCGGAGGAGGCGGCCCGCCTGGACGCGATCGCGGACCGCGCCCGGGCCAACGGCGTGCCCGGTGTGCGCCGGCTCGACGCCGCCGGGCTGAGGGAGATCGAGCCGCACGTGCGGGGAGTCGCCGGCCTGCACTCCCCGACCACCGCGATCGTGGACTTCCCCGCGGTGACCCGTCGGTTGGCCGAGCTGGTCGTCCGGCGGGGTGGGCGGGTGCGCCTCGGCACCGAGGTCACCGGTCTCCGGGAGACGGCCACCGGGGTGGTCGTCCGCACGAGCACCGGAGGAGAGGAGGCCGCCGAGGAGTTCGACCACGTGGTGCTCTGCGCCGGGCTGCACGTGGACCGCCTGGCCCGGCAGGTCGGCGCCGCCCCCGAGCCGCGCATCATGCCGTTCCGCGGTGAGTACCACGCGCTGCGGCCGGAGCGTCGCGACCTCGTCCGTGGGCTGGTCTACCCGGTGCCCGACCCTCGCTACCCGTTCCTCGGCGTGCACCTCACCCCGCGCGTGGACGGAGAGGTCCTCATCGGCCCCAACGCCGTGCTGGCCCTCGCCCGGGAAGGGTACGACTGGACGACCGTCTCGCCGCGCGACCTCGCCGAGACGATCGGCTGGCCGGGCTTCGCCACCTTCGCCCGGCGGCACTGGAGAACCGGGGTGAAGGAGATGGTGGGGTCGCTGAGCCGTCGCCGGTTCATCGCCGCGGCGCGGCGGTACGTCCCCGACCTCACGGTGCGGGACGTGGTCCGTGGGCCCAGCGGCATACGGGCCCAGGCGATGGACCGCGACGGCAGCCTCGTGGACGACTTCCGCATCGACCGCACGGCGCGGGTCACGGCGCTGCGGAACGCCCCGTCGCCCGCCGCCACGTCCAGCCTCGCGATCGCCGAGCACCTCGTCGGCGAGCTCACCGGGGTCGCGGGCAGCAGGGAGGAGCGCGCATGAGCACCACGCGGCGTCTGGAGCCCGGACTCTGGGTCATCCTCGCCACGCCGTTCACCCCCGCCGGGGATCCGGACCCGGACTCGCTCGTCCGCCAGGTCGACCTGGCACGGTCGGTGGGAGCCGACGGCGTGGTGGCCCTCGGCGTGTTCGGCGAGGCGGCCCACCTGTCGCAGGCGGAGCAGCGGACGGTTGCCGCCACGGTCGCGGAGGCGGCCGGCGAGCTGCCCCTCGTCCTCGGCGTCGCCGGACGCAGCACCCCGGTCGCCGTCGAGCAGGCCACCAACGCCCTCGAGGCCGCGGGCCGTCCCGCCAGGCTCATGGTGCAGATCAGCTCTCCGGAGACGGACACCGTGGTGCACCACCTGACCCGGGTGCACGAGGCCACCGGTGCCGGCATCGTCCTGCAGGACTACCCGGTGGCCAGCGGCGTGACCGTCCCGCCGGCACGCGTCGCCGAGATCGTGGCGCGGTGCCCGTTCGTCGTCGCGGTGAAGGCCGAGGCGCCGCCGACCCCCGAGGCCATCGAGGTGCTGACACGCACCACCGACGTGCCCGTCTTCGGCGGGCTCGGAGGCGTCGCCCTCGTCGACGAGCTGGCCGTGGGCGCGGCCGGGGCGATGACGGGCTTCAGCCACCCGGAGGGGTTGCGGGCCACCCTCGACGCGTTCACGGCAGGCGGCTTCCCGGCCGCTCGTGAGGCCTGGGCACCGTGGCTGCCGCTGGCCACGTTCGAGCAGCAGCCGGGCATCGCGCTGGCGATCCGCAAGGCGCTGCTCCACCGGCGGGGGATCCTCGCCCACCCCGGTGTGCGCCCGCCGGCGCGGGCACTCCCGGACGGCTTTGTCCCGCTGCTCGACCACCACCTGGCTGCTGCACCGACAGGAGGACGCTGATGGACCTCGGACTCACCGGACGGACCGCCGTCGTGCTCGGCTCCACGTCGGGGCTGGGCTGGGCCACGGCCCGGGCCCTGGCCGACGAGGGTGCCCACGTGGTCGTCGTCGGCCGCGACGGCGATCGTGCCCGCGCCCGGGCCGAGAGCCTCCCGTCCGCGATCGGCGTGGAGGCCGACCTCACCGACCCCGGGGCGCCGACGAAGATCGTCGCCGCGGCCGTCCAGGCGTTCGGGCACGTGGACGTCCTGGTGCTCAACGGTGGCGGGCCGAGGCCGGGAACGGCCACCGCCCTGACCCCCGAGGCCGTCGACGACGCCGTGGCCCTCCTGGTCCGGCCGCATGTCGCGATCGTGCAGGAGGTCCTGCCCGGCATGGTGGAGCGCGCGTGGGGGCGGATCGTGGCGATCGGCTCCAGCGGCGTGCAGCAGCCCCTCCCCAACCTGACCAGCTCCAACCTCGGCCGGGCTGCGCTCGCCGGGTACCTGAAGACGCTGGCCACCGAGGTGGCGGGGCACGGGGTCACCGTCAACATGGTGCTGCCGGGACGCATCGACACCGACCGTGTCGCGCAGCTGGACCGTGCCGCCGCCGAGCGCGCCGGGACGACGGTGGAGCAGGCGCGGGCGGCATCGGAGTCCACGATCCCGGTGGGTCGCTACGGGCGCCCCGAGGAGTTCGCCGCCGCGGTGACGTTCCTGGCCAGCGCGCGGGCGTCATACATCACCGGGGAGCAGCTCCGCTGCGACGGCGGCCTGGTCCGCTCCCACTGAGCCCGGTCACCCGCCGACCCACCGAGCACGAGAACACGTCGCGAAGGAGAAGCATGCGCCTGGCCACCATCCTCGAGAACGGTCGGGAGGTCGCCGTCCTCGTCGACCCCGCCCGCGGTGTCGTCCGCGCCGCGGACCTGGACCCGACCGCCACCGGCACGCTGCTCGACCTCATCCGGCAGGAGCGGGTGACCGGGCTCTCCGCCCTGGCCGACGCCGCCCCCGACGAGCTGTTCCGGGACCGGCAGGAGGTCACCTTCACGGCCCCCTACCGGCACCCGCGGCTCATCTGGGGGATCGGGCTCAACTACCGGGACCATGCCTCCGACCTGTCCGAGAGCGTTCCCGAGGAGCCCGCGTCCTTCATCAAGGGGGACCACACGGTCATCGGCCCGGGGGAGCCCATCCCGGTGCCACCACAGAGCGAGCGCACGACCAGCGAGGCCGAGATGGGGCTGGTCATCGGACGGTACTGCCGCAACGTGACCGAGGAGGAGGCGCTCGACCACGTCCTGGGGGTGGTGCCGGTCCTGGACCAGACGGCCGAGGACATCCTGCAGCGCAACCCGCGCTTCCTCACCCGGTCCAAGAACTTCCCGGGCTTCTTCTCCTTCGGTCCCGAGATCGTGCCCCTCGAGGAGGCGGTCGCGGCGGCGGGGCGGTGGGAGGACATCGAGGTCTCGACGGTGGTCAACGACACGGAGAAGCGGACCAACACCGTCGGGTGGATGCGGTTCCCGCCGGCGTACCTGATCAGCTTCCACAGCGCGGTGATGCCGCTGTACCCCGGGGACATCATCTCGCCGGGGACCCCAGGGGCGATCCACGTGCGACCCGGGGACGTGGTCGAGTGCCGGATCCCGGGCGTGGGGACGCTGCGCAATCCCGTCGTCCGGGGTTGAGCACCGGACTGCGCCCGGTGCGCCCGGTGCGGACGCGGATCAGGTCGACCGGACGGGCCTGGCCGGCTCCGCGCGCGGCTGTGGACAAACAGCACCCGTGTCGGTGCGGCTTAGTACATTTGTGCTATGTCGGGGGACGGGCGACCGGGGGTACCCGGGGTAGGGGGCTCGCAGGAGCGTGAGCCGCTTCTGCCCGCCGAGGTGCTCGCCCGGGTGCAGGACCTGGTCGCGGAGCTCGGCGGGCACGCCGAGGACACCGAGTGGTGGCGGGCCTCGCGGTCGGAGCTGAGCGAGCTGCTGCAGGCGGCGGACGAGCTGCGCACGGCTGTGGAGCGACTCGGCTTCGCCATCACGGCCCAGGTGGCCGAGCAGGGGATCCACAACGAGGCCCAGCTGAGCCTGAGCGACTTCCTCGCCGCCCACGCGCCGTCGCTGACGCCCCGGGTCGCCGCGACGAACGCCAGGGTGGCGGACCGCGTGCGACAGCGGCGCAACGCCGTGGTCCGGGATGCCATCGCCGACGGGAGCCTGTCGGTGGAGCGGGCCGACGTGCTGCTGCGCAACCTCGGCCGGGTCGCACCGTTCATCGACAGTGAGACGTATGTCCGCCACGCCGAGCAGCTGCTGCCCCTGGCGCAGATGGGCGCGGACCGGGAGCTGCGCACGGCGGTGGAGCATCTCATCGCGCTGGCCACCCCGGAGCTGGAGATCGAACGGCTGGCCAAGGCCCAGGCCGACTCGTGCAAGGTCTTCGAGTCCTCGCTCGCCGGAGGGATGCGCCGGTTCATCGTCGAGGCCGATCCGGAGGGCGCCGCGACCCTCGATGCGATCTTCGCCTCACCGCTGACGAAGCCGGCGCCCGCCAACGGCGTCGAGGACGAGCGGTCGCCCGGTCGGCGTCGGTATGACGCCCTCATGACGGTCCTCGACCGCGGGATGTCCCACCCCGAGGGGGTGCCGACGACCTCGAAGCTGTCCCTCATGGTCACCGTCGACTTCGACCTGCTCCGCGACAGGGTGGGCCGGAGCGGACACGTGACCGGGACGCAGGGGACGACGTACCTCAGCGCCGGGACGCTGCGCCGCATGGCCTGCCAGGCCCAGATCCTCCCGGCCGTGTTCGGGGGTGACTCACAGCTACTGGACCTCGGACGCACCCGTCGCCTGGCCACGCCGGCGCAGCTGCGGGCGCTGCACCAGCGCGACCGTGGGTGCACCTTCCCGGGCTGCACGATGCCCGCGATGTGGACCGAGGCGCACCACGCCAACGCCTGGTGGAGCGAGGGCGGCCAGACCGACCTGCGGGACATGGCGTCGGTGTGCCGCCGGCACCACGGCTGGATCCACGCGTGGGACCCGGAGGTCACCATCACCGACACCCGGGTCATCTGGCACCTCGACCGGCTGCACGGCGACGGGGGTCGCTTCCGGCCCAGGCTCCACAGCGACACGGGCTCCGCTGACTCCGGGGACGACGCTGCCGCAGCGTGGTTCGCCGCGCTGGGTGGGCTGTGCGGGGCCGAGGACGACGGAGGACGGGTGTCCCGCCAGGGGCCGCCCCGGCGGCAGAGCGCGAGTCGCGAGGTCGCCGCGGCAGGCGGCACCGTCAGCGCGCCGGACGGGCTCCGGCGCCGCCTGATCGAGACCAGTCCGGCTCCTGCTGCCGCACCGTCACACCTGGTGCCGGGCTGGCCTCCGCGGTCGCTGCCGGCTCAGGTGGAGGAGCTCGACGCAGGAGGCCCCGCCCTGCGGGCTCGGGCCGAGCCAGGGACCCTGCCTTCGGCTCGCTGCCGCAGGCCGAGGCGGTCCGGGGGAGGCGCGAGGGACCCGTGATGAGGGTGTGGCGCGAGGTGCCGGGTCCGACACGCCACGTCCGAGGGTCATCAGGGGGTTCATGAGGGCCGATGCGTGCCCGGTGGAGGAGGGGCAGGGCAGATGCCAGGGAGTGTCCGTGGGGCCGTCTAGGATCGAGCCGATGTCCAGCCCGATCCCGCCTCCAGAGCAGAACTTCGTGCACCTGCACAACCACACGGAGTACTCGATGTTGGACGGGGCCGCCCGGATCGACGACATGTTCCGGACGGCGGCGGAGCTGGGCATGCCGGCCATCGCCACGACCGACCACGGGTACATCTTCGGTGCCTACGAGTTCTGGTCGACCGGCCGCAAGTACGGCGTCAAGCCGATCATCGGCCTCGAGGCCTACCTCACCCCGGGGACCCACCGCACCGACAAGAGCCGGGTGAAGTTCGCCGACGGCGGCCGGGACGACGTGTCCGGTGGTGGCGCGTACACGCACATGACGCTGCTGGCGCGCAACAACAACGGCATGCACAACCTGTTCCGCCTGGCCTCGCTGGCCTCCCTGGAGGGCTACTACTTCAAGCCCCGTATGGACCGCGAGCTGCTCTCCCAGTACGGCCAGGGGCTCATCGCGACCACGGGCTGCCCGTCCGGCGAGATCCAGACCCGCCTGCGGCTGGGCCAGTACGACAAGGCCCGCGAGGCCGCCGCCGAGTTCCGCGACATCTTCGGCGAGGGCAACTTCTACTGCGAGCTCATGGACCACGGGATCCCGATCGAGCGGCAGACCCGTCAGGACCTGCTCCGGCTCGCCAAGGACCTCAACCTCCCGCTCCTCGCCACCAACGACCTCCACTACACCCGTCGCGAGGACGCCAAGGCGCACGCCGCCCTGCTGTGCGTGCAGTCCGGGTCCACGCTGCAGGACCCCAACCGGTTCAAGTTCGACGGTGACGGCTACTACCTGAAGACCGCCGCGGAGATGCGCGAGATCTTCAGGGAGCTCCCCGAGGCCTGCGACAACACGCTGCTCGTCGCCGAGCGGTGCGAGGTCTCGTTCACCGAGGGGGAGGGGCGCTACATGCCCCGGTTCCCCTGTCCGCCGGGCGAGGACGAGTCGAGCTGGTTCGTCAAGGAGGTCGAGCGGGGCCTGCACCGGCGCTTCCCCGAGGGGATCCCGGACTACGCCCGCAAGCAGGCGGCATACGAGACCGAGGTCATCATCAACAAGGGCTACGCGGGGTACTTCCTCGTCGTCGCCGACTTCATCAACTGGGCCAAGCGTAACGGCATCCGCGTCGGACCGGGGCGTGGCTCCGGTGCAGGGTCGATGTGCGCCTACGCGATGGGCATCACCGACCTCGACCCGATCCCGCACGGCCTGATCTTCGAGCGGTTCCTCAACCCCGAGCGCATGTCGATGCCCGACTTCGACGTCGACTTCGACGACCGCCGGCGCCCGGAGGTCATCAAGTACGTCACGGAGAAGTACGGCGACGACCGGGTGGCCATGATCGTCACCTACGGCACGCTCAAGGCGAAGGCCGCGCTCAAGGACGCCGCCCGGGTCATGGGCTACCCGTTCGCCATGGGGGAGAAGCTCACCAAGGCGATGCCGCCCGCGGTCATGGGCAAGGACATCCCCCTGTCCGGCGTCATCGACAAGGAGCACCCGCGGTATGCCGAGGCCGCGGAGTTCCGCGAGTTGCTGGAGACCGACCCCGACGCCGCCCAGGTGTTCGAGACCGCCCGCGGCCTGGAGGGCCTGAAGCGCCAGTGGGGTGTGCACGCCGCCGGCGTCATCATGTCCAGCGAGCCGCTGCTGGACCTGATCCCGATCATGCGCCGGGAGCAGGACGGCCAGATCATCACCCAGTTCGACTACCCGACGTGCGAGGCGCTCGGGCTGGTCAAGATGGACTTCCTGGGCCTGCGCAACCTGACGATCCTCGACGACGCGATCCGCAACGTCGAGATGAACCGCGGCGAGACCATCGACCTGGACGAGCTCTCCCGGGACCTGTCCGACAAGAAGACCTACGAGCTGCTGCAGTCCGGCGAGACGCTGGGCGTGTTCCAGCTCGATGGCGGGCCGATGCGCCAGCTGCTCCGGCTCATGCAGCCGGACAACTTCGAGGACATCTCCGCCGTCATCGCGCTCTACCGGCCCGGGCCGATGGGCGCGAACAGCCACATCAACTACGCGCTCCGCAAGAACGGCAAGCAGGAGGTCAGCTACCTCCACCCGGAGCTGAAGGAAGCGCTCGAACCCATCCTGGGCACGACCTACGGGTTGATCGTGTACCAGGAGCAGGTCATGGAGATCGCCCAGAAGCTCGCGGGCTACACGCTGGGCAAGGCGGATCTGCTCCGGCGCGCGATGGGCAAGAAGAAGCGCGAGGTCCTCGACGCCGAGTTCGTCGCCTTCGAGCAGGGCATGCTCGACCGCGGCTTCTCCAAGGAGGCCGTCAAGACCCTCTGGGACGTGCTCGTCCCGTTCGCCGACTACGCGTTCAACAAGGCGCACTCCGCGGCATACGGGCTGGTGTCCTACTGGACCGCCTACCTCAAGGCAAACTACCCGGCCGAGTACATGGCGGCGCTGCTCACCAGCGTGCGCGACGACAAGGACAAGACGGCGCTCTACCTCAACGAGTGCCGCCGGATGCGCATCTCGGTGCTGCCGCCGGACGTCAACGAGTCGGTCGCCGACTTCGCCGCCGTCGGCACCGACATCCGGTTCGGCCTGGCGGCGATCCGCAACGTCGGGCGCAACGTCGTCGACGCGATCGTCCGGGCGCGCGAGGAGAAGGGGAAGTTCACCTCCTTCGAGGACTTCCTGCGCAAGTGCCCGGCGGTGGTGTGCAACAAGCGCACCGTGGAGTCGCTCATCAAGGCGGGGGCGTTTGACAGCCTCGGGCACACCCGGCAGGGCCTTGTCACCGTGCACGAGCGGTATGTCGAGGCGCTGGCCGAGGAGAAGAAGCAGGAGGCGATCGGCCAGGACAGCCTGTTCGGTGGCCTCGGCTTCGGCGACGACGGTGCTGGCGAGTCGGTGGGGCTGGTCGCGCTGCCGCCGATCCCCGACATCGAGTGGGACAAGCAGATCCTCCTCGCGTTCGAGCGGGAGATGCTCGGTCTCTACGTCTCCGACCACCCGCTCAACGGGATCGAGCACATCCTGTCCCAGTACGCCGACACCTCCGTGGCGTCCTGCCTCGCCGAGGACGGCCGCAGCGACGGTGACTTCGTCACCATCGCCGGGCTCATCACCAACCTGCAGCTCAAGCGCACCAAGAACGGCGACGCCTACGCGCGGGTCTCGGTGGAGGACATGGACGGCTCGATCGAGTGCGTCTTCTTCCCGAAGGCCTACCTCGCGGTGTCGACGATGCTGGCGCCGGACACCGTGTGCGTCATCAAGGGCCGGCTGAAGAAGGGCGAGGACGGCACCGAGATCATCGCGCAGGACCTCACCCTGCCGGAGATCAAGGAAGGTCCACGGGGCCCGGTGGTCATCTCGATGCCCGTCGTCCGGGTCACCGACGGCCTGGCCCAGCAGCTGCGCAGCGTGCTCGAGACGCACCCAGGCGCCACCGAGGTCCACGTCAAGCTGCACCAGCCGGGCCGGACGGTCGTGATGAAGCTGGACGACTCGCTGCGGGTGACCGCCTCGCCCGAGCTGTTCGGCGACCTCAAGGCGCTGCTCGGTCCCGCAGCGGTCAGCAGCTGAGCCCGACGACGCGCCGGGTACCGGTGGACGAGGACGAGCGGGCGGGTGAGCCTGGCGGGGTGCCCCAGGACGATCTGCCGCGTGACGACCTCGCCGAAGAGGCGTTGCGTGACGGGAGTGACGATGAGGGGCTGGAGCCACTCGAGGGCGAGCTCGATGACGTGGGGGAGGGCGGCGACCCGGACGACGACACCAACCCGGGCGAGGACTCCGATCCGGACGAGCAACTCGACCCGGACGAGGACAGCGACGAGGTCGAGGACGCCGACGCGGACACCGACCCGGACAGCTGGGAGGGGTTGACCGAGGACCTGCCCGATGCGGAGGACCTCGAGCTCGAGGAGGCCGCCGACGTGCCCGCCGGGTGGTGGCGTCCGACGTGGGCCCTGGTGATGGCGTTGTCGTTCGCGACGCTGCAGGTGCTCGGGGTCGTCGTCGGTCTCGGCACGGTCGTCTTCGACCTCGTCCACGACAACCCCGCCCTCGACGGGGTCCTCGCCCGGGTCGGCGTCTACCTCATCGTCGTCTTCACGCTCACGGCGCTGGCGTGGGCGTCCTACCTGGCCCGGCCGAGGCTCCGCCGTTTCGTCTTGGCGGCGCTCTGCATGGTCGCCGTACCGGCGGCCGGCTACCTCGTGCTGCGGCTCATCAACGGGTAGCCATCACGGGTCGCCGGTAGCGGCGCCGGGCATGTCCCGGCTGAGCCTGCTCAGGTGGCTGGTGCCAGCACCTCGATGCGGTTGCCGAAGCCGTCCCGGCAGTGGAAGCGCTGGTACCCCTCGAACGTCGTCCGCTCGGCCCAGGACACCTCGTAGCCAGCGCGCTCGACCCGGTGGGCGAGCGCCTCGAGCTCCGCGACGCTGTCCAGCTGGACGGCCGGGTGCGCCTTCCCGGCGGGCCGGAACGGGTCCTCGACGCCGAGGTGGATCTCGACCGTGACCGTGCCGTCAAGCGCCAGGTGCCGGAACCAGCAACCGCCCCGTCCGGCCAGGGCTGCCGGTTTCGGCACCTCGGTCAGCCCGAGCGCGGAGGAGTAGAAACGGCGGGCCTCGTCCTCGCCGTCCCGCGGCATCGAGATCTGGACGTGGTGGAGTCGCACGAGAGCCTCCTCGGTTATCTCGACATCAAGATAACTGAGGAGATGACTCGACGGACGGATGGGTGTGGGTCCGGGTGCAGACGGATCAGGGACGCTCCGTGTTCTCGATGGCCTCGGTGAGGTGTCGCTCCCAGCCCTCCCCGACCGGCCAGCCGGAGACGTAGAGCCAGGTCGCCCCGGCGTCGGCGTACTCCTGCGCCGGCACGCCGCGCTTCCACCCGACGATGACGTCCCAGCCCTCTCGGGTCTCCTCGCCGTCGCTGGTCAGGTAGGCCGCCAGCTCCTCGGGTGAGAGGTTGTCACGCTGGCCGATGGGTGCCACGCCGTCCCAGCGTCGGGCCCGGGCCAGCGGTTTGCGGTGCGGCACCACTCCGGCGACCCAGATGGGCGGTCGCGGCTGCTGCACCGGCCGGGGCCGGAAGTCGGCGCGGATCCGGTAGTGCTCGCCCTGATGGTCCACCGGGCCCCGGAGGAGTCCGTCGATCACCTCCAGCCCCTCGTCGAGCATGGCCGCCCGCGCCCGGCGGTCTGCCTCCTCGCCGAGATCGGCGAAGTCCCGGTCCGTCGGCTCGCCCAGGCCGACACCGAGCACTGCTCGGCCCCCACTGAGGTGGTCGAGCGTGACGAGCTGCTTGGCCACGACATACGGGCGTCTCCGGGAGAGTGGGGTGACCAGCGTGCCGAGCAGGACCCGCTCGGTCACCTGCGCCATGGCACCGAGGGTGACCCACGGGTCCAGCGTGCGGGTGCCCTCGAGGAACTGGACGTGGTCCCAGAGGAGGACCCCGTCCCAGCCGTTGGCCTCGGCACGGCGGGCCCAGTCGATGACGGTCGCGGCGTCGGTGAACGGAGGGATGCTCACGGCGTACCTCATCCTCCTGACGGTAGTCACGGGCACCGACAGGCACGGCTCGAGGCGCGGCGGGGTGTCCGGGCGACGTGGGGGGCGTCGGGACGAGGCGCTCGGTGGCGTGGGGAGCGACGGGACGAGGCGCTCGGTGGAGTGGTGGGGCGTCGGGACGGGGTGTTCGGTGGGTGGTGGGGGCCCGGGTAGCGTTGCGGGCGTGAACGAGACGATCCCGACGCCCCCTGTCGCCGCCAAGGTCGAGCACGTCCGCGAGCACCACGGTGAGCGGGTCATCGACCCCTACGAGTGGCTGCGCGACAAGTCCGACCCCAAGGTCATCGAGCACCTGGAGGCGGAGAACGCCTACACCGAGGCGATGACGGCGCACCTGAAGCCGCTGACCGAGGCGATCTTCACCGAGATCAAGAGCCGGGTGCAGGAGACCGACCTCTCGGTGCCGGTGCGGCACAAGGACTGGTGGTACTACTCGCGGACCGTCGAGGGCCTGCAGTACGGCATCCACGCGCGGGTCGCCGTCGCCGACAGCCCGGAGCGGCCGAGCCTCGAGGGCGGCGCCGCGCCCGAGCACGAGCAGGTGCTCCTGGACGGCAACGTCGAGGCCGAGGGGCAGGAGTTCTTCTCCCTCGGCGCCTTCGAGATCTCGCCGGCGGGGGACAGGCTGGCCTACGCCGTGGACACCTCCGGCGACGAGCGGTTCGACCTCGTCGTCAAGGACCTCACGACGGGGGAGAAGTTCGACACCTCCGTCACCGGCATCGGCTACGGCGTCGCCTGGGCGCTCGACGGGCAGCACCTGTTCTACACGCGGGTCGACGAGGCGTGGCGGCCGTACCAGGTCTGGCGGCACGTCATCGGCACCGACCCGGCGCAGGACGTCCTCGTCTTCCAGGAGGACGACGAGCGGTTCTGGATGGGCCTGGACACCTCCCGCGACGAGCGGCACATCGTCATCGGCATCGGCAGCAAGAACACCACCGAGTTCCGGCTGCTCCCCGCCGACGACCCGACCGGTGAGTTCCGCGTCGTGGCCCCGCGCGAGGAGGGCGTGGAGTATGACGTGGAGCCGGCGGGCGACACCCTCTGGATCGTGCACAACCGCACGCACAAGGAGGCCGAGCTGGCCCGGGCGCCGCTCGACTCCACCAGCCCGGCGGACTGGGAGACGGTCGTCCCCGCCCAGGACGGCGTGCGCCTCCTCGGCGTCGACGCCTTCGCCTCCCACCTGGCGCTGAGCCTCCGCCGGGACGGGCTCGCCCAGGTCGAGGTGCTGCCGCTCGACCCCTCCAGCGGGACCGGCGTCGGAGCCGGCTTCGCGGTCCCGGCCGACGAGGTCGTCTACACGGTGCACACGGGTGCCAACCCGTCATACGAGACGGACACCCTGCAGGTGGTCATCGAGTCGCTGGTCACCCCGCGCTCGGTCTACGACATCGACGTCCGCACCGGCGAGAAGACCCTGCTCAAGCGCCAGCCGGTGCTGGGCGGCTACGACCCGGCCGACTACGTGCAGCACCGGCTGTGGGCCACCGCGCAGGACGGGACCCAGATCCCGATCTCCCTGGTCGCCCGCAAGGACGTCACCAACGACGGCACCGCGCCGGGGCTGCTCTACGGCTACGGCTCCTACGAGATCTCCATCGACCCGACGTTCTCGGTCTCGCGGCTGTCCTACCTCGACCGCGGCATCGTCTACGCCATCGCCCACGTCCGCGGCGGCGGGGAGATGGGCCGCCGCTGGTACGAGCACGGCCGGATGGAGCACAAGGTCAACACCTTCACCGACTTCATCGCCTGCGCCGACCACCTCGTCGAGACCGGCTGGGTGGCACCGGACCGGCTGGCCGCGGAGGGCCGGTCCGCCGGCGGGCTGCTCATCGGTGCGGTGGTCAACCTGGCGCCGGAGCGGTTCCGCGCGGTCCACGCCGGCGTGCCGTTCGTCGACGCGCTGACCACGATCCTCGACCCCAGCCTGCCGCTGACGGTCGGCGAGTGGGAGGAGTGGGGCAACCCCCTGGAGTCGCGCGAGATCTACGAGCTCATGCGCTCCTACACCCCCTACGAGAACATCCGCCCGGTCGAGTACCCCGCGATCCTGGCGACCACGAGCCTCAACGACACGCGGGTGTACTACGTCGAGCCGGCCAAGTGGGTGGCGCGCCTGCGGGAGACGGTCACCAACGACCCGGTGAAGCGCCCGATCCTGCTCAAGACCGAGATGGTCGCCGGCCACGGCGGCAAGACCGGACGGTATGACGCGTGGCGCCAGGCGGCGTTCGAGATCGCCTTCATCGTCGACCAGCTGGGCGCGGCCGAGAACCCCTCGGCACCGCGGCCCGGAACGTCGTAGGGTCAAGGCACCCCCACGAGTGAGGAGGACCCGATGGATCTGCTGACCCGTGCCGACTTCGAGTCGCTGGTGGAGAGCCGTGAGGGCGTGACCCACGTCTCGGTCTTCATGCCCACCCAGCGCGGGGGGCGTGAGGCGGAGGCGGACCGCCTTCGCTGGAAGAACCTCCTCGCCGCGGTCGAGTCGGCCCTGCTCGAGGAGGGCAGACCCCGTCACGAGGTGGCCAGGATCCTCCAGCCGGCCTGGGACCTGCACGGCGACGCGCGGGCCTGGAACGCCATGGCGGACGGGCTGGCCTGCTGGCTGCGGGACGGTCAGATGCAGAGCTACCGGGTGCCGATCGAGCTGCCCGAGCTGGCGGCCGTCGGTCAGCGCTTCATCATCGGGCCGGCGCTGCCGCTGCTCACCGACCAGACCTTCATCGTGCTGGCCCTGAGCCAGAAGAAGGTCCGGGTGCTCCGGGGCAGCCGCACCCGGGTGGGCGAGCTCGACCTGCCTGACGTGCCCCGCGCCTTCGAGGAGGTCTTCGAGCCGGACGGTCCCCGCTCGGACACCGTGCCCCGCCCGACGGCCGGGCGCGGCGGCGCCGGCGGGACCTTCCCCTACGGCAGCGGTGCGGACGACAACGTCCACAAGGAGGAGGTGACCGAGTTCTTCCGCGCGGTCGCCGACGGGGTCCACAGGTACATCTCGCACCGCACCCTGCCGATGGTCCTCGCGGGCCTGCCGGAGTGGGTGGCGGTCTACCGCGACGTCAACCGCTACCCGCACGTGCTCGACCAGGCGGTTGAGCGCAACCCCGACGACCTCACCGACGAGCAGCTCCGGTCCGCGGCCTGGGAGCTGGTCGAGCAGCGGCTGGCCGCCGAGGCGCGGGTGCTGCTCGACCGCCTCGGGGAGCAGCGCGGCCGCGGCGGCGGGGCGGTGGGCGCCGAGCAGGTGCTCAAGGCCGCCCAGGAGGCCCGGGTCGACACGATGCTGGTGACCCCGGAGGGCTGCTGGCGCGGCGGCAACGGGGTGGTGCACCTCGGCGGGCTGACCGAGGACCCGTGCGCGCTGATCGACGAGGCCGCGATGACCACGCTGCGCACCGGCGGCGCGGTCCGCGTGGTCGACGAGCTCCCGGAGGGCGCGCTGGCGGCCGCGGTGCTGCGGTACTGACCGGTGGACTGCCGGTTCTGCGGCATCATCGCCGGTGACGAGCCGGCCGCGGTGGTCCTGGAGACGCCCGAGGTCGTGGCGTTCCTGGACCACCGCCCGGTGTTCAAGGGGCACGTCCTCGTCTGCCCTCGGGAGCACGTGGTGACCCTCCCGGACCTGCCGGACGAGCTGATCGCCCCGCTGTTCACGGCGGTGCGGCTGCTCGCCGACCGGGTGCGCCCGGCCTTCGGCGCCCAGGGGTCGTTCGTGGCGGTGAACAACACGGTGAGCCAGTCGGTCGCCCACCTGCACGTGCACGTGGTGCCGCGCACCAAGGGCGACGGGCTGCGCGGGTTCTTCTGGCCGCGGCGCAGGTACGCCGAGGGGGAGATGGCCGAGTACGCCGCGCGGTTGCGCGCGGCGCTGGCTGCCGGCTCCTAGTCGGCGACCGCCGGCTCCTGGTCGGCGACCGCCGGCTCCTGGTCGGCGACCGCCGGCTCCTGGTCGGCGACCGCAGATTCCCGGTCCGGGACCGCCGTCTCCCCTGCCGCGGTGACCTCGACGGTGTCACCCACCCGCACGGTGCCGGGCTCGGCCACCCCGCACACCAGGCCCAGGGTCGAGGTGCCCCGGGCGTCGAGCAGGGCGCGCACGGCACCCCAATCCTTCTCGCCGGAGTCGGGGTCGTGGTCCGGGATGGTGCACCGGCCCAGGGGCTCCGCGTCGCGGAGGACGACCTCGCCGACCCGGATCCGGTGGCCGGCCCAGCCGTCCTCGGCGTAGGCCTCGACCCCGTCGACCTCGATGAGCATCCGGTACCGCCGGGACGCGGTGCGCTCGCCGTCCGGCGGCGGCTCGGCCAGCATCGAGGCCCGGCTGATGAGCGACACCGGGCCCTCGTCCCAGCCCAGCCCCTCACGGTCCAGCAGGACCAGGGAGAGCGGCTCCCCGGCATACGCCGCCAGGGCCTCGGCGAAGGGCCCGAGCACCACCCGGCCCGGCCGGTCCCGGCCGTACAGGCGCGCCGAGACACCCGACCCGAGCTCGTCGAGCCCTCCGGCCACCCGCTGCCCGTCCGGGAAGGTCAGCGCCAGCGTGCCGGCCGACAGGTCGAGCTCCGGTACCACCGTGGAGAGGCGCGGGTGACGGCGCAGCGTGACCACGGCGCCGCGCTCGTCGAGAAGGTAGAGGCGCCGGTCCTCGGGCACCCCGTCGGGGCCGATGCGGACCCGGTCGACGTCGACGAGGGCCAGGCCCTTGACGGGGGCGATGCTCAGTCGGGTCACACGCGCGGTCACCCCGGCAGCGTGCCACACGGCGCTGACCGCCCCCTCCGTGACCCTGGAACCGACGCGCCGACCGTTCCTAGATTTGGGTCGTGGGTGGATCAACGAAGAAGCTGCTGCCATTCGTCGGTGCCGCCGTGTTGCTGGCGACCGTCCCCGTGGTCCCGGCCACCGCGGCACCGCCGGGCACGATCGACTACGTCGCCCTCGGGGACTCCTACGCCGCGGGCTCGGGGGCCAGCGACCCGTCCCTGGCCTACCCGGTGCTGGTGGACGGGCGGATGCGGATCGACCTCACCGACTTCGCCGCGGTCCCGGGCGCCACCACGGTCTCGCTGCTCGAGCAGCAGCTGTGGGCCCTGGACGGTGACGCCGACCTGGTCACGCTGCAGATCGGTGGCAACGACATCGGGTGGTCCACGGCGGTCGTCGCGTGCCTGGCGTCGTCGGACGAGGCCTGCAGCGCGGCCATCCAGACCACCCGTGGGCTCATCACGGCCGTTCTGCCGGGTCTGCTCGACGCCGTCTACACCGAGGTGCGGGAGCGCGAGCCCGACGCGCACGTCGTCGTCCTCGGCTACCCGAGGCTGTTCTCGCCCGAGGTCGGTGGTGCGCTGTTGAACGCCTCGGTCGCCGAGCAGGAGGAGATGAACGCGGGGGCGGACCTGCTCAACGCGGTCATCGCGGAGCGCGCCGCCGCGCACGGCTTCGAGTTCGTCGACGTGACCAGGCGGTTCACCGGGCACGGGGCCAACGCCGACGACCCGTGGCTGCACGCGCTCACCGGGGTCCCGTTCCACCCGAACGACGCCGGCTACGACGCGTATGCGGCCGCCCTCACCGCGGCGGTGAAGCCGGGCCAGCTGCGGCGTTGAGGCCGGGACGGCCGTCGCACCGCTGAGCCGCCGCGTCGCGGCGTCGGCCCAACGCCTTGGTGCACCAGCGGCATACGCAGTTCTGCGTATGTGGCTGTACTTCTCCAGTGCCAGGGCGGCCTCGGCCACGGACGCGCCGGGTGACCACGACATCTACGCCGCGAAGCGGCAGGGCCAGCGCTACGGCAAGCCTGGCCTGGTCCGGGGCGTCAACACCGCGTTCCAGGACGGTCAGCCGAACGTCAGCAGGAACGGGCGCGAGCTGTACTTCTACAGCAACCGGCCGGGGACCATCGGCGAGGCGGACATCTACGTGGCGACCCGGAAGAACACCAAGGCCGCGTGGTCCACGCCCAGGAACCTGGGCCCCAAGGTGAACAGCAAGGCCGCCGAGACCCGGCCGTCGCTGTCCTGGGACGGCAGGACGCTGTACTTCGGGACGACCCGCGAGGGCTCCTCGGACATCTACGTCACCCAGCGGTCGGGGAGGTAGCCACTCGGCAGGAGATGGCGGGGAGGGACGACGTCGGGGAGAGATGACGTCGGCACCGCGGGCTCAGCCCGCGGTGCCGGCGTCGCCGAACGCGGCGGCCACGGCGCCGGTGCGGCTCAGCACGCCGAGCCGCAGGTAGCTGTGCTCGAGGTGCTTGCGCACCGTCCCCTCCCGGATGCCGAGAGCCCGGCCGATCTCCCGGTTGGTCAGTCCCCGGGCGACGAACCGGAGGATCTCCCGCTGCCGGCCGGTCAGGGTGGCCGCCGCAGCAGGCTGCGAGCGGGCACTGGCCGCGACGAGCAGGTCCCGCAGGTGGGGGAGGAGCAGCTCGAGGAGGGTCCGCTCGCGCTCGCCGAACGGCGAGCCCCCCCTCCCGGGGGACGAGCAACCGGACGCTCTGACCCGGGCCGGTGACGTAGGCGAGGACGAGCTCGTCGGCACACGGGAGGTAGGTGGTGTGCAGCGGGTGCGCGGCCCACTGACGCTGGCTGTAGACGCTGCGCAGCGACACCACGACCGGGCGCCCGGTCCGCTCGGGCAGGCTGCAGGGGCTGGTCCACCAGCACTCCCAGAAGACGTCCACACCCGGCTCGTGCTCCGACGCCTCCAGCTCCTCCCGGGTGAACACGAAGTGCTCGCCCTCCTCGACGGCGGAGACGTACGGCCGCTTCCGGGGCACCGAGTCCATCACCTGCAACGAGAGCCCGTCACACCCCAGCAGGCGCTCCAGGATGTCCAGCACCCGGAAGGAGCGCTCCTCGGCCGCCTCGTCCCGCTCCGGGTCGGCGAGCTGGGCGACCTCTCGCAGCGTCTCCAGCTCGCGCAGCGTGATCGTGTGGTCAGACACCGGCGGGTGCTTCCGGGTCGGGCGCCGGCTCGGTGCCGAACGCCGCCGTCGCCGCACCGCCCGCGCCCGGCCAGGCGTGCTCGTCGAAGCCGATGACCGGTCAGGGCGACGGCGACGGCGTGACGTTCGGCGCGACCCGCCCCTGGGCGGTGTGACCCGTCCGTTACAGCACGGCCGCCCCGGCATCCGCCGGCGAGGTGAACGCCGCGTAGACGGCAGCCACCCGGCTGTGGACCCCGAGGCGGCCGTGCACGTTCTCGAGGTGCTTGCGCACCGTGCCCTCGCTGGTCCCCAGGGTGCGGGCGATCTGCCGGTTGGTCAGCCCGGCGCGGACCAGCCGGAGGATCTGGACCTGGCGCGTGGTCAGACGGTCGGTGTCGCTCTGCTCGTCCATCGGTGCCCCTGGTTGCTCGGCTCTGCTCCCTAGTCGCCGGACCCGGCGTGCGGGTTGACCGACGTCGGTGTCACTTCCGGACCACCCCGTTCGTCCCAGAGCACGACAGGGAGATCACGGGACGAGGAAGGTGAGCAGGATGAAGGTGTTCGTCGCAGGAGGGACCGGCGTGCTGGGCCGGCAGCTCGTGCCGCAGCTGGTGGCCCGCGGGCACGAGGTCGTCGCGACCACGACCGACCCGGGCAGGCTCGACGTGCTGCGCTCGATGGGCGCCGACGCCGTCGTCATGGACGGCCTGGACGCGTCCTCGGTGGGCGAGGCGGTGGCCACGGCGGCGCCCGACGTCATCGTGCACCAGATGACCGCGATCTCGCCGAAGCCGGACCTCAAGCACTTCGACCAGTGGTTCGCCACCACCAACCGGCTGCGCACCGAGGGCACCGACCACCTGCTGGCGGCGGCCGAGGCCGCGCACGTGGTCGCCCAGAGCTACGCCGGCTGGAACGGCATCCGCCGGGGCGGCTGGGTGAAGACCGAGGAGGACCCGCTCGACATGCACGAGGGCACCCCGGCCAACGTCGGGATGCGCGCCATCAAGCACGTCGAGGACGCGGTGACCGCGGCCGGCGGGGCGGCGCTCCGGTACGGCTGGCTGTACGGTCCTGGTGCCATGGAGAGCGCCGTCGAGCCGGTGCGCAAGCGGCAGTTCCCGATCATCGGCAACGGCCGGGGCCACACGTCCTGGGTGCACACGTACGACGCGGCCGCCGCCACGGTGCTGGCGGTGGAGCAGCGCGCGAAGGGGGTCTTCAACATCGTGGACGACGAGCCGGCCCCGGTGCGCGAGTGGCTGCCGTACCTGACCGAGCTGGTCGGCGCCAAGCCGCCGCTGCGGGTCCCCGCGTGGCTGGCCCGGCCGCTGGCCGGTCCGGTCGCGGTGGCCGTGATGACCGAGGGCCGCGGCTTCTCCAACGCCAGGGCCAGGCGGGAGCTCGGCTGGGAGCTGCGCTACCCGAGCTGGCGGGTCGGCTTCAAGGAGGAGCTTGCGTGACGAGGACCGAGCAGTTCGAGCAGCTGCGCCCGCTGCTGTTCTCCATCGCCTACCGGATGCTGGGGAGCGTCACCGAGGCCGAGGACGCGGTCCAGGAGACCTGGGTGCGCTACCAGACGCTCGGGGAGGACCCGAACTCCCCCAAGGCGTTCCTCTCGGCGGTGGTGACCCGGATCTCGATCGACGTGCTGCGGTCGGCCCGGGTGCAGCGGGAGCAGTACGTCGGCCGGTGGTTCCCCGAGCCCCTGCTCGAGGACCCGTATGACGACCCGGCCCGGTCCGCGGAGCTCGCGGACTCGGTCTCGACGGCCGCGCTGCTGCTGCTCGAACGGCTCACCCCGCTGGAGCGGGCGGTGTTCGTGCTGCGGGAGGTCTTCGGGTTCGACTTCGCGGAGGTCGCCGCGACCGTCGGCCGGTCCGAGGCGGCCTGCCGCCAGCTGGCGACCCGGGCCCGGCGGCACATGAGCGAGGGGCGGCCCCGGTTCGAGGCCGACCGGCGCGAGCGGGAGGAGCTGTCGACCCGGTTCTTCGAGGCCCTCCGTGCCGGCGACGTCGACGGCCTGCGCGAGCTGCTCACCGCGGACGCGGCGGTCATCGGCGACAGCGGCGGCAAGGCGCCGCAGTGGGGCCGGGGCGTCTTCGGTGTCGACAAGGTGGTCCGGCTGCTCGCCTCGCTCATGCCCCTGTTCAACCAGGCCGGTGGTCGGGTGGAGCCGCACGAGATCAACGGCCAGCCCGGCGCGATCATCCGGGACCGCGACGGGAACGTGGTCAACACCTGGACCCTGGACATCGTCGACGGACGGGTCCAGACCATCCGCGCGGTGCTCAACCCGGACAAGCTGGCCCACCTCGGCCCGGTCGCCGACTCCTACGCGTTCCTCCGCGAGCTGGGCGCGCTGCGCCACCCGCCCGGGGGAGCGGACCTCACCAGCTAGCCCGCGGCATACGGTGCGGACCCTCAGGAGGCGAGCAGGTCGGTGCGGCCGGTGCGCTCGGCCAGGAGGCGCGGCGAGGGGTCGCCCAGGTCGGGCCGGGCCCCGTGGGCGAGGAGGGTGCGCACCGCCTCCCGGCTGCCGCCGAGGACGGCGTGCCCGAGCGGTGTGAGCCCCAGGTTGCAGAGCCGGTTGGGGTCGGCGCCGAGCTCGAGCAGGACCGCGATGACCTCGCACCGCCCGTGGGCGGCGGCGACCATGAGCGGGGTCACGCCTTCGGGGTCGGTCAGGTCGGGGTCGAACGACCGGGAGGTGATGACCTCGCGGAGCCGGTCGGCATGGCCGGCGCGGGCCAGGTCCAGGCACTCCCGGACGTGCGGCGGCACGGGCGGGCGCGGCGTCCGCGGCGAGGCGGCTGCCGGCGTCACCGGCATGTCCTCGATCACCCGGCGGGCGCGCAGCCACCCCCGGACGAGGAGGACCAGCAGCACGACGCCGAAGACGACGGCGAGCACCACGAAGGTGCCGTCCGAGCTCCCCTGCTGGCCCGGGACGTCGAAGGTCACGATGACGATTCTCCCGCTCGTCGTCCGGCCGGAGCGGACATGAACCGGCCGTTGGCCCACGTTACGGCACCGTGGCGGGCGTCCCCGCACGTCCCCCCGGTGCCGCGCCGCCGGTGTTGCCGACGCCACACGGCCGGGCGCACACGTCGCCGGAGAAGCACGAGAGCGGGCCCCGTAGCGGGGCCCGCTCTCGTGGACGGGCAGGTCGGACCGGTCACCCGACCCGGACGTGCAGGTGTCCGTCAGATGTCGAAGTAGAGCTCGAACTCGTGCGGGTGCGGCCGCAGGCGGATCGGGTCGACCTCGTTCTTGCGCTTGTAGTCGATCCAGGTCGCGATGAGCTCCTCGGTGAACACGTCGCCCTCGGTGAGGAAGGCGTGGTCGGCCTCGAGGTGGTCGAGCACCTCCGGCAGGGAGGCCGGGACCTTGTCGATGTTCGCGGCCTCCTCCGGCGGCAGCTCGTAGAGGTCCTTGTCGACCGGCTCCGGCGGCTCGATGCGGTTCTTGATGCCGTCCAGGCCGGCCATGAGCTGCGCGGCGAAGGACAGGTACGGGTTGGACGACGGGTCCGGCACCCGGAACTCGACGCGCTTGGCCTTCGGCGAGGTCCCGGTGATCGGGATGCGCACGCAGGCGGACCGGTTGCGGGCGGAGTAGACCAGGTTGACCGGTGCCTCGAAGCCCGGGACCAGGCGGTGGTAGGAGTTCATCGACGGGTTGGTGAACGCCAGCAGCGACGGGGCGTGGCGCAGCAGGCCGCCGATGTACCAGCGGGCGACGTCGGACAGGCCGCCGTAGCCGGACTCGTCGTAGAACAGCGGCTCGCCGTCCTTCCACAGGGACTGGTGGGTGTGCATGCCGGAGCCGTTGTCACCGAAGATCGGCTTGGGCATGAAGGTCGCGGTCTTGCCGGCCGCCCAGGCGGTGTTCTTGATGATGTACTTGAACTTCATCATGTCGTCGCCGGCCTGCAGCAGGGTGTTGAACTTGTAGTTGATCTCCTGCTGCCCGGCGGTGCCGACCTCGTGGTGGGCGCGCTCGACCTCGATGCCGACCTTGGCCAGGTTGAGCACCATCTGGTCGCGGATGTCGGCGAAGTGGTCGACCGGCGGCACCGGGAAGTAGCCGCCCTTGTACCGGGGCTTGTAGCCGCGGTTGCCGCCCTCCTCGGCGCGACCGCTGTTCCACGCGGCCTCGATGGAGTCGATGAAGTAGTACGAGCCGGACGCCTTGGTCTCGAAGCGGATGTCGTCGAAGACGTAGAACTCCGCCTCGGCGCCGAAGTAGGCGGTGTCGGCGATCCCGGTGGACCTGAGGTACTCCTCGGCCCGGGCGGCGATCTGCCGCGGGTCGCGCTCGTAGGGCTCGTCGGTGAACGGGTCGACGATCGAGAAGTTCATCACCAGCGTCTTCTCGACCCGGAACGGGTCGATGAACGCGCTGCGCGGGTCGGGGATGAGCTTCATGTCCGACTCGTGGATCGCCTGGAAACCGCGGATCGAGGAGCCGTCGAACATCGCGCCGGTGGTGAACGTCTCCGCGTCGATGGTCTGGGCCGGCACGTTGAAGTGCTGCATGACGCCGGGCAGGTCACAGAACCGCACGTCGACGAACTTGACGTCCTCGTCCTTGATGAAGGCGAGGACCTCCTCTGCGCTGGTGAACATCAGGCCTCCTGTGGATCGGTGCAGGCGTGGGCGCCACGCCGGGGTGAACGCTACGACGCGCGGGTTTCCCGAGGGTGACCCGCGTGTTTCAGCCGTGTTACGCGCGGCTACGCTGCCCCGGTGAGTGCTCAGCCAGGCTATCCGGGTGCGCGCCTGTCGCTCCCGGAGAAGGGTCCGGGGTCGGTCGCCACGTTCGGCCGCCGCCTGGTCGCCATCCTCGTCGACTGGCTGCTGTGCCAGCTCATCGCGTATGGCGTGTGGCACGTGGAGTGGGGGGCCACCGGTGGGGAGTCGTTCGTCCCGCTGGCGATCTTCGCCGTGGAGAACCTGGTCCTGGTGTCCACGCTGGGCACCACGGTCGGGCACCGGTTGCTCGGGCTGCAGGTCCTGCGCCTGCTGCCGGTCCCGGTCGACACCCCGGCGGGCCGGACCCGGGTGGTGGGCCCGCCGGGCTTCCGTGCCGGCCTGATCCGCACCGTCCTGCTGTGTCTCGTCGTCCCGGCACTGATCCCCGACGCGGACAACCGGGGCCTGCACGACCGCGCCGCCGGGACCGTCATCCTGCGGGCCCGCTGACGACCCGGACCTGGGCCGCCGGGGCTCAGGTGCGGGCGATGATCAGGTAGCCCAGGTAGAGCAGGTACGCCACGACGAAGGTGGTGCCCTCGACCCGGGTCAACCGGTGCCCCCGGCGGAAGATCGGGATGCACGCCAGCGCCAGGGCGGTCATCAGGACGAGGTCGACCTGGCGCACCGGCTCGGGAACCTCCATCCCGTCCGGGGAGACGACCATGGTCACCCCCAGGATGATGAGGATGTTGTAGACGCTGGAACCGAGCAGGTTCCCCACGGCGATCGAGCGGTCCCCGCGGATCGTGGAGACGATGACGGTCACCAGCTCCGGCGCCGAGGTCCCGATCGCGATGACGGTGAGGCCGATGAGCGCCTCACTCACCCCGAGGGCACGGGCGGCCTGGATCGCCCCGTCGACGAGCAGGTCACCCCCGACGACGATCACCGCGATGCCGACGACCAGCTCGGCCGCGTCCCGCCAGGGACCGCCCGGACGCTCCCGGAGGTCGATCCCGGGGGTGGCGATGTCCGCCGTGACGCGGTGTCTCTCCAGCCGGCTGGTCCTGATGACCACGACGGTGTAGAGCACCGCCGCGGTGACGAGGACCAGTCCCTCCCAGCGGACCAGGTGGCCGTCGATCGCCATGACGAACAGGGCCGTGGCGGCGATCCCGATCCAAGGAAGGTCGAAGCGCACCGTCCTGGACTCCACCACGACGGGGCGGATCGCCGCGCTCAGTCCGAGGATGAGCGCGATGTTGACGAGGTTGGTGCCGACGATGTTGCCGACCGCGAGGGCGGAGCTGCCCCGGTAGGCCGCGTCGATGCCGACGACGAGCTCGGGTGCGCTCGTCCCGATGGCCACGACGGTGAGACCGATGACGAGCGGGGAGACGCCCAGGCGTGCGGCGAGCCGGCTGCCCCCACGCACCATGACCTCGGCTCCGCCGACCAGCAGGACCAGACCGAGGGCCATGAGCAGGGCACTCGCCACGCGCCCAGCCTAGGGGGAGGCTTCGGGAGCCCCACCAGGGACCTTCGTCACCCGCACCAGGTCAGGAGGCCGTCCCCGCGCTGGTGCCGGGGTCCTGGGGTGGCGTCAGCCGACGGTGCGTCGGGGTCAGCGCCCGCGCAGGGCGCGGCGGTCCATCCGGACCCGGCGGGGGTCGATCCCCGGGGGGATCGGCGGCTTGGTCGCGCCCAGCGACTTCAGCCGCTGGTGGACGACGATCGCCTCCTGCTTGGTGATCTTCCTGGGCAGCTTGCGCATCGTCCTGGTCAGCTGGCGCAGCCGCAGCTCGCCCTCGCCCTGCCCGATCCGCAGCAGGTGGACCGGGATCTCCTCACCGGCCACGCGGGCGACCTTGCGGCGCTCGGACTGGGCCAGCCGCTGCGCGGGGCCCTTGGGCCCCTCGGTGATGAGGACGACGCCGGGCCGCCCGACCGCGCGGAAGACCATCGCCGCGTTGTGCAGGTCGCGCATGCCGCGCACCTTGCCGCCGGCCTCGGCGGCGACGGGCTCCTGGTCGTAGTACCAGCCGCGGCGCAGCGACCCGAGCACCGCACCGACCGCACCGGGTTGCCCCTCGATCTGGGAGAACGCGGCCGCCTCGGCCTTGCGGGCCAGCACCGCCATGGCGGCGAGCAGACCCAGGGGGATGCCGAGGACCAGCAGGTAGACGACCTGGTTGAGCCAGATGCCGACCAGCAGCGCGACGATGACGACGGCCAGGAACGCCAGCGCCATCCACCACACGGCAGAGGGGTCGGCCTTCCGGGTCATCCGGAAGACCTGGCGGAACTGCTCGATCCGGCCCGGGTTGTTCGGGTCCCTCTGCTTCTTGCGCCGTCCGAGACGGCGCTTCTTCTCCGGCTCTCCGGAGGCGGTGTCGGTGCTGCGGGCCATGGGGGTCAGGATACGTCCGCGACGGGACGGGCCAGCAGCGAGGCCGCCTCCTGGCGGGCAGGGGAGTCCGCCGCCTCGGCCAGGTGCGCGAGGTGGGGCGGGATCTCCCGGCCCCAGCGGCGCATCGCCTGGGCCCACAGCCGACCGGCGCGGTAGGAGGACCGCACCAGCGGCCCGGCCATGACGCCCTTGAACCCGATCTCCTCGGCCAGCTCCGACCAGTGCACGAACTCCTCGGGCTTGACCCAGCGGTCGATCGGGTGGTGCAGCTTGGAGGGGCGCAGGTACTGGGTGATCGTGAGGATGTCGCAGCCCGCGTCGTGCAGGTCGCGCATCGCGCTCTCGATCTCGTCGTCCCGCTCGCCCATCCCCAGGATGAGGTTGGACTTGGTGACCAGGCCGGCCTCGCGGGCCATGCTCAGCACCTTGAGCGACTTCTCGTAGGTGAACGCCGGGCGGATCCGCTTGAAGATGCGCGGCACGGTCTCCAGGTTGTGCGCGAACACCTCCGGACGGGCGTCGAAGACCTGGCCGACCAGCTCCGGCTTGGCCCCGAAGTCCGGGGGGAGGATCTCCACGCCCGTGTTGGGGTTGAGCGCGTGGATCTGCCGGATCGTCTCGGCATACAGCCAGGCGGCCCCGTCGGGCTGGTCGTCGCGGGCGACCCCGGTGACGGTGGAGTAGCGCAGGCCCATGCGGCGCACCGACTCGGCGACGCGCCGCGGCTCGTCCCGGTCCAGCGGACGGGGCCGGCCGGTGGCGATGTCGCAGAAGTCGCAGCGCCGGGTGCAGATGTCCCCGCCGATGAGGAAGGTGGCCTCGCGGTCCTCCCAGCACTCGAAGATGTTGGGACAGCCGGCCTCCTGACAGACCGTGTGCAGACCCTCCGTCTTCACCATCGAGTGGAGCTCCCGGTACTCGGGCCCCATCTTCGCGGTGGTGCGGATCCACGACGGCTTGCGCTCGATGGGGGTCTGCGCGTTGCGGGCCTCGACCCGCAGCATGCGACGCCCCTCCGGTGCGACGGTCACGAAGGCTCCCTTGTCGGCGGTGGTGGCACGTGCGGCAACGCACGCACCCCCCAGACTATGCCCCGGGCGGCCCGGGGGCAGATCCGGGCGGTGCGGCCCGCTCCGGGCGGAGCGCCGATCAGTCGATGTCGCTGGTGCGGAACCGGGCCCAGGCCAGGGCGGCGACGAGTGCGGTGAGGCCGGCGAGGTAGAGGCCGGCCTGCAGCTGGCCCACCTCGACGACGATCTCGGTGCACTCCCCGTTCGGGGAGCACTCCCACAGCGACCGCGCGGCACCCCCGGAGACCCAGGCCTCGACGTTGAGGGTCAGCGTCCACCGGGTGAGGCCCGGGAACAGCGGGGCCAGGACCGCCTCCACGGCGATGAAGTACCCGATGAGCACGCCGAGGACCGCACCCGTGTGACGCAGCAGCATGCCTCCCGCGGCGCCCCCGAGCCCGGCGACGGCGGTGAGCCCGGCGAGGCGCACCGAGGTCAGGGTGACCGCGCCGGCCGCCAGGCCGCTGGGCACGGTCTCCCCGACGTCGAAGATCCCGTAGAGCGCGGCGGTGCCGAGCACCACGAGGACGACGAAGCCGATCCCGAGGGGCAGCGTCCCGAGGGCCGCGGCGAGGAGCTTGGTGCCCAGCACCCGGGTGCGGCGCGGCTCGAAGGTCAACCAGGTGCCCATCGTCCGGTGGGTGAACTCGGCCGCGGTGGCCGTGGCGCCGATGGCGAAGGCGAGGAACAGGACCGGGAAGCCGGCGCCGGTGAGGAGGCCGTGGGCCGCCTGGTCCCGGGGCTGGGCCACCATGAGGAAGTGCTCCGGGCGCGGCTCCATGTCCGCGCACCCGTAGTCGATGTCCGGGTCGCCGGACTGCTCCCGGTCCGCCTCCTGGTCGGCCAGGCACTGCTCGAGCATCGCGGGGCCGTGCTGCTCCCACTCCCGACGCGCCTGCTCGTAGGCGGCCAGCGCCTCGGGCTGGTCGGAGGTCGCCTCGGACAGGTGCTGCCAGGTGCCGAACAGTCCCAGCGCCACGATGGCGGCCACGGCGACGGCGGCGAGCTGGATCATCCGGCGCGCCGTCATACGCCGCAGCTCGACGCGGGTCAGGCGGATCACGGTGCCACCCCACCCTCGGCCGGTGCGGTGGGTTCCGTGCCACCGGGCGGTGGTGACTCCGGCTCCGTCGAGGGAAGGCCCTCGCCCCGGGTGAGCTCGAGGAAGACCGTCTCCAGGCCGCGGTGGACCGGCACCAGACGCGACACGTACACCTGCTGCGCCGCGAGGAGGCGGGTGACGTCGGCGGGGTCCTGGGCGCCGGTGACCGTGAACCGGGTTCCGCCGCCGGAGGTGCCCGCCGTGCCGTGGTTCCCCGCGGCACCGTGCGTGTCCGCCGGGACCACGGTGAGACCGGCGCCGCGCAGGACGCCGGCCGCCAGGTCGGCCCGATCGGCGGGCACGTCCACCTCGACCCCGCCCTGGGCGGCGTCGCCGATGATCGTGTCGACCCGCCCCTGGGCCAGCACCCGCCCCCGGCCGATGATCGAGACGGTGTCGGCGACCTGCTCGACCTCGCTGAGGATGTGGCTGCTCAGCAGCACGGTCCGCCCCTGGTCACCGAGCGAGCGGATCGTCTGCCGGATCTCGCGGATCCCGGCCGGGTCGAGGCCGTTGGTGGGCTCGTCGAAGATCAGCAGGTCGGGGGACTTCAACAGGGTCGCGGCGATCGCCAGCCGCTGCTTCATGCCGAGGGAGTAGCCGGCGAACCGGTCCTTGCCGCGCTCGCCGAGACCGACCTCCTCGAGGACCTCGCCCACCCGGGATCGCGGGGTGCCGATCGCGTCGGCGAGCAGGCTCAGGTTGAGGGCGCCGCTGAAGCTGGGGAAGAACCTGGGCGACTCGACGATCGCACCGACCCGGGCGACGACGTCCGGCAGCCGGTCGGGCACGGGCGTGCCGAAGACGTGCATCGTCCCCGAGTCGGCCCGCGCCAGGCCGAGCAGCATCCGGATGGTCGTCGTCTTCCCCGACCCGTTGGGTCCGAGGAAGCCGTGGACCCCACCGGCGGGGACGTCCAGGTCCAGCGAGTGGACCGCGACGTGGGTGCCGCGCACACCCCGGTACGTCTTCCGCAGCGCGCGCGTGCGGATCGCCAGCTCGTCCACTCAGCCGAGGATCTCGGTGAGGTACTTCTCGGCATACGGCAGCACGTCGGTCACGGTGACGTCCCGTCCCAGCTCCCGGGCGATCGAGGTGACCCCGGCGTCGGCGATGCCACAGGGGATGATCGGGTCGGCCCAGGACAGGTCGCAGTTCACGTTGAGTGCGAACCCGTGCATCGTGACGTCCTGGCTCACCCGCACCCCGATCTGACCGAGCTTGCGGTCCGGCCCGCGGTCGTCGGCGCGGATCCAGATGCCGCTGCGGCCCTCGACCCGCTCGGTCGCCAGGCCCACCTCCGCGCAGACCCGGATCATGACCTCCTCGAGCCGCCGCACGTGGGCGACGACGTCGACCGGGCTGGGCAGCCGGACGATCGGGTAGCCGACCAGCTGGCCGGGGCCGTGCCAGGTGATCTTGCCGCCGCGGTCGACGTCGATGACCGGGGTCCCGTCGACCGGGCGCTCGTGCGGCTCGGTCCGCTTGCCGGCGGTGTAGACCGCCGCGTGCTCCAGCAGGAGGACGGTGTCCGGCAGCTCGCCGGCGACCACCGCGGCGTGGACCTGCCGCTGGTGGTCCCAGGCCTCCATGTAGTCGACGTAGTCGGGAGCGAACCCGAGCAGCTCCACGCGCATGCCGTCACTGTATGCCGCCCTCTACGATCGCGGCGTGACCAGGGTCGGGATGGTGGGCTACGGGATGGCCGGACGCGGCATCCACACGCCGCTGCTGCAGGCGGCGGGGTGCAGCGTCGTGGCGGTCGTGACCGCGAACGAGGAGCGGGTCGCGCAGGCCCACCGGGACCTGCCCGGGGTCACCGTCGTGCCGACCCTGCCGGAGCTGCTGGAGCGGGCCGGCGAGCTGCGGCTCGACCTGGTCGTCCTGGCCACCCCCACCGGTGGTCACGCCGCCGAGGCGCTCACGGTGATCGACGCCGGGGTCCCGCTCGTCGTCGACAAGCCGCTGGCGGTCGACGCGCCGTCGGCGGCCGAGGTGGTGCGCGCCGCCCGCGGCCGGGTGCCGCTGTCCGTGTTCCAGAACAAGCGGTACGACCCGGACGTGCTGACCCTCGGCGGGCTGCTGCGGGACGGCTCTCTCGGTGAGGTCCGCCGCGCGGAGGCGCGGTGGGAGCGCTGGCGGGTGGACGGCGACCACCGCTGGCGCGACCTGCTGCCGCCCGAGGAGGGCGGCGGCGTCCTGCTCGACCTGCACAGCCACCTGGTCGACGCGGTCGTCCGCCTGTTCGGCCCGGTGACCGGGGTGTATGCCGAGCTCGCCGCCCGTGAGACCGTCGCCGAGGACGAGGCGTTCGTGTCCTGCCGGCACGCCTCGGGGGTGGTCAGCCACCTGGGCGTCTCGGCCCGCGCCGCGGCCTACGGCCCGCGCTGGCGGGTGCTCGGGTCGGACGGGAGCTACCTGGTCAGCGGCCTGCCGGGGGAACCGGGGGTGATCGGCGAGCTGGCCGACGTCGAGGGCCACTGCGGCTGGTTCTACCGGGGCCCGCGGGACCGGGCGCCGGTGCCGCGGGTGGCCGGCAGCCCGGTCGACTACTACCGCGGGGTGGCGGCGGCCCTCGGGCTGCTGCCCGACGTCGCGGCGGCGCAGGCGGCGATGCCGGTGGACCCGGTCGACGCCGTCCACGTGGCCGCGGTCATCGACGCGGCCCGCGTGTCCGCGGCCGGGGGCCGGCTCGTCGCGCCGGAGACGCCCGCGCTCGCCTGACGCGCCGCCGTCGGGAGGGCCGGGCCGGCGGCCTGTGGACGACGCCAGCGGCCGTGGCCCGCCCTGGGGCAGGGTGGCGGTCCATGGAGCAGGCCGGTCCGCGGGTCCCCGGATACGAGCTCGTGGCGCCCCTGGGCACGGGAGGCAGCGCCACGGTCTGGCGGGCCCGGCGTGAGGCGGACGGCCTGCTCCTCGCCCTCAAGGTGGTGCCGGTCGGGCGCGGTGGGGTGACCCGTGCGATGCGCGAGGCCGCCGTCCTCTCCCGGGTGCGGCACCAGCACCTCGTGCACCTGTATGACGTGCTCCCGCTGCCCGGCGACGACGGGCGGCCCGCAGCGGTCGCCCTGGCGGTGCAGCTCGCCGAGGGGGGCTCGCTCGCCCAGGTGCTGGCCCGGCGGCACCACCTCAGCCCCGGCGAGCTGGTCACCGTGCTCGGGCCGATCGCGGGCGCGGTGGCCGACCTGCACCGGTCCGGCGTCGTCCACGGCGACCTGTCGCCGGGCAACGTGCTGTTCACCGACGACGGCATGCCCCTGCTCGGCGACCTGGGGGTGTGCCGCGTCGCCGGCGACACCCGCGGCCCCCTCGACGCCACCGACGGGATGGTGGCCCCGGAGGTGCTGGAGGGCTTCCCGCCGTCGGCCGACGCGGACGTCTACGGCCTCGGGGCGCTGGCCTGGACCTGCCTGGTCGGCGCGCCTCCCGGCTGGGTCGGCTCCCGGCCGCCGCTGGAGGAGGTCGCCCCCGACCTGCCGGTGGCGCTGCGCGACCTGATCGCCTCCTGCCTGGCGCCCGAGCCCGGCGACCGGCCGCACGCCGAGGAGGTCGCGGTGGCGATCTTCGCCACGGCGGAGCCGGAGCCGGTCGAGGTCGCCCCCGACGCCGACCCCGCCGCCGGGCTCACCCGGCGGATCCGGGAACGGGCGCGGGCCGACCGGGCCGCTGCCCAGCAGGGCCCGGGGGAGGGGCGCCGCCTCCGGCGCCTGGGTCGCCGGCACCCCCTGCGCCGGCGGACCGGTGGGTCCACGAACCCACCGTCCCCACCGACGCCACCGGAGGTCCCCGGGAGGCGGGTGCGCCGCCGCGTGGTGGCCCTCGTCCTCGGGGTCGTCGCCGCCGCGGGGGTGGTGACGGCCGCGGCGTGGCCCGACGGCTCCGACGAGTCCGGATCGTCGGCCAGGCCCCCGCTCGCCACGACGGCCGGCACCCCGGCGGCGACCGGGGGCCCGGGAGCCGCGACACCGACCCGCAGCGGGTCCGGAGGTCCCCCGAGCACCCCTGCGGCGACCACCGGCACCCAGACCGCAGCCGACGCCGGACCGACCTCGGCGCAGCCGGAGCCCGACCACGCCACCGTGCAGGGGCTGCTCGACGCGCGGGCACGGGCGTGGACGCAGGGTGATGTCGCCGCCCTGTCGCTCGCCCACGCCGTCGGGTCACCGGCGCTCGCCCGGGACGCCGGCGACCTCGCCTCGGCCCTGGCCCGGGGGTACCGCTACGAGGGCCTCGCGTTCCGGGTGACCGCCCTGCGCAGGACCGGTACGGCGGAGGGTGAGGGCGGGGTCACGGCATACGAGGTCGACGTGGCCCGTTCGGCGTTCCGGGTCTCCGGGCCGGACGCGGACCGGACCTTCCCGGGGGAGCGGGATGAGGTGCGCCTCGAGCTGCGCGAGGACGAGGGTGGCTGGCGGATCTGGAGCTGGTCGCCGGTCGGGTGACGTGAGCGCCGAGAGCGATTCCTGCGCAGAACGATCCCGGTGCAGAGAGCGTGGTCCTGCGCAGAACGCGCAGAAAAGTACCCAGTAGTGCTTGCTTTGCGCAGAATGCTGTGCAAGTCTCGGCGGGACATCCGGGAAGGGGCCCGGTTCCTCGCACAGGAGACTCATCGTGGACGTTCAACTTCTGCTCGCGCTGGTGGCCGGCATCGCGGCGATCATCGTGCTGGTCCTGCGCACCCGGCTCGACGCGTTCGTCGCGCTCCTCATCGCCTGTCTCGTCACCGGGGTCATCGCCGGTCAGTCGCTGACCGGCATCGTCGGCTCGATCACGGACGGGTTCGGTGCCACGCTCGGCAGCATCGGCATCGTCATCGGCCTGGGCGTCGCCATCGGGAAGATCCTCGAGGTCTCCGGGGCCGCCGACGCCCTCGCCCGGGCCTTCCTCCGCGCCTTCGGCAAGGGCCGGGAGGAGTGGGCGATGGGCTCGGTGGGCTCGCTCGTCTCGATCCCGGTGTTCTGCGACAGCGGCTACGTCATCATGAACCCGCTGGCGCGATCGATCGCCCGGGTCAAGCGGGGCGGCTACGTCGCCCTGGCGCTCGCCCTCGGCTGTGGCATGACCCTGACCCACCACATGGTCCCGCCGACCCCGGGTCCCCTGGCCGCGACCGGCATCCTCGGCGCCGACCTGGGGCTCGTCATCGTGGTCGGCCTGGTCTTCACGATCATCCTGCTGCCGGTCGTCGTGGTCTACGCCCGGTGGATCGGCCCCACCCTCGAGGACAAGATCATCCCCGAGGTCCGCGACGTCGTGTACCCGCACCTGGCTGCCGTCGGAGGCGGTGCCGGGCGCAGCCCCGCCGGCGGCGGCGCAGCGGGGACCTCCACCGACGAGCCGACCGACGCCTCGTCCTACGAGCCCGCGTCCTACCTGGGTGAGCCCCCGGCCGGCCAGCAGCACCGCAGGGTCGGGGCCCTCCTGGGCTCCCTGCCGCTGGTCATCCCGCTGCTCCTCATCGTCGCGAACACGGTGACCGCGGCAATCGACCGCAACCAGCAGGGCGTGCTCTCCGGCGACTACGAGCCGAGCGGGTGGACCGTCCCGTTCGCCTTCCTCGGCGACCCCGTCGTGGCCCTGGTCATCGGCACCGTCCTCGCCGTCTACCTGCTCCTGCCGCGGTGGACCCCGCGCAGCAAGGTGCACGGGTGGCTCTCCGAGGCGGCGGCCTCGGCCGGCCTCATCCTCCTCATCACCGGCGCCGGCGGCGCCTTCGGGCGGGTCCTGCGTGACTCCGGGGTCGGGGACGCCCTCGCCGAGGCGATCTCCTCCACGGCCCTGCCGGCGTTCCTCGTGCCGTTCATCGTCGCGACGGTGGTGCGTGTCGCCCAGGGCTCGGGCACGGTCGCGATGATCACCGCCGCGTCCGTCACCGCTCCGATCGTCGGCACCCTCGGCGTCGAACCCGTCGTCGCGGTGCTGGCGTGCACGGCCGGCTCGATGGTGTTCAGCTACTTCAACGACTCCTACTTCTGGGTCGTCACCCGGTTCACCGGGCTCGAGGGAACCTCAGCCCTCAAGGCCTGGTCGGGGATCACGACGGCGGTCTGGGCCGGTTCCATCCCGCTGCTGTTCCTGCTCAACCTCGTGCTGGGCTGACCCGTGGCCCGGGTCCTCGTCGTGGCCGACGACCTCACCGGCGCCAACGCGTGCGCCGCCGGGTTCGCCCGGGCCGGCATGCGGGCGGTGACCCTGGGGTACCCCCACCACTGGGAGGTCGTGGCCGAGTTCCATCCCCGCTTCGACGTGATCGTCGTGACCACCGACTCCCGGCACGCCCCCGCGGAGGAGGCGCGGGAGTCGGTGGTGCGCGCGGTGCGCGCCGGCTGGCCGGTCGACCTGATGAGCACGCGCATCGACACCACCCTGCGTGGCAACGTCGGCGTGTCCGCCCGGGCGATGATCACCGCGGCGCGGGAGCACACGGACCGTCGCGTCGTGGCGCTCTGCCTCCCCGCCCACCCGGCGGCGGGCCGGGTTACCGTCGAGGGGCACCAGCTGCTGGCCGGACGACGGCTCGAGCACACCGAGCTCGCGCACGACCCCCGCAGCCCGGTGGACACCTCGGACGTGGCGGCGGTGCTGCGGCGGGGGACGGACCTGGTGGTGCGGCACCTGCCGCTGCATCTCGTGACCGGGCCGGCGGACGAGCTCACGGACGCGCTGCGGGACCTGCTCCGCGACGAGGTCGACGTCGTGGTCGCGGACGCGATGACCACCGAGCACCTGGCGGACGTGGCCGCGGCCGCGGTGCGGGCGGACCCGGAGGCGTACTGGGTCACCGTCGACCCCGGGCCGGGTGCCGTGGCCATGGCTGCGGCGCTGGGGATGCACGGCAGCTCCGGTCCCGGGCCGCTCCTGGCGGTCTCCGGGTCGGCCACCGCGCTCACGCGCAGCCAGCTCCGTCGCCTGGTCACGGAGCGACCGTGCCGCGTCGTCCGCCCGACGCCGGTGCCCGACTCGGCCGTGCCGGACGTCGACGCCACGGTGGCGGCGGTCCTCGAGGCCCTGGGGTCGGCCGGACCGGGGCAGATCGTGCTGCTCGCCACCGTGCTGGAGGGTGAGGACCTGCGCCAGCTCACACCGGAGGAGGCCGGGGCCCTGCCGGCGGCCCTCGGGAGGGTGACCCGGAGGGTCCTCCAGGAGGCCCGTGTCGACGGGCTCTTCACCACCGGCGGCGACGTCACCGCGGCGGTGCTGCGCGAGCTCGACGGGCAGGGCCTGGAGGTCGAGGACGAGGTGGTCCCGCTCGCCGTCGCCGGGGAGATCGTCGCCGGGCCCTGGGCCGGGCTGCCCGTGGTCACCAAGGGGGGCCTGGTCGGTGACGCAGGGACGACCGTCCTGTGCACGGACCGGCTCGCCGAGATGGCCCGTGGGCGGATGCGCTCGGTCCGGTCCGCCGCCTCCCACGAACACCACTGACCATCCGCACCACGCCTGAAGGAGAAACGCCGATGACCCAGACCCCCGTCCTCGCCCTCACCGTCGGTGACCCCGTCGGCATCGGCCCCGAGATCACCGTCAAGACCCTCGCGGAGTTCGCGGGGAACCCGGACCACCACGGCATCGCCGTGGGGGACCGCATCGCGATCGAGAAGGCCGTCGAGGTGCTGGGCCTCGATGTCGAGGTGCGCACCGTCGACCGCTGGGACGTCCCACCCGCGGGCGAGGGGGTCGTCGACGTCTTCGACATCGGGGTGCTCGGGGACCAGATGCCGGACTGGGGGGTGGTCGACGCCCGGGCCGGGCGGGCGGCGATCACGGCCATCGAGGTCGCCACGCGCGCGGCGATGGACCAGGAGGTCGACGGCATCGTCACCGGCCCCATCAACAAGGAGGCGATCTGGGCGGCCGGGAGCAAGCACCTCGGACACACCGAGATGCTCGGTGAGCTCACCGGGGTGACCAAGCAGGACACCATGTTCGTCGTGCGCAACGACGCCCACGACGGCCACCACCTGCGCATCTTCTTCGCCACCCGGCACATGTCGCTGCGGGAGGCACTCGACGCGATCGGCGTCGAGAACCAGGTCGACTCGATCGAGCGGGCCTACCGGGCCCTCCAGGTCTTCGGCGTGGAGCAGCCCCGCCTGGCCACGGCCGCGATCAACCCCCACGGCGGGGAGAACGGCGCCTTCGGCCGTGAGGAGATCGACATCCTGCGCCCCGCCGTGGAGGCGGTCAGGTCACGCGGGCTCGAGGTCACCGGGCCGGTCCCGGCCGACGCCGTGTTCCACCACGGGCTCACCGGGCGCTACGACGGGGTCCTGTCCCAGTACCACGACCAGGGCCACATCGCGGCGAAGACCTACGACTTCGACGGGACCATCTCGGTCACCGTCGGCCTGCCGATCCTGCGGACCTCGGTCGACCACGGCACGGCGTTCGACATCGCCGGCACCGGGCAGGCGGACCACGCCACGATGCGCTCGGCCTACCTGGCGGCGGTTGACTACGCTCCGTTCGTCCCGGGGATCCGCGAGGAGTACCTGCCGCACTGACCGGGAGGGAGTCGGCGGGACAGCAGAGGAGAAGGGCCGTGACCGGGACCTCGATCAGCCGGCACCGCAGCCGACGGCAGCGGCTGCGCGAGACCGTGGCGCTCCTGCGCTCCGGCGTGACCCGCGTGGAGGAGCTGGCGGCGGCGCTGGCGGTGTCGGAGTCGACGGTGCGGCGCGACCTGGCGGCCCTGGCAGCCGAGGGCCACATCGACAGGACCTACGGGGGTGCCCGGCCCACGACGCCGTTCCGGGAGACCCGGCTGCGGGAGCGGATGGGGATCGCCGTCGCAGCGAAGGCGCGGATCGGGGCGCGGGCCGCGCAGTGGGTCGAGGAGGGGGCGACGGTCTTCGTCGACGCCGGCTCGACGTGCGCCCAGCTCGTGGAGCACCTGCGGGACCGCAGCGACCTCACCGTCATCACCCGGGGTCTGGAGATCGGGCTCGTGCTCGCCGACAGCCCGGTGAGGGTCGTCGTCGTCGGCGGCGAGGTCTCACCCACCAGTCACGGGCTGACCGGCGCCATCACGTTGTTCGCCCTGGAACGCTTCTCCTGCGACATCGCGTTCCTCGGCTGTGACGCCGTCCACCCCTCCCGCGGGGTGGGCGAGCCGACCTTCGAGGAGGCTGCGACCAAGGAGCTGGCCGCCCGGCACGCCCGACGGACCGTGGTCCTCGCCCACCGGGAGAAGCTCGCCACCACCGCGGTACCGGCCTGGGCACACCTGCCGCCGGGGTGGACCCTCGTCACCGACGAGGAGGACGAGGAGCGCCTGGAGCCGTTCCGCGAGGAGGGTGTCACCGTGGTCACCGTGGCGGGCGGCCCCGGCGGCTGACCCTCGACCGGGGACGGTCTCGCCCCGGCTGTCCCCGTCGCCCCGGTCCTGGCGAGCTCAGCGGTAGCGCCCGATGACCTCCGGATAGTGCTCGGACCAGCCGCGGTCCGCGATGAGTCCCCAGCAGTCGGGCCGTGATCCGTCCAGGTCGGTGACGCCGTAGGCGTCGGCGAGCTGGCGGGCGGTCACGACGCGACCGGCGAAGCGGTGGCGGTCCTCGTCGGCGGCCATGGCGCAGACGCCACGGGCCACGTAGGTCGGTGACTCGGAGATGCCGAAGCCCGGCTGTCGCCGACAGGCGTCGCGCCAGTTCTCCTCGGTGACGCCGAACCCCTCCAGCATGCGTTCCGAACGGAGCCAGCCGGGCGTCACGCCGACCGCGGCGACCGGGGTGCCGTGCAGGTCGCGGGCGAGGTTGCGCACCAGCCGGTCCACCCCCGCCTTGACGTAGTCGTCGTAGAAGCCGACGCCGGGGCGGTCGCCCGCAGTGGCCTCACTGGTCCCGTCGGTCATCTCCAGGAGCAGGCCGTCTCCGGTCCCCAGCAGGAGCGGCAGGGCCAGTGCCGCGGTGACGATGGGGGTCTCGACCCCCATGCGCAGCATGCGCAGCCCGCCGTCGAGGTCGTGCTCCCACAGGGGCGTCTGCCACCGGGCGTACCGGTCCCCGCCGAAGATGTTGTTCACGAGGACGCCCGGCCGGGCCATGTCGGAGGGTCCGCCGACCCGGCTGCTGCGCCCGGTGGCGTAGACGAACGCACCCGACCGCGCGAGCTCGACCGCGATGGCACGACCCGCCCCGCGGGTGGCTCCGGCGACCAGGGCCACCCGCCCGGAGAGGTCAGCCACCCTGCCCACCTCCGGGGCCGGGCCCACCCTGTGACTGGAGGAGCCACGCAGCCTCCAGGGCGTCCTCCACGGCCCCGTCGTCCCCGGCGTCGAGGTCGGCGACGACCATCATGTGCGTGACGAACCGGGGTGGGACCGAGAAGACGTCCGGGTGCCGGTGGAGCAGCACGTCGCGGACCTCGAACGGCACCCGCACCACGACGTGCGTCGCGTCCAGCTCGCGCGCCACGAGCCGGCCCCGGTACTGCCAGCGGGCTGGGCCGCCACGGAACGGGATGGCCGCCGCGGCAGGCTGCGGCAGGAATCGGGCGGGTGACCTCAGCTGAGCGGCTGGACTGGCCGCAGTACTACGCGGCCCAGGCGGGCCGGCCGGTGCGGGACCTGGTGGTCCGGGGAGCGGGCGCGGTGGAGCGGCCCGGTCACGCGGTGGACCTGGGCTGTGGCGACGGCACCGAGACCGCCTGGCTGCTCGAGCACGGCTGGTGGGTGACCGCCGTCGACGGCACTCCCGAGGCGCTCGGGCTCGTCATGCAGAAGGCCGCGGAGCACCGGGACCGGGTGGAGGTGGTCCTCGCCGACCTGGCCGGCTACGAGGTGCCGCCCGCGCAGCTGGTCGTGGCCTGCGCGAGCCTGCCGTTCGTCCCCCCGGCCGCCTTCGGCACGGTGTGGGAGCGGGTGCGCAGCGCCGTCCGGGGCGGCGGGGTGCTGGCCGTCAACCTGTTCGGGGACCGTGACTCCTGGGCGGCGCCGGGGACACAGGCGCCCGGGCTGACCTTCCACACCCGCGAGCAGGTGGCGGAGCTGGTGCGCGGGCTCACCGTGGTCGAGCTCACCGAGCACGAGTACGACGGATCGAGCGGCGGCGGTCAGAAGCACTGGCACCGGTTCGACGTCATCGCCCGGGCGTCGGACTGAGGCCCCGGGGCAGGAGGTCGTCAGGAGGTCGTCCTGGTGCCCTCCTCGGACAGCAGCCAGTCGATCGCGTCGTCGAGGTCGCCGTGGTCCCACCGGAACCCGGCCTCGGTCAGCACGGTCGGCAGGGCGCGCTGGCTGCCGAGGATCTCGACGGCCATCTCGCCGAGGGCCAGACGCAGCGCGATGGTCGGCGCCCGCAGGACGGTGGGCCGCCGGAGGTGCTCGCCGAGTGCGCGCACCACCTCGGCCTGCGGCGTCGGCTCGGGAGCGGTCACGTTGACCGGCCCGGTGACCTCCTCGTGGTCGACGAGGAAGATCAGCGCCCGGACGGCGTCGTGGAGGGTGATCCAGGACCAGTACTGCCTGCCCGAGCCCAGCGGCCCGGCCAGCCCGAACCTGGCCAGGGGAAGCAGCCGGGCCATCGCGCCGCCCCGGGGCGCGAGGACGATGCCCATGCGGGTGTGCGCGACCGACGCACCAGCCTGCTCGGCCTGCCAGGTCGCCGCCTCCCAGTCCCGGCACACCTCGGCGAGGAAGCCGGTGCCGTTCTGGCTCTCCTCGGTGAGGACGTCGTCGCCGCGGCTGCCGTAGTAGCCCATGGCCGAGCCGGACAGGAACCTCGGGTGCGGGTCGAGGGCCGCGACCGCCGACGACACGGTTGCCGTGCCCTCCACCCGGGAGGAGCGGATCAGCCGCTTGTAGTCCTCGGTCCAGCGGTGGTCACCCAGGCCGGCCCCGGCGAGGTGCACGACGGCGTCGACGCCCTCGATCGAGGCGGGGTCCAGCAGCCCCTGGCCGGGGTCCCACCGCACCTCGGTCACCCCCGGAGGGGTGTCGTCCGCCGGGTCGCGCCGGACGAGGTGCACGACCTCGTCACCACGGTCGCGGAGGGCGGCGCTGAGGGCGCCGCCGATGAGGCCGCTGGCACCGGTGATCGCGACCCGGCGCACGGCTGACGAGCTCATCGGCGGCGTCCTCCTGTCGACCCCTCGGGATCAGACCTCGAAGGAGCCCTCCTCGAGGCGCTCCTTGATCGTCGTCAGGAAGCGGGCCGCGTCGGCGCCGTCGACGATCCGGTGGTCGTAGGTCAGCGCCAGGTAGACCATCGAGCGGATCGCGATCGTCTCGCCACCGTCCTCGTCGGTCACCACCACCGGGCGCTTGACCACAGCTCCGGTGCCGAGGATGCCCACCTGCGGCTGGTTGATGATCGGCGTGTCGAACAGGGCGCCGCGGCTGCCGGTGTTGGTCAGTGTGAAGGTCCCGCCACCGAGCTCGTCGGGGGAGATCTTGTTGCTCCGGGTCCGCTCGGCCAGGTCGGCGATCTTGCGGGCCAGGCCCGCGATGTTGAGGTCTCCGGCGTCCTTGATCACCGGGACGATGAGGCCCTTCTCGGTGTCGACCGCGATGCCGAGGTTCTCCTGGGCGTGGTAGATGATCTCGTCGCCCTCGACGCTGGCGTTGAGGTTCGGGTGCTGCTTGAGCGCCTCGATCGTCGCCATGGCGAAGAAGGGCAGGAACGACAGCTTCACGCCCTCGCGGCGCTGGAACTCGTCCTTCACCTTGTTCCGCAGCCGGGCCACCTTGGTGACGTCGACCTCGACGACGGTGGTGAGCTGTGCGCTCGTCTGCAGGGACTCGACCATCCGCTTGGCGATGACCTGGCGCAGGCGGGACATCTTCTCCCGCGACCCGCGCTTGGCCTGGATCGCCTGGAGCGCCTCGCCACCGCGGGCGGCCGGCGCGGCGGCCCGAGCGGGCTCGGCGGCCGGGGCCGGCGCGGCCTCCGGCTTCGTCGCCTCCTTGGCCTCCTGGGCCTTGCGGGCGGCGTCGAGCACGTCCTGCTTGCGGATGCGGCCGCCCACCCCGGTGCCCTTGAGGGTGGACAGGTCCACCCCGTGCTGGGCGGCCAGCTTGCGCACCAGCGGGGTCACGTAGGCGCTGACGTCGCCGCCACCGGCCTGCTGCTCGGCAGCCGCCTCGGTGCCCACGCCCTGCGCGGGCTGGGCCTGCTGCGGCTCGGGGGTGGTGGTCTGCTCCTCGGACCGCTGGGCCGACTCCTCGGCGCCCTCCTGCTGGACCTGGGCCTCCTCGGCCAGCTCGGACCCGGCGTCGGCAGCGGCCTCGTCCTGCTTGGCCTCGGCCGCCTCCGTGGTGTCCTCGGCAGCGGGCTCGGGCTCGGCCTGCTCCTGCTCCGGCTGGGCCTCCTGCTCGGGCTCCTCCTGCTGCGGTGCCTCCTGGGCCGGTGCCGCGGCGCCACCGCCACCGCCGGACCCGCCGATGACCGCCAGCGGCGCGCCGACCTCGACGGTCTCGTCCTCGCCCGCCAGGATCTTGGTCAGCACCCCGGCCACGGGGGAGGGGATCTCGGTGTCGACCTTGTCGGTGGACACCTCGAGCAGCGGCTCGTCGACCTCCACGGTGTCGCCCTCGGACTTCAGCCAGCGGGTGACGGTGCCCTCGGTGACCGACTCGCCGAGGGCCGGCATGGTCACCGTCTCGCCCTCGCCGTCACCGGAGCCCTCGGTGCCGGCCTGCGGGGCCTGCTCCTGCTCCTGGCCACCCTGCTCCTGGCCACCCTCGTCGGCCGCCGGCTCGTCGGCCTCGCCGCCCTGGTCGGCGGGCTCCTGGGCCTCCTGGGGGCTCTCGTCGGTCTGGCCGACGTCCTCACCACCGGAGGTCTGCTCCTGCTCGGCGCCGGAATCGTCCTGCCCGGACCCGCCACCGCCGGACTCGGACGCCTCGCCGATCACGGCGAGCTCGGCGCCGACCTCGACGGTCTCGTCCTCCTGGACGAGGATCTCCAGCAGCGTCCCCGACACCGGGGAGGGGATCTCGGTGTCGACCTTGTCGGTCGAGACCTCGAGCAGTGGCTCGTCGACCTCCACCGTGTCCCCGACGTTCTTCAGCCAACGGGTCACGGTGCCCTCGGTGACGGACTCACCGAGGGCCGGCATGGTCACGCGTTCAGACATTCTCGACGTCTCCTCGTCCGGGGTTTCGCAGTCTACGGGTGGTGTCGGCTGGTTGGCAGGTCGTGGGGCTGCGGCCGCTCAGGCGTGCGCGTGCAGCGGCTTGCCGGCGAGGGCCAGGTGGGCCTCCCCGAGTGCCTCGTTCTGGGTCGGGTGGGCGTGGATGAGCGAGGCGACGTCGTCGGGCAGCGCCTCCCAGTTGTAGATGAGCTGCGCCTCGCCGACCTGCTCGCCCATCCGGGCGCCGATCATGTGCACCCCGACGACGGGGCCGTCGGGGGCGCGCACGACCTTGACGAACCCGGTGGTGCCGAGGATCTGGGAGCGGCCGTTGCCACCGAGGTTGTACTCGTAGGTCGTCACCTCGCCGTACCGCTCGCGCGCGGAGGCCTCGGTGAGCCCGACAGAGGCGATCTCGGGGTCGCAGTAGGTGACCCGCGGGATGCCCGCCTCGTCGACCGGCCGCGGGCCCAGGCCGGCGATCTCCTCGGCCACGAAGATGCCTTGCGCGAAGCCGCGGTGCGCGAGCTGCAGCCCGGGCACGATGTCGCCCACGGCATACACGGTCGGGACGGAGGTGCGGCACCGCTCGTCGGTGGTGACGAAACCACGGTCGAGGGCGACCCCGGCCTCCTCGTAGCCCAGGCCGGCGGTGGTGGGGCCGCGCCCCACCGCCACGAGCAGCAGGTCGGCCTGGACCGGGTCGCCGGACTCCAGGTGGACGGTCACGGTGTCCCCGGACTGCTCCGCGCGCTCGAACCGAGCGCCGGTGCGCACCTCGATCTTCCGCTTCCGGAAGGCGCGCTCCAGGGCCTTGGAGACGGCCTCGTCCTCGGCGGGCACCAGCCGCGGCAGGGCCTCCACGACGGTGACGTCGGCGCCGAAGGAGCGGAACACCGAGGCGAACTCCACGCCGATGACACCGCCGCCGAGCACGACCACGCGCCGCGGCACCGCGTCGAGCGTCATCGCCTGGTCGCTGGTGATGATCCGCCCGCCGATCTCCAGGCCCGGCAGGGTGCGCGCGTAGGACCCGGTGGCCAGCACGACGTGCCGGCCGGTGAGGGTGCGGTCGCCGACGGTGACCGTGGTGGGGCTGCTGAGCCGCCCCTCGCCCTCGACGTAGTCGACCTTGGCCGCCTTGACCAGCCCCTGCAGGCCCTTGTGCAGCCGGCCCACGACCCCGTCCTTGTACCGGTGGACGCCGGCCATGTCGATGGACTCGAAGGTGGTGTTGACCCCGAACCTCGCGCCCTCGCGCGCCGAGTCGGCGACCTCGGCGGCGTGGAGGAGGGCCTTGGTCGGGATGCAGCCGCGGTGCAGGCAGGTGCCGCCCAGCTTGTCCTTCTCCACGAGCGCGACGCTCAGGCCCAGCTGGGCCGCCCGCAACGCGCACGAGTACCCGCCGCTGCCCCCTCCCAGGATGACGATGTCGTAGGTCCGATCGGTCGCGGAGTCAGGCATGCCGATCATCTTGTCATTGGCGCAAACCGGCCACCACGGAGGGTTTACGCTCGGCGCTGTGGGATGGCTGAGACGTGTCTTCGGGCGCCGGCGCGGGACCGGCGGGACCCCGGCGCCGGGGCGTTCGGACGGGCCGGGGATGGACATCGACCTGGACGCCGTGCGCCGGTACGCCCGCGAGTTCGTGGCCACCCACCGCGGCGTGGAGGCCTACGTCGAGCCGGCCACCCACGTCAGCCCCACCACGGTGGTCTTCATCGCCCACGACGGGAAGTGGACCCGCCGCGCCGTCGGGTCGCCGAGGGCGGGCTTCGCGCTGGGCCGGGAGCTCGGCATCCCGGTGTACGACGTGAACCTCACCGGCTACCCCTCCCGGATGCGGGAGTGGAGCCGGCGCCAGCGCCGGCGCGGCTGACCGGGAAACCGGTGGATCGCCGTCGCCCGGCGTGCCAGGGTGGGGCCGACCACCTAACCAGGAGGCAACGGTGACGGAACGGCACGAACCGGTCGACGACGAGGTCAAGCGCAGGTTCCGGGAGGCCCTGGAGAAGAAGCACGCCCACGCGGGCCGGGACGTCTCGGACCACCCCGACCAGGGGAAGGTCGCCGGCTCGCGGCGGGGGAAGGGCCCCGGCGGCCAGCGGATGTTCCGGCGCAAGAGCGGCTGACCCCGACCGACGCGTATGACGAGGGGCCCCCGACCCGGGTGGGTGGGGGCCCCTCGTCATACGTCGGTCACTCGGAGGCGAAGGTCTCCGCGAGCGTGATGAGGCCGCGGACCCCTGACCCGGTGCCGCCCTTGGGGGTGTAGCCCCAGGGGGACTTGTCGTTGAACGCCGGACCGGCGATGTCGAGGTGGGCCCACGGGATCTGCTTCTCCCCGGAGGCGTCCTTGCCGACGAACTCCTTGAGGAAGGTGGCGGCCACGAGCATCCCGCCGGCGCGCTCGCCGGTGTGCTTGATGTCCGCGACGGGGGAGTCCATCGTGGCCCGGATCTCCTCGGGCAGCGGCATCGGCCACGCGGCCTCCCCGGCGTCGGTGGCCGCCCGGTGGACCCGCTCCGCGAGCTCGGTGTCGTTCGCGCAGATGCCCAGGGTGCGCTCGCCGAGCGCGATGACGGCGGCGCCGGTGAGGGTGGCGATGTCGATGATCGCGTCCGGCTTCTGCTCGGAGGCCAGGGCGAGGCCGTCGGCCATGACCAGGCGGCCCTCGGCGTCGGTGTTGATGATCTCGACGGTGCGGCCGCCGCGGATCGTGATGATGTCACCGGGCCGCTGCGCCAGCTCGCCGGTCATGTTCTCGGCCAGACACAGGTAGCCGGTGACCGCGACGGGGACCTCCAGCTCGGCCAGGGCGAAGACCGCGGCCGCGACGGCGGCGGCGCCGGCCATGTCGCACTTCATCGTCACCATCGAGGCGCCGGGCTTGATGCACAGGCCGCCGGAGTCGAAGGTGATGCCCTTGCCGACGAAGGCCAGGCGCGCCCTGGGCCGGGACGGGGCGTAGCTGAGGGTGACCAGCCGGGGCGGGCGCCCGGACCCCTGGCCGACCCCGAGGATGCCGCCGCAGCCCTCGGCCTTGAGCCGGTCGGTGTCCCACACCTCGACCTTGACCTTGGTCTTGGCCGCACGGCGGGTCACCGACTCGGCGAACGTCTCCGGGTAGAGGACGTTCGGCGGGGTGTTGACCAGGTCCCGGGCGTAGCGGACGGCGTCGGTGACGATGCTGACCCGGGCGAGCAGGGCCTTGCCCTCCTTGGAGCGCGGCTTGAGGCCCAGCACGACGGCCTCGCCCAGCGGGCTCTTCGCCTTGGGCTTCTTGCCCTCGCCGAGGAAGGTCTGGAACGAGTAGGCGCCCAGCACCGCGCCCTCGGCGACCGCGGCGGCCTCGTCGGCGTCGGTGCTCAGCGCGAAGGCGGCCCTGCCCCGCCCGGCCAGGGCGCGGGCCGCGGCGCCGGCCGCGCGGCGCAGCCGCTCCTGCGGGGAGGGGGTGTCACCGTCGGCGCTGCCGGTGCCGACCACCAGCACGAGGGGAGCCTTGACGCCGGGGACGCCGGTGAGTTTGACGACCTCGTCGGCCTTGCCCTCCGCCCCGATCGTCGACAGCGTCTGCGCCAGGTGCTTGGTCGTCGCCTTGGGCAGCTCGGGACCGGCAGCCAGCTCGGCGCCGTCCTTGCCCTTGGTGGAGGCGATCACCAGGGCGTCGGCCTCGACGGAGGCAGGGGCGGTGTCGGCCAGGGTCAGCGAGGTCATCTACTCGTCCTTCTCACATCGGCCAGGGGGCATCGGCAAACGGAAACGCTGCAGAGCCTAACCGGACGTGACGCGCCTCACGCACCTGCGTGGGCGCCGGAGGGGGCGACTAGGGTGCCCACCATGAACGACGACGCCGCGACGAAGACCTCTCCGCTGCACTCCCGCCACGTGGAGCTGGGCGCCAAGATGGCCGACTTCAGCGGGTGGGACATGCCCATCGAGTACGCCGGGGCCGGGGTGGTCAAGGAGCACACCGCGGTCCGCGAGCGGGTCGGCATCTTCGACGTGTCCCACCTGGGCAAGGCGGTGGTCCGGGGACCCGGCGCCGCGGACTTCGTCAACCGGTGCCTCACCAACGACCTGCGCAAGATCGGGCCGGGGCAGGCCCAGTACACGATGTGCTGCGACGACCGGGGCGGGGTCGTCGACGACCTCATCGTCTACCTGCGCAGCGACGAGGAGGTCTTCCTCATCCCCAACGCGGCCAACAACGCCGAGGTGGTGCGGCGGCTCACCGAGGCCGCGCCCGAGGGGGTCGAGGTGGAGAACCTGCACACGGCATACGGGGTCATCGCGGTGCAGGGGCCGCGCAGCGACGAGGTGCTCGAGGCGGTGGGCCTGCCGACCGGGCACGACTACATGTCCTTCACCGACACCGAGTGGCAGGGCCGCCCGGTGACCGTGTGCCGGACCGGCTACACGGGGGAGCGCGGCTACGAGGTGGTCCCGCGGTGGGAGGACACCGAGGCGGTCTGGGACGCGCTGCTGGAGGCGGTGCGTGCGCAGGAGGGCCTGCCGTGTGGGCTGGGCGCCCGCGACACGCTGCGCACCGAGATGGGCTACCCGCTGCACGGCAACGACCTCGGCCCCGAGATCACCCCCGTCATGGCCCGCGCCGGCTGGGCGGTGGGCTGGAAGAAGGACGAGTTCTGGGGCAAGGCGGCGCTGGAGGAGCAGCGGGCGGCCAGGGCCAGCAGGGTCTCCAACGGCCTGCTCGTGACCGGCCGCGGCATCCCGCGTCCCGGCTGCGTGGTCCGGGACGCCTCCGGCGCGGAGGTCGGCGTGGTCACCTCCGGGACGTTTTCCCCGACGCTGCGCCAGGGCATCGCGCTCGCGCTGCTCGAGCGGTCGGTGGCCGAGGGCGACGAGGTGGTCGTCGACGTCCGGGGTCGCGACGTCGCGGCGCAGGTGAAGCGCCCGCCCTTCGTCGAGGTCGACACCAGGGGCTGACGGTCGACACCACGGGCTGACCGGCGGGTCGGCCGATATGACGCCCGCCCGGCTCAGGTATGACGCCCGCCCGGCTCAGGCATGACGCCCGCCCGGCTCAGGCGTGCTGCGCACCCTGGGCGATGCTCGCCCCGCTGAGGTCGATGACCCGGCCCGCGACGACGAGGTGGACCCGCTGCGCGGACGCACCGACCCGGCGGTTGACCACGGCGACCAGGTCGCGGTGCAGCCGGCTCGCCGGGCTCAGGTCGTGACCGACCCAGCCGGGGTCGGTGCTCACCGCGACGATGTCGAACGGCAGGTAGACCATCGCCACGAGGAGCTCGTCGACGAGCTCGTTGATGTGCTTGACGCTGCGCTCGGGGTCCTCCCAGCCCTCGATCTGGTCCAGCACCCCGGCGACCCAGGTGTCGAGGGTGTCCAGCAGCACCGGGCCCCGGGCGGCCATGAGCACCCGGCTCAGCTCCTGGGTCTCGATGGTCTGCCACCCCGGCGGCGGCTCGACGGCGCCCGGCACCGGGGCGGTGGGGTCGTCCTCGTGCGGGCGGGTCGGGATGACCAGCGTGACGCGGGCGTCGGCGGGGAGGAGGGAGCGCGCGTGACGGGACTTCCCGCTGCGGGCCGCACCAAGAACCAGGGTGGTGGACATCGACACTCCAGGATGAGGTTGAGGCCCCCAGGATAGAGGAGGCCGGGCGGCCCGCGGCGGAGGCTCAGATGTGCTCGCTGTCGTCGCCCTCGTGGCCCAGCTCGTGGCGCCGGTGCTCCTCCCGCTCACCGTCCCTGCGCAGGGTCCCGGTGCGCAGGAGGAGCAGCAGACCGGCCACCACGGCCAGGCCCAGCAGCAGCCACACGACCACCGGGAGCCCCCCGCCGGCCGAGGTGCTCCCGGTCGGCCCGGTGCTGTCGTCCTCGTCGACCACGTCGGGTGTCCCGTCCGCGGCCACGGTCGTCGCGACCGGCCCGTCCGCCCCGGCGGGGAGCCCGCCGAGGAGCGCCCCGGCGAGCAGGGCGACCACGAGCGCGGCGAGGGCGCCGCGCAGTCGGCGGGCTGACGTCATACGGGGGTGGTGTGCCGTGGTCAGCGGCCCCGCAGGATGCCACCGAGCAGGTCGTCCAGCCCGCCGCCCTTGCCGCCGCCGGCACCACCGAGTGCCCCGCCGAGCAGGTCACCGAGGACCCCGCCGAGCCCGCCCTGCTCCTGCGCGCCGGCGCCGGTCGGAGCCTTCTGGCCGAACTGCTTGGCCAGCCAGGACAGCACGATCGGGGCCAGGATCGGCAGCAGCTTCTTCACCAGGTCACCGCTGACGTTGCCCATCCCGCCCAGCTGGTTGACGACCGTGTCGGTCTGGCCGCCGAAGACGTGCCCGACGATCTTCTGCCCCTCCTGGGGGTCGACCCGGTCGAGGTTGACGCCGCCGTCGACGACCGCGTCGGACTCGTGCTCGCGCAGCGCGCCGGCGAGGGACCGGGCACCCTCCGGGTCCTCGGCGTTGACCTTCATGCCGCCGACGAGGGCGGGCAGTGCCTGGCGGATCGCCTGCTCGGTCTCGGCCTCGCTGGCACCGACCTGGGCGGCCAGCTGGGAGACGGGGATGGCGGACATCAGGTCGTCGATCTGGCTCATGGTGGCCTCCTGAGGGGTGGCCCGCGGCCGGGCCGTACCCGACCGACCCTAGTTGCGCGCGCCCGCTCCCACCAGAGGTTCCGTCCCCACCGCCCGGGGTGACGACCCGCGACGCGGCACCTACCGTGGGGGCATGACCAACGTCTACACGTGGATCTACTGCGACGCCGACGGCGAGCCGATCCACGACCTGGGACTGACCGGTGTGGCCTTCCCGACCCAGGACGAGGCGGAGGCGTGGCTGTCCGAGGAGTGGGCCAAGCTCGCCGACGCCGGCGTCGGGTCGGTCATCCTCAAGAACAACGAGGAGACCGTCTACGGCCCGATGAGCCTGAGTCCCGGCGCCTGAGCCGCTCGCGGGGAGGGCTCAGCGGCGCGGGACGACCGGGTCGCCGCGGTTGACCTGCGGCCGGGGCACCCGCATCCGGCGCATCTGGAACGCCCGGATGACGACGTAGGAGGCCGAGCCGCGAGGCGGCTCCTCGCCGAAGACCTCCACGACCTTGCGCTTGGCCCGGCGCCACAGCAGCACCGCGTCGACGACGCCGACGATGATGAGGCCGTAGGCGAGCACGAAGGAGCCGAACTGGGCCCAGGAGGTCCGCACCGCGCTCAGCGCCAGGATGATGAGCATCAGGGGGAGCAGGAACTCGCCGATGTTGCGGCGGGCGTCGACCATGTCCCGCAGGTAGCGCTTGATCGGCCCCCGGTCGCGCGGCGGCAGGTAGCGCTCCTCGCCACGCAGCAGGCCCTCCCGTGCCCTGGCCCGCTCGGCCCGCACCCGGGCCTTCTGCTCGGCGGTGGTCGCCCGGCCACTTTGGACCAGGGGGCGCCGGCGCCGGGCCTCGGCCTCCTTGCGCTTGGGGGTGGGCCGGCCCTTCGGGGCGGGACCCTTGCGCGCGCCGGTCTCGGGCTGGGGCTCGGGCGCCGCCTCGGTCACGGGGGCTTGCTTCTTGCGGGACAGCACCGGACCACTGTATGTCGCGCGCCCGCCCCGGCCGGAACCGCACCGGTCGCGTCGGTAGGGTCGGAGGGGTGACCGAGACCTCTGCCACCACCACCGGACCGAGCCCCGAGCGGATCGCCGAGCTCGCCGAGCGCGTCCGCGCCGAGATGCCCGCCGTGCGGGACGACCTGGAGACCCTGTCCCGGATCCCGTCGGTGTCGCTGGACTCCTTCGACCAGCGCCACGTCGACGACAGCGCCGAGGCGGTCGCCGACCTGCTGCGCGCGGAGGGCATGCAGGTGCGGATCGTCCGCGAGGGCGGCCGGCCGGCCGTCATCGGGCACCTGGACGGTCCGCCCGGGGCGCCGACGGTGCTGCTCTACGCCCACCACGACGTGCAGCCCCCGGGGGACGACGAGGACTGGTCGACGCCGCCGTTCAAGCCGACCGAGGTGGACGGCCGCCTGTACGGCCGCGGCGTCGCGGACGACAAGGCCGGGATCATGGCCCACGTCGCCGCGCTGCGCGCCCACGACGGCAGGCCGCCGGTCGGGGTGACCGTCTTCGTCGAGGGCGAGGAGGAGGTCGGCTCGGCGAGCCTGGAGACGATCCTGGAGAAGCACGCCAAGGAGCTGCAGGCCGACGCGATCGTGCTGGCCGACTCGACGAACTGGAAGATCGGCGTGCCCGCGCTGACGACCACCCTGCGCGGGCTGGTCCGCGTCGTCGTCGAGGTCACCGCGCTCGAGCACGGCGTGCACTCCGGGATGTACGGCGGGGCCGTGCCGGACGGCCTCACCGCGCTGTGCCGCCTGCTCGCGACGCTGCACGACGACGAGGGCAACGTCGCGGTCGCCGGTCTCAAGTCCTCCGACGCGCCGGACCTGGACTACAGCGAGGAGGACCTGCGCGCCGACGCCGGGCTCGCCGAGGGCGTGCAGCCGATCGGCTCCGGGTCGATCCTGTCGCGGCTGTGGACCCGCCCGTCGATGACGGTCATCGGCATCGACGCACCGAGCGTGGCGAAGGCGGCCAACCTGCTGACCCCGGTCGGGCGGGCCAAGCTGTCGATGCGGATCCACCCCGAGGAGGACCCGCAGACGGCATACGAGCTGCTGAAGAGGCACCTGGAGGACCACGCGCCGTGGGGCTGCCGGGTGAGCGTCACCCTGGACGACCAGGGCGCGGGCTTCGCCGCGAAGGCGGACGGTCCGATCTACGAGCAGGCGCGGGCGGCGTTCCGCGACGCGTGGGGGACCGACCCGGTCGACATCGGGGTGGGCGGGTCGATCCCGTTCATCGCGGCGTTCGCCGAGCACTACCCGGACGCGGCGATCCTCGTCACCGGGGTGGAGGACCCGGACTCCCGGGCTCACGCGGCGAACGAGAGCCTGCACCTGGGGGAGTTCGAGCGGGCCTGCGTGGCCGAGGCCGTGCTGCTGGAGCGACTGGGAACGACAGGACGGTGAACATGGCGCAGGGGAAGTACGTGGAGCCGGAGTACCAGCGGGACACCCGATACATCTCGACCCGGATCACGGCGACGGGGGAGCCGGACGGGTTCAAGGTCGAGCCCGGCCGGTACCGGCTGATCGTGTCGTGGGCCTGCCCGTGGGCGAACCGGGCGATCATCTCCCGGCACCTGCTCGGGCTGCAGGACGTCATCTCCATGGGGATCTGCGGGCCGACGCACGACGCGGACAGCTGGACCTTCGACCTGGACCCGGGAGGGGTCGACCCGGTGCTGGGGATCCCGCGGCTCAAGGACGCCTACGAGGCGCGGCCCGACGGCTACAAGCCCGGGGTGACGGTGCCGGCGATCGTCGACATCACGACCGGCCAGGTGGTCACGAACGACTTCAAGCAGATCACCGAGGACTTCGCGACGGAGTGGAAGGCCTACCACAAGCCCGGCGCCCCCGACTTGTACCCGGAGCACCTGCGCGAGGAGATCGACGAGGTCGCCCAGCTGGTCTACGAGGACGTCAACAACGGCGTCTACCGGTGTGGTTTCGCCGGCAAGCAGAAGTCCTACGACCGGGCCTACGACCGGCTCTGGGCGCGGATGGACTGGCTGGAGGAGCGGCTGGCCGACCGCGAGTACCTCGTCGGTGACCAGCTGACCGAGGCAGACATCCGCCTGTTCACGACCCTGGTGCGCTTCGACGCGGTCTACCACGGGCACTTCAAGTGCAACCGGAACAAGCTGACCGAGATGCCGCACCTGTGGCGATACGCCCGGCGGCTCTACCAGATGCCCGGCTTCGGGGAGAACGTCAACTTCGACCACATCAAGCGGCACTACTACCAGGTGCACCTGGACATCAACCCGACCGGCATCGTCCCGAAGGGGCCTGACCTGTCGGTCTGGGACGAGCCGGTCGGGTAGACGTCACTCAGCTGTCGAAGCTGCCGTCCGACTCGCTGAAGACGACGGCGGACTGCTGGACCCTGCTGGCAGGCCCGATGGTCCGGGGAGCGAGACGTGGCTCGACGCAGGCGTTGAAGCGGATGTCGCCCAGGCCGATGTGCTGGTTGGTGGAGCTGCCGGTGATGCCCGCGAGGTAGCGGATGGTGACGGTGCTGACGGGACCCGCCCAGGTCAGGCGGACGGTGCCCTCGCCCGAGGTGATCGGGGTGTCGCCCCACTCCCTGGCCCGGAACGGCTGGTCGCTCGTCCCCGTGCCCTGGATGTTGCTGCCGAGGACGTAGGTGTAGCCCGGCGTCATGACCTGCACGGTGTCGTCCCAGCTGTCGCGGACCTTGTCGATGTCGTGGAGGACGAAGCTCAGGTCGTCGACGGGCTGGGACAGCGAGATCGTCAGCTCGACGTAGTCGCCCTTGTTGAGACTGCTCACCATCTCGAGCTCGACGTAACGCCAGCCGTTCGGCCCGGAGACCTGGGCGACCCTGCAGGTGTCACCCGGCTTGCTCGATGGCTGCCCCCCCAGGACGCGTAGGTCAGGGTGCCCGTCACCGTGGACGGGGCGAAGGTGAGGTTGGTGACGCACTGCCCGACGGGCAGCGAGTTGAAGACGGTGCTGGGCGTGCAGGCTGACTGCGCCGCTGCGGGCGCGGCGGACGCGGCAACAACAACGGGGACCGCCCAGGCGGCCCCCTTGACGACGGTTCGCCTGCTTGAGCGCAGGCGTGACCGACTAAGAGCCATGAACAGAGCTCATCCTCGAGCAGATAACAGGGGGAGGCGTCACGGCGAACGCCAATCTGAGCCCGAGCAGGGACTCGGGACCCCCGATTCTTTCGAGGAGTGAACGCTTGGTCAAAGCCTTTGACTAGGTGAAATGTGTCACAACCGGCAACGCTTCCGGCCAGGCAACGACTCTCCGGCTGCGGAGCGGATTGCCCGTCAGGAGCCGAATGGGCAAGTTGATCGAGACACTCATCCGCTGGGAGACCCAGCGCGTCCACGGCTCGTCCCGGCTTCAGCAATGCTGATCCTAAGCGGCACTGCACCCCAGCATGACGCGGTTGAATAGCCTCGCTAGGACCGCCCGGCTTGATTACCTGCAGGGAGCAAGTGGGGGAAGGCGCTCTCTGTCGAAGAGCGGGACTCGCGAGGTAGTCGGGAACGCTTAGGTCCCCCGGGCGGCCTCTGGATGAGACTCAGGACCGCGCGCGCCGCGCCTCTGAGCCAGCAGGACAGGACGGGCTCTGGACTAGCTACAGTCCCCTGTGGTGCAGCCTTCAGCCCCAGTGGCCTTGGTGACACAGAGACGCTGTGCAACCGTTAGGTCGGTGCAGCTACCACCCGTGCCGCAGTTGCCCCCGGGGATCGGGTTCAGTGCACCCTCACCCCCGGTTGCGGGCGGTTGCGGCACGTCGTTGACCGTGTACTCCACAGAGAGGGCGCCCGAACCGCTGCTGCCCCAGTTCGCCGTGATGATGGCGTAGGTACCCGACGAATTCTCTGGCACGGTAAACGTGTTACCCAGCCCCACGCAGCAATTTCCAGCGGGAAGGCTGCTCAACTTCACAACAGTGATCGTGCCGCCCAGTTGTGTTGCCGCCCCGCGCGTGAAACTCGTAATTTCCACATTGATTGGGGTGTTGAACGTGTTTTGGATCGTCGCGAGGTAGACGGCTCCGTCCGTGAAGGGTGCTGCCGAGCTACCAGGCAACTTGCAGTCGCGTCCTTGAAGGGTCACCACACCCGGGCTCGCAGCTGCCGCTGGGGCGGACGAAGCGACCATCACCGCTGGCACGGCCCAGGCGGCACCCTTCACGACCGTGCGCCGCGTTGGGCGCAGCCCACTTGCCTTCGTGTCGCCAGAGGTCATGCGGGCGCCCCCTCGGGTGTCGCGGTGGAAGAGAAAGTCAACCGCATCGTGGCGGACGTCACAGGTTTCGTCAAGACCAAACCGCCGATTGGTAAAGAGTTGGTCAGTGATGCTGGTCACTCTGGGTGGTCCGCCGCGCCGTCCGGTCGGCCCGACCGGCCGCCTGCTCAAGGGCGGCGAGGGCGCTGCGATGGGTCAGGCCGAGCACCCTGAGCACGTCGACGACGGCCGAGCGGACCTGCCAGGCGAGCACGTTGCTCGCCGGTGGGTGGTGGGCGCCGAGGGTCTGGGAGACGGTGACGGCAGCACTGAGCGCCATGTCCCGCACCACGTTCGGCCGGGTCCTGCCGCGGACCCACTCGGCCAGGGCGCCCATGGTCTCGGCGAGCTGTGCGATCCCCTCGACGAGGTGGGCGTCGGGCTCGCCCCCGTGGCGCACCACGGCCGCCGTCGTGCGCGCCATGGACCGCCCCGAGGTCAGGAGCAGGTCCATCCGGGCGTTGAGCTGCTCGACGGCGCGGAGACGCCGCCGCTGCTCGAGGCGGTTCGCGGCCCGGTAGAGGCTGATCCGCTCGCGGGTGGCCGCCAGGGTCTCGGTGATCTCCTGCCGGACGCTGCCCAGGTCCTCCAGATCCATCATCGCCTGCTCGGCCGGCCGGGGGTCCCGCGTCTCGAGAGCCCGCTCGAGACGCCGGAGCGCCCGGACGTAGCGCTGGATCGCCTGCTCCGCGGCCGTCACGGCGCCACGCCGGGGGTCGGGGGAGAGGAAGGCATTGAGGGTCAGCGAGACCGCGCCGCCGATGACGGCGTCGCCGAGGCGCACGAACAGCCCGACGTCCTGGAACGGCACCAGCGCCATGACCACGACGGCCGCCACGGCCGCCTGGTTCACCAGGAGCCCGCTCGCCCGGAACGCGACGGCGCAGACCATCGCGATGAGCACCGCGAGCGTCAGCTGCCAGGCGCCGATGCCCACCCACCGGCTCAGCACGTCCGCCGCCACCAGCCCCAGGATCACCCCCAGGGTGATCTCGAACGCGCGGGTCAGCCGCTGCCCGGCGGTCAGCCCCATCGACACGATGGCGGCGATCGGGGCGAACACCGCCTGCTCGTTGCCGAAGACCAGCCGCGCCACGACATACGCGATGCCGGCCGACGCGGAGGCGAGGAACAGGGTCGGCGCGTGCCGCCAGACGCGCTCGGCCACCCGGCGGGCCGTCCGCTTCGGGTGGCGGAAGCGCGACACCCAGCGCGTGGGAGACCGGATGACGTCGGGATCCACCGCCATATTCCACCTCCTGCTCCACTGTCCGGACCCACGGTGGCAGACCGCTACGATGGCCTCATGTTCTCAGTGTGTGCGTGGTGGCCGTCCTCGCGACGGCTCTGACGCACACCCGCGACCAAGGCCGTCCGATGGGCGGCCTTGACCTGTGTCCGGGCCGCTCCCGGACGGCGGAAAGGCACATCAATGAGCACGCAGACCGACCAGGTCGGCGACGCGCTGGCCGAGTCCACGTCGGCCGCCTCGCTGGCCCGCACCATGGAGCGATCGGCGCAGATCGAGGCGCAGATCGAGGTGGACCCGAGCCGGTTCCGGATCCTCACCGGCGACCGGCCGACCGGCAACCTGCACCTGGGGCACTACTTCGGCACCCTCAAGAGCCGGGTCGAGCTGCAGCGCAAGGGCGTGGAGACCTGGATCCTCATCGCCGACTACCAGGTCATCACCGACCGCGACGGGGTCGGACCACTCCGGGAGCGGGTCTTCTCCATCCTGGCCGACTACCTGGCCGCCGGGCTGCACCCGGAGGAGACGACGATCTTCACCCACTCCGCGGTGCCGGCGCTCAACCAGCTGATGCTGCCGTTCCTGGCCCTGGTCACCGACTCCGAGCTGCGCCGCAACCCGACGGTCAAGGCCGAGTACGAGGCCACCGGCGGCCGGCCGATGTCCGGCCTGCTACTGACCTACCCGGTGCACCAGGCCGCCGACATCCTCTTCTGCAAGGCCAACATCGTCCCGGTCGGCAAGGACCAGCTGCCCCACCTGGAGCAGGCGCGCGTCGTCGCCCGCCGGTTCGACGAGCGCTACGGCCGCGTCGACCCCGGGACGCCGGTCTTCCCGGCGCCGGAGGCGCTGCTGTCCGAGGCCCCGCTGCTGCTCGGCACCGACGGGCAGAAGATGAGCAAGTCCCGCGGCAACACCATCGAGCTGGGCATGGACGCCGACACCACCGCCAAGCTGCTGAAGAAGGCGGTCACCGACGCCGACCGGCGGATCACCTACGACCCGGAGAACCGGCCCGAGGTGTCCAACCTCGTCATGCTCGCCGCGCTCAGCACCGGGCGGAGTCCGCACGACATCGCGGACGAGATCGGGGACGCCGGCGCCGGTGCGCTGAAGAAGCTCGTCATCGAGGCGGTCAACGAGCACCTCGCCCCGATCCGGGCGCGCCGCGCCGAGCTGGTCGCCGACCACGGCTACCTGGCCCGGGTCCTGGCCCGCGGCAACGAGCGGGCCAACGCCGTCGCGGACGCCACCCTCGACGAGGTCCGCACCGCGATGCAGATGAAGTACGTCTGAGGGAACCGGGGGAGACGTGCGGGTCGTCATCGCCACGGGCCCGTATGCCGAGGGGCTGGGTGCGGTCGAGGCCGCGCGCCGGCTGGGGGACGGCTGGCGGCGCCAGGCGCCCCACGACCGGGTCCTCACCTGCCCGCTGAGTGACGGGGGAGACGGCTTCGTCGACGTCCTCGCCCACGGTCTGGACGCCACCCCCTCGCCGGTCGTCGTCACCGGCCCGGCCGGCGACCAGGTCCCGGCCGAGGTGCTCCTCGTCGACCTCGACGACCGCCGCACCGCCTACCTGGAGGCCGGCCAGGCCGCCGGTCGCCACCTCGTCCCCCCGGAGGCGCTGGCCGACCCCGGCGACCTCACCAGCCAGGGGGTGGGGGAGCTGCTCGAGGCCGCCGTCGCCGCCGGGGCCACCCGGGTGGTCGTCGGCTGCGGCGACCTCGCCTGCCACGACGGGGGCCGGGGCCTCCTCGCGGCGCTCGGCGCCGGCAACGACCTGTCCGGCCTGGCAGAGGTGCGCCGCCGGTTCGAGGGCGTCGAGCTCGTCCTCGCCGCCGCCACCGACCTCCCGCTGCTCGGTTTCCACGGCGCCAGCGCGGCCCTCGGGACCGAGCACGGCGTCGCGGCGCACGTGACCCAGGCCCTGGAGGAGCGGATGGGCCGGCTGACCGACGAGGTCTCCCGCGTCCTGCCGCCGCGCAAGGACCTGCTGAGCGGCCAGGCGATCCGCCCGGAGCGCCAGCCGGGCGCGGGTGTCGGTGGCGGCGTCGGCTACGCGCTGCTCGTCCTCGGCGCCCGGCCGGCCGCCGGGGCGGCGCTGGTCATCGACACCCTCGGCCTGCGCGACCAGCTCCCCGGCAGCCTCCTGGTCACCGGCTGCGCGTCATACGACTGGCGCACCGTCCACGACGGCGTGGTCGCCGAGGCAGCCCGGGCCGCGCTGGAGACCGCGGCACCCACCGTGGTCCTCGCCCAGGAGGTGTCCGTCGGCCGCCGGGAGGGGATGGCGCTGGGCATCGCCGGCTCGTATGCCGCGCGCCCCGGCGAGTCGCTGGAGGACCTGGCCGCGCGGGTGGCGCGGACCTGGTCGCCGCCGCCGTCTCGGTCCTGAGCCGTTTCAGGCGTACCCTGGTCGGCAGGGAACACGGTGGCGCCTCCCCGGCGTTGCCCGCCAAGGACTCCCGAGAGGATGGAAGCAGCGAGATGAGCCTTCAGGACACCAGCAGCCCCGAGACCACGACCAGGACCCACGGCGTGGTGCTCACCCCGGAGGCCGCACGGAAGGCCAAGAGCCTGCTCGAGCAGGAGGGCAGGGACGACCTGCGGCTGCGCGTCGGCGTCCAGCCCGGCGGCTGCTCCGGCCTCATCTACCAGCTCTACTTCGACGAGCGCGTCCTCGACGGCGACCTGTTCGCCGAGTTCGAGGGCCTGGAGGTCGTCGTCGACCGGATGAGCGCCCCCTACCTGGACGGCGCCGTCATCGACTTCGCCGACACCATCGAGAAGCAGGGCTTCACCATCGACAACCCCAACGCGGGCAGCTCCTGCGCCTGCGGCGACAGCTTCAGCTGACCGGCCCCGGGTCCGCCCGGCGCCACCGTGACGTCCACGTCGCCCGTCCCGGGCGGGGTGGACGTTTCGCGTTCCGGGCCGGACGGTAGGTAGGTTTCCCGCGTGAAGATCGCCGTCTGCGGGTCCATCGCCACCGACCACCTCATGACCTACCAGGGCCGGTTCAGCGAGTCCCTCGTGCCCGACCAGCTCGACAAGATCTCCGTCTCCTTCCTCGTGGAGGACCTGGAGGTCCGTCGCGGCGGTATCGGCGCGAACATCTGCTTCGGGATGGGCAAGCTGGGGCACCACCCGGTCCTCGTCGGGGCGGTCGGCCCGGACTTCGTGGACTACCGGTCCTGGCTGGAGCGGCACGGGGTCAACTGCACCTACGTGCACGTGTCGGAGACCCGGCACACCGCCCGGTTCGTCTGCACCACCGACGAGAACATGGCCCAGATCGCCACCTTCTACGCCGGCGCGATGAGCGAGGCCCGCAACATCGAGCTCGGGCCGATCGTCGAGGCGTGCGGCGGCCTGGACCTCGTCGTCGTCAGCCCGGACGACCCGCAGGCGATGCTGCGGCACAGCGAGGAGTGCCGCGTCCGGGGGCTGCCGTTCGCCGCCGACCCCTCCCAGCAGCTGAACTTCATGGACGGGGCCTCGATCCGCCGGCTCATCGACGGCGCGACCTACCTGTTCACCAACGAGTACGAGGCTGCGCTGACCCAGAAGAAGACCGGCTGGGACGACGACGAGATCATGCAGCACGTCACCACCCGGGTCATCACCCACGGCAAGGACGGCGCGACCGTGCTCAGCCGCGGCGCCGACCCCATCCACGTGCCGATCGCCGCGGAGGTCGAGCGCGTCGACCCCACGGGCGTCGGCGACGCGTTCCGCGCCGGGTTCCTCGCCGGCGTCGCCTGGGGGCTGGGGCACGAGCGGTGCGCCCAGATCGGCTCCATGCTGGCCAGCCTCACCCTGGAGACCGTCGGCACCCAGGAGTACGACTTCGAGCGCCGGGAGTTCCTCGACCGCTTCGGGCAGGCCTACGGCGCGGCGGCCCGCGCGGAGCTCGAGCCGCACCTGGGACGCGACACCTGATCCGTATGCCGCTCGAGCCGCCCCCCACGCCCTGGGACCTCAGCGCGGAGGACGCCACGCCGGGGGAGGACCTCGTCGGCGTCGGGGCGGACCTCGCGCCCGGCACCATCCTCGCCGCCTACCGCCACGGCCTGTTCCCCATGGGCCTGGGGCAGCACGGTGGCCCGCCCATCGGCTGGTGGTCCCCGGACCCCCGTGGCGTCCTGCTGCCCGGTGACCTGCACGTCAGCCGGTCGTTGCGGCGCTCCCTGCGCCGGTTCGAGGTGCGCGTCGACACCGCCTTCGAGGAGGTCGTCGCCGGCTGCGCCGACCCCAGCCGCGAGGGGAGGTGGATCACGCCGGCCGTCGCGGCGGCATACACCCGCCTGCACCGGCTGGGCTGGGCGCACTCGGTGGAGACCTGGCAGGACGGCGCCCTCGTGGGCGGGCTCTACGGCCTGGCGATCGGCGGGCTGTTCGCCGCGGAGTCGAAGTTCCACCGGGTCACCGACGCCTCCAAGGCCGCGGTCGTGGCGCTCGTGGACCTCCTGGGGGAGGGCGGCACGCCGGAGCGCCCGCGCTGGATGGTCGACGTGCAGTGGGCCACCCCGCACCTGAGGTCGCTGGGGGTGCGCGAGCTGCCCCGGGTGGAGTACCTCCGGCTGCTGCGTGACGTGCTGGAACACCCGCTGCCGGAGCGCTGGCGCGGGACGGGAAACTCGGGCTGACCCTGCGGTTCCCTGCGACGCCTGAGGCGGTAGAGTTCCGAAGGACATGCCCAGGTACGACTGTGAGGTGCCCTTTGCCACGGCAATCTGACCCGAGGTCGCGCTCGGGGACCCGGAAGTCCGCACTGGTCGCGACCGTGGTCGCCGGCGCCGTGCTGCTGTCCGGCTGCGGCGCGGAGCTCCAGCGGGGTTACCTGCCCGAGCCGGTGACGGAGATCGGCCCGCGCGTCGTCGGGTTCTGGAACTGGACGTGGGTCGCCGCGCTGGCGATCGGTGTCCTGGTCTGGGGCCTGACGCTGTGGTGCATCGTCGCCTACCGGCGTCGCAAGGGTGACGACACGCTGCCGGAGCAGTTCCGCTACAACGTGCCGATCGAGATCCTCTACACGGTCGTGCCGATCCTCATGGTCCTGGTCCTCTTCGGCCAGACCGTGAAGCTGCAGAACGACATGCTCGACACCACCCAGGAGCCCGACGTCGTGGTCAACGTCGTCGGCAAGGTGTGGTCCTGGGACTTCAACTACGTCAACGAGAACGTCCACGTCGCCGGCACCCAGGCGACCGAGCTGAGCAAGGGTGAGCCGGGCGTCCGCGAGACGCTGCCGACGCTGGTGCTGCCGGTCGACAGCCGGATCGAGTTCCAGCTGACCTCCCGGGACGTCATCCACTCCTTCTGGGTCCCGCAGTTCCTCCAGAAGCTGGACATGATCCCCGGCCGGGTCAACGTCTTCCAGGTGACCACCACCGAGGAGGGCAGCTTCGACGGCAAGTGCGCCGAGTTCTGCGGCACCTACCACTCGCAGATGCTCTTCCGGGTCGACGTGGTGTCCCAGGAGGAGTACGAGCAGTTCATCGCCGGCCTGGAGGAGCAGGGCAACACCGGGCTGCTCGACAACGGCCTCAACGTCTACGACCTCGTGCCCGGTATGGAGGGCTACGACCTCCGCGGGAGGGACAACTGATGGCGATCGTCACCCCGGCACGTCCGGAGCCCTCGCTCCAGCAGGAGACCCAGCGCAAGCCGCTGGGCAGGCTCATCGTCAGCTGGATCACCACGACCGACCACAAGGTCATCGGCAACCTCTACTTCATCACCTCGTTCATCTGGTTCATGCTCGGCGGCCTCATGGCGCTGGTGATCCGGGCGGAGCTGTTCCTGCCCGGCATCCAGGTCGTGGACAACCCGAGCCAGTTCAACCAGATGTTCACGATGCACGGCACGATCATGCTGCTGCTGTTCGCGACGCCGCTGTTCGCGGCGTTCGCGAACGCGCTGATGCCGTTGCAGATCGGGGCCCCCGACGTCGCGTTCCCGCGGCTGAACATGTTCGCCTACTGGCTGTACCTGTTCGGCGGGCTCATCGCGGCCGGCGGCTTCCTCACCCCGGAGGGCGCGGCCTCGTTCGGCTGGTTCGCCTACCAGCCGCTGGCCAACGTGGAGCACAGCCCCGGCCTGGGTGGTGACCTGTGGGTGCTCGGCCTGGGCCTGGCCGGTTTCGGCACCATCCTGGGCGCGGTCAACTTCATCACCACGATCATCTGCATGCGCGCCCCGGGCATGACGATGTTCCGGATGCCGATGTTCACCTGGACCGTCCTGGTGACCTCCGTCCTGGTGATCATGGTCTTCCCGGTCCTGGCCGCGGCGTTCTTCGGGATGGCGGCCGACCGAATCTTCGGCGCCGACATCTACGACCCGGAGATGGGTGGCGCCATGCTGTGGCAGCACCTGTTCTGGTTCTTCGGCCACCCCGAGGTCTACATCATCGCGCTGCCGTTCTTCGGCCTGATCTCCGAGATCGTCCCGGCGTTCAGCCGCAAGCCGCTGTTCGGCTACAAGACGATGGTCTTCGCGGTCGTCGGGATCGCGGCCCTGTCGATGGCGGTGTGGGCGCACCACATGTACGCCACCGGCGCGGTGCTGCTGGAGTTCTTCGCGATCATGACGATGCTCATCGCGGTGCCGACCGGCCTGAAGTTCTTCAACTGGATCGGCACCATGTGGCGCGGCAGGCTGGTGTTCGCCACCCCGCTGGTCTGGGCGCTGGGCTTCCTGGTGACCTTCCTCTTCGGTGGGCTGACCGGCGTCATCCTTGCCAGCCCGGCGCTGGACTTCCACGTCACCGACTCCTACTTCGTCGTGGCGCACTTCCACTACGTGGTGTTCGGGACCGTGGTGTTCGCGATGTTCGCCGGCTTCTACTTCTGGTGGCCGAAGTTCACCGGGCACATGCTCAACGAGACGCTGGGCAAGATCCACTTCTGGATGCTCTTCTTCGGCTTCCACGGCACGTTCCTCATCCAGCACTGGCTGGGCGCCATGGGTATGCCGCGCCGCTACCCGGACTACATGGCCGACGAGGGCTTCACCTGGATGAACCAGCTGTCGACGGTCTCGGCGTTCCTGCTGGCCGCCTCGACGCTGCCGTTCCTCTACAACGTGTGGAAGAGCTTCCGCACCCCCAAGGTCACCGTCGACGACCCGTGGGGCTACGGCGCCTCGCTGGAGTGGGCGACCTCGTGCCCGCCGCCGCGGCACAACTTCGTGTCCATCCCGCGGATCCGCTCCGAGCGCCCCGCGTTCGACCTGCACCACCCGGACGTCGCGACCCTGGAGTCCCCGGAGCCGGACAAGGACGTCATGGAGAAGCTCGCCGGCGGTCCCGAGACCGACTACGCCGGACAGACGGGCACCGTCCACGGCGGCAGCAAGGGCCTGGACGACGACCGCTACGACGACGAGGGGCGTGACCGATGAGGGTCGAGATCAAGATCTTCGCCTACCTGGTTCCGTTCTTCCTCATCGCGGTCGGCATCTACGCCTACTTCACCCGCTGGGACGAGTGGGTCGGCATCGTCGGGCTGGCCCTCACCGCGATGCTGTGCGCGTTCATCGCCGGCTACCTGGCGTTGACCGCCCGCAAGCTCGACGCCCGCCCCGAGGACAACCCGATGGGCGAGATCGAGGACCAGGCCGGCGACTACGGCTTCTTCAGCCCGCACTCCTGGTGGCCCCTGTGGCTCGGCGCGGCCTCGGCCGCCATCTTCCTCGGCGTCGCGGTCGGGTGGTGGCTGGTCATCATCGCCGTCCCGTTCGCCGCGATCGCGGTGGTGGGCTGGACCTTCGAGTACTTCCGCGGGGACGAGGCCATCTGACCTCGTAGGCCCCCGTCTGGCGCCCCGGAGCCGCGTGCTCCGGGGCGCTTGTCGTTCCTCCGTCGGGCCGACGTCGGCGACGTGCTCGCCGAGGTGTCGATCTCCGCGGGCTCGACCTTCGCCCGCCACGGCGGGCCCGGGGCGGGTGGAGGGCCGGGTCCGGTTCGAGGTCTCCGTGCCGCGTCCTGCACCTGCGTCGCCACGATCGCCGCGGCCGACCTGCCGGGCCTGGAATCCACACGCCCCCCGGCATGGTCGCGACGCTGGCTCGCTGGGGGCGCAGGCGGGGACCGGCGGCGATCACCGCGGTGCTGGCTGAGGCTGTTCCGGCAGCGTCCGGGTGGCCGTGGAGACGGTGACGAGGCTCGTCGAAGTTCCCCGGTGATGCTCACCGAATTTCCCCACCTTGGGCGGTGGTCAGTGTAGGGGTTGGCGGGTGGCGGCTCGCAGGGTTCCCTGGCGGGCGTGGTGGTCGCGGAGGCGGTAGGAGTCGCCCTCGAGGTTGAGCACGACGGAGCGGTGCAGGAGCCGGTCGAGCATCGCGGCGGCGACGGTGGTGTCGCCCAGGACCTCGCCCCAGGAGGCGACCCCGCGGTTGGTGGTCAGGATGATGCTGGTTTTGAGGTAGCGCTGGGAGACGACCTGGAACAGCGCGGAGGCGGCCTCGCCGGGCAGCGGTAGGTAGCCCAGCTCGTCGATGATGAGCAGGGTGGGGCCGGCGAAGAAGCGCCTGGGCGGACACCGTCCGCTCCTGGCTGATCGTGGCCGGGAACGGGATGGTCGGGACCGGAGCGAGTGGCTCACGCTCGGCGAGGGTGAGCACCGAGGCCTTGCCCCCGGGGCCGGCCGGGCGCAGGCGGGCATCCCCACGGGTGGCGCAGAACTTGTCCAGGGAGGCCTGCGCCTGCTCGGCCGTGAGGTCGTCGGGCAGGGTGCGCCACCAGCGTTGGGCGGCGGTGTGGTTGGCCTTCTCCACGACACCCTTGCGGTTGCCGCGCCTCGGCGGGCAGATCTCCACGTGCACGCCGTAGTGCTTGGCAACTGCGGCGAAGGAGGCGGACACGCGCCCGGTGCCCGGGTGGCACACGGTCGCCATCCGGTCGAAGCGCCAGGACCTGGTCAGCCCGCCGAGGGCGCGGGTGGTCCGGTCCAGGGCGTCGATGAGGTGAGCCTGGTCCATCGAGGGGCACAGCGCGCCGCGCCACCGGCCGGAGTGGGCCAGGGCACCGACGAGCAGGTAGGCGGTGGTGCCCCAGCCCCAGTGCTCGGGTGGGTCGGGCAGCTCGACCCAGTCCCACTGGGTCTCCTCACCCGGCGGGTGCTCGATCACCGCGGCCGGTCGGCCCTTGGTGCCGGCGCACGGTTCGCAGTGTGGGCGTAGCCCGCGGGTGCGGACCTGGCGGGTGAAGGTGGAGTAGGCCTTGTCGTAGCCGAGGTCGACGACCTCGTCGTAGAGGGTCGCCGCCCACAGGTGCGGGTCCTCGCTCAGGCGGGCGCGGACGTAGTCCACGAACGGCTCGAACGCGTCTTCACCGGCGGGTTTGCGGACGCCGGCGACCCGGTCCCCGCGCAGGTAGGCGCGGATGGTCTTACGGTCCCGGCCCAGGTGGCGGGCGATCGCTGAGATCGTCCAGCCCTGGCGGGCCAACGCGTGCGCGTCGATGTCTTCCTCCCGTGACAGCATGGGAACGAGGGGCTCCTTCGAGTCGGCGTGTGGTCAGAGACCGCCATCATCGAAGGAGCCCCGCCCGTTCCCGGATGGGGCCACAGGGTGGGGAATCTCAGTGAGCAGAACTGGGGAGATTCACCTGAGCGCCGTCAACGGCGGCGAACCCTGGTGTTCGAGACCCCCGGAAGCGGGTCAGTCCCAGCCAAGCTCGTGGAGACGTTCGTCGTCGATGCCGAAGTGGTGGGCGATCTCGTGCACCACGGTGATCGCCACCTCGTCGACGACCTCCTGTTTGGTGCGGCACATCCGCAGCGTCGGGCCACGGAAGATGAAGATCCGGTCCGGCAGCGTGCCGCCCCAGGTGAGGTCGCGCTCGGTCAGGGGAGTGCCGTCATACAGCCCCAGCAGGTCCGGCTCCTCCTCCGGCGGCGGCTCGTCCTCGACGAGGACGACGACGTTGTCCATGAGGTCGAGCAGCTCCTGGGGGACCAGGTCCAAAGCGTCGGCGACGGCCTCCTCGAACTCCGCCTCGCTCATCCGGAGCGGGTCGTCGTCGGGGAGGCCGTCGCCGGCCGTCGGGTGGTGCTCAGTGATGCCGATCGCTCTCCGTGACCTCGAAGTGGTCGTCACCGGGCAGGGCGTTGACCGGCTCGCCGTGCGGCTCGATGGCCTCGAGCTCACCGTGGTGGTGCGCCGCGGCCAGCTCGCTCGGGGTGACCGGCTGGATGCTGTCCTTGAAGTAGAACCGCGACAGGCGACGACGCAGGCCGTAGAGCCGGCCCTTCGGGGCCGCGACGCCGCGCTCGTCGGCCTCCGGGCCCTCGATCGCGTCGAGCGGGTGCTTGGGCTCGAAGGCGACCAGCGGCCAGCGGGTGTACTCGTCCAGCTCCTCGTGGACCTCGTAGAAGGCGCCCTCGGGGGTGCGGACGATGCGCCCGGTCTCCTTGCCGTGCAGGACCAGGTCGCGGTCGGCCCGCTGCAGCGACAGGCACAGCCGCTTGACCACCATGAAGACGACCACGGGGAGCACGAAGAACGCGACCCGCAGGATGTTGGTGATGTCGTTGATGGACAGCCCCAGCTTGATCGCCAGGATGTCGTTGACCGTGGCCAGCGACAGCACCAGGTACATCGAGATGGCGGCCGCGCCGACCGCGGTGCGGACCGGGGCGTTGCGCGGGCGGTCCAGGACGTGGTGCTCGCGCTTGTCGCCGGTGATCCACGCCTCGACGAACGGGTAGGCGCCGAGGACGACGAACACCAGCGGCAGCAGCACCAGCGAGCCGAGGAAGATCTGCGGGCTCACCGTGAACCCGAAGAGCTCGAACTCCAGCCAGCCGGGCAGCAGGCGCAGGGCACCGTCGGAGAACCACATGTAGAAGTCGGGCTGCGAGCCGGCGGTGACCTGGGTCGGGTCGTACGGGCCGTAGGCCCAGACCGGGTTGATCGTCACCAGCGCCGAGATCAGCGCGGTCACGCCGAAGACGATGAAGAAGAAGCCACCGGCCTTGGCGATGTACACCGGCATGAACGGATAGCCGACGACGTTCTTCTCGGTCCGCCCGGGTGCGTTGAAGTGGGTGTGCTTGTGCAGGAACACCAGGAAGATGTGCGCGGTGAACAGCCCCACGAGCAGCGCCGGGATGAGCAGGACGTGGGCGATGAACAGGCGCGGGATGATCAGCTCGCCGGGGAACTCACCGCCGAAGATGAAGAACGTCATGTAGCTGCCGATGACCGGCGCGGACTGCATGAAGCCTGCCATCGCGCGGATGCCGGTGCCGGAGAGCAGGTCGTCCGGGAGGGAGTAGCCGGCGAAGCCCTCGATGATCGCCAGCAGCGCCAGCACGGTGCCGATGACCCAGTTGATCTCGCGCGGCTTGCGGAACGCCCCGGTGAAGAACACGCGGGCGACGTGCAGCGCGATGCCGACGATGAACAGCAGCGCCGCCCAGTGGTGGATCTGCCGGATCAGCAGGCCGCCCTTGATGTCGAACGAGATGTCCAGGGTGGAGGCGTAGGCCTCGCTCATCCCGATGCCCTGCAGCGGCACGAACGGCCCGTCGTAGGTCGTGTGCGCCATGCTCGGCACGAACCAGAAGGTCAGGAACGTGCCGGTGATGAGGCAGATGATGAGCGAGTACATCGCGATCTCGCCGAGCAGGAAGCTCCAGTGCTCGGGGAAGATCTTCTTGAGCATGAACCGGCCGAACGGCGCCAGGTTGAGCCGGTCGTCCAGCCAGACGACCGGGGGCGCCAGCTTCTGGCCGGCGGAGCCCGTCCCGGCCTCCGCCGTCGGCTGCTGCGCGCGCAGCTCGTCGGCTCCCTGCGGTACACGAGTGGTCATCAGCCACGCTCCCAGAAGCTCGGGCCGACGGCCTCGGCGAAACCGTCCGCTGCGATGAGGTAGCCCTCGCCGTCCACGGTGATCGGCAGCTGCGGCAGCGGCCGCTTCGCCGGACCGAAGATCACCTCGCAGTCATTGGTCATGTCGAACGTCGACTGGTGGCACGGGCAGAGCAGGTGGTGGGTCTGCTGCTCGTACAGCGCCACGGGGCAGCCGACGTGGGTGCAGATCTTGGAGTAGGCCACGATCCCGTCGACGCTCCAGTCCAGCTGCTTCTGGCTCTTGATGTCGGCCGGGTTGAGCCTGACCAGGATCACGGCGTCCTTGGCCTTGGAGGTCATCAGCTTCGAGGCGGGCAGGTTGTGCTCCGCCTCCTCGCCGACGAAGCCCTCGGGCATGACGTGGAACACCGAGCCCTGGGTGACGTGCTCCGGTCGGATCGGGGTGCCGGCCGGGTCGATCATGAGGCGCATCCCGCGCTTCCAGTTGGTGATCGACAGGGCGTTGCCGGGCAGCGGGCCCAGGCCGCCGGCCACCTGCAGGCCGAGCGGCAGGGCGAACAGGCTCAGCGCCCCCGCGACGCCCAGGCCCAGGACCGGACGGCGGTTGAGCTGGGAGCTGCGCCAGCCGAAGGAGAGGACCTCGGCCAGGCCGCGCCGCTGCTCCTCGGTGGAGGCCATCGGCTTGCGCTCCTCGCTGACCAGCCGGTTCGGCATGAGCGTCTTGGCCCAGTGACCGGCACCCAGCCCGATGCCCAGCAGCGAGGCGGCCAGGCACAGGCCGAGGGCCAGGTGGTAGACGTCCATCTCGCCGATCCCGAAGACCCAGCCGCGCTGGCCCTGGGGGATCGCGAAGTAGCAGACGATGAACCCGATCGTGCCCAGGATCGACAGCGTGAACAGCGCCATGATCTGGCGCTCGGCACGCTTGGCCGCCTTGGGGTTCACGTCGGAGCGCCGCGGCTTGTGCGGGGGCAGGCCGGGGTTCTCGAAACGGTCGGTCTCCGCGGGAAGGTCGGTGCTCCGCGGTGCGGGTGTCCGGTCAGTCATCAGGCTGCCTTCCTCCCCAGCCAGTAGGCCAGTCCGACGATGAGCAGCGCCCCCAGGGTCCAGATGAACAGGGCGTCACCGGCCGGCCCGAGAGAGCCGAGACTGTGGCCGCCGTGCTGGTTGCCGCCGTCCTCGATGTACTTCAGGAAGGCGATCACGTTCTCCTTCTCCTGGGGCGTGATGTTGTCGTCGTTGAAGACCGGCATCGACTGCGGGCCGGTGAGCATCGCCTCGTAGATGTGCCGCGCCTCGACCCCCATGAGGGACGGGGCGAACTTGCCGCGGGTCAGCGCGCCGCCGGCGCCGGAGGAGTTGTGGCACATCGCGCAGTTGGTGCGGAAGATCGCGCCGCCGTTGGCGATGTCGAGGTCCTTGCCCTCGAGGTCCAGCCACTGCTCGTCGGGCACGTCCGGGCCCGGGCCGAGCGAGGCGACGTAGGCGGCCAGCTTGTCGATCTCCTCCTGGGAGAACAGCACCGGCTTGCGCTGGGCCTGCACGCCCGGCTCGGCGAGCGGCATACGGCCGGTGCCGACCTGGAAGTCGACCGCGGCGGCCCCCACGCCGACCAGCGACGGGCCGGCGGTGTCGTTGCCCTCGCCGTTGGTGCCGTGGCAGCTGGCGCAGTTGGCCAGGAAGAGCCGGCGGCCCTCCTCCACGTCGTCCTGGGTCTGGACGGCCGAGGCGGTGGGCGCCTGCTGCGTGGCGGGCTTCATCGCCGCGTACGCCGTGCCGGTCATGCTCAGGCCGAGCAGGATCAGCACGAGCAGGGCGAGCGGGCTCCGTCGATGACGGGCGAGGGTCTTCACGTCAGTCCTCACTTGACCACGTAGATCGTCAGGAACAGGGCGATCCAGACCACATCGACGAAGTGCCAGTAGTACGAGGTGACCACCGCGCCGGTTGCCTGGGCATGGGTGTAGCGCCGGGCGGTGAAGCTCCGGCCGATGATGAGCAGGAAGGCGATCAGCCCCCCGGTGACGTGCATGGCGTGGAAGCCCGTGCTCAGGTAGAAGATCGAGCCGAAGGAGTCGGAGTCGAGCCGGACCCCCTCGGAGACGAGCTGGGCGTACTCCCACACCTGACCGGACACGAAGACCGCACCGAAGATGTAGGTGAGGACGTACCACTCACGCATGCCCCACTGGGCCACGTTGAACAGCGACCCGGTCCGGTGCGCGATGCCCTGCTCGGCCTTGAAGACGCCGAGCTGGCACCACACCGAGGAGATCACCAGGATGATCGTGTTGATGAGGGCGAACGGGACGTTCAGCAGCTCGGTCCGCTCCGCCCACACCTCGGGCTGGGCGCCGCGGAGCGTGTAGTACATGGCGAAGAGGCCGGCGAAGAACATGATCTCGCTGCCCAGCCAGACGATGGTCCCCACCGCCGTCATGTTGGGGCGGGTAGCCGGTCCGTGACCGACGGCCGCACCAGCGTGGGGGCTGTCTGCTGTTACTGCTGATGTCGTCGCCACGTCGGCCATTATGGACTAAGGGCCCTCCCCAGGGACACCGACCCTCCGGGCGCGGTGGGAGCCCCGGTGCAGGTGGGTAACATCGAGGTCATGACCACTCCCGCGACGGCCGACCAGGCCGCCGGCACCACCCGCCGGATCTCGGTCCTGATCTACAGCTCCGACCGCACGACGCGCGACGCGGTGCGCCTGGGCGTGGGCACCGCCCCCGGTCCCGGCGTCGAGGTCGGGCGCTGGCTGGAGTGCGCCACCGCGCCGGCCGTCGAGGAGGCCGTCCGGGAGGGCGGCTGGGACGTCCTCATCCTCGACGGCGAGGCCCGCCCCTACGGCGGCATGGGTCTGTGCCGGCAGTTCAAGACCGAGATCTACGACTGCCCGAAGATCGTCGTGCTGACGATGCGTCCCGACGACGCGTGGCTGGCGGCGTGGTCGCTCGCCGACGGCGTCGTGCCCCACCCCCTGGACCCCGCCACCCTGGCGGCCGCGGTCACCCGGGTCGCCACCTCCGCGTGACGGACGGCACGACCTGGCCGGAGGTCCTCCACCGGCTCATCTCCCGGCAGGACCTGACCGCCGACGAGGCTGCCTGGGTGATGGACCAGGTGATGACCGGTCAGGCCGCCCCGTCCCAGCTGGCCGCGTTCCTCGTCGGGCTGCGGGCCAAGGGGGAGAGCGTCTCCGAGATGCGCGGGCTCGCGGACATGATGCTCGCCCACGCGCACCGGTTCGAGGTCGACGGCCCGAGCCTGGACATCGTCGGCACCGGGGGTGACCGTTCCCACACGGTCAACATCTCCTCGATGTCGTCCATCGTCGCGGCCGCGGCCGGGGTGCCCGTGGTCAAGCACGGCAACCGCGCCGCGTCCTCCTCGTCCGGCTCGGCCGACATGCTCGAGGCGCTGGGGGTGCGCCTCGACCTGACCCCCGAGCAGGTGGCCGGGACCTTCGCCCGGTGCGGGATCACCTTCTGCTTCGCCCAGACCTTCCACCCCTCGATGCGTCACGCGGGTGCCGTGCGGAGGGAGCTCGGGGTCGCCACGGTCTTCAACTTCCTGGGCCCGCTCACCAACCCCGGGCAGCCCCGGTATGCCGCGGTGGGGGTCGCCGACGCGCGGATGGCTCCGCTCATGGCCGGGGTGTTCGCGGACCGGGGTCGCCGGGCGGTGGTCTTCCGCGGCGACGACGGGCTGGACGAGGTGAGCCCGGCCGCCAGCAGCCACGTGTGGTGGGTCGACGGCACGTCGGTCCGGGAGCTGGGCATCACCCCCGAGGCGGTCGGACTGCCGCGCCACACCGTCGCGGAGCTGCGCGGTGGCGACGGGCGCCACAACGCCGAGGTGGCCCGGCGGGTCATGGGCGGGGAGCCCGGCCCGGTGCGGGACGCGGTGCTGCTCAACGCCGGTATGGCGCTGGCGCTCGCTGCCTCGGGGGAGGGCGGGCCCGACCCGCGCACCGACGAGGAGCTCGCGGCCGCGGTCAGGGCCGGGGTCGAGCGCGCCGCCCGGGCCATCGACTCCGGTGCCGCCGCGCGGCTGGTGGACGACTGGGTGCGGGCCACCACCGAGGCCTGAGCGCTCCGGCCGGACTGCGGCCCGTCAGTCCCCGAGCCCCAGGTCGAACCCGGCCTCGAGGTCGGCGCTGGAGTAGGTGCGGAACGCGATGTGCGTGTTGGTCTCCCGGACGCCCTCGACCTTGTTGAGCCGGTCGGCGATGACGTCGTGGAAGTCCTCGTGCCGGGCCACCCGGGCCACGGCGATGAGGTCGACGTCGCCGGTCACGGAGTAGACCTCGCTGATCCCGTCGATCGCCGCGATCTGGGCGGCAGCCTCGGGGATCCGGGAGACGTCGACCTTGATCAGCACGATGGCGGAAATCACCCCGCCACTGTATCGGCCGTGACCCGCACCGCTCCGGGCGGTCGCTCGAGGGGCCGCACGATGCCGCGCTCGTCCCAGTCGCCGGGCTCGCCCCACTGGCGGGCCATCGGGTCCAGCTCGGCCCGGGCCATGCCGGCGCCGCCGACGGGGCAGGTCCACGGTCCGCCGTCGAGGTGGACCAGGCGGGTGCCGGGCGCCTCCAGCCAGCGCAGGACCAACTCGGTCTCCTCGGGCAGCGCGGCCGGCGCCGGGCCCCGGGGCGGGTCGACGACCTCGGCGCTGGCGCACAGCGCGTCGATGTAGGGCATCGGGTCCGCCCCGCGCGGGGTGACCGTGGTGCCGGCGAGCCGGCCGTGGCGGACGCAGACGACCTCCCAGCCACCTTGCTCGGCCCGGCGCGCCGCGACGAGCTCCCGGGCTGCGGCGAGGGGCGCGATGCGCTGGCTCCGGGCGGCGGCGCGGACCCAGGCGACCATCCGGTCCCGCAGCGACCGGGCGTCCTCGAAGCGCTCCTGGGCGGCGAGCTGGTCCAGCCGGTCCCGCAGCGCCTGCAGCAGGTCGCGGCAGTCGCCGGCCAGCGCGGACGCGGCCCGGTCGGCCAGGGCGGCGTAGTCGTCCGGGTCCTGGGCCCCCGTGCACGGGGCGCCGCAGCGGCCCAGCTCGAAGAGCACGCAGGCGCTCGCGCCGGCCCTGCGGGAGAGCCGCTGGGTGCACTGGCGCAGCGGGATGATCTCGTGGACGGCCGCCACCGCCGCCTCTGCGCTGCGTCGCGACGCGAACGGGCCGCTGTAGACCGCGCCGTCGTCGCGCACCGTGCGGACCACCGACAGGCGCGGGTAGGTCTCCACCGTGAGCTTGACCCACAGCGCCTTCTCCGGGTGGCGGGACCGGCGGTTGTAACGGGGCTTGTGCTCGGCGATCAGCCGGAGCTCGCGGACCTGGGCCTCCAGCCGGGTGGCGCACACGATCGGGGTGATGGACTCGGCGAGCGCGACCATCTCGGCCATCCGCCGTCGGGTCTCCGAGGCGGTGAAGTAGGTGCGGGTGCGTCGCCGGATGTCGCTGGCGGTGCCGACGTACAGGGGCCGGCCCTGGTGGTCCTTGAACACGTAGACCCCGGGCGCCGAGGGCATGGCGTCGGCGAGGAACCGCTTGCGCCGCTGCGCCGGGGTGACCCGCATCGAGTAGCTCTGCAGCTCCTCCAGGGTGTGCACCCCGAGGTTGCCGACCCGCTCGATGAGGCTGTGCAGCACGTCGACGGTCGCCCGTGCGTCCTGCAGGGCCCGGTGGTTGGGGGTGGTCGCCGAGCCGAAGACCCGGGCCAGGCTGGCGAGCTTGTGGTCCGGCGCCTCGTCGCGGTGCACCAGCTGGCGCGCCAGCCGCACCGTGTCGAGCACCGGGAACCCGGGCCACGGGTGCCCGGTCTGCAGGGCGGCGGCCTTGAGGAAGGAGACGTCGAAGCCGGCGTTGTGCGCGACGAGCACGGCCCCGCGGGCGAACTCCAGGAAGGCGGGGAGCACGCTCTCGATCCGCGGGGAGGACGCCACCATCTGGTTGGTGATGCCGGTCAGGACGGTGATGAACGGCGGGATCGGGGTGCTCGGCCGGACCAGGGTCTGGAACTCCCCGAGCACCTCACCGCCGCGGACCTTGACGGCGCCGATCTCGGTGATCTGGGAGCCGTCGGGCGACCCGCCGGTGGTCTCGAGGTCGACGACGACGAACGTGGTGTCCGCGAGCGGCACCCCCAGGTCGTCGAACGTCTCCTGCACCACCCGCATGACGACGACGCTAGGTGCCGGGTCCGACACAGGCGGTGACGACATTCCGGGAGACCGCGGATGTGACCCGTTCCGCGGGCTCCGGCGGGGGTCTGTCGGTGGGGGCTCCTACCGTCGCGGGAACTGCACACGTGTGCGAGTCCGACGGAGGTGAGGACGCGATGACGACGATCGACTGCGACACCTGTCCGGTGCGCGGCCGGCACTGCGGCGACTGCTTCGTGCCGCTGCTGCTCGGCAGCCCCGACGCGGGCCGGACCGCGGACGCCTCAGGTCGGAGCACCCCGCCGGGCTCCGCACCGCAGCTCCTTCCGCTGGACCGGGCCGAGCGGGCCGCGGTGGGCACGTTCGTGCGTGCCGGGCTCCTGGCGCCCGCGGCGGCCGACCGGGTGCGGGCCCGCAGGACCGGCGGCGGGCTCTCGGCCACGGGGTGAGCGGGCCTGGGGCGACCGGATGACCGCGGCAACGGAACCGACCGGGTGACCGCGGCGACGGAGCCGACCGGGACGTACCCGGTCGTCAGCCGCCCGGTGCCGGGAGTGTGTCGGCGAGCCGGGCCACGGCGTCGGCGACCCGGGCACCGACCATGACGGGGTCGTTGTGCCGGGCGCCCGGGAGGACGACCTCCTCCACGAGCACGGGGGTCGCGCGGGCGACCCGGGCGCTGAGCTCCGGCGGCACGATCTCGTCCGCGTCGCCGTAGACCACGGTGGTCGGCACGGTCGAGCGCGCGACGTGCTCCAGCACGGGGTACCGCTCGCTCAGCAGCAGGTCGACGGGCAGGAACGGGTAGTGGTGGCGTCCGACGTCGGGGAGGGAGGTGAACGGCGAGCGGAGCACCATCCCGGCCGGGGGCCGCCGGTCGGCCAGGGCCGCGACGACACCGGTGCCCAGCGACTCCCCGAGGTAGACGGTCCGCTCCGGTGGGTAGCCGAGGCCGGTCAGGGCCTCGACCGCGGCGTCGGCGTCCTTGCCCAGGCCGTCCTCGGTCGGGTCGCCGGGGTTCCCGCCGTAGCCGCGGTAGTCGAGGAGGAGCACCGCGAGACCCCGCTCGGCCAGGAGCGCCGCCAGGCCGGCCCGACCGGCGCGGTTGCCGCCGTTGCCCGGCGCAAGCAGGACCGCCAGACCGCGGTCGCGACCGGACGGCGGGACAAACCAGGCGGTCAGGGTGAGCCCGTCCTCCGTGGCGAGGGGCACCTCGCGCCCTCCCGGGAGGACCCGGTCCACCGGCGGCGGGGACGACGGGTCCGGGAAGTAGATGAAGCGGCGCTGCAGCGCCCACGTCAGTCCCATGACCACCACCACGACGAGGAGCACGACGGCGACGACGCGGAGGGCCCGGACGCGACGTCGGCCCGACCGGGTGCTGCCGTCGCCCACGGGCCCATGGTCCCACCGGGGGTGGGTCTCCGAGGACGCCCCGTCATACCCTCGGGCGGTGAGCACCTCGGCCGGGCCGGACGGCGGTCGCCGTGCCCGGGCGACCGAACCGGCGGCAGGTTGGGTCGCGCTGGTCCTCGTCGGAGCGCTGGCCGCGGGCTGCGCAGGGCCGGTCGACGGGACCGCGCCGGTGGAGGGTCCGGCCGGTGGGAACGCGCCGGTGGAGGGTCCGGCCGGTGGGAACGCGTCGGTGGAGACCTCGACCACCACGCCGCCCGGTCATGTCGTCCGGGTCGAGGGTGACGCCGACCCGGAGCGGGCCGAGGACTACCGGGAGCTCACCGTCGAGGCGGTCCGTCGGGCCGGGCAGCTGTGGGGGCGCGGGAGCGTCCCGGTCCCGGTGCGGCTGGTGCTCCCGGCGGATGCGGACGGGTTCGCGGCGGTCACCGGACTGGATCCCGGCGCGGACGTCCCCGCCGCCGTCGTCGGCCAGGGTGACGAGGCCCGACTGGTGGTCCACCCCGGGGCCTGGGAACGGTTGACGCCCGAGGGTCACCTGGCCGTGCTCACCCACGAGGTCACCCACCTGGTGATGCAGGGGGACGGTCCCGTGCCGTGGTGGCTGGGGGAGGGGCTGGCCGAGTACACCGCCCACCGGGCCGGCGGTCGTCCCATCCGCGAGATCGCCGGGTCGGCGCTGGACGGCGTGCGTGCCGGCCAGCTGCCGGAGACCTGGCCGGTGCCCCCGGGGGAGGGCGACCGGTGGGGGAGCTACGCGATGGCGTGGCTGGCCTGCCGGTACCTCGCCCAGACCTACTCCGAGCGGAGCCTCGTCGAGCTCTACCGCGTCGTTGCCGGCGGGCGACCCGTCGAGGAGGCGATTCCCCGGGTGCTCGGGGTCTCCGAGGCGGAGGTCCTCACCGGCTGGAGGGCGTGGCTCACCTCCGTGGCGGCCGGGTGACCCACCCCCGGAGCGGCCAGCCGCCGGTCAGGCGGGTGCTGCCTGGGGCGGCGCCGCGGCATACAGCGCCTCGATCTCGGCGGCGAAGTCGGCGAGCACCTGGTCGCGCTTCACCTTCAGTGACGGGGTGAGGTAGCCGTTCTCCACGGTGAGGTCCTGCCGCAGCACCGTGAACCGGCGGATCGACTCGGCCCGGCTGACCGCCTCGTTGGCCCGGTCGATGGCCTGCTGCAGCGCCTCCTGCACCACCGGGTGGTCGACCGCGTCGTCGAGGCTGATGCCCTCGATGCCGTGGTTGGCGGCCCAGCCGGGGAGCATCTCGGCGTCGAGGGTGATGAGCGCCCCGATGAACGGCCGGGCGTCGCCCACGACGACGCACTGGGAGACCAGCGGGTGGGCCCGGACCCGGTCCTCCAGCACTGCCGGGGCGACGTTCTTGCCGCCGGCGGTGACGATGATCTCCTTCTTGCGGCCGGTGATGCGCAGGAAGCCGTCGGGGTCGAGCTCGCCGATGTCCCCGGTGTGGAACCAGCCGTCCCGGATGGTCTGCGAGGTCGCCTCGTCGTTCGCGTGGTAGTGCGAGAGCACGTTGATGCCCTTGACCAGGACCTCGCCGTCGCCGGCGATCCGGACCGTGACCCCGGGGAGCGGGCGCCCGACGGTGCCGATCTTGATGAGCTCGGGGGTGTTCACCGTGGCCGGTGCGGTGGTCTCGGTCAGCCCGTAGCCCTCGAGCACGACCAGCCCGATGCCCCGGAAGAAGTGCCCGAGCCGCTCGCCGAGCGCCGCGCCGCCGGAGATGGCGTACTCGACCTTGCCGCCCATCGCGTCGAGCAGCTTGCCGTAGACCAGGCGGCTGAACAGGGCGTGCTGCAGCCGCAGGCCGAGCCCCGGACCGCCGGTGTCCTGGGCGCGGCTGTACCGGATGGCCGTGTTGACGGCGCGGTGGAAGATCCGGCCGCGTCCCCCGGCGACGGCCTTCTGCTCGGCGCTGTTGTAGATCTTCTCGAAGACGCGGGGGACCGCCAGCACGAACGTCGGCTGGAACGACGCCAGGTCCTCGAGCAGGGTCTTGACGTTGGGGCTGTGACCCAGCGTCGCGCCCGCCTGCATCACCACCACCTGGATGAACCGGGCGAAGACGTGGGCCAGCGGCAGGAACAGCAGCGTCCGGGCCCCGGGCGGGCCCACGACCTCGGCCAGCCGCTCCACCGCGTTCTCGGACAGGGCCATGAAGTTGTCGTGGGTGATGACGCACCCCTTGGGGCGACCGGTCGTGCCCGAGGTGTAGATGATCGTGGCCGGCGAGCTGCGGTCCAGCTGCGCCCGGCGGGCGTCGACCTCCTCGTCGGGCACCTCGGCGCCGGCGGTGACGAGCTCGTCCAGGGCGCCGGTCTCGATCTGCCAGACGTCGCGCAGGTGCGGGACCTCGTCGCGACAGCGCGACAGCACCGCCAGGTGGCCGGCGTCCTCGAGGATGATCGCGACGGCCCCGGAGTCCTGCAGGATCCAGGACAGCTGCTCGTGGGAGGAGGTCTCGTAGACCGGCACGGGCACCGCGCCGGCTGTCCAGAGCGCGAAGTCGGCGAGCGTCCACTCGTAACGGGTCCGGCTCATGATCGCGACCCGGTCACCGACCCCGATCCCGGCGGCGATGAACCCCTTGGCCAGGGCCCGGACCTGCTGGCAGAACTCCGCCGCGCTGACCCCGCGCCAGGCGTCCCCCTGCCGCCGGGCGAGCAGCTCGCGCCCCGGGTCCCGGGACGCCCAGTCGTGGGGGAGGTCCGACAGGTTCCCCTCGCGCGACGGTGGGATCAGGCGTGGGACCGAGATCTCCTGCACGGGCGTGGGGCCTCCTGTGTGGGCGGGCGTCCCATCCACTGTAGACGTCCGGCGTGCCTCCCCCGGCGGGGGCTCTCGGGCGAGCGCACCCCTGGTTCTCGCGCGAGCGCGGGGCCGCGGGCGCCGGGGTGGGCCGCGGGCGCCGGGGTGGGCCGCGGGTGGTCGCGGCGGTATAGATTCCCGGCCATGGCCGACCACACCGAGTCCAGCGTCCGGATCGCCGCGGAACCCGCCGCGGTGCTCGCGGTGATCTCCGACTTCGAGCGCTATCCCGAGTGGGCGAAGGAGGTCAAGGAGGTCACCGTCCTGGACCACGGGGATGACGGCCGGCCCCGCAGGGTGCGGTTCACCCTCGACGCCGGGGTCATCAAGGACACCTACACCCTGGACTACGACTGGTCGGTCGCGGGAGACGGCACGGGGGAGGTGCGCTGGACGCTGGTCGAGGCGGAGATCCTCAAGGCCCTGACCGGGTCCTACACGCTGCGCGGCGTCGACGGCGGCACCGACCTGACCTACCGGCTCACCGTCGACCTCAAGATCCCGATGCTGGGCATGCTCAAGCGCAAGGCGGAGCGGTCGATCATCGACACCGCGCTGGAGGCGGTGCGGAAGAGGGTGGAGACCGGTGCGTGAGCAGAGGACGACCGGCTCGGTCGAGGAGGAGGCACGGCGGCTCGTCGAGGCCGCCGGTGAGTGGCTGCGCACCCACCAGGGCGGCACGTCCGGTGGCCGGGCCGCGGGAGACGACGGCACCGAAGACGGGCCCACGACGCACGACCCGGACGGCCACCGGGACCACGCGGGCACCTGCCAGGGCTGCCCCTGGTGCCGGGCCAAGGCGGCGCTGAGCGGGCCGGCCGGGGCGGACGCCCTGGAGGGCCTGGCCGACCTGCTCGCCGCCGCGTCCGAGAGCCTGCGCCTGTTCGCCCGGTCCCGCCGCCAGCACCACACGCCCGGGACCGGCGAGGACCGGGCCGACGAGACCGAGCGCGAGGGAGAGCCGTGACGCTCAGCGTCGGGATCGACATCGGAGGGACCAAGATCGCCGGCAGCACGGTCACCGCCGACGGGGTGATCCGGCACACGGCCCGCCGGGAGACGCCGGCCCAGGACGTCGACGCCATCACCGCCGCCGTGGTCGAGGTCGTCGGCGAGCTGACCGGGCGCAGCGCCGCCGACGGCGAGCAGGTGGCGGCCGTCGGGGTCGCCTGCGCCGGGTTCGTCGACGCCAGCGGCAGCACCATCCTGTTCGCCCCCAACCTGGCCTGGCGGGACGAACCGCTGCGCGAGCGGCTGGAGCGGGCGACCGGGCTGCCGGTGCTGCTGGAGAACGACGCCAACGCCGCCGCCTGGGGGGAGTTCCGGTTCGGTGGCGCGCGTGAGGCCGACGACATGCTCCTGGTGACCGTGGGCACCGGGGTCGGCGGCGGGATCGTCTCCGACGGGCAGCTGCTGCGGGGAGCCCACGGGGTCGCGGCCGAGATCGGCCACCTGAGGGTGGTGCCGGACGGTCACCGCTGCGGCTGCGGGAACCGCGGCTGCCTGGAGCAGTACGCCAGCGGCTCGGCCCTGGAGCGGGAGGCGAGGGAGCTGGTCCGGGGTGGCAGTCCGCACGCCGCGGCGCTCGCCGCCCGGTGCGACGGTGACCCCGACAAGCTCGAGGGACGCATGGTCACCGACGCCGCCCGGGAGGGTGACCCCGCGGCCGTCGAGCTGCTGGAGGACCTGGGCCGCTGGCTCGGCGAGGGCCTGGCCAGCCTGGCCGCGGTGCTGGACCCCGGCGTCATCGTGGTCGGTGGCGGCGTGGCCGCGGCAGGGGACCTGCTGCTGGGCCCGGCCCGCGCGGCGTTCGGCCGCCACCTCACCGGGCGCGGGCACCGACCGGTCGCCCCGCTCGTGCCCGCCCTGCTCGGCAACGACGCCGGGGTGGTCGGGGCGGCCGACCTCGCTGCCAGCCGACGGGTGGGGTGACGGCCGTGGACGACAGGCTCGCGGTCGGCGTCGACATCGGCGGCACCAAGGTGGCCGCAGGACTGGTCGACGACACGGGCCGGGTGTTCAGCCGCACCCGCCGGGACACCCCGGACCGGTCGACCCGTCCGGGCGACGTGGAGCACGTCATCGTCGACGCGGTGGAGGAGCTGCTGGCCGAGGCCCGACGGGCCGAGCGTGAGGTGCTCGGCATCGGCATCGGCGCCGCCGGGTTCGTCTCGGCCGACGGCTCCACCGTCGTCTTCGCCCCCCACCTGGCCTGGCGCGACGAGCCGATCCGCGACCGCCTGACCGAGCGGCTGCGCCTGCCCGTCGTCGTGGACAACGACGCGAACACCGCCGCGCGCGCCGAGTACCGGTTCGGCGCCGGTCGCGGCGAGGGCCGGCTGCTCATGGTCACCCTCGGCACCGGCATCGGTGGCGCGATCGTCCTCGACGGCCGGGTGGAGCGCGGCCGGTGGGGCCTGGCCGGTGAGTTCGGCCACATGCAGGTGGTCCCGGAGGGCGAGCGCTGCGAGTGCGGCAACCGCGGCTGCTGGGAGCAGTACTCCAGCGGCCGGGCCCTCAAGCGCGAGGCCAGGGAGATGATCCTCACCGGCAGCCCGTATGCCGCGGAGCTGGCCGCGCTGTGCAACGGTGACCCGGCGCGCATCGAGGGGATCCACGTCACCGCCGCCGCCCGTGCGGGCGACCAGGCCGCCCTGGACCTCATCACCGACGTCGGGCGCTGGCTCGGGGTCGGGCTGGCCAACCTCGCCGCGGCGCTGGACCCCGGGACGATCGTCGTCGGCGGTGGGGTGAGCCAGGCCGGCGACCTGCTCCTGACCCCCGCCCGGGAGGCGTTCGCCCGGCACCTCACGGGGCGTGGGCACCGGCCGGTGGCGCAGATCCTGCCCGCGGCGCTCGGCCCGGAGGCCGGGTTCATCGGCGCCGCAGACCTGGCCCGCTACCAGGACGAGCGATGAGGGTGCGGGTCGCCAGCTACAACCTCAGGGGGCTCGGGGACGACGCCGCCGCGGCCGCGCAGGTGGTCCGGGCGCTCGACCCCGACGTGCTCCTGCTGCAGGAGGTCCCCCGCCACCCCGGGTCCTCCTACCGCATCTCCGCCTTCGCCCGCGCCTGCGACCTGCTGTGGTCCGGCCGGACCCGGCTGCTGTCCCGCACCGCCGTCCTCACCAGCCTCCGCGTCGTGGCGAGCGACGCCGTCGACCGCGCCCTCCCGCCGGCCGACCGGACCGTGCGGCGGCGCCTCGAGGCCCGGGGCTACACGACCTGCCGGGTCCACCGCCCTGGTGGCGCGGCGGTGGCCTTCGCCTCCGTCCACCTGTCCCTGGACCCCGACGAGCGGGTCGACCACGCCGGGCGGGTGCTCGCCGAGCTCGCCGAGGACCCCGTCCTGGGGCGGGGCCCGACGGTGGTGGGCGGCGACCTCAACGAGTCCGTGGAGGGTCGGGCGTGGACGCTGCTCGGCGAGCGGCTGCGGGAGGTGACGCCGGACCGGCCGACCTTCCCGTCGGGACGGCCGCAGCACCGGATCGACGCGATCTTCGCCAGCACCGACATCCCTGTCCTCCCCGGGCCCGGGCCCGAGCTCGACGAGGCGCTGCTGCGGCGGGCCACCGACCACCTGCCCGTCTGGGCCGACCTGGACCTCTGAGGCCGTGGACGGGACCTGCGTCTTCTGCCGGGTGGTGGCGGGCACCGCGCCCGCGAGCACCGTCGTGACCGGCACCCTCGTCGTGGCGTTCCTGGACACCCACCCCGTGGCGCCCGGGCACGTGCTCGTCGTGCCGCGTCGCCACGTCCCGTCCGTCGCCGACCTGTCCCCGGAGGAGGGCGCGGAGCTGTGGGCGACCGCCCAGCGGCTCGCCGGGCGGGTCAGGTCGTCCCTGGCCCCGGCGGTCAACCTGCACCTGTCCGACGGGGAGGCCGCCGAGCAGGACGTGCCGCACGTCCACCTGCACGTCGTCCCGCGGCACCCGGGGGACCGGGTCGTCATCGACCTGCCGGGGGAGCGGGCCTCCCAGGAGGAGCTGGACCGGGTCGCTGCCGCCCTGGCCGGGCACTGACACGCCGTCAGACGCGGGCGCCGCCGGAGGGGTCGTCGTCGCGGCGGGTCGGCAGCCGGAGCACCAGGAGGGCGAAGCCGCCGAGCGACAGGCCCAGGCCGAGCCAGGTCCAGAGCGGGTCGGCCAGGAGGTCGAGCCCGAGCCCGTGGGCCAGGAACAGGATGAGCGGACCGCCCAGCAGCCCGACGAGGATCCCCCAGAAGTGCAGGTCGCCGGCCGGCAGCGGCGGCGGGTCCGGCGGGATGAAGTGCTCCTCCACGTCCGGCTCCGACCACTCCCGCCACCCGGTGCCCGGCAGGGCCGGGGACGCCGGGTCGGAGGTCGGCGCCGGCGCCGGCGCCGGCGCGGGACCGGGCCTACCCAGGTCGGCCCCGGGCCCGGTGTCCTCGGGCTGCTCGTCCTCGGCGGAGGAGCTGACCTGCTCCTCGTCCGGCGCGCGGGACAGGTCCAGGCCGGCGACGATCTCGGCGAACCGGGCGTCGATGTCCTCGTCGTCGGGGCGGCGGCGCGGGTCGTCGGTCACGACGTCACCCGCTCGACGAAGCGCGCGGTCTCGGCGACGAGCAGCCCCGCGTCGTGGTCGAGGGTCGCCACGTGACCGGACTCCGGCAGGTCCAGACGGGTAACGTCCCGGCTGCCGACGCGCTCCAGGAACCGCTCCACCGAGACGTCCGGCACGACGCGGTCGTGGGCCGAGCGGGCCAGCAGCACCGGCACCCGGACCTGCGGGAGGGCCTCCACCAGGTCGGGCCACCGCGCGACGAAGGAGTGGAACGCCTTGAGCGGCAGCACGTCGTAGGCGAGCTCCCGCGGCGGCCCCTCCCGCCGCACGTCGTCCGCGATACCAGGGAGCCGGGGGATGACGTGCTTGATGTAGGGCAGCAGCCGCAGCCGCCAGTCGGTCGCCGCGAAGGCCGGGTTGACCAGCACCAGGCCGTCGACCAGATCGGGGTGACGCACCGTGAGGTCGGTCGCCAGCGCACCGCCGAGGCTCACCCCGAAGACGACGAGGTGGTCGCGGCCCCGACGCAGCTCGATCGCCGCGATCTCGACCGCGGTGAGCCAGTCCTCGTACCGGGTGCGGTTCATCTGCTGCCAGGTGCGGCCGTGGCCTGGGAGCAGCGGCGCCTGCACGGCATACCCCAGCGCGGCGAGGTGCTCGGCGACCGGGCGCACCATCTGCGGGGTCGCGGTCAGCCCGTGGATGCACAGCACGCCGGTCCTGGAGCGCTCGCCCGTGCCGGGGCTGGAGAAGGGCTCCGCGCCGACCATCGTGTGCACGCGACGATACTGTCACGCGTCGCCGTCGATGCCGTAACGTTGCCGGTCACGGACAGGAGGAGGACACGGTGCTCTACTGGTTCCTCAAGAAGGTTCTCGTCGGCCCGCTGGTGAAGGTGCTGTTCCGGCCAGAGGTCGAGGGCGCCGAGAACATCCCGGAGCGTGGTCCGGCGATCTTCGCCAGCAACCACCTCAGCTTCATCGACTCGGTGTTCATCCCCCTCGTGGTGCCCCGGCGGATGACGTTCCCGGCCAAGTCGGACTACTTCACCGGCACCGGCATCAAGGGCTGGGCAATGCGCACCTTCTTCACCGGCGTGGGCCAGATCCCCATGGACCGGTCCGGTGGCGAGGCGTCGAAGGCGGCCCTGCGCTCCAGCCTCAAGGTGCTCAAGCGCGGCGAGTTCCTCGGCATCTACCCGGAGGGCACCCGCAGCCCCGACGGGCGGCTCTACAAGGGCAAGACCGGCGTGGCGCGGATGGCGCTCGAGGCCCACGCCCCGGTGATCCCCGTCGGCGTCATCGGCACCGACAAGGCCCAGCCGACCGGCCAGATGATCCCGCGCGTGGCCCCGGTGACGATCCGCTTCGGCAAGCCGCTGGACTTCTCCAGGTACGACGGGATGCAGGACGACCGGTACGTGCTGCGGGCCATCACCGACGAGATCATGTACGAGATCATGAAGCTGTCCGGGCAGGAGTACGTCGACGAGTACGCCGCCACGGTCAAGCAGCGGATCGCCGCCCGGGCCAAGGAGGCCGCCGGCCAGGCGCGCGCCGCGCTGGAGCAGGCCCGCGAGCAGGCGCGCGTCACCGTGGAGCAGACCCGCGGCCAGGTCGAGCAGGCGGCCGCCCAGGTCGCCGAGCAGGTCCGGGAGCAGGTCGAGCAGGTCCGCGAGCAGATGGAGCAGGCCCGCGAGCAGCGCCGCGCCGCCCGGGAGGAGGCAGACACCCAGGAGGCCGCCGAGGCGGCGGCCGAGGCGGAGGCCGCGGTCGCCGGGGGCGCGACGGAAGGGACCGGGCCGCAGCCCGCCTCCGGCGAGGAGCCGGGGGACCGGCAACCCGCGCCCACCGCGCCTCCTACGATGGGCGCGTGAGCACCGACGTGACGGGCTCGGCAGTCGGCGACACGCTCGACTGGCCGAACCTCCCGGCTGCGCAGCAGCCCGACTGGCCCGACACCGCGGCCCTCGCCGAGGTCCTCGCCACGCTCGCGCACTACCCGCCGCTGGTCTTCGCCGGCGAGTGCGACGCGCTCCGGGAGCGCCTGGCCGCCGTCGCGAGCGGCCACGCCTTCGTGCTCCAGGGCGGTGACTGCGCCGAGACCCTGGCGGGCGTCACCGGCCCGAACATCCGCGACCGGATCAAGACCATCCTGCAGATGGCGATCGTGCTCACCTACGGCGCCGGCATGCCCGTGGTGAAGATCGGCCGGATGGCCGGGCAGTTCGCCAAGCCGCGCTCCTCCGACACCGAGACCCGCGACGGGGTGACGCTGCCGGCCTACCGCGGCGACATGGTCAACGGCTTCGAGTTCACCGAGGAGGCGAGGCGGCACGACCCCACCCGGCTGCTGCAGGCCTACCACGCCAGCGCCGCCACCCTGAACCTCGTGCGCGCCTTCACCGAGGGCGGCTTCGCCGACCTGCGGAGCATCCACCTGTGGAACAAGGGCTTCCTGTCCGGCCCGGCGGAGGCCCGCTACGAGCAGCTGGCCCGCGAGATCGACCGGGCGATGCGCTTCCTCGAGGCGTCCGGCGTCGCCGACACCGAGCAGCTGCGCCGGGTGGAGTTCTACTCCTCCCACGAGGCCCTCGTCCTCGACTACGAGCGGGCCATGGTCCGGCGCGACTCCCGCACCGGCCGCCCCTACGACACCTCGGCCCACTTCCTGTGGGTGGGGGAGCGGACCCGCGACCTCGACGGCGCCCACATCGACTTCGTCTCCCGGGTGCAGAACCCGGTCGGGGTCAAGCTCGGTCCGACCGTGACCCGGGACGAGGTGCTCCGCCTCATCGACCGGCTCGACCCGCACCGGGAGCCCGGCCGGCTGACCTTCATCACCCGGATGGGTGCCCGCCGCATCGAGGACGTGCTGCCCGGGCTGCTGGAGTCGGTCCGCGCCGAGGCCGGGGCCGTGACCTGGGTGTGCGACCCGATGCACGGCAACACCTTCACCAGCCCCAGCGGGCACAAGACCCGCCGGTTCGAGGACGTGGTCGAGGAGGTCCGCTCCTTCTTCGCCATCCACCGGGCGGTCGGCACCTGGCCCGGCGGGATCCACGTCGAGCTCACCGGCAACGACGTCACCGAGTGCGTGGGTGGCACCGACCCGGTCGACCTGGAGGATCTCGGGCTGCGCTACGAGACCGTGTGCGACCCGCGGCTCAACCACCAGCAGAGCCTCGACCTGGCGTTCCAGGTCGCCGAGATGCTGGACCGGGGCGCCCGGTGACCCGGGCGGACCTGCGCTCGGACACCCTGACGCGCCCCACCCCGGGGATGCGCCGGGCGATGGCGGCCGCCGAGGTCGGCGACGACGTCTACGGCGAGGACCCCACCGTCAACGCGCTCGAGGAGCACGTCGCGGGGCTGCTCGGCACCGAGGCGGCGCTGTTCACCGGCACCGGCTCGCTGGCCAACCAGCTGGGGGTGCGCGCCCACGTCGGGCCGGGTGAGGAGCTGATCGCCGACGACCTCGCCCACGTGCTGCGTGCGGAGATGGGCGCGGCGGCCGTCCTGTCCGGCATCACCACCCGGTCCTGGCCGGCCACCCGCGGGCTGCTCGACGTCTCCCGGGTGGAACGCCTCATGGCCCCGGCCGCCGGGCCGTACCAGGTCAGCACCCGGTGCGTCGTCGTGGAGAACACCCACAACTTCGGCGGCGGCACCGTCCAGCCGCTGGAGGAGCTGCAGCGGCTGCGCGAGGTCACCGCCCGCGCCGGCGTCGCGGTGCACCTCGACGGCGCGCGGCTGTGGAACGCGCACGTCGCCACCGGGGTGCCCCTGGACGCGTATGCCGCGTGCGCCGACACCGTCTCGGTGTGCCTGAGCAAGGGGCTGGGGGCACCGGTGGGGTCGCTCCTCGCCGGGCCCGCGGACCTCGTCGCCGAGGCCCGGGTGTGGCGCAAGCGGCTGGGTGGGGGCATGCGCCAGGTCGGCATCCTCGCCGCCGCCGGCCGCTACGCCCTCGACCACCACCTGGAGCGCCTGGCCGAGGACCATGCCCGCGCCCAGCGGGTCGCCCGCGCGGTGGCGGAGGTCGACCCGGGCGTCGTCGACCCGGCGACGGTCCACACCAACATCCTCGTCCTGGACGTCTCGGTGCGGGGCTGGGCCGCCGCCGACTTCATCACCGCCGCCACGGAGCGGGGCGTGCTCGGCTACGCCACCGACGCCGCCCACGTCCGGTACGTGTGGCACCTGGACGTGGACGACGCCCAGACCGACCACGCCCAGCGGGTCCTCGTCGACCTGCTGGGGGCCGGGCGCCGCTGAGGCCGCGCGCCGCGTCATACGGGCGCCCGACCGCGGTCAGAGCGCGTCGCGGATGGTGTTGACCAGCTCGTTCGCGCCGAGGACCACGAACAGCAGCGCGGTGATGCCGAGCGCCACGTTGGTGTGCAGCCGGTTGCCCCACTCCTTCGGGATGCGCCGGCCGTTGAGCAGGGGCAGCAGTGTCAGGGCCAGGAACGGCATGAACAGCGACCCCAGCGTCCCGTAGAGCAGGATGAGGAAGATCGGCCGCTCCAGCATGAGCAGCAGCATCGGTGGGAAGGTCAGCCACAGCAGGTAGAACTTGAAGTACTTCCCGCCGACCCTGGTGTCCGGGTGGCCGGACTCCTTGCCGCGCAGGTTGCCCCAGAAGTCGGCGAACATGAGGGACACGCCGTTCCAGACGCCGATGATCGAGGAGAACGCCGCGGCCCAGAACCCGACGAGGAACGTCGTGCCGATGACCGTGCCGTAGCGGTCGACCAGGACCTCGTGGGCGAGCAGCTCGGCGTCACCGGCGCTCATCTGCACCCCGGCGGCGCGCACGACCTCGGCGCCGACGATGAGCATCGAGATGACGAAGACGCCGGTGAGGACGTAGGCCATGGAGTTGTCGATCCGCATGACCCGCATCCACTTCGGGGTGTACCAGCCCTTCTCCCGCAGCCAGTAGCCGTACGCGGCCAGGGTGATCGTGCCGCCCACGCCCCCGGCCAGCGCCAGCGTGTAGAACAGCCCGCCGTCGGGCACGACCGGCAGCAGGCCGGCGAGCGTCTCCGGGATGTTGGGGGCGGCGACCACGGCGAGCACGACGATGACCACGAACATGAGGCCGACCAGCGCCGCGGTGACCTTCTCGAACATCGCGTAGCGGTTGAACCACACGAGCAGGAAGCCGAGGAGCCCCATCGCCGCACCGACGAGGGGCTGGGACAGGTCGGGGAAGAGCGCGGTGATCGGCAGTGCGGTGGAGGACATCGCCGTCGCGCCGTACACGAAGCCCCAGATGATGATGTACGGCCCGAAGTAGAAGGTCGTCCAGCGGCCGAGCATCTGCCAGCCCTCGAAGATCGTGTAGCCGGTGGCGAGGGTGAACCGTCCCGCGCCCTCGACCAGGACGATCTTGAGGATGACGCCGAGGACGACCGCCCAGAGCAGCGTGTAGCCGTAGCGGGAGCCCGCGGTGAGCGTGGCGACCATGTCGGCGGCACCCACGCCGGTGGCGGCGACGACGATGCCCGGGCCGACGAGCTTCCAGCGGGCCGGCGCACCCCGGTCGTCGTCGACGCGCTCGGCGTGGCCGGCCTTGCGGGCATCGTGCTCCATCGCGGACCTCCTCGGCGGTGTGGGTTCGAGACGGCCCGGGCACGTCGTCCAGGGGCCGCGGTGGCCCAACCTAGGTTCTCCCCGCCGGTCGGGCCAGCCTCCGGGACGGTCCCCGACGAGGTCTTTGCCGGACCTTGACCGGTGTCTGACGTTGCGCTGCGCCGAGCCGGGTCAGAGCACGGTGAGGACGATCTCGCTGCCCCGGGGCGCGCGCTCGCCGGCCTCGATGGACTGGAAGCGCACCGTGTTGAAGTAGCCGCCGGCGAGGTCCTCGCGCTCCACGTCGAAGCCGAGCGCCTCGAGCTGCTCGCGGGCCTCGTCCCACTGCTTGCCGATGACCAGCGGCACCTCGATCAGCTCGGGTCCCTTGGACACCACGAGGGTGACCTCGTCGCCGCGGTGACCGGTGCCCTCGGCGGGCGACTGGGAGACCACGGCGCCGTCGGGGACCTCGTCGTGGAAGACCCGCTCCTCCTGCACGACCGGGGTGAACCCGGCCTCCTCCAGCGCCTCCCGGGCGTCCTCCAGGGACGCGCCCACGACCGACGGGATCTCGATGGGCTCCGGGCCCGCGCTGACCACGACCTCGAGGGTGGTTCCCGGCTTCACCGGGGTCCCCGGCTCGGGGGTGACCGACAGGATGTGACCCGCCGGGACCTCCTCGTGCCACTGCTCGGTCGGCTCCCCGAGGGAGAGGTTGGCCTCCTCGACCGGGCCCGCCGCCTGGTCCAGCGTCATGCCCACGACCATCGGCACGGCATACCGCTCCGGTCCGAGGGAGACGGTGAGCTCGACGTCGGTGCCGTGCCGCACCTCGGTGCCGGGCTCGTGGGAGCTGGCGATGACGACCTCGGCCGGCACCGTCTCGGAGTACTCCTCGACCACGACGGCGTCCAGCTCCTCGGCGTCGAGCGCGGCGCGCGCGTCGTCCACGTGGAGCCCGACGACCTCGGGCACGGGGGAGTGGATGCCCGGGCCGGCCATGTAGTACCAGGCGGTCGTCGCCCCTCCCGCCGCGGCCAGGAGCAGCAGCAGCCCGACGAGCCAGCCGGCCACCCGGCGACCACGCCGGCGGCGCGGGGGTGCCGGTGCCTGCGCCTGGCGCCGCGCCGGCCGGTTGCCGGTGGTCCGGGCGTAGTGGCCGGGGGCCCCGGGCGCACGCACCACCGTGGTGTGGTCGGTCGGCACCGGCCGGGTCGCGTCGAAGGCCTGGGTGGCGTCGGCGTCCGGCGCCGGCGACCCGGGGCGGGCGTCGAGCTCGGCGTCGGAGAGCTGGTCGACGACCCGGCGGAGCTCCCGGCGCAGCTCGGCGGCGTCCACGGGCCGGTGCTCGGGGTCCTTGGCCCCGCCCCAGCGCACCAGCGCGTCGAGCTCGGCGGGGACCGTCGGCGCCAGCGCGGACGGCGCGGGCACCTCGCCGTGGACGTGCTGGTAGGCGACCTGGATCGGGCTGGATCCCGGGAACGCCTTGGTGCCGGTGAGCAGCTCGTAGAGGAGCAGCGTGGCGGCATACACGTCGCTGCGCTCGTCGGCGTCGCCGCGCTCCACCTGCTCGGGTGACAGGTATGCCGCGGTGCCCCAGGTCAGGTCGGTGCTGCGGCTGACCGTGCTGGCCGTGATCGCCCGGGCCAGGCCGAAGTCGGCCACCTTGACGGTGCCGGTCGCACTGCTGATGAGGACGTTCTCCGGCTTGACGTCCCGGTGCACCAGACCCGCCGCGTGCGCGGCGGCGAGGGCGGACAGCACCGGGTCCATGAGCGCGAAGGCCTGGCGGACCGACAGCGGGGCCTCGGAGCGGATGACGTCGCGCAGGGTCCGCCCGCTGACCAGCTCCATCGCCAGGTAGACGAGGTTGCCGTCCTCACCCTGGTCGTAGACCCCCACGACGTGGGGGTGGGACAGCCGGGCCGCGGCACGGGCCTCCCGCTCGAACCGGCTGACGAACTGGGGGTCGCGGGCCAGGTCGGCGTGCATGACCTTGAGCGCGACCGGGCGGTCCAGGCGCAGGTCGGTGGCGACGTACACCGAGGCCATCCCGCCCCTGGCGAGGAAGGCGTCCACCCGGTAGCGACCGTCGACGACGCGGTCGATGCCCGGGGTGGTCGCGGTACTCACCCCTCGAGTCTACGAACGACGGGTCGGAAAACCCGGGAGGCGAGGACCGCCGACCCCGCCGGACCCGGGCCTCACTGCTGCTTGCGCAGCGCCTGGATCGTCTTCACGTAGTGCTTGGTGTCCTCGTACATCCCGTTCTTCTGCACCCCGGCCAGGCCCTGGTAGTAGCCCGCGATCGCCTGGTCCTCGTCGGCGGCGGCGCGCAGCAGGGCCCGCATGATCACCGTGCCGGCGGTGATGTTGTCCTGGGTGTCCAGCAGGTTGAGCTTGCGCCCGACGAGCTCGGAGGCCCACTGGCCGGAGCTGGGGATGACCTGCATGACGCCGATGGCGTTGGCGGGGGAGACCATCCGCTGGTTCCAGCCGGACTCCATCTGCGCCAGGGCCAGCATGAGCTTGGGGTCCACCCCGTGCCGCTTGGCGGTCGCCACGATCATCGTCTTGACCTCGGCGCGGCTGGGCACCGCGACCCCGGCGAGGTACTCCCGGTTGGCGGCCGCGGCCCGGGCGGTCTCGGAGGGGTAGGTCCGGCCGGCGAAGCTGTTCGGGACCTTCTCGTCCTTCTTGGCCTTGCCGACGGTGCCCGCCGTGTAGGGGGCGCTGCGGGTGGCCTTGGCGGGGATCCGCACCTGCTGGCCCACCCACAGCCGGTGCGGGTCGAGGTTGCTGTTGGCGCGGAGGACGTCGGAGAGCGGGACCCCGTGCCGCGCCGCGATGTGGGAGAGGGTGTCGCCGGGCCGCACGGTCACGGTCCTGGTCGCGGTGGGCGCCGCCGGGCGGGAGGCCGCCGTGCCGGACCGGCCCGAGGCGGCCTTCGCCGGGGCCGTGGAGGCCGCGCCCTTGCCCGGGATCTGCAGTCGCTGGCCGGCGTGGATGATGCGGGGGTTGCTCAGCCGGTTGGCCCTGACGATCGCGTCGACCGTGGTGTTGTGGCGCAGCGCGATGTGGGACAGCGTGTCGCCCGGCCGGACCGTCACGGTCGTCCCGCCCGAGCTCGCGGCGGCAGCCTTGCCGGCGCCGGAGGAGCTCTTCGTGGGCGCCTTGCCCTTGCCCGCCGCGGCGGCCTTCCCCGCGGGCGCCTTGCGCGGCACCTCGATCACCTCGCCGGCCCGGATCCACCGCCCGCCGTGGGACAGGCCGTTGCGCTGGACCAGGGCCTTGACCGTGGTGTTGTAGGTCGCTGCGAGGTCGTAGAGCGTGTCACCCGGCTTGACGCGGTAGGGCTGCCAGGGGTCCGCACCGGTGACGACCGCGGACGGCGCCGCGTGGGCGAACTGGGGTGGCAGCGGGGGGAGGTCGGCGGGGACGGGGCTCATCGCGGAATCCCTTTCGCGATCGGACAGAGAGCAGGGCCGGGCATGTGACAGATGCAACCGTGGATAACGCTGTGCTCCTTGGTGCCGCTGTGACGGTCGTGAAGGTAGCCGACAATGGGCCGCTGCGCCAGATCGACGGCGTGTCGTTACCTGTGAAAGACTGGAGAATGTGGTAAACGACAGCGCTGTAATTCCGGAGGACCAGTGGCTCGCGGTGCCGGACATCATCGAGCTCACCGGCGCCCGGTTCTCGGTCGTCAAGGCCTGGCTGCAGGACCGCGAGGTCGTCGGGCTCCGGCGCGGTCCCCACAACGCGGTGATGGTGCCCGCCTCGTTCCTCACCCCCCAGGGTCCGGTGAAGAACCTGCGCGGGACGATCACGGTGCTCGGGGACAGCGGGCTCACCGACGAGGAGATCATCGAGTGGTTGCACCGCCCCGATGACTCGCTCCCCGGCGGCAGCGCGATCGAGGCGCTGCGTCTCGGCGTCAAGACCGAGGTCCGGCGACGCGCCCAGGAGCTGGCCTTCTGACCGACCTCCGGGCCGGCCCAGCTCGCGTCAGGTCGTGCGGGCCGTGCACACGGTGATGAGGTCGGCCAGCGCGGCCCGGCCCTCCTCGGTCAGGTCCGGTATGCCGTCCAGCGCCCGGGCCGCGGCCCGCGCGCCCTCGGTGATCATCGCCTCGGTGCGCTCCAGGGCGCCGGTCCGGACCAGGATGGCCCGGGCCTCGTCCACCTCCTCGGCGGAGAGCTCCTTGCTGCCCAGGTGGTGCAGCAGGGTGGCGCCGTCGTCCGCCCCGGCCGCCTCCAGGGCGTGCGCGATGAGGACCGTGCGCTTGCCCTCGCGCAGGTCGTCCCCGGCCGGCTTGCCGGTCTCGGCCGGGTCTCCGAAGACGCCGAGCACGTCGTCGCGCAGCTGGAACGCCTCGCCCAGGTGCAGCCCGTAGGCCGACAGTGCCTCGAGCGCGCGGGGCCCGGCCCCGGCGGCCCGGGCGCCGATGAGCAGCGGCTGCTCGACGGAGTACTTGCCGCTCTTGAACCGGATCACGGTGCGGGACCGTCGCACCCGCTCGGCATGGTCCAGGTCGTCCCACCCGCGGGCCGACTCCAGCACGTCGAGGAACTGACCGCCCATGAGCTGGGTGCGCATCGTGTCGAACGTGCCCCGGGCCCGGGCCAGCTCCTCGGTGGGCAGCCCCGAGCCGGCGAACAACTCGTCGCACCAGGTGAGGCACAGGTCCCCGGCGAGGATCGCGGTGGCCTGCCCGAACCGCTCGGCGCTGCCGGACCACCCGGCGTCCGCGTGCCGGGTGGCGAACGCCCGGTGCGCCGTCGGGCGCCCGCGGCGCAGGTCGGAGTCGTCCATGACGTCGTCGTGGAGCAGCGCGGCCGCCTGGAAGAGCTCCATGGACGCGGCCGCCCGCACCAGGCCCCGGCTGTGCTCCCCGCCCACGGCGCGGTAGCCCCAGTAGAGGAAGGCAGCCCGCAGCCGCTTGCCACCGCTGAGCAGCGCGGCGACGGCGTCGACGAGACCCTCGACCGGCGCCCCGAGCTCGCTGAGCACGGAGCGCTGGTGGGCGATCACCTCGTCGAGCTCGGCCTGCACCAGCTCCCGCAGGCGGGCTGTCTCGACGGACGGGGTCGTCTGCACGGATCCTCCTGGCCGGCACGCGGATACCCGGCACGACGAGCGTACGTTGCCTCCGGAAAACCTGGCGCGCCGGCCCCCGCCCCGTGGGTACGGTCGGCCCGTGTACGCCCCACCGCGTGACCTGGCCGAGGCGGACCTGTCCGCGCTGGTCAGCAGGTCGTGGTCGCTGCGCGTGGACCGGCTGGTCTACCTCCCGGTCGGCTTCGGCAGCCACCACTGGGACCTGCGCACCGCGCAGGGGCGACGCCTCTTCCTCACCCTGGACCTGCTCGACCCGTTCGACCCCGACGGCCACGCCGAGCGGCTGCGTTCCGCGCTGACCACCGCCGCCCTCCTCGCCGGGGGGCCGCTGCCCCAGGCGGTCGCCCCGGTCCGCACGACGGACGGTGCCGTGCTGGCCCGCGCCCCGTCATACGCGGTCTCGCTGTTCCCGTTCCTGGAGGACGCGCAGGAGGTCACGGCCCTCGAGCTGGCGACCGGGCCCGCCCGCGAGGAGCGGCTGGACCTGCTGTGCCGGCTGCACGACGCGACCGGGCTGGTGCGGGCGACCGTGCGCCCCGACGACCTCGCGGTCCTCGGCCGCGCCGGGCTGGAGCGGGCGCTCGCGCGGCTGGACGAGCCGTGGGGGACCGGCCCGTACGCCGAGGGCGCGCGCGAGCTGCTCCGGTCCCGCTCCGGCGACCTCGGGGCGGCGCTGGAGGCGTATGACGCCCGCGCCAGCCGGGTGCGGCGGGGTGCGGCCGGGTGGGTGGTGACCCACGGTGAGCCCCACGCCGCGAACCTGCTGCGGGTGCGCGGGGAGCTGGTCCTGGTCGACTGGGACACGGCGCGGCTGGCCCCGGCGGCGCGGGACCTGTGGATGGCCGACACCGGGCACGGTGAGGTGGCGGAGTACCGCGCCCGGACCGGCCGGCCGGTGCCGGAGGAGGAGCTCGAGCTGTACCGGGTCCACTGGGAGCTGTCCGAGATCGCGCTGTACGCCACCGACCTGTCCCGGCCCCACGTCGCGGACGCCAACACCGCCGTCGCGTGGCGGGAGCTGCGGCGCTTCCTCACCGAGGGCGGGCGCTGGCTGTCGGCCTGAGCGCCCCGTCACCTGCACCGTCACCGGCGCCGCTGCACCGTCCCGGGATCCGGGTGTGGAGAGCGGTTGAACCCTGTCGGCGGGGAGTCGTACATTCGTCCTATCGAACACGCGTGCGATAGGACCCATGACATCGCCGTGACAACACGACGACACCGGGAGGGGCGACATGAGCCGGCGCTACGCCGAGGAGATCGAGGTGCGGGTCGGGGAGCCCCTGGTCGGGGTGGTGTCCGGCCCGGTGCGACCCGGTCCCGACGCGCTGGTGCCCACCGCCTTCGTGTGGCGCGGGCGGGTGCACGTGGTCCGGGCGGTGCTGGGGCACTGGACCCAGCGCCTGCCGTGGTGGCGGGCCGCGTGGTCGGACGAGCAGGGCGGTCCCGCGGAGCTGGAGCAGGAGGTCTGGCGGGTGGAGGCCAGCGCCGGCCGGCTGCTGGGCACCGGCGTCTACGACCTGGCCCACGCCGGGAGCTGGCGGCTGCTGCGGGTCGCGGACTGAGCGAGGGAGAGGAAGGACCGATGGGCACGATGACGACGACACCGGCGCCGACCGCGGGCACGGTGCTGGACCTGCTGGAGCGGGCCCACGCCGGGCTGGTGCTGGCCTGCCGCACCAGCACCGCCGCCGAGCGCTACACCACCGCCCACCTGGCCGCGCTGCGCGCCGCGGCGGCGCTGCTGGCCGCCCGGACCGTCCCGACCGGCCGGACCCGCCCGCGCAGCGTGTGGGAGATGCTCCCCACGGTGGCGCCGGAGCTGTCCGAGTGGGCGGTGTTCTTCGCCGCCTCGGGGCGGCGCCGGCTGGCGCTGGAGGCGGGCACCGACACCGTCGGCCCGCGGGAGGCCGACGACCTGGTCCGGCAGGCGGAGACCTTCGTCGAGCTGGTGCGGGCGGCGCTGCACCTGCCGCTGGCGACACCGCTGAGCGAGGAGCTGGCCCCCACCGCGCTGCGAGGACCGGCACCGAGAGCACGCCGATGACCGACTTCGTCCACCTCCACGTCGCCTCCAGCTTCTCGATGCGCTACGGCGCCTCCCGGCCGGAGGAGCTGGTCGAGCGGGCCGCGGCGCTCGGCCAGGGCGCCCTGGCGCTGACCGACCGGGACGGCGTCTACGGGGCGGTCCGGTTCGTGCGGGCGTGCACCGAGGCCGGGCTGGACCCGGTGCTCGGCGTGGACCTCGCGGTGCGTGAGGACGAGCGGTTCCCGGGGTCCCGCGGGCCGCAGCTGCCCCCGTCGCAGCCCCCGTCCCGGCCGGCCCGGTCCGAGCCACCGCCCTGGGCCCAGCCGTCCTGGACCCAGCGGTCCCGGTCCCAGCCGGTCAAGGGCGGCCCGCTGGTCGACGACCGGCACCCCCGGGTGACCGTGCTGGCCCGGGGGCAGCGTGGGGGCCTGCCGCCCGGCACCGGGTGGGCCCGGCTGTGCCGGCTCGTCACCCAGACCCACCTGTCCGGGGAGCGGGGCGAGCCGCGGACCACCGCGGAGCTGCTGTCCCGGGCCGCGGCGCCGGTCGACGGGGTGGCTCCCGTGGTGGTGCTCCTGGGTCCCGACTCCGACGTCGGCCGTGCGGTGCTCGCGCGGCGCCACGGCCTGGCCCGGGAGCTGCTGCGGTCCTGGCAGGAGCGGCTGCCCGCCGACGCGCTGGTGGTGGAGCTGGTCTGCCACGACGGCCCACCGGACTCGCCGGCCAGCCTGACCCACGCGGTCCGCATGTGGGACCTCGCCCGCGACTGCGGCGTCCCCGTCGTGCTCACCGCGGCGGTGCGCCACGCCACCCCCGAGCGGGCCCGGGTCGTCGACGTCCTCGACGCGGCCCGGCGGATGGTCCCGCTGCACGAGCGGCACCTGGACCGGGTGAGCACCGCCGGGCACCTGGCCCCCACCGACCAGATGGTCGCGGTGGCCAGGCGGGTGGCGGACGCCGCCGGTCCCGGTGCCGACGCGGACCGGCTGCTCGCGACCACCGCCGCCCTGGCCGACGCCTGCGTCCAGCAGGCGCGCACCGACCTGGGCATCGGCGCGGTCCACCTGCCCGAGCCGGAGGTGCTGGGGGTGTCCGGCATCGGCGAGGCCCAGCAGGTCCTCACCCAGCGGTGCCGCGCCGCGCTGGAGGAGCGCTACCGGGGCGAGCCCGCGGCATACCGGGGCCGGGCCCACGCCCGCCTCGAGGACGAGCTGGGCGTCATCGCCGGGCTCGGCTACCCGACCTACTTCCTCACCGTGGCCCAGGTGTGCGACCTCATCCGGGAGATGAGCGTGCGGGTGGCCGCCCGCGGGTCCGGGGCCGGGAGCCTGGTCACCTACCTGCTCGGCATCAGCGGGGTCGACCCGATGCAGCACGACCTGCTCTTCGAGCGGTTCTGCTCGCCGCTGCGGGCCCAGCTGCCGGACATCGACATCGACGTGGAGTCCGCCCGGCGCACCGAGATCTACGAGCGGATCCTGGAGCGCTTCGGGTCCGAGCGGGTCACCTGCGTGTCGATGATGGAGACCTACCGGGTGCGCCACGCCATCCGCGACGTCGCGGCGACCCTGGGCATGCCGCCCGGGGAGGTCGACGCCATCGCCAAGGCGTTCCCCCACATCCGGGCCCGGGACGCCCGCGCCGCGGTCCGCGACCTTCCCGAGCTGCGGCGCAGCGGGCTGGACGCCCCGCGGATGCAGCAGCTGCTCGAGCTGGTGGAGAGCCTGGACGGCCTGCCGCGGCACATCGCGGTGCACCCGTGCGGGGTGATCCTGTCCAACACCTCGCTGCTCGACCGCACCCCGGTGGAGGCCAGCTGGCTCGGGTTCCCGATGAGCCAGTTCGACAAGGACGATGTCGAGGACCTCGGGCTGCTCAAGCTCGACGTGCTGGGAGTGCGGATGCAGTCGGCGATGGCCCACGCGGTCGCCGAGGTGGAGCGGGTCGACGGGGTCCGGATCGACCTGGACGACCGCGCCCAGGTGCCCCTCGACGACCCGGAGACCTACGCGCTCATCCAGTCGACCCGCACCCTGGGCTGCTTCCAGATCGAGTCGCCGGGCCAGCGCGAGCTGGTCGGCAAGTTCGCCCCGGAGAACTTCGAGGACATCATCATCGACATCTCCCTGTTCCGGCCGGGGCCGGTGAAGTCCGACATGGTCCGGCCGTTCCTGCAGGCCCGGCAGGGCTGGACCGAGCCGGACTACCTGCACCCCTCCCTGGTGCCGTACCTGCGCAGCACCTACGGGGTGGTGGTGTTCCACGAGCAGGTCCTCCACATCGTCGCCGAGACGACCGGGGTCAGCCTGGCCCAGGCCGACGAGGTGCGGCGGGCGATGGGCAGCCCCGGCGGGCAGGAGCAGGTCGAGCACTGGTGGCGCCCGGCCGCGGCCGCCCGGGGTTACACCCCCGAGGAGATCGACCGCATCTGGGACGTGCTCGCCGCGTTCGCCTCCTTCGGGTTCTGCAAGGCGCACGCGGCGGCGTTCGCGTTGCCGACCTACCAGTCGGCCTGGCTCAAGGCGCACCACACCGCGGCGTTCCTCGCCGGGGTGCTCACCCACGACCCGGGGATGTATCCCAAGCGGCTGCTCCTCGACGAGGCCCGCAACATGGGCGTGCGGGTACTCGGCCTGGACGTCAACCGCTCGACGGGGGAGTACCGCGTCGAACGGGTCGACGATGACGTCGAGGGGGTCGGCTGGGCCGGCTCCGGGACCCCCGGGGTGGCCACCCGCCGGGCCGGACGGGGCGACGAGGTGGACCGGCACATGCAGCGGATCGAGACCCGCGCCCGGCGCTACGGCATCCGGCTGTCGCTGGCCGACGTCCGGGGGATCAGCGACGCCGAGGTGGAGCGCATCGTCGCCGGGCAGCCCTACCACTCCCTGGCCGACTTCTGGCAGCGCGCCCGGGTCAGCCGCCCGGTCACCGAGCGGCTGGTGCTGGCCGGGGCGTTCGACCAGCTGCACGGGGTCGGGACCGCCCGGCGGGGTCGCGCCGCGCCGACCCGCCGGGACCTGCTGCTCCACGTCGCCGAGCTGGACCGGTGGCACCGCTCGGCCCGTCCCGGCGGCCGGTTCCGGTCGGGGCGGAAGATCACGGCGCTGCCCCCCTCGGTGGAGCCCGCCGGGGAGGTGGCCGCCCGCACCCTGGCCCAGGCGCAGGGGACCCGCACGTGGCACACCCGCCCGGTCGCCCCCACCCAGCTGGCGCTGGACCTCGGCGACGAGCCCGTCGTCCCGACCGGCAGCGGGCTGACCGAAATGACCCCGGAGGAGCAGGTCCTCGCGGAGCTGGAGGTGCTCGGCCTCGACGTCAGCTCGCACATCACCTCGACCTACCGGCCGATGCTGAGGGCGCTCGGGGTGGTGCCCGCCGAGGAGATGCTGTCCCAGCGCAACCACGCCGAGGTGCTCATCGCCGGGGCCAAGGTCGCCACCCAGACCCCGCCGGTGAGGTCCGGGCGCCGGGTCGTCTTCCTCACCCTCGACGACGGCACCGGCCCGACCGACGCAGCGTTCTTCGACGACGTCCAGGCGGGCTACGCCGCGACCGTCTTCCACTCCTGGCTGCTGCTGGTCCGCGGGGTGGTCCGCCGCACCGGTCCCCGCGGGCTGTCGGTGCGGGCGACCGGGGCGTGGGAGCTGGGTGCGCTGCACCAGGCGTACCGCTCCGGCGGGGTCGGGGCCGCCCGGGAGCTCATGGAGGAGGTCGAGCGCGAGGCCCGGGAGCGGATCGCCATGGAGGAGGAGTTCCGTCGGGGCGAGGCGCGCCGGGTGCTCGTCCACGCCTCCGGCTTCCGCCAGTCGCCCTACGCCGACATCAAGCCGGCCGAGCCGACCACCAAGCTGTGGCACTCCTCGCCCGGGAGCTCGGGGTGGTGACCGGTGCCATGACCTTCACCGTGCCCGGCCCCGTCGCCGGCCCGTCCCGCGGCCTGGCCGGCTCCTCCCGCGGCCTGGCCGGCTCCTCCCGGCGCGACCTGCACCACGCGCTCGAGGACGACGCCGACTGCACCGTGCTGCACGTCGACATGGACGCCTTCTACGCCTCCGCCTCCCTCCTGGACCGGCCCGAGCTGCGCGAGGTCCCGGTCGCGATCGGCGGCGCGCTGCGCAGCGTGGTGCTCTCGGCCAACTACCCGGCCCGCGCCTACGGCATCCGCTCCGGGATCCCCATGGCCCGGGCCCGGCGGCTGTGCCCGCAGCTGGTCATCGTCCCGCCCGACCACGACCTCTACAGTCGCGTCTCCGAGGCGGTGATGGCGGTCTTCGCCGAGGTCACGCCCGTCGTCGAGCCGGTGTCGATGGAGGAGGCGTTCCTCGACGTCAGCGCCGCCCGGCGGCGGCTGGGCAGCCCCTCCCGGATCGCCCAGTGGATCCGGGACACCGTCGCCGACGAGCAGGGGATCACCTGCTCGGTCGGCGGGGCCCCGACCAAGGTCGTCGCCAAGATGGCCTCCCGGCAGGCCAAGCCGGACGGGATGCTCATGGTCCCCGGCCACCGCGTCGTGCCGTTCCTCCACCCGCTGCCGGTCAGCGCCATCTGGGGGGTGGGCGAGAGCACCGAGGCCGAGCTGCACCGCCTCGGCCTCCGCACCGTCGGCGACATCGCCCACCTGCCGCGGGCGACGCTGCGCCGGGCGTTCGGTCCCGCCGCCGCCGACCACCTCCACGCCATCGCCTGGGGCCGGGACCCCGGGCAGGTCACCCCCGCCCGCGTGGAGCACAGCATCGGGCACTCCGAGACCTTCGGCCACGACGTCGACGACCCGGCGGTGATCCACCGCGAGCTCCTGCACCTGGCCACCAAGGTGGCGGCCCGGGCCCGCCACGCGGGGATGCTCGGCCGCACCGTGGTGCTCACCGTGCGGTTCTCCGACTTCACCACCATCACCCGGTCGCGCACCATGCGGGACAGCACCGACATCGGCCGCGACGTCTACGCCACCGCCCGCGCCCTGTATGACGGGCTGGGGCTGCAGCGGGCCAGGATCCGGATGGTGGGGGTCCGGTTGGAGGGGCTCACCCCGGCCGCCGGGACACCGGTCCAGGGTCGGCTGGACGAGCCGGAACGGGGGTGGCGCGACGCCGAGCGCGCGGTCGACCGGGCGGCCGCCCGGTTCGGCACCGGGGTGGTCCGTCCCGCCAGCCTGGTGCGGGCCGACGACCGCCCCGGGCGTCACCCTGTCACAGGGGCCGCCGGAGCGGGAACCTCGGCTAGTAACCCGGACGTTCTCGTCATATCCTGATCGAGACGGCACCGTTGGTTGACCAACCCTCGGTGTCGCGCCAACCGCCGCAACCCGGTTGGCGTGGAGTACCAGGCCCAGGAGGTCACCGTGCCACTTTCTGAGCACGAGCAACGAGTACTTGAGCAGATGGAGCAGGCGCTCTCTGCCGAGGACCCCCGCTTCGCGTCCCAGATGCTCGGAAAGAGCCGTGCCGGTGTCCAACATCGTCGAACAGCGCTCGGTGTCGTCGTCGCCATCGTCGGACTCGGCCTGGTGATCCTGGGGGTCACCGCCCAGCAGATCTGGCTCGGCGGGCTCGGCTTCGGGGCCATGGTGCTCGGTGGCTTCTGGACCTTCACCCCCGCCCCGAACCGCCCGACCCTCGGCACCGTCCAGGACGACGGTCAGGTCTCCCTCCGCACCGGCGGCACCGGCGGCCGCAAGACCCGTGGCAAGCGATCCGGGTTCATGGAGCGGATGGAGCAGCGCTGGGAGCGCCGCCGCGAGCAGGGCCCCTTCTGACCGATCCGGCACGGCCTTCCTGAACCGCTGAACGGAGGTAGCAGCCCCCGACCCCGTCGGGGGCTGTTGACGTACCGGGCGGTCAGACGAACCAGAGGACGCTGGCCAACCAGGTGGCGATGATGAGCACCCCGGTGACCAGCTCGATGAGGATGTTCAGGCCGACGGCACGCAGCGCGTGCTTCATCGCGGCCCAGGCCTGCTCATGGGTGCCCCGCCGGCTCCGTTCGACCAGGTAGATCCCGACCGGGAACCCGATGAGGAACCCCACGACCGGGATGAGGAACGCGGCGACGATCGCGACGAGCACGCCCACGACGAGCGTGGAGGTCCGCACCCCGGCGCGACGCATCCGACGGCCGGGGAGCGCGTACTCCAGGAGCAGGCCCGCCGCCAGGAGCACGGTGGCGATCCCGAAGGTCCACCACGCGCCGTCCTGCGTCTCCAGGGCCCAGACGAGCACCCCGCCCCAGATCAGGAACAGCCCGGGCAGCACCGGGATGACGATGCCGACCAGGCCGACCAGCATGAGCAGGCCGGCGGCTACGGTGGCCGCGGTCATCGCCTGGTCCGGCGCCCGGGATCAGTGGGTCGGGCTCAGTCCCGCTGGCTCGCCTCGGCGAACAGGCGGTGGGTCTCGTCGGTGATGTGCACGTCCTCGAGATCGCGCAGCTTGTCCAGGTGCTTGCGGCCGTGGTGTCCGCAGAAGAGCAGCTCGAGACCACCGGCGAGGCGGGCGCGGACGTAGGCCTGCGCACCGCACCGGTCGCAGCGGTCGGCTTCGGTCAGCTCGGGTGCCAAGGTGCCGTTCACGTCTCTCTCCCTCGTCTCGTCGGACCTCGCGGTCAGCCAGGACGTCATCAGTGAAGCACGCCCTGCACCACGTAGGACGCCGGAACCGCCGTCGTTATGCCAGATTTCCGCTCACCGCTGAAAACCCCGAACTCTTTCATCCGTGGTCACGTCGGACCCGGCAAGAGGGCCCGACAACCCCCATCCGGATCGACTCTCGCCCGACAGGCCACGGACAGAGGCCTGTCGTGAGAGGTATGTCACACGCACCCGGTGTGTTTCGGTGGGGTGATCGATCATGCACCCCGGCGACCCCTGTGCACAGTCGCAAGAAGAGGCAGGTAGGCGGCCCTGTCGCACTCAGTTGCCGCCTATATGACCATGAAAGGTGACTCTCAATGAAGAGAATCACGACCGCTGTCATCGCCGGTGCGACCGTCGCCACCCTGGCCTACGCCTCGGCGTCGGCTCTCACCGTGGACAGCAAGCCGCTGCAGGCGGGGAGCGACACCGTGACCTGCGACGAGAACGGTGTCCAGGTCACCTGGGGACTGGAGACCGACGACAACGCGGTGCGCAACGTCAAGGTCGCGGACATCGCGGAGGCGTGTCACGGGGCCAAGCTCTTCGTGGCCGTCAACGGTGTGCGTGTCGGGAGCGGGTGGACCATCACCGGTTCCACCACGTCCTTCGCCCTGAAGAGCGGCACCACCCCGGAGAGCATCGAGAACGTCACGGTCTGGATCGGCTGAGCACAGCAACACCACCCACCGGTCAGGCAGCGTCTCCCGGCGCTGCCGGACCGGCAGGTCGCTTCTGGGGGAGATCCATGATCCGCAAAGTCGCCGGCGCCGTGGTGCTGGCCGTCGTCGTCATCGTCTGGTTCGTCGCGCTCAGGCCCACAGCGCTCGGCGGCCCGGCGACCTACATCATCGTGTCCGGTTCCAGCATGGAACCGACGTACTCCGGGGGAGACCTCGTCGTCCTCCACGCGAAACCGGCCTACGAGGTCGGAGACGTCGTGACCTTCCCCGTCCCGGCGGGTGAGCCGGGAGAGGGTGCCCTGGTCGTCCACCGCATCGTGGGCGGGTCGCCGGAGGCGTTCCAGACCCGGGGCGACAACAACCGGTGGGTCGACGAGTGGCGGCCCGCCGCCGGCGACGTGCTGGGCTCCGAGTGGTTCCGGGTGCCGTCGGCGGGCACCGTCCTGCGCCAGGCCATGGACCCTGCCCTGCTCGCCGCCGTGCTCGGGGGACTGACCGCCACGTTCGTCCTGGTGCGCAGGCCGGGAGGCCGACCCGGACGGTCTGAGGCACGGGATGAGAAGCAATCGGTGGGGCACGCCGTGACGGAGGAGAAGGAGCTCGAGGATGCCTGAGTGGCGCCTGCTCGCGGGGGGCCTGGCCGGCGTGGTGGGGGTCCTGGTCGCCCTGTCCGGTCTGCAGCCGGCACACGCCAGCCATCTGGCTGTCTCGGCCGCACCGTTGCACGTCTGGACCGTCGAGATGCCGCCGGTCCCGGACCGGGTCGAGCCCGCGGCGACGGAACCGGAGGCCTCCTTGCCCACCAGTTCCCCCGTGGCGCAACCGACGCCCGCCGCTGACGTCGACCCTGCGCAGAACACGCTGCCGCCTCAGGATGTCGCCACTCCGAGCATCCCCCCGCCGGCCGGGGACAGGACAGGGGACGAAACCCCGGCGGACGACGTGCTCGTCGGGCACGACCCCGCCCGCGAGGGTGCGGATGCGGAGGCCCCGACGGGCGAGGAGCTGCCGACCGCCACTCCCTAGCCCGTCGGATCGACCACGCCGGGGAGGGTGCACGGTCCCGTCGGCGGCGCGCGTTAGCCTGCGGGTGCCCCCCGAACCGACGAAGGAGAACCCGTGGCGCAGGACTACTCGGCCAGGCACTTGCAGGTGCTCGAGGGCCTGGAGGCGGTCCGCAAGCGTCCCGGCATGTACATCGGCTCGACCGACTCCCGGGGGCTGATGCACTGCCTCTGGGAGATCATCGACAACGCCGTGGACGAGGCGCTCGGCGGGCACTGCGACCACATCGAGGTCGTCCTCCTGCGCGACGGCTCGGTCCTCGTCAAGGACAACGGCCGCGGCATCCCCGTGGACATCGAGCCGCGCACCGGTCTCTCCGGCGTCGAGGTCGTCTTCACCAAGCTCCACGCCGGCGGCAAGTTCGGCGGCGGCTCCTACGCCTCCTCCGGTGGCCTGCACGGCGTCGGAGCCTCGGTCGTCAACGCCCTGTCGGCCCGCCTCGACGTCGAGGTCGACCGGGGTGGCAAGACCCACGCGATGAGTTTCCGGCGCGGTGAGCCCGGCGTGTTCCAGGACCGGGGTGAGCCCACGCCGGACGCCGCCTTCACGGCATACGAGGAGAAGTCCGAGCTCCGGATCGTCGGCAAGGTCAAGCGCGGGGTGAGCGGCACCCGGGTGCGCTACTGGGCGGACCCGCAGATCTTCCTCAAGACCGCGCAGTTCCAGTACGACGAGCTCGTCGCCCGGGCGCGGCAGACCGCCTTCCTGGTCCCCGGTCTGACTCTCGTCATCCGCGACGAGCGGGGCCTGCCCGGCACGCCGGGGGAGGAGGGGCCGCACGAGGAGACGTTCCGCTACGAGGGCGGCATCACCGAGTTCACCGAGTTCCTGGCGCCCGACCCCGCACTCACCGACGTGTGGCGGCTGCAGGGTTCCGGACGGTTCACCGAGACCGTGCCGGTCCTCGACGCGATGGGGCACATGACCCCCACCGAGCTGGAGCGCGAGTGCGAGGTGGACATCGCGCTGCGGTGGGGCACCGGGTACGAGACGACGACCCGGTCGTTCGTCAACATCATCGCCACCCCCAAGGGCGGCACCCATGTCACCGGCTTCGAGCAGGCGCTGCTCAAGGTGTTCCGCAAGCAGCTGGAGGTGAACTCCCGGCGGCTCAAGGTCGGCAACGACAAGGTCGACAAGGAGGACATCCTCGCCGGCCTCACGGCGGTCGTCACCGTCCGGCTGCCCGAGCCGCAGTTCGAGGGACAGACCAAGGAGGTGCTGGGCACCTCCGCGGTCCGGCAGATCGTGGCCAAGGTCGTGGAGAAGGAGCTCACCGCCCGGCTGACCTCGACCAAGCGCGGCGAGAAGGCGCAGGCGGCGCTGCTCCTGGAGAAGGTCGTCGCCGAGATGAAGTCGCGGATCTCGGCGCGGCTGCACAAAGAGACCCAGCGCCGCAAGAACGCCCTGGAGTCCTCCTCGCTGCCGGCCAAGCTGGCCGACTGCCGCTCCAACGACACCGCCCGCACCGAGCTGTTCATCGTCGAGGGCGACAGCGCCCTGGGCACCGCCAAGCTGGCCCGCACCAGCGACTTCCAGGCACTGCTGCCGATCCGGGGCAAGATCCTCAACGTCCAGAAGGCCTCGGTCTCGGACATGCTCCACAACGCCGAGTGCGCGGCGATCATCCAGGTGATCGGAGCAGGCTCCGGGCGCAGCTTCGACCTCGACCTGGTCCGCTACGGCAAGGTCATCATCATGACCGACGCCGACGTCGACGGCGCCCACATCCGCACCCTCCTGCTGACCCTGTTCTTCCGCTACATGCGGCCGCTGGTCGAGGCGGGACGGGTGTATGCCGCGATGCCGCCACTGCACCGGATCGAGGTCAACCCCAACGGCCGGGCCAAGCGCGAGGTGATCTACACCTACACCGAGGCCGAGATGCGGCGCACCGTCGCCCAGCTGACCAAGAAGGGCCGGACCATCAAGCAGCCCATCCAGCGCTACAAGGGCCTGGGGGAGATGGACGCCGACCAGCTGGCCGAGACGACGATGGACCCCCGCCACCGCACCCTGCGGCGGGTGACGCTGGCCGACGCCGCCAAGGCCGAGGAGATCTTCGAGCTGCTCATGGGCTCGGATGTCGGTCCGCGCAAGGACTTCATCGTCGAGTCCGCCCACGAGCTGGACCGGGAGCGCATCGACGCCTGACCCGACCCCGCGCGTGTCCGATTGCGGGCGACCCCGAACTGCGCGACTGTGACCGGAGCAGCGATAACGCCCCTGGGGTCAGGAGGGCACGATGAGCGACGTCCGGTTCGAGACCGCGGCCGGTGACGACGCCCGGCGGGTCGGCGAGGAGCCCACCGAGCTCAATCGGGTGATGGGGCCCAAGCTCCTCCTGCTGTTCATCGTCGGGGACATCCTGGGCACCGGGATCTACGCCCTGACCGGCCGGGTGGCCGGCGAGGTCGGCGGCGCGGTGTGGGCCCCGTTCCTCGTCGCCTTCGCGATCGCCATCGTCACCGCCTTCGCCTACCTGGAGCTGGTGACGAAGTACCCCCACGCCGGGGGCGCGGCCTCGTTCGTGCACCGGGCCTTCGAGATCCACTTCCTGACGTTCCTCGTCACCTTCACGGTGATGGCCAGCGGCATCACGTCCGCCTCCACCGCCTCGCGTGCGTTCGCGGAGAACCTCGGGAAGGGGTTCGGCTGGTGGGACAGCGACGGCGCCACGGCGATCACGGCAGGCGCCATCGTGTTCATCCTCCTCGTCGCCGCGGTGAACCTGCGTGGTGTCGCCGAGTCGGTGAAGACCAACGTCGTCCTCACCCTCATCGAGCTGTCCGGCCTGCTCCTGGTCATCTTCGTCGGCCTCTGGGCGGTGGCCGGGTTCTCCGGCGCCGAGGTCGACTTCTCCCGGATCACGATCTTCGAGTCGGGGGAGGGCAAGAGCGCCTTCGTCGCGGTCACCGCCGCCACGGCGCTGGCCTTCTTCGCCATGGTGGGCTTCGAGGACTCGGTCAACATGGCCGAGGAGACCAAGGAGCCGTCCCGCATCTTCCCCAAGGTGATGCTCACCGGCCTCAGCCTCACCGGCGTCATCTACGTGCTGGTGTCGATCACCGCGGTCGCCCTGGTGCCGGTGGGTGAGCTCAGTGAGGGCGCGACGCCGCTGCTCACGGTCGTGGAGCGGGGTGCGCCGAACCTGCCCATCGACACGCTCTACCCGTTCATCGCCATGTTCGCCGTGGCGAACTCGGCGTTGATCAACATGCTCATGGCCTCCCGGCTGCTCTACGGCATGTCCCGGCAGCAGGTGCTGCCGCGCTCGCTGGGCAAGGTCCACCGGACCCGCCGCACGCCGTGGTCGGCCATCCTGTTCACCACCCTGCTGGCCGTCGGCCTCATCCTGCTGGTCCCCTCGATCCAGAACCTCGGTGACGTCACGGCGCTGCTCCTCCTGGCCGTCTTCTCCGTGGTCAACGCCGCGGTGCTGGTGCTGCGCCGGGACAAGGTGGACCACGATCACTTCCGCGCCCCCACCTGGCTCCCGGTCGTCGGGGCCGTCGCCTGCGCCTACATGGTGGGGCCCTGGACCGGCCGGGACGTCTCGGTCTACACGATCGCCGGGTGGCTGCTGGTCGTCGGCATCGGCCTGTGGGCGCTGACGTGGTTCCTCAACCGTGCGCTGCGCGCGGCGCCGACGCGGATCAAGCACCCGGAGAAGATCGGGGCCGACGACCTCGGGGACGGCGACTGACCGTAGCGACCGCACCAGGACGAGCTGGCGGTGCCGGACGTCCAGGGCTGGCCGTCGCACACCGGTAGCCGCCACGGCGGCGGGCAACCACAGGTTCGTGGGTCTCGATGTACGCACGTGAGCGTCTGAGCACGTCGATCTCGCGCACGGGACGTGCCGGCGTGCTCACGTGGGACGAGCCGCGGCTGCGGGAGAGCTCGTCGGGGGGCCGGACGCGCTGGTGGGGTGACCTCCGTCACGGGTGATGTGGTCGGGGAATGCCCCGGAGTCCGGTAGCCTTGAACGACTGCCCGGCGCCGCCGCCGGGCTCCCGCCGCAGGACGACACGATCCTCGCGGCCCGTCGGGCGCCAGACGCCCGGAGGTAGGTCGGTCACGCTCAGACAACGGGGCGATGAGGCGCGCCAACCTCATCGAGTACCGAAATGAGTCGATCACCCATGGCCAAGGCCATCGGGCGCGCCAGCGCGCCCTCCCGTACCAAGAAGCCGCGTCACTCGGCCGCCCAGAAGAAGGCCGCCGCCAAGGCCCGTGCCCAGGCGCCGTGGCACCGCGGCCAGGGTGGCGAGCGAGTGGACCGCGACCGCACCGTCCGCCCCGAGGGCAACCGCGCCGAGCGCCGCGAGCGTGAGCGTGCCGAGCGCGAGGCCCGCGGCCAGCGGCCGACCCGCGACCTCGACCGGCCCGCTCGCGACTTCACCCCCAACCGGCCCGCCAGGGACCTCGGCGCCCGCCGCCCCGTCCGCGACACCGCACCGGACCGGCCCGCCCGGACCGAGCGGTTCGCCCGCACCGAGCGTCCGGTGGACCGGCGCACCGACCTCCGTCCCGCGTCGCTGCCGACCGCCGCGACCTCCGCGGAGAACCAGTTCGGCGACCTGGGCCTGGACCCGCGCCTCGTCGCCACCCTCGGCGCCGCCGGGATCACCCGCCCGTTCCCGATCCAGGCGGCCACCATCCCCGACGCCCTCGCCGGGCGGGACGTGCTCGGCCGCGGCCGCACCGGGTCGGGCAAGACGATGGCGTTCGGCCTGCCCCTCATCCACCGCCTCGCCAGCGGTGGCCGGGCGCGTCCCCACCAGCCCCGCGCGGTCATCATGACCCCGACCCGCGAGCTGGCCATGCAGATCGTCGACGCGCTCCGGCCGCTCATGGGCGCCGTCGGGCTGCGCCACCAGCTGGTCGCCGGCGGGATGTCCTACACGCCGCAGCTGCGCTCCCTGGAGCAGGGCGTCGACGTCCTCGTCGCGACGCCCGGCCGGCTCAACGACCTCATCGAGCGCGGTGCCGCGGACCTGTCCGCCGTCGAGGTCACCGTCCTCGACGAGGCCGACCACATGTCGGAGATGGGCTTCCTCGAGGCGATCACGACGATCCTCGACGCCACCCCGGCCGGCGGGCAGCGGCTGCTGTTCTCCGCGACCCTGGACCACGGCGTCGGCGAGGTGGCCGACCGCTACCTGCAGGACCCGGTCACCCACTCCACCGACGAGGCGACCGCCAGCGTCGACACCATGGAGCACCACGTCTTCCTCGTGCACCCGCACGAGAAGAAGGCGGTGACCAACGCCATCGCCAACCGCGAGGGACGCACCGTCGTCTTCGTGCGGACCAAGCTCGGCGCCGACCGGGTCGCGATGCAGCTGCGGGAGGCCGGCGTGCTCGCCGCCGCCCTGCACGGCGGGCTCAACCAGGCGGCCCGCACCCGCGTGCTCGAGGCCTTCAAGGCCGGGGAGATCCCGGTCCTCGTGGCCACCGACGTCGCCGCCCGCGGCATCCACGTCGACGACGTCACCCTGGTCCTCCAGGTGGACCCCCCGGCCGACCACAAGGACTACCTGCACCGCTCGGGTCGTACCGCCCGTGCCGGTGAGGACGGCAAGGTCGTCACGCTCGCACTCCCGCACCAGCGGCGGATGATGACCCGGCTGCTCGACTCGGCGGGCGTCGACACCGCGCCCCGCTCGGTGTCCGGGGCGGAGGACCACCACGTCCTGCACACCGCCGGGGGCCGTATGCCGTCCGGCGAGCCGATCTCGGAGTCGCACCTGCAGTCCCTGCTCCGCCCGCGCCGGCCGCAGCGCTTCGGCGACCGCCGCCCGGCGGGCCGCCGCTTCGGCCAGCGCTCCGGCGGTCACCGCTCCGGCGGCTACCGGGGCAACCGCGAGGGCGGCTACCGCGGCGGTCGCGAGGGCGGCTACCGCGGCGACCGCCAGCGCACCGGCGCCTGACACCGCCCCGCCGGAGCGTCCTCACCCCGCGGGCGGCTCCGGCGCCGGCGGGCCCAGCCCGAGCCGGTGGGCGAGGTTCATCGCGTCCACCGGCGCCCGGACCTTGACGTCGTTGTCGAAGTAGACGAACACGTCCGCCACCCGCGCCCACTCCCGGACCCGCTCGGCCCACCGGTCGAGCGCCTCGTCGGTGTAGCCGCTCACGTAGAGCTCGGTGTCGCCGTGGAGGCGCACGTAGACCAGGTCGCTGGTCACCTCGTCGAGCACCGGGTAGCGACCGGCCGTGTCGGCCACGACCAGCGCCACCCCGTGCTCCCTGAGCAGCTCCGGGAACGCCGGGTCGGTGAAGCTCTGGTGGCGGACCTCCACCGCGTGCCGCAGCGGCCGCTCCGCGTCCGTCTCGGTCAGCGCCCGCCCGGCCACCCGGTGGTCGTGGCGCTTCGCCAGCTCGGCCGCCTCCGTCGTCGTGCGCGGCAGCGCCGTGAGGAAGCGGTCGAGCACCTCCGGCTCGAAGCGCATCGTCGGCGGCAGCTGCCACAGGATCGCGCCCAGCTTCGGGCCCAGGGCCAGCACCCCGGAGGCGAGGAAGTTCGCCAGGCCGGCCTCGGGGTCCTTGAGGCGCTTCATGTGGGTGATGAACCGGGCGCCCTTGACCGAGAAGACGAAGTCGCCCGGCACCTCGGCGGCCCAGCGTGCGTAGTACTCCGGGCGCTGCAGCGAGTAGAACGAGCCGTTGATCTCGATGGTGGACAGCTTCGAGGCGGCATACGCCAGCTCACGCCGCTGCGGCAGCCCGGGCGGGTAGAAGACCCCCCGCCAGGGTGGGTAGCGCCACCCCGAGATCCCCACGCGGATCTCCCGGCGCGCACCCGTCATACCGACAGCATGACCCAGCCGGGGACGGGTGGCGCGACGACCTCAGCGCCGGGAGGGCAGCTGCTGCAGGGTCCACCGGTTGCCGTCGGGGTCGGCGAAGGTGACGAACCGCCCCCACGGCTGCTCGTCGACGCCGTCGGCGGTGACCCCGGCCGCCCGCAGGTGCTCCAGGGCGGCGTCGGCATCGGGGACGACCACCTGGATGGTGTCCTGGCGACCCGGCTCGAGGGTGCCGCCGATCCCCTCGCCGACGGCGATCGAGCAGGCCGAGCCCGGCGGGGTGAGCTGCACGAAGCGCAGGTTCTCGTCGACCCGTTGGTCGTGGTCGAGGACGAAGCCGATCCCCGTGTAGAAGTCGCGCGCCCGGTCGACGTCGGTGACGGGCACGAAGATGAGCTCGATCTTCCAGTCCATGGCGGTCCTCTCCCGCGAACGCCCGGGGTGGGCGTCGGTCCCTCCACGCTAGGGGAGGTAGCGGTCAGGTGCTGTCCTCATCTCCTCTTGGTGGTGCTGCGGGGAAGCCCCTCTCGACACCCGCCCCGGGAAGGTCGAGGATGCCGCTGTGACCAGCGAGCCCCCGGCGGGCGCCCCCGGGGCCGACACGCCGGCCGACGGCGGGTCCGTCGTCGCGATGCTCCTCGGGGACGGGCTGCAGCTGGACCCGCGTGCCGGGACCCCCCGCCTGCCGCGGGTGCCGGACACCGACTGGGACGACCACGAGGAGCGACTCCTCGGCCACCCCACCGCGGTGCCGATGGCCCCGGCGCACGGCCTGGCCGGGCCCCCCGGGCGCCGGTTGTTCCTCATGGCCGTTCGTGGCCCCGTCGAGGAGCGCGTCGCGGTCCTGCCGCTGGACCGGCTGGACGACCTGGACGAGGACGCGGAGGTGGTGAGCGTCGTCCTGGACGGCCGTGGCCCGGTGGCGGGGCGGGCTACCGCTGCCCCCGCGGCGTCCAGACTGGTACCGGCCGGCGTGGTGGGACGAGATCGAGGCGTGGGTCGACGCCCGGTTGGCCGACCTGGACCGCCCCCGGACCGGGCCGTTGCGGACCGTGAGGCTCTGGAGCCTCTCGGCCGGCCTCGAGGTCCCGACCGCAGCGGGACCGGTGTACGTCAAGGCCACCTGCGAGTGGTTCCGCCACGAGCCGGTGCTCACGGCGACCGTGGCCAGGATGGCTCCCCGGAGGTCACCGCAGGTCCTGGCCGTCGACGAGGCGCGGGCGTGGATGCTCATGGAGCGCCTGCCGGGCACCCCGCACCGGGGGCCCCGTGCCCCCGGCCTGCCGGGGGCGGCCGGGCTGGCGCTGGCCGAGGTCCAGCTGGCCTCGCTGGGGCACCGCGAGACCCTCCTCGCCGCCGGCTGCCCCGACCGCGGTGAAAACGCGACGCTGGCGGGACTCGCCCGGGTGCTCCGGGACGGGGTGGAGGTGGGGCTCCTCGATCCGGGCGAGCGGGCGGCCCTGCGGGAGGGCGAGGCGGAGCTGGCGGCGGCGGTGCGGGAGCTGTACGCGTGCGGGTTGCCGGTGGTCCTGTCGCACGGCGACCTCCACCTGGACAACGTCGCGTCGGGGGGCCAGGACGTCGTCTTCCTCGACTGGACGGACGCCTGCCTCAGCCACCCGTTCCTCGACGCCGCCCACCTGGCCCGGAGCGCGGCGGAGGAGCACCCGGAGGGCGGGGAGGAGGTGTGGGCCGCGTTCCTGCCCGCCTGGCGGGCGGTGGCACCCACCGCCGACCTCGACCGCGCCCGCCGGATCGCCCCACGGATGGACGCGGTCTTCCAGGCGGTCTCCTACGAGGGCATCCTGCGCGCGACCGAGCAGGGCTCGGTGCACGACATGGAGGGGGTGCAGGCCCACCTGCTGCGCTCGCTGCTCGCCGGCCCCGCGGGGCGGAGCTAGCGGGCGAGGACCCCCACGGCGGCGCGGAACACCCCGGGCAGGGCGACGGCCGCCCGCAGCGTGGCCCGCCGGCCCCAGGCGGGTTGGGTCGCGGTGAGCAGGGCCCGGGTGAGCGCGCTGCTGCGCCAGGTCACGTCCCGGGCCCAGCGCGGGTATGCCGTGGGCCGGTCCTCGAGGACCGCCCGGACCGCCATCCGCGCCTGGGCGAAACCGACATTGAGACCCTCCCCGGTGAGGGCGTCGACGTACCCACCCGCGTCGCCCACGAGCAGCACCCGGCCGGCGACCCGGGAGGTGGCGCGCTGGGCCAGCGGCCCCGCGCCCAGCGCTGTCGAGACCGGCTCGGTGCCCTCGAGGCGCACCGCCAGCTCGGGGAAGGTGGCCAGGTGCTCCTCGAAGGGGCCGCGGTGGCTGGTGAGCACGGCCACGCCGACGGTCCCGGCGTCGACCGGGGTGACGTAGGCCTCGCCGGTCGGGGACCAGTGCACCTCGACGTGCCGGTTCCACGGGGCGATCCCGAAGTGCCGGCGCAGCCCGTACCGCCGCGGCCCCCGGGCCGGCGCCTGCAGGCCGAGACGGCGTCGTGTGGGGGAGTGCAGCCCGTCCGCGGCGACGACGTACCGGGCGGTGAGCCGGCCCCCGCCGCCGGTGAGCTCGACGGTCGCGCCACCGTCGTCCTGGCCGATGTCCCCGGCGGTGTCGTGGAGCACGGGCACGCCGGCGTGGTCGAGTGCCGCCTGCAGGGACCGGTGCAGTGCCGTGCGGCGGACCCCGCGACCGGGTCCGGACGGGAACTCGGCGGTGACCGACCTGCGTCCGTCGGTGTACCGGATCCCCAGGAACGGGTGCCCCGGCGGGTCGACGCCCAGCCCGTGCAGCGCGGCGAGGGCGCCGGGCATGAGCCCCTCGCCGCAGGCCTTGTCGACCGGGGACCGCCGCGGCTCGACGACGACCACGGACAGCCCGGCGCGCACGGCGTACAGGGCCGTGGTCATCCCGACCGGCCCGCCGCCCACGACGACGACGTCGGCGTCCATCACCGCACGGTCGCCAGGGCGGCGTCCTCGGTGCGGATGCGGACGGTCAGCAGCCAGGCGTTGAGGGCGGTGAACACGACGGCGGTGACCCACGAGGTGTGCACCAGGGGCAGGGCCACGCCCTCGGCGACGACCGCGACGTAGTTGGGGTGGCGCAGGAGGCGGTAGGGGCCGCGGGTGACAAGTGGCAGACCGGGCACCACGATGACCCGGGTGTTCCACTGCCGGCCCAGCGTGGCGATGCACCACCAGCGCAGCGCCTGGGCCAGGACGACCACGACGAGCATGGGCCAGCCCAGCCACGGCAGGAACGTGCGGTCGGCCAGCGCCGCCTCGGCATACGCCCCGACGAGCAGACCGGTGTGCAGCACCACCATCGGTGGGTAGTGGCCCCGGCCGTACTCCACCCCGCCGCGGGCGAGCGCCCAGGCCGCGTGCCGCTGGGACAGGACCAGCTCGGCGAGGCGCTCGAGCACGACCAGGCCGAGCAGGACGGCATACCAGGTCAGCGAGTCCACCCGGTCAGACCTCCGGGGCCCGCAGGAGCACCATCTCCAGACAGAAGCCGGGGCCCATGGCCAGCAGCAGCCCGTGGCTGCCGGGCTCCGGGGGGTGGTCACGCAGCGTGTCGGAGAGCACGTGCAGCACCGAGGACGAGGACAGGTTGCCGATCCGCTCCAGGGACCGCCAGGTCACGCCGAGCGCGCTGGCCGGCACCTCCAGCGCTTCCGCGAGGGCGTGCAGCACCTTGGGGCCGCCGGGGTGGGCGACGTACCAGCCGATGTCCCCGCGGGTCATCCCGTGCGCGGCCAGGAACCCGTCCACGTCGGCGCGCACATGGCCGCGGACCAGCTCCGGCACCTCCGCGCCGAGCACGATCTTCAGCCCGCTGGAGCGGAGCTGCCAGCCCATCGCCGACTCGGTGTCGGGGTAGAACCGGCTGCGGGTGGCCACCACCCGCGGCGCCCGCACCGGCCGGTCGGCGGCCGCGCGCTCGCCGAGCAGCACCACCGCGGCCGCGCCGTCGCCGAACAGCCCGCTGGCCACGAGGTTGGCGGTGGACAGGTCGTCCCGCTGCACGGTGAGGCTGCACAGCTCGACCGACAGGAGCACCGCGACGTCGTCGGGGTGCCCGAGCAGGTGGTCGTGGACCCGGGCGATGCCCGCCGCCCCGCCGACGCAGCCCAGGCCCACGATGGGCACCCGCTTGACGTCGGTGCGCAGCGGCAGCCGGCCCATGAGCCTGGCATCGAGGGACGGCACGGCCAGCCCGGTGATCGTCGTCGACACCAGGAGGTCGACGTCCTGGGCGTCGACCCCCGCCTGCTTCAGCGCCCCCTCGACGGCCCGGGCGGCCAGCGCGGTGCCGTGCTCGATGAACGCGTCGTTGCTGCGGCCGAAGTCGGAGCACACCTCGGGGTACTGCTCGATGGGCAGGACCAGGTGGCGGGTGCGCACCCCCGCGTTGCCGTGCAGCTGCTCCAGCTGCGGTCGCAGCGCCTCGGGCAGGCCGACGAGCTCGGCCAGCATCGAGGTGATCTCCTCCTGGGCGTACCGGTGCGGCGGCAGGACACCGTGCACGGCGGCGATCGTCGACACAGCCGTCAGCCTACGGAGACAACCGGTCTGGCGCCTCCCCGTAGGCTGCCCCCATGGCAGCCGGCTCCACCGCCCTGGGCCTGGTGCGGGCGTGCCACCCCCTCCCGACCGTCGCGGTCACGCTGCTCACCGCCGGCCTGGTCGTGGGCGCCGGTGGCGGCTGGGGGCAGGGGGCTCTCGTCGTGGCGGCGGTCCTCCTCGGCCAGCTGGTCATCGGCTGGTCCAACGACCTCGTCGACGCCGAGCGGGACCGGGCGGTCGGCCGGCAGGACAAGCCGGTGGCCCGGGGCGAGGTCCCCGAGCGCGCGGTCCGCGTCGCCCTGGTCGTGGCCGCCGCCGGCACGATCGCCCTGTCCCTGTCCGCCCCGTCGCCGACCGGCGCCCTGCACCTGGGCCTCGTCGTGGGGTCGGGGCTGGTCTACAACCTGGGGCTCAAGGCGACCGTCTGGTCCTGGCTGCCGTATGCCGTGGCGTTCGGCGCGCTGCCCGCCGTCGCCTGGGTGGGGGTCGGCGCCGGGGCACCGCCGTGGTGGGCGGTGGCCGTCGGATCGCTGTTGGGGGTGGGGGCGCACCTGCTCAACGTGCTCCCGGACCTGGTGGACGACGAGCAGACGGGGGTCCGCGGGCTGCCGCACCGGCTGGGCGAGCGGCTCACCCGTCTCCTCGCGCCGCTCCTGCTGCTCGCCGGGTCGGTGGTCGTGGTGCTGGCGCCGGGGGACCCCCGCTGGTGGTCGGCGCTGGTCCTCCTCGTCTGCACCGGCCTGGCCGTCGTCGCCTGGGCCGCTCGGGGGAGGACCCCGTTCGTGGCGGCGGTGCTCCTGGCGCTGGTCAACGTCGGGGCCCTGGTCCTGGCCGGCTGAGGGGGGCGCGACCTCAGCGGTTGCGCGGGTGGTTCCTGGACCGCCGCTCGTTGCCCCGCCGGTAGTTCCCGGTGACCCGGGCCATGAGCAGCTGGTCGTCACCGGCCCCGGCACGCGCCAGGAAGTCGGCGGCCCTCCACCCGCGCAGCGTCGCCGCGACCCGCCCGTGGTGGTAGACGACGACGTCGTCGCCCACCCGGCGGTACGTGAACCCTTCGGCCGGTCTGCCCACGGGCGCCACCCTGGCCGAGGTGGCGCACCCGGCGCCAGCGGTTTTCCCGCCCTGGCGCACCGGGCGCGGGAGCGGGCCACGCGACATACAGTCGACGGATGGAGACCGACGACAGCTCCCGCAGGCCCGGCCGCCACCGCAAGGACCGGGTCGAGGACCGGGACCCCGGGGAGGGGCAGGTGAGCGAGGTCGCCGACCTGGGCGGGCCGGACGAGACGGACCTCGGTGGCGCGGACGCGGTGCCCGAGACCCCTGACGACAACAACCCCGGGCGCGACGTGCCCCGCACGCCGCACGGCTCGGACGGGAACCCGCCGCCGGACTGAGCACGTCCCCACCCAGGTCCCGACGGGTCGGGACGTTCGGCCCTGCCCGGGACGGGCCGGCCCGACCTAGCGTCGGGGTATGAGACGGAGGACCCGGGCCGCGCTGGTGGGCCTGGCCGCCGGGTCGCTGGCGGCCTGGGCGATCACGCGTGCGGACCGGTTGCGGGTGTGGGGGGCGACCGAGTGGGAGCAGACCGCGCCCATGCCCGGCGACGAGATCGTGGGGGAGGGCCCGCTCTACCGGAGCACCCGTGCCGTCGAGGTGGACGCCCCGCCGGACCAGGTCTGGCCGTGGCTGGTCCAGCTGGGCCAGGGCCGGGGTGGCCTCTACAGCTACGACTGGCTGGAGAACCTCGTCGGGCTCGACATCCACAGCGCCGACGAGATCGTGCCCGCGCTGCAGGACCTGTCCGTCGGCGACGAGGTCCGGCTGACGCCACCGGGCACCGAGCCCGACCTGGTCTTCCGGATGGTCCGCATCGAAGCGCCGTCGCTGCTCGTGCTCGGCCCGTCGGGTACCCAGGAGGAGGCGTTCTCCGCCGGTCTCCCGTACCCGGTGTGGACCTTCGCGGTGAACCCGCACCCCGGTGGCCGCTCCCGCCTCGTCGTGCGGTTCCAGCTGCAGGCGCCGGAGACGCGGGCCAACCGGGTGGTGTACGGCCACCTGCTCGGAGGGGTCCACTTCGTCATGGAGCGCAGGATGCTGCTCGGCATCAAGGAGCGCGCCGAGCGCACCGCGCGACGAGGGAGCTGAGCTCGTCGGCGACCTGCGCCGGGTGGGTGATCGTCACCATGTGGGCGCCACCGGGCACGGTCACGACCCGGCGCCCGCCGTGTGCCGCGAGCCGGTCCAACCAGGCGGTCGGCGCGATCCGGTCGTGCTCGCCGCGCACCAGCGTGACCGGCAGGTCGACAGCGTCGAGGGCCGCGGCGGTGTCGTACCAGCGGATCCGGTCCATCCCGCGCAGCACCGTCCGGAACACCCCGATCCGGAGGTACTGCGGCACCAGCACGGGTACCTCCCAGAGCCGCTCACGCAGCGCCGTCAGGCCCCACGAGACGAGGATCCGCACCCAGCCGCGGGCCCTGGGGTCGGTGACCGGCCCCACCAGGAGCAGGCCGACGACCCGGTCGTCCCGACGGGCGGTCTCGATCGCGACGGGGCATCCCGCGGAGTGGCCGCCGAGCACCACCGGCGCCGACCCGGCCACGAGGTCGAGGGCGTCGGACAGCGCCGCAGCCAGGTGCGCCACGTCGTACCGGGCGCCCCGCCGCGGCCGGGTGCCGAGGACGGGGAGCCGGACGACCGAGCTGGGGAGGGGCAGGGCGGCACGGACCCGGTCCCAGTCGCGCTCGTCGAGCCCCAGACCCGGGACGAGGACGACCCGTGGACCGGTGGCGGGCGCGGTGCGGGGCGCCGGCCCGCCGGCTGGGCCGCCCTCCGTCACGCGGCGTTCGGGTCGGTCTGGTGGATCCCGAACGTGTTGCCCTCGGTGTCGGTGTAGTAGCCCTGCCAGGCCATGCCGGGAAGGGCGTGCTTGGGCAGCGCCACCCGCCCACCGGCGTCGAGGATCGCACGCTCCGTCACGTCGTAGCCGTCCACCTGCATCGTGCAGACGTAGCCGTTCGTCCCCTGCCCGGGACCCGGTGCCGGCGCTGGCCGGGGCAGCAGGCCCCCGTCGATGCCGGGTTCCTCGGACGGCCCGGTCGTGATGCCCCAGTAGACCTGCCCGCCGGTGAACTGGCTGTAGTCCTCGAAGGACCACCCGAAGACGGCGGCGTAGAAGGCCTTGGCCCGCTCCACGTCGTCGGCCTGGATCTCGAAGTGGACCACCCGTGCCATGTCTGCCTCCTGGTGTCGGAGCTCCCAGCCTGGCACGGTCCGCGTCGGGCGGGGAGTGCTCAACGCCGCCGACGGACCCACCGCTCCCACGGCGGTGCGTCGGCCCAGTTGAGCTCCAGGGTGCGGAACGCCCGGCGGAACCGGCGGCGCAGCTGCGCCAGCCCGACGAGGGAGCGGGCCGAGACCCCGACCCGCAGCCCGGGGCGGAGGCGGATCGTGGCCTCCGGGCCCATAACCAGGGCGAGGTCCATGTCGTCGTGCACCTCGCGGTCCTCCCGGTGCACCCGCGTGCGCACCGCCTCCCAGGCGTGCCGGCGCAGGGCCATGTTCGAGCCCCAGAGCACGTGGTGCCCGGCCGCGGCCATGCCCAGCAGGTAGTAGGCGCCGAGGTATGCCGCCGCGAGCGGGCGGCGCAGACCGGCCGGGGCGTCGTAGAAGACCCCGGTGCCGGTGACCGCGTCGGGCGCCGGGGCCGCACCCATGGCCTCGACCACCCGCGCCACCCAGTCCGGGGGTGGCACGGAGTCAGCGTCCAGCCGGGCGATGACCTCGCCGCGCGCCGCGTCGTACCCGGTCGCCGCGGCCACCGGGATCCCGACCCGGGGCTGCGGGACGACCCGGGCACCGTGCGCCCGGGCGACGGCAGGTGTGTCGTCGGTCGAGCCGTTGTCGACCACGACGACCTCCCACGGGGGGCTGGTCTGGACGGCGAGGGCCCGCAGGCAGCGGTCCAGGTGCCCGGCGTCGTCGCGCACCGGGATCACCACGCTCACCCGGGGCTCAGTCACGGAACAGCTCCCTCACCGGCACCCTGCGGGTGCGCCGTGCCAGGACCCAGCCGGCGGCCAGCGATCCCACCGCTCCCGCGGCGAGGTCCCCCAGCGTGTCCTCGTAGCCCACCTGGATGCTGTCGTCGAGGTAGGTGTGCCCGGCCCACTCGCCGAGCTCCCAGAGCAGCCCGAGGACCACCCCGACGCCCAGCGTGACCACGGCGACGCCGGCCTGCTGGGCCGGGGACCCCGACGGCTCGGTGAGCATCCCGGAGCGCACCATGAGCAGGACGACCACGACGGCGAGGAGCCCGTTCCCGGCCGCGTGCACCGCGAGGTCCAGCCAGCCGACCGCGACGTACCAGTCCAGCGTGGCGGCCCACGCGCCGAGGAGCAGGACCAGCCCGGTCGGGGCCTGCAGGCCCCCGGGCAGCCCGGCCACCCGCTGCAGGGTCAGCCCGAACAGCACGAAGGCGAACAGTGCCACGACGACCGGCCCGAACCAGAAGGCCGCCACCTGGCTGGCCAGGCCGAGCAGGGCGACGGCGTCGGTGGCCCGGCGGGCCCACACCGGACCGGGGACCTGCAGCTCAGTCCGCAAGGGCGATCCAGATGAGCAGCTGGGTCACCAGGAACCCGGTGACCAGGTTGAGCCAGATGAACCGGCGCCAGGCCGGGTTGGAGCGCTCGCAGTCGGCGTCGGTGAGGTCCCGGTAGGGGGCGATGCTCACGGCATACGGGACGGCGAGCAGCCCGGCGAGCGCGGCGGGCCAGCCGGCGGTGGCCATCACGGCGCCGGCGAGCAGGTACCCGGCGAGCGAGGCCCGGACGGTCCGACGGGCGCCCAGCCAGGTCGCGACCGAGGCGATCCCGGCCTCCCGGTCCGAGCGGATGTCCTGGACCGCGCCGAAGGCGTGCGAGGCCATGCCCCAGAGGAAGAACGCCACCAGCGCGGCGAGCGCGGGCCGGGACACCTCCCCGCCGGCCAGGACCAGGCCGAAGACCGCGGGGCTGACGAAGTGGGTGCTCGAGGTGACCGAGTCCAGGACCGGCCGCTCCTTGAACCGCAGACCCGGCGCCGAGTAGGCGACCACCGCGAGCACGCTGACCGCCAGCACCGCGGCCGAGGCGACCGAGCCCCGGACCACCAGGACGAGGAGGAACGGCACGTTGGTGAGGACCGCCGCCCAGACGGTGAGCCGGTGGTACCGGCGGGAGAGCACGACGCCCTCGATGCCGCCCTTGCGCGGGTTGCGCAGGTCGGACTCGTAGTCGAAGACGTCGTTCACGCCGTACATCAGCAGGTTGTACGGGACGAGAAAGTACAGTGTGCCGACGACGAGCGCCGGGGTGACCCCGCCGCCGGCCATGAGGTAGGCCGCGGCGAACGGGTAGGCGGTGTTGATCCAGCTCACCGGCCGGGAGGAGCCGACGAGCTGCCGCACCGCGGACGGGGGGCCTGCCGTGGCCACGGTCACCGTGCCTCCTCGTCCGCCAGCAGCGCCCACAGGCTGGGCAGCAGCAGCCCCGCCGCCAGCGGCCAGGCCAGGTCCTCGACCGGGGCCTGCCAGAGGCGGAGCCCGACGAGGGAGGCCTCGTCGAACCGGAACAGGTCGGCGGCGATCATCAGGCTGTCGAACACCACGGTCAGGACCAGCAGCACCGCGATGGTCGCCCCGGTCACCGCCCACCACCGCGCGGTGAGCCCGCGACGGACGGAGGCGTAGGCCGCGACGCCGGCCGAGCCCAGGACGAACAGTCCGGCCAGTCCCAGGTAGGTCATGCCGCCCTCCGGCGGCGCACCGCGAGGTCGACCAGGCCGCGCAGGACCAGGGTGGTGTAGCAGAGGAAGGTGATGAACAGCAGCTCCTCGACGGGCAGCTCCGGGGCGAGCAGCAGCCCGGTCATCGCCTCGCTCTCGCCGCGGTGGTAGAAGCCGGCGGCGATCGCGGCGAGGTCCCACAGCAGGAAGAACACCACACCGAGGAGCAGGACGAGCACGCCCCGCCGCGTGTCCCGCCACAGGACCAGGCCGAACCGGTGGTCCAGCAGTCCCATGCAGACCAGCGGCACGGCCAGCGCCGCGGCATACAGCAGCGGGGTCACAGCGGCACCGCCAGCGGCGAGGTCGAGGCGTCGGCGCGCAGGTGCTTGACGACCAGCTCGGCGCTGATGAGGCACATCGGCAGGCCGATGCCGGGGATCGTGCTGGCGCCGGCGTAGTAGAGGCCCCCGACCTTCCGGGAGACGTTGCGGGACCGGAAGAACGCGCTCTGCCGCAGGGTGTGACCCGGGCCGAGCATCCCGCCGCGCCAGGAGGACAGGTCGGCGGCGAAGTCCATCGGGCCCAGGGTGCGCCGGACCACGACCCGCCCGGCCAGGTCGGGGACGCCGGCCCAGTCGGCCACCTGCGCGATCGCGGCGTCCGCGACGGCCTCGACGGCGGGGTCGCCCGCACCGTCGACCCCGCCGCGGCCCAGGCGCACGTCGGCCGGGACCGGCACCAGGACGAAGAGGTTCTCGTGCCCGGGTGGGGCGACAGCGGGGTCGGTCTCGGAGGGCTTGCAGACGTAGGCCGAGGCGGGGTCCGGGACCCGGCCGCCGAAGACGTCGTCGAAGTTGGCCTGCCAGTCCCGGGTGAAGAACAGCGAGTGGTGCGCCAGCTCCGGCAGCCGCCCGCGCACGCCCAGGAGGACGAGCACCGCCCCCGGGCCGGAGGTGCGCCGGTCCCAGTACTCCTGCGGGTAGGTCTGCAGGTGGCGGGGGAGGAGGGTGGTCTCGACATGGTGCAGGTCGGCCGCCGCGACGACGAGGTCGGCCGGGTGGTGGTGCTCGGCCCCGGCCCCGTCCCGCCAGGTGATCCCGGTGGCGCGGGCCGGGCGCGAGCGGGCCCCGTCACCCGGCCCGGTGGTCACCGCGGTGACCGTGGCCCCGGTGTGCAGCCGCACCCCCCGCCCCGCGGCGAGGGCGGCGATGACCTCGATGAGCCGGGCGAAGCCGCCCATCGGGTAGCGCACCCCGCCGGTCAGGTCCAGGGCGCTCATGAGGTGGTACAGCGCCGGGGTGCGGTCGGGGGAGGAGCCCAGGAACACCGCCGGGTAGCCGAGGACCTGCCGCAGCCGCCGGTCCCGGAAGCGCCGGGCCACGAAGCGCTCCAGCGAGCTGGTGAGCAGCGGCGCCAGCTGGGGACCGCGGAGCAGGATGTCGGGGCTGGCCAGTCCCAGCGGCGTGGTGAAGTTCGTGTAGAGGAAGCGGCGCAGCGCGACCCGGTAGGCGTCGGAGGCCGACCGGAGGTACTCCTCCAGGCGGCGCCCCGCGCCGGGCTCGAGCCGTTCGAAGGTCGCGACGTTCGCCGCGGTGTCGGCGACGACGTCGACCGGCTCGTCCTCGCCCTCGTAGAACACCCGGTAGGCGGGGTCGAGGGGCCGCAGGTCGAGGTGGTCGGACACGCTGGTGCCGAGCAGCTCGAAGAAGTGCTCGAACACCTCGGGCATGAGGTACCAGGAGGGCCCGGTGTCGAACCGGAAGCCACCCGACTCCCAGGACCCGGCTCGCCCGCCGAGTGCGGGTTGCTGCTCGAAGAGGTCCACCTCGTGCCCCTCCGCGGCCAGGAGCGCGGCGGTGGCGAGCCCGGAGATGCCGCCGCCGACGACCGCGGCGCGGCCGGTCACCGGGCGGTCACCACGCTGCGGGCGACGATGCCGGCCTTGACCAGGTCGGGCACCCGCACCCGGGTCCGCGCGATGTCGCAGGCGGGGGTGTCCCGGAGCCGCACGGTGAGGGCACCGAAGAGGGCGTGTGCGGCGTGCACCGCCCGGCGGCAGGTCGGGGGCAGCTCTCGGATCGCCTCCGCGGCCACGGCGAGGTCGGCCTCGATGTCGTCGAGCAGCTGGTCGCGCTGCGCGTCGGTGAGGCGCCGCGGGTCCACCCCGGGGAAGTACGTCCGGCCCAGCCCGTCGTGGTCCGCGGCGAGGTCCCGCAGGAAGTTGACCTTCTGGAAGGCCGCGCCCAGCCGCCGGGCCCCCGGCGCCAGGCGCTCGTAGCACTCCTCGTCGCCGTCGACGAAGACGCGCAGGCACATCAGCCCGACGACCTCGGCGGAGCCGTACAGGTAGGTCTGCAGGGTGTGCGGGTCGTGGACCCGCACCGACAGGTCGGCGCGCATCGAGTCGAAGAACGGGGCGACGAGGTCGCGGCCGATGCCGTGGCGCCGGGCCGTCCCGGCGAACGCGTGCACGACGAGGTTCGTGCTGGCGCCGACCTCGAGCGCGCGGTAGGTCTCCTGCTCGAGCCCGTCGAGCATCGCGGCCCGCTGCTCGGTGGTCCACGGCGCGTCCGCGTCGTCGACCACCTCGTCGGCGACCCGCACCAGCGCGTAGATGCAGCGGACGTGGGTGCGCACCGGCTCCTGCAGCAGCCGGGTCGCCCACCCGAAGGACGTGGAGTAGCGGTCGATGACGACGGCGGCGCTGGCGCGCGCCACCTCGTCGTACCGGGAGGACGGTATGACGCCGCGCGGGTTGCTCATGCCGCCCCCCGGACCGGCGGGCCGGACTCGAGCAGGAGGTCGGCGAGGAACGCGTGCACGGACGCGGGCAGCCCCGCTGCGGCCTCCCGGGCCCCGGTGCGCAGGTCGGCGGCGAGGGTCTCGACGGCGTCGCGTGCGCCGCACGCCACGAGGTCGTGCCGCACCCCCGCCGCGGTCGCCTCGTCGAGGTCGGGCCGGCCGAGGTGCGGGGCGATGCGCGGCCACCAGGGGGTGGACCGGGCGATCGCGACGAGGGCGGTGTCCTTGCCCTCGCGCAGGTCGGACAAGGGATCCTTCCCGGTGACCGTGGCGTCGGCGAACACGCCGTCGAGGTCGTCGTGCAGCTGGAAGGCGATGCCCAGGAGCCTCCCCACCTCGCCGATGCGGACGACGTCCGGCGCGGGGGCGCCGGCGAGGAGCGCTCCGGCCTGGAGTGGGAGCTGGAAGGAGTAGGCCGCGGTCTTCCACTCGGCGACGGCCAGGCTCTCGGTCAGGCCGGCACCGGGCGTCACGCTGACGCGGACGTCGGCCAGCTCGCCCGCGGCGCTGCGGTGCAGGACGTCCTCGAGCAGGTCGAGCAGCCGGGCGGTGGTCGCGGGGGGCGCTCCGCACAGGGCGATCTCCCGCACCGCGGCGGTGAGCACCAGGTCGCCGGCGAGGATGCCGGCCGCCTCGCCGTAGCGCCCGGCCCGGTCCGGCGCGGCCCCCTCGGCCAGGGCGCGCTGGGTGAAGGTGCCGATCACGTTGGGTCGCCCGCGGCGCACCCGGTCGCCGTCGATGACGTCGTCGTGGATGACGAAGGCGGTGTGGAGCAGCTCGAGCGCGTCGGCGAGCCGCTCCGCGGCCGCGGGGTGGAGTCCGCCGAAGGCGGCATGGGCACCGAGCAGGAGGCGGGGGCGGAACCTCTTGCCGCCCTGCGTGGCCAGGTCGATCTCGGTCCAGAGGACCCGGTCGTGCTCGTCGAGCGCACGGCGGAGGCCGGTCTCGAGGAACCGGTGGGCGGGTCCTGGGGTGGTGGTCAGGTTGTCCACGAGGGGCCTCCTGGGTGCGTGGGCTTCCCGCAACTTACTAGATGAGTTAGCATTTAGACAAGTAAGAGATTTTCCCCTGCCGGACGGCGGAGGACTGACGAGGAGGCGCCGGTGGACCGGGACCCGCAGCAGACCTCGGGGTACTGGTACCCCGATCCGGACGCCGTCAAACTGCTCGCGGCCCTGCGGCGGTGTCTGCGCGCGGACGAGGCCATGCGCCGGCGCATCAGCGCGGGCATGGACATGAACGCCCGGGACCTGCGGGCGCTGCAGTACGTCGTGGCCTGCGAGCGGACCGGCCCCGGGGCCAGCCCCCGGGGGGTCGCCGACCACCTGGCGATCACCACGGCGGCGACGACCAAGCTGATCGACCGGCTCACCGCCTCCGGACACCTCGAGCGACGGCCCCATCCGACGGACCGCCGCTCGGTCGTCCTCGTCGCCACCGAGCACGCCCACCGGGAGCTGCGCGAGCGCCTCGGCCACATGCACGAGCGGATGCGTGCCGTCGCCGAGGCGGTGCCGGCGGAGTGCCGGCAGGCCGTCCTCGACTACCTCGACGGCATGACCGCCGAGTTCGAGCGGGCCGAGCCGGTCGCGCCGCTGCGACGCGCTACGGGAGCCATCGAGTAGCCTCTCCGCCACAGCACCCACGCGACGTCAGGGGGACAACGTGACAGCGGAAGGGCCGGTCGACCTGGTCCGGCAGGGGGAGCTGCAGCAGCAGATCGCGACGGACCTCGACCAGGCGTTCTCCGACGTCGCGTGGTCGTTCCTGGACGCCTACTTCACCCAGGCGGGTGAGTTCGTGGCCGGCGTCGTCGAGCTGACCGACGAGGAGGGTCGCGTCGGCTCGCAGCCGTTCCCCGCGACGGTGCTGCCCCAGCTCGTCGGGCTGCGGTACGAGATGTGGAACCCGCTGACCCTGCCCTGGTACCACGTGCAGGTGACCGGCAACACCGCCGGGGAGTTCCGCTTCTTCTTCAACGACGAGCGCCGGTTCGACCTCAACCGCCGGCCGCTCGACCGCTACTCCGTCACCGCGAGCCCGCTGCCGACCGATGCGGACCTCGTCGAGGACTTGGCCTGGTTCCCGCGCTCGGAGGAGCACATCCCCGACTGGTACCCCCGGGCCTGAGCGCGGGAGGACCGGTGCGCCTGCTGCTCCTGGCCGACACGCACGTGCCGCTGCGGGCCCGGCAGCTCCCGGACCGCGTGTGGGCGGAGGTGGCGGCTGCCGACCTCGTCGTCCACGCGGGTGACTGGGTCTGCGCCGACCTCCTCGACGAGCTGGAGGAGCGCTCCGCCGCGCTGCTGGCCTGCTACGGCAACAACGACCGCCCTGAGCTGCGGCGCCGGCTGCCCGAGGTGGCCACGGCCGAGCTCGAGGGGCTCCGCGTCGGGGTGGTCCACGAGACCGGCCCGAAGCAGGGTCGCGAGGAGCGGATGCGTGCGGCACACCCGGAGCTGGGCCTCCTGGTCTTCGGGCACAGCCACATCCCCTGGGACACCACCCACGAGGGCCTGCGCCTGCTGAACCCCGGGTCGCCCACGGACCGGCGGCGCCAGCCCTCCTGCACCTACCTCACTCTCGAGCTGCGCGACGGGGAGATCAGGGACGTCCGGCTGCACGAGCTGCCCCGCCGTGTCGATCTCCGCCCACGCCGTTCGACCTCCGGGTGAGAAGGTCATCCAGGGCCTTCCCGACAGAGGAGAGGAAACCATGGCGAAGTACATGCCCATCATGCGGCCGACCGACGCGGCGAACGAGGCGTTCACCGGGGGTGACTTCGACCTCGAGGAGATCCTCGAGATGGTCGGTCGGTTCAACGAGGAGCTCATCCGGGCCGGCGTCCTGCTGGCCGCCGAGGGCCTGGACCCCGACGACAGCGTCGTCGTCGACTTCACCGGCGAGACCCCGGTGGTGTCGGACGGTCCCTACGGGGAGACCAAGGAGCTGTTCAACGGCTACTACGTGCTCGACGTCGCCTCCCGGGAGGAGGCGGTGGAGTGGGCCAAGCGCGCCCCGCTGACCCAGGGCACCCGGATCGAGATCCGTCGCATCACGACGATCGACGAGTTCCCGCAGGACAACGAGTGGGTGCGCCGGGAGCGGGCCTGGCGCGAGGCGACCGGGCAGCTCTGAGCAGCGGACCGGGGGAGGACCGGTGAGCAGCGAGGCGCGGCGCGCCGTCGAGGCCGTGTGGCGGATGGAGTCCGCCCGGATCGTCGGCGCGCTCGCCCGCTACAGCCGGGACCTCCCGCTCGCCGAGGACGTCGCCCAGGAGGGGCTCGCCGAGGCCCTGGTGAGCTGGTCCACGAACGGGGTCCCGGACCGGCCCGCCGGGTGGCTCACCGCCGTCGGACGGCGTCGTGCCATCGCCGCCTTCCGCCGTCGTGCCGCCGCGGACGAGCGGTACGCCGAGCTGGCCCGCGGCCTGGACGACACGACCCCCGGGCCGGACGCCCTCTTCGACCCGGACGCCATCGACGACGACGTGCTCGCCCTCGTCTTCACCGCCTGCCACGCGGTGCTGTCCTAGGAGGGGCAGGTCACCCTCACCCTCCGGGTCGTCGGTGGCCTGAGCACCCAGGAGATCGCCCGTCTGCTGCTCGTCCCGGTGCCGACCGTCCAGGCGCGGGTCACCCGGGCCAAGAAGACCCTGGCCGCGGCCGGTGTCCCGTTCGAGATCCCGCCGCCCGAGGAGCGACCGGCACGCCTGGGGAGGGTGCTCAACGTCGTCTACCTGGTCTTCACCGAAGGCTCCTCGGCCACCGGCGGCGACGCGTGGATCCGCACCGACCTCGCTGAGGAGGCCCTCCGCCTGGCCCGCAGCCTCGCCCGGCTGCTGCCCGGCGAGCCGGAGGTGCTGGGACTGCTCGCCCTCCTGGAGCTGACCGCGATCGCCGAGTGCCACGCCGTGGCACCGTCGGTGGCGGACACCGACTGGGTCCGCATCGTCGTGCTGATACGAGGCCCTGGGCAGGGTGGCGCCCTCACCCGTCGTGGAGCTCAACCGCGCGGTGGCCGTGGCCATGGCGTCCGGCCCCGCCGCGGGGCTCGCCCTGGTCGAGCAGCTCTCGGGCGAGGGCGTCCTGGCCGGCTCCTACCTGCTGCCGAGCGTGCGAGGGGAGCTGCTTGCCCGGCTGGGCCGGCACCGGGAGGCCCGGGAGGCGTTCCGGCAGGCGGCCGAGCTCTGCGGCAATGCCGCCGAGCGGGCCGTGCTCCTGGAGAAGGCCGCCGCGGCCGGGGACCGCTCCTAGCCGCAGCCGCCCCCGGCCCGGATGCGCTCGAGCGCCTGGGGACGGGCTCGATCTCGGCGACCGAGCCGTCGGGATGGTGGCGGTACCGGTACACCTCGGGCCAGGCCGCCCCGAGGTAGCGCCCGAACCAGGCTGCTCTCCCCGCGCTGGAGGTGCCGTTCGGCACCAGCGCCCGGGGACGTCACATCGCCCGTTCCAGGCTGCGCCGCAGCGCCCAGGCGCCGAGGGTGAGGACGGCGACCGCCATCGCGGCGAGGACGCCCAGCTGCGGGAGGATGTCGACGAGCCCGCCGTCGTGGCGCTGCAGCTCGGCATACGCCTCGTAGGCCCAGGCGTGCGGGGTGAGGTGGGACACCGTGCGCAGCGTGTCGGAGAACAGCTCCAGCGGCAGCATCCCCCCACCGAGCCCGGCGAGGACCAGACCGAGGCCGACGCCGACGCCCGTCGCGGCGTTCTCGTTGTCGACCAGCGAGCCGAGGAGCATCGCGGCCCCGGCCGCGACGGCGGCGAACACCGCCAGGACGAGGAGGGCGAGCAGCGGGGAGCCCCAGTCGACCCCGAACAGCAGCGCCGTGGCGAGCATGATGTAGCCACCCTGGAACATGCAGATCACCCACCGCCCCAGCGCCTGCCCGCCGAGGGTCTGCGCGTCGGACACCGGGGCCGCCATGGTCCGGGCGATGACCTTGTAGCGGCGGGCCTGGATGAGGGTGCCGGACCCGGCCAGCGAGATGAGGAAGACGAACAGCAGCAGCTGGGACGTGGCACCGAGGTCGAACTGACCCAGCCCGGAGAACTCCTGGGCGATCTCGTCGACATCGGTGATCCGCAGCTCCGGCGGCGCGGCGTCGGCCCGGGCGGACTCCAGGGCGGTCCCGGCCTCGGCGGCAGCGACGCCGCGGGAGGTCAGCGCCTGCAGCTGGGCACGCTCCAGCGACAGGCCCTCCACGGCGGTGCGGACCACCTGCTCCACCACGAGGCCGGTCGCCGACGAGCTCGGCACCACCTCGAGGGTCACCTCGCCGCCTGCGTCGTAGGCCTCGGACGCCCCGTCCGGCACCAGGACGGCCGCCCCGACGCGGCCCCGCGCGGCCTGCTCGAGCGCCGCGTCGCGGTCGGCGAGGCCCACCTCGAGGTCCCGCTGCTCCAGTGCCGTGACGAGGTCCTGCCGCAGGGCGGAGTCCTCGCCGGCCACCGCCACCCGGCCGGGTCCGCCGCCACCCCCGAACTGGGCCCCGACGACGAGGACCAGCAGCAGCGGGAAGATGAAGACGAAGAAGATGTTCGAGCGGTCCCGCAGGAAGCGGCGCAGCTCCACGCCGGCGATCGTCGCGACGCGCCTCATGCGGCCACCCCCCGGTCCGGAACCAGCCGGGCGACCACCAGGGCCACGGCGGCGAACACCAGCATGGTGAGCACCGGCGCGCCGATGTCCCCCAGGCCGCCGCCGCCGGACGTGATCCCCAGCCCCCGGATGAACGCACCGACCGGGTTGAGGTCGAGCAGGGTCGCGGCCCACCCGGTGCTGCTCACCGGGAAGAACGCCCCACCGGCGATGCCGAGCACCATGGCCAGGATCGACTGCGCGATCCCCGCCTGCTCGGCGGTCCTGGCGACGCGGACGACGATGAACATCAGCGACGTCGTGGCGGTGACCGCGCAGACGATGAGGACCGCGACCGCTGCGGGTGAGCCGAAGGCGACGCCGAACAGCCGGCCGCCCACGGCGAGCAGCACCGAGGTGGCGACGACCCCCAGGATGAAGCTGACGAGGGCCTTGGCCAAGACGATGCTCGTCGGGTTCATGGGCATCGAGCGGAGCCGGGCCAGGGTGCCCTGCTCCCGCTCGGCGAGCAGGCCCAGCACGCCGAAACCCACGGTGAAGAGCAGGAACAGGCCGGCCTGACCGGCGACCAGGGCGCCGGACGTGCTCAGCTGCTCCGACGACCCCTGCCCCTGGGCGAGCGTGACCGACGGAGGTGCCGACCCGACCTCCTGGGCGAGGGCGGCCAGCTCACCCGGCGGCACGCCCACCGCGGCACCGGCGGCCGCGGCAACCGCACCGGCGCTGAACCTGTCGAGCGTGCCCCGCAGGACCGACAGCAGGACGTCGACCTCGATGCCCGTGTCGTCCCCCTCGACCACGTCGAGCCGCACCGGGTCGCCCGCGGACACCGCGGCGGTGAACCCGTCGGGGACGGTGACCCCCAGGTCGGCCTCGCCCGCCTCGGCGAGCGACCGGATCTCGTCGGGTGCCGCCTCGCGGACGGTGACCTCCATCGTGTCGAGCGAGCCGAGCACCTCCACCAGCGCCCGGCCCAGCTGGTCGTCCTCCGGCACCGCGACGGCGACCGTCACCGGCTGCAGGTCGACCTCGTCGGAGTCGCCGATGACGAGGTTGAGCACGCCCATCAGCGCCAGCGGCACGACGAGCCCGAAGATGATCACGGACTTGTCCCGGATCCGCTGTCGCAGGTCGGACAGCGTCATGGTCCACACCCGGCGCACGTCAGTCCCTCAGGGCCTTGCCGGTGAGGTGCAGGAACACCGACTCCAGGTTGGGCCGGGAGATCTCGACGTCGCTCAGCGACATGCCCGCCGCGGTGGCCGTGGTGACGATCTGGGCGATCGCCGTCGGGGCGTCGCGCACGGCCAGGCGGAGCGTATGACGCTCCGCGTCCAGCTGCTGCACGGCCGGGAGGGCGCGCAGCGCGTCGGCCGCCGCGGCGGTGTCGCCACCGCCACCGAGGCGGACGTGGTCGACCTCCCCGATGAGCCGGACCAGCTCGTCGCGGGTGCCCTCGGCCTGGACCCGGCCGGAGTCGACGATCGCGATCCGGTCGCAGAGCCGCTCGGCCTCCTCCATGTAGTGGGTCGTGTAGAGGACCGCCATGCCCTCGACCGACAGCGCCTCGACCGACTCCAGGATCGCGTTGCGCGACTGGGGGTCCACGCCCACGGTCGGCTCGTCGAGGATGAGCAGCTGCGGCTGGTGGAGCAGCCCGATGCCGATGTTCAGGCGACGTTTCATGCCGCCGGAGAACTCCTTGCTCGGGTCCTTGGCGCGGTCGGTCAGGCCGATGAGCTCGAGCACCTGGTCGACGCGCTTCTTCAGGGCGGCGCCGTCCATCCCCTGCAACCGCCCGAAGAAGACCAGGTTCTCCCGGGCGGTGAGCTCGGGGTAGATCGCCAGGTCCTGGGGCACCAGCCCGAGGTGCCGCTTGGGAGCGACCCGGCGTGGGCCCATCTCCTCGCCCGCCACGACGACGGTGCCCGAGTCCGCCGGGATCAGCCCGGCGACCATCGAGATCGTCGTGGTCTTGCCCGCGCCGTTGGGACCCAGCAGGCCGTAGGTCTCCCCGCGGGCGATCCGGAACGACACCCCGTCCACCGCGGTGAGGTCCCCGAACCGCTTGACCAGGTTCCGCACCACGAGGACGTCCAAGGGGTCCCCCTGGGTCCTGTCCCCCCACCCGCGTACGTCGTGCTGCTCGTTCACTCGCTCCACCCTCCGGTCGTCGGCGTGACGATCGTAGAGGAGGCGCGAGGGGCCGGACCATGGCCGTTTGTCACGAGTGTGCGGGTCGTGGACCCGTCGGCTGGCAGAGTGTCCGGCATGCACTACATCGGCGTCGACCTCGCCTGGGGGGAGCGCAGGCCCACCGGGGTCGCGGTCCTCGACGAGGCCGGACGGCTGGTCCACCTGTCCAGCCGGACCACGGACGCGTCGGTCCTGGAGGCGGTGGGGCCGTATGCCGCCGGACCCTGTGTCGTGGCGTTCGACGCCCCGCTCGTGGTCGCCAACGACACCGGCAGCGGGCCGGCCGAGGCCGCGCTCAACCTCGACTTCGGCCGCTTCGACGCCGGCGCCCACCCGGCCAACCGCGGCCGCCCGGAGTTCGCGGACACCCCGCGCGGCGCCCGGCTGGCGGCGGCACTGGGCCTGGACATCGACCCCACCTCCCGGGCACCCCGCAGGGCCATCGAGGTCTACCCGCACCCGGCGACCGTCGTGCTCTTCGGCCTGGGCCGCACCCTGAAGTACAAGCAGCGCTCCGGCCGCCCGCTGGCCCAGCTGCGCGAGGAGCTCCTGCGGCTGATGCACCTGGTCGAGGGGCTGCGGACCGCCGACCCGGTGCTGCAGGTGTCCGACCACGAGGGCTGGCGCGAGCTCCTCGCCGCGGTGGAGTCGGCGACCAGCAAGGCCGGGCTGCGGCTCGCCGAGGACCAGGTCGACGCGGTCCTGTGCGCCTACGTCGCCCGGTTCGCCCACCTGCGCCCGGAGCGGACCACGACCTACGGGGACCTGGCGACCGGCTACATCGTCACCCCCACGCTGCCGCAGGGGCAGCAGCCGCAGCCGCGCCGCTCCTCCGCCCGGAGCGCGCTGGTCGTGCAGCGGGCGGTGCAGGAGTATGCCGACCGCTACCCGGAGACCGCGGCCGCGACCGAGGGCTACGTCCGGCTGGTCCGGACCCTGCTGGACGACGCGGGCATCAACTACCTCACCGTGACCGGGCGGACCAAGAGCGTCGCCTCCTTCGCCGAGAAGGCCAACCGGGTCCGGGACGGGCGCCCGTTGTACACCGACCCGCTGCGCGAGATCACCGACCAGATCGGCGTGCGGGTCATCACCTACGTCCTCGACGACGTCGCCGCGGTGGCCGAGCTGCTCGCCGACCAGCTCGACGTCCTCGACGACCGCGACCTGGCCCGGGAGACCGCGGAGCAGGGGCGGTTCGGCTACGCCAGCCGGCACCTGCTCGTGGCGCTGGGGGACAACGGGCTGGCCGAGGAGCACCCCGCGCTGCGCGGCCGGCGCGCCTCGGTGCAGGTGCGGACCGTGCTGCAGCACGCGTGGGCCGAGTTCGAGCACGACATCCGCTACAAGGGCACCGTCCCGGACGAGCACGGCGCCGACCTCGACCGCCGGTTCACCCTGGCGGCCGGGCTGCTCGAGCTGGCCGACCGGGAGTTCGCGACGATCCGGGAGCGGCTGCGCGCCGGCCCCGGCGCCGCGGCGCACGACGACCCCGCCGACCCGCGGATCAGCGCCCAGGACCTCGCCTCGTTCCTGTCCGGGCAGTACGCGGACTCGGGATGGTCGCGCACCGAGCACTACGCCTGGATCTCGGGCCTGCTGCTGGAGCTGGGCATCACCTCGCTGCACGAGCTCGGTGGACTGCTGGCCTCGGTGGACAGCGCCGCGATCAGCGACCGGATGGGCTACCGCTACCCGCCCGGCGCGGTACGCCGGCTCGACGACGCGCTGCTCGCCGTCTTCGGGGAGCGCTACCTGCGGCTCCACGGCAACGCCGGCCGGGAGAAGGCGCTGCGGGCCCGGCTGGCCCGGCTCCGCGGCGAGTCCGAGCCGGGCGAGACGTCGGCCTGACTCAGCCGGCCGGCTCCGGTGCGGCCGGGGCCTCGGCCGGTCGGGTGGCCTGGAGCGCCCGGACGAGGGTCTCCGCGTCGTACGGGCCGACGTGCCGGACCCCGTTGACGAAGAACGTCGGGGTGCCCCGCGCCCCGCTGGCCTCCGCGCTGCGGACGTCCCGGCGGACCCTGGCGTAGGTCGCCTCGTCCTCCAGGTCGGTGACGAACCGGTCGATGTCCAGGTCGAGCTTCGTGGCGTACTGGATGAGGTCCTCCAGCTCCAGGTGGTCCTGGTGCTCGAACAGCAGCCCGTACATCTCCCAGAACCTGCCCTGCCGGGCGGCGGCCTCGGCCGCCCGGGCCGCCAGCTCGGCGTGGGGGTGCACGTCCGGCAGCGGCAGGTGCCGCACCACGTAACGCAGGTCGTCGCCGAGCTTCCTGGCCATCTCCTCCTTCAGCCCGGTGACCCGGCCGCAGAAGGGGCACTCGTAGTCGGCGTACTCCACGAGGGTCAGCGGGGCGTCGGGCCGGCCCTTGACGTGGTCCACCTCGGGGTCGACGTCCTCGGCGAGGCGCCGCGGCAGGTCGGCGTCGCCCTCGCCCCGGAACACCCGCCCCGTGACGAACACCAGCCAGCCCAGTGCCGTGGCCAGCACCAGCGCGATGAGGACACCGACCTGGGCCTGGTCCTGGAGCTCCTCGTCGGTGAAGGCCAGGTGGGCGATGAGCAGGGACACGGTGAAGCCGATCCCGGACAGGGCGGCCCCGCCCATGACGTGGCCCGGACGCACCCCGGCCGGCAGCTCGCCCAGTCCCAGGCGCCGGCCCAGGAACGTGGCGCCGGCGATCCCCAGCGGCTTGCCGAGGACCAGGCCGAGCACGACGCCCCAGGTGACGGGCGAGCGCAGGGCGTCGCCGAGCACCCCGCCACGCAGGTCCACGCCCGCGTTGGCCAAGGCGAACAGCGGCACGACGACATACCCCGACCAGGGGTGCAGCACCGCCTGGAACCGCTCGTTGACCGGGATGGCCCGCGCCAGGCCCCGGCTGGCCGAGCGGCCCAGGCTGGGCAGGGGCGACTGCCGGAACGCCCGGAACCGCCGCGCGGCGCCCTCGACCTTGTCCCGCGCCGGCGCGCGGTCGGCGATGAGCAGCCCGCCGAGCATCCCGGCGATCGAGCCGTGCACCCCGGCCTGCACGCAGGCGAGCCACAGGACCAGCAGGGTGATGACGTACGGGAAGGCGTGCCACACCTCGCCCCGGTCCAGCACCGCGAGGCAGACGAGGCAGGCCGCGGCCGGCACCAGCCAGCCGGGGGAGAGATCGCCGGAGTAGACCACCCCGATGACCGTGACCGCGACGATGTCGTCGATGACGGTGAGGGTCAGCAGGAAGATCCGCAGCTGGGTCGAGAACCGCGGCCCCACCATGGCGAGGGCGCCGATCATGAAGGCGGTGTCGGTGCCGATGACCATGCCCCACCCGCGGGCCGCCTCCCCGGTCTGGTTGAGCGTGAGGTAGATCAGCGCGGGCAGCACCATGCCGGCCAGCCCGGCGACCAGGGGCAGCGCACCGCGTCGCAGGTCGGTGAGCTCCCCGACGGAGAACTCGCGCCGCACCTCCAGGCCGATGACGAAGAAGAACACCGCCATGACGCCGTCGTTGACCCAGTGCGTGAGGTCCATCGACAGCCCCAGGTCACCGATGCTGAAGGCGGCGGTGGTCGACCAGAGCTGGCGGTAGGCGTCCGACCACGGCGAGTTGGCCCAGGCGAGGGCGACGAGGGCGGCGGCCAGCATGAGCCCCGCGCTGCCGGACTCCGTCGCCAGGAACCGCCGCAGCGGCGCGGAGAGCTGGCCGACGAGCTCGGTGCGCCGCCCCCGCGGCGCGGAGATGTCCGAGGGTGCCGATCCCGTGCGCCCCCACCGCCGGGCGATGCGAAGGTCCACGGGGGAACGGTATGACGTCCACCCCCCGGGTGGTCCAGCATGGGACGTGTGGGAGCACCCTCGCGGTACGTGGGCGTCGTGGGGCCGGGGAAGGCCGGCGAGGCGGAGCGGCAGATCGCGTACGACGTGGGCCGGATGCTCGCCGGTGTCCCCGTCGTCGTGGTGACCGGAGGCCTCGGCGGGGTCATGGAGGCCGCCTCCCGGCGCCGCCGCAACAGCCCGACCGCGTCGAGCCACCAGAAGACGTCCCGGCCGCGGTGCTGCCGCGGCACGCGGGTGTGGGTGCCGACCGACAGGACGACCTGCCGGCCGCTGGCGGCGATCTCGTCGGCCAGCTGGACCCCGGTGGCCGAGCCGCCGACGACGAGCACCCCGCCGGAGGGCAGGTCGTCGGGCCGGCGGTAGGTGTCCGCGTCCACCTGGTGGACGGAGGGGTGCAGCGCCGCCGCGGCGGGTGGCCGGGCGGCGGTGTCGCACCAGCCGGTCGCGACGACCACGGCGTCGGAGAGCCACAGGCCCTCACTGGTGTGGATGGCGTACCCGTCCTCGGTGCGGCGCACCGAGATGACCTCGGTGCCGGTGAACACGGGCGCGCGGCTGTGCAGCGCGTAGGCGGAGAGGTGGTCGGCGACCTCGCGGGCGGCCAGGTAGCCCTCGGGGTCGGGACCGGTGTAGGTCCAGCCCGGCAGGCGGGTGAGCCAGTTGGGGCTCAGCAGGCGCAGGGAGTCCCAGCGCTGGGAGCGCCAGCGCTCGCCGACCCGGCCGCGCTCGAGGACCACGTGGTCCACCGAGCTGGCGGTCAGCAGGTGGCTGACCGCCAGCCCGGCCTGGCCGGCACCGATCACGACGACGGTCGTGCGTGCCATGGGGTGTCCTTCGGGTTTGGGTGGTGGGTGGGGGGTGGTGGGTCAGCCGACCGTCGCGTCGACGACCACGTCGGTGCCGTGGGCCATGACGTCGTAGACGGCGGACCGGCGGCGGGACTGCTCGACCAGGGCGAGGAGCTCCTCCTCGGAGGCGTCGCCCTCGATCTGGAAGTGCACACGGATCTGCCGGTAGCCGTTGCGCACCTGGTCGGACATACCGAGGATCCCCAGCAGGTCGATGTCGCCCTCGACGGTCGAGGTGACCCGGTGCAGGTCGATCCCGCGGGCGGCCGCGATGTTGGCCAGGCCGCTGGTCAGGCAGGCGGCGATGGCGTGGAGCAGGAACTCCACCGGGGTCGGGCCGTGGCCCTCGCCGACGAGCACCTGCGGGTGGTCCGCGTCGTACACGAACGGTTCGGTCCGGGTGGTGTCCTCCTGGCCGGCGCCGTAGAAGCCCTGGATCCGGGTCCGGTTGTGGGTGCCGTTGACCCAGGTGTTGGCCGCGCGGAACTGGAAGTTCGCCAGCTCCGGGTGCTCGCGGACGGCGTCCAGGGTCGCGAACAGGGTCGGGACGTCGACACCGTTGCGGGCCGGACGGGCTGCGGTCGTGGTCATCTGGGTTCCCTTTCGTGTCGGGTTGGTGATGTGCCCGGCACGCTAGGAAGCCGTCCTTCCACCGACCTTCCCCGTCAACCGTCAGCACCCTTCCTCGCGGGAAGGGTCCGGGAAGGCGCCCTCCGGACTCTTCGTTCCATGACCACTGCCACGACACCCCGAACCGGGACCCTGCTGGGCATCTGGGCGCACCCCGACGACGAGGCCTACCTCTCCGGTGCACTCATGGCCTCGGCGGTGGCCGCCGGCGAGCGCGTCGTCGTCACGGCCACCTGCGGCGAGCTGGGGACCGCCGACCCCGGGGCCTGGCCCCCGGCGCGGCTGGGCGCCCTGCGCGCCCGCGAGATGCGGGAGGCCCTGTCCGTCCTCGGGGTCCACGAGCACCACTGGCTCGGCCACACCGACGGCACGCTCCCGGACCTGCCGACCGCCGCCCCCGTCGCGCAGATCGCCGACCTCATCGAGCGGGTCCGGCCGGACACGATCGTCACCTTCGGGCCCGACGGCGTCACCGGCCACGGCGACCACCGGGCGGTCGGGGCGTGGACCACGACCGCCTGGCGCGCGCTGGGCCGGCCCGGACGCCTCTGGTACGCCGCCCTCGACGAGCGGTTCCACCGCGACTGGGGCGAGCTGGCCGCGCGGAAGGGGTTCTGGATGACCGAACGGCCCCCGGCACCCGTCCCGGAGGAGGCGCTGGTGCACCAGGTCCGCGCCGACGCCGACCTGGCCCGGCTCAAGGTCGAGGCGATCCGGGCGCACGCCTCCCAGTCCGCCGGCCTCATCCGCGACGTCGGCGAGCCCACCTTCCGCCGGTGGTGGTCGGTGGAGTCGTTCGTCGCCGCCGAGGAGTGCCTGGGCACCGAACGGGCGGCGTGAGGACGCCGGCGCGCGGCCTGCCCTCCGGCGCCTCAGCCCGTCCGTCGCCTGACCACCAGGGCACCCGCGGCGGCGGCCAGGCCGACCGCGCCGGCCGTCGTCAGGACCCGGGAGGCCGGCGTCTCCACGGGCGGCCCGTCCAGCTGCCGGGCCGAGTTGATCTCGACGGCGGTGGCGGCGACGTGGGCCGTGGCGGAGCAGGTCGGGGCGCCCAGCAGCTCGTCGGCCGGGCAGGTCGCGAGCAGCTCCCGGCCGAACCTGACGTCCAGGGCGTCCCGCGCCCAGGTGCCGAGGGGGCGGCCCTGACGTGCGGCATACCGGAGCAGGTCGTAGCCGAGGTCGTGCTCGCGGCACACCGGCTCGAACCGCTCCGGCAGCGCGACGGGGGAGGAGCACTCCCCGTCCGGCCGCTCCAGCCTCCCGTCCCGCACGACCGGCTGGTAGCCGAGGACGTCGGCGAAGTCGTCCGGGACCGCCTGCAGCGCGACCTCCGGCGGCTCGGACACCAGCGCGCGCACGGCCCGGGCCGCGGCCGGGTGGCCGGGGCCGGGGTGCGCGGGCACGGCGAGGAGGACACCGGCGGTGAGGACCGCGGCGAGGGTCCCGGCGGCGGTGAGGAGTCGGTCGAGGATGATCACGCCGCGACGCTAGGAACGGCCGGCAGTGCACCGGATCGCCCCGCGGACCCGTTCTGACCTGCGACGACAGTGTGGTCGTCCCGCTCCGGTGCTACCCCGGTGCCAGGCCCGACCAACCCCTGGGTATGACGCCCCGTGCGCCCGCGCGGGCTAGCGTCGGGGTCGTGAGGTGGTGGCCGAGACGATGGTGGCCGAGCCGGGAGCGCCGGGCCGGGGACGGTCCGCCCCGGCCCGGGCTGCGGGCCCGGCGCGCCTCGGCCCGGGAGCGCCGCCGCGCCGCCAGGCGGGCCCGCCCCCCGCTGCGCCGCCGGCTCGCGGCCCCGTTCCGGGGTGCCTGGACGAGGGTGAGGGACGCCGGACCACGCGCCTGGACCGCGGTCGTCGTCACCGTGACGCTGATCCTCTTCACCATCGCCTGGCCGACCCTCGAGCTGACCCACGAGGTGCCCGAGGGCCTGGCGCCCCTCGTCGCCGCGCTCGGCGTGTTCCCGTTGCTGCTCATCCAGAGCCAGCCCTTCCTGGGCTGGGCGGTCTGGACCGCCGGCGCGGTCGGCATCCCGCTGTTCTTCCGCCTCGTCGCCGCCACCGGGTTCCCCTGGCAGGTCACCGCCTTTCTGGTCCTGCTGGCGCTCGTCTTCACGGTCGCCCTGCGGGAGGATCGGCGCCGGGTGGGGATCACCTGGGGCGTCACATCGGCCCTGTTCCTCGTCTACATGCCCGGGCAGATCTCGCCCGGGTGGGTCTTCGGGCTCACCGCGATCATGGGGGTCGGGCTGCTGCTGCGCCGGCTGGCCCAGTCGCGGCAGGAGCTCGCCGAGGAGGCCGAGCGCAGCGAGCTCGAGCGGGCCCGCCGGGCCATCGCCGAGGAGCGCACCCGGATCGCCCGCGACCTGCACGACGTGGTCGCGCACCGGATGTCGATGGTCGTCGTGCAGGCACAGACCGCGCAGTACCGGCTCGGCAGCGTCGACCCCGCGGTCGCCGCCGAGTTCGCCTCGGTGGCCGAGCAGGCCCGGGAGGCGCTCAACGAGGTCCGGACGATGCTCGGCGTGCTCCGCAGCGACGGCCAGCAGGCCGAGCAGGTCCCGCAGCCGGGCACCGCCGACGTCGAGCGGCTGCTCCGCGACGCCGACGGTGCCGGGCTGGACATCACCTGGACGGTCACCGGAGACGCGGAGGTCGTCGGGACCACCCCGGCGATGGTTCTGTACCGGATCCTGCAGGAGTCGCTCGCCAACGCCTCCCGGCACGCCCACGGCAGCCGCGTCGTCGTCGACCTCGAGTACGGGGACACGGTCCGGCTCGAGGTCGCCAACGGGCCGGGCACCGGCCCCGTCGCCACGGGCGACCACGCCGGGCACGGCCTGCCCGGCATGCGCGACCGGGCCGCTTCGGTGGGTGGCACCCTCACCGCCGGCCCGACCGACGACGGGGGTTGGAGGGTCGTGGCCGAGCTGCCCGCGCGGATGGCAGGGTGAGTGCCGTGGTGAACATCGTGATCGCCGACGACCAGGCGATGGTGCGCCAGGGGTTCGGCGCCCTGCTCAACGCCCAGGAGGACATCGTCGTGGTGGGGGAGGCCGCCGACGGGCGGGCCGCGGTGGACGAGGTGGTCCGGCTGCGGCCGGACGTCGTCCTCATGGACGTGCGGATGCCGCACCTCAACGGGCTCGAGGCCACCGAGGAGATCACCCGGCGCCGCCTCGACCCGGCCCCGCGGATCCTCATGCTGACCACGTTCGACATCGACGACTACGTGTACGAGGCGCTCCGCCTCGGGGCGAGCGGCTTCCTGCTCAAGGACGCCCCGGCGGAGGAGCTGGTCCGCGCCGTCCGCGTCGTCGCCGCGGGGGAGTCGCTGCTGGCGCCGTCGATCACCAAACGCCTCATCGAGGAGGTGACCCGGCGCCGCCCCGTCCGGCCGGCGTCGTCACCGGACCTGGACCGGCTGACGCCGCGGGAGCGGGAGGTGCTCGAGCTCATCGCCACCGGGATGTCCAACGCCGAGATCGCCGCCGCGCTCTACCTCGCCGAGCAGACCGTGAAGACCCACGTGGGCCGGGTGCTGGCCAAGCTCGGCCTCCGCGACCGCGCCCAGGCGGTCGTCTTCGCCTACGAGAACGGCGTCGTCGTCCCGGGCTGAGCCGCGACGGCCCACCCTGCCCCGGACACACGTATGCCGCCCGCGCGGGGTGCGCGGACGGCATACGGCCGGACCGTGGTCGGGTCAGGCCCGGTCGGACCCCTCCACGGCCCCGGCCGGCTCGGCCCCGGCGTCGGGACCGGTGCGGACGACCGGGACCTCCTCCTGCTCCGGGTCCTGTGCGGCCGCCACCGCGGCGGCCAGGCTCTCCTCGGTGACCGCCTCACCGCGGGCGACCATGCCCGCGATGTCGGACAGCGCGATCTCCTTGAGGAACAGCGTGAGGACGAAGCCGAGCGCCAGCAGCGGCACGAGGTACCAGAACGCCGGGGCGAGGGCGTCCGCGTAGGCGTCGACCACGCCGCTGTGGAACGGCTCGGGCAGCTGGGCCACGATCTCCGGGGTCAGCGAGTCGGTGGCCGCACCGCCCTCCGGTGCCGGACCGGAGCCGAACACGCCCTCGAGGTTGGCCACCAGCCGCGAGGTGAAGATGCTGCTGAACAGCGCGATGCCGACGGCGGCGCCGATCTCGCGGAAGAAGTTGTTGGCGCTGGTGGCCGTGCCCAGCTCGTGCGGGTCGACGGCGTTCTGCACCGCCAGGACGATCGTCTGCATGACCAGGCCCAGGCCGGCGCCGAGCACGAAGATCATCGTGCCGAACAGCCACAGCGGGGTGCCCGCGTCGAGCCGGGTCAGCCAGATCAGACCCAGGGTGCTGATCGCCATGCCGGAGATCGGGTAGCGCCGGTAGCGACCCGTCTTGGTGATGAGGAGACCGGAGACGATCGCGGTGAGCATGACGCCGGCCATCATTGGGATGAGCAGCAGGCCGGACTCGGTGACGCCGACACCGTTGGACATCTGCAGGAACGTCGGCAGGAAGCCGAGCGCGGCGAACATGCCCATGCCGATGACCAGGCCGATCGTGGTGGTCAGCGTGAAGGTCGGGTTGGCGAACAGGTGCAGCGGCAGCACCGGGTCCTCGGCGCGACGCTCGACCAGGACGAACAGCGCGATCGCCACGAGCGTGCCGGCCAGCAGGCCGAGCAGCTGCGGGTCGGACCAGTCGTAGCCCCGGGTGGCGATCGACTCCCAGCTGGTCAGCAGCACGATGCCGGCGGCGCCCAGCACCAGCAGGATGGCGCCGGTGAGGTCGAGGCGGCGCTCGGCGCGGTGGCTGGGCAGCTGCAGGGCGTACCAGGCGATGGCGATCGCGAGGATCCCGACCGGGATGTTGACCCAGAACGCCCAGCGCCAGCCCGGGCCCTCGGTGAACCAGCCGCCCAGGAGCGGCCCGGCGACCGCGGCGATGCCGAACAGGGCGCCCATCGGGCCCATGTACTTGCCCCGCTCCCGGGCAGGGACGACGTCGGCGATGATCGCCTGCGACAGGATCATCAGCCCGCCGCCGCCGAGCCCCTGGACCCCGCGCCAGAGCACGAGGGCCTCGAAGGACTGGGCGAACCCGGCTCCCGCGGACGCGACCGTGAACAGGATGATGGCCAGCAGGAACGGCCAGCGGCGCCCGAAGACGTCACCGGCCTTGCCGTACAGCGGCATGACGACTGCCACGGCGAGGATGTAGATGGTGATGATCCAGCCCTGGTGGGCCACGCCGTTGAGCTCGCCGACGATGGTCGGCATCGCGGTGCCGACGATCGACTGGTCGAGCGAGGACAGGAACATGCTCGCCATGAGCGCGCCGAAGATCAGCCACACCTTGCGCTGGGTGAGGACGATCGGCGCGCGGTCCGGAGCGACGTCGGCGGAAGGGGTCGACACAGCCATAGAGGTCCCTCGGTGACGGAGAGCGGAAAGGGGAAAACAGGCGTCGCAACGCCCGCCGGGCCGACATTGTTCCTGATGAGGCGGACATCACTCCGCCAGGGCGCCCCGTAGCCGTCGGTCCGACGGGAGGACGGGTATCAGCACGCCGCCTCCGTGCTCCCATCCCTCGGCGTCGTGGTGCGAGGTACATCACCTTGACCAACGGGGGGAGCCGGCCACGGCGTCATACAGGTAGTGGGACCCACCCACTCCGAGGGAGATCGAGGGGGAAGCCATGACCTCATCCGACCCTGCCCTCCTGTCCCGGAGGGCCGTGCTGGCCGGTGGTCTCGCGCTGGGGGCGCTGATGGCCACCGGGCCGCTGCCGGGGACCGCGGAGCCGGCGCTCGCGGCCACCCGCAACCTGCGCCGGGGAGACCGCGGCTCGGACGTCGCCGCGCTGCAGCGCAGGCTCAACGCGCTGGGGTTCTGGTGCGGTGCCGTCGACGGCGTGTTCGGGCACCTCACCCAGCAGGCGGTGTGGGCGGTCCAGAAGCACAACCGCCTGGCCCGCGACGGGATCGTGGGACCGATGACCCGTGGGGCCCTGTCCCGGGGCAGCATCCCCAAGCCGGTGAGCATCACCGGCTCCGGGGTGGAGGTCCACCTGCGTCGGCAGCTGCTGCTCGTCGTCTCCGGCGGGCGGACCGTGGTCACGCTCAACACGTCGACGGGGAACGGCCAGTACTACTGGTACCGGGGCCGGCGGTACCGCGCGGTGACGCCGACGGGCTGGTACCAGGTCTACTCGACGTACTCGAAGGGCTGGCAGCACGGCCCGCTGGGCTCGCTGTACCGCCCGATGTACTTCAACGGCGAGATCGCGGTGCACGGCTCGACCAGCATCCCGACCTACCCGGCCTCCCACGGCTGCTGCCGCGTGTCGGTGGGTGCGATGGACATGCTGTGGTCGACCGGCCGGATGAAGAAGGGCACCCGCGTGGTCGTCGCCAACGGCCCCGCCGCCTGAGCCGGGGCCCGGGTCGGGCGACTCAGCCGACCGCGTCCCAGACCAGCCGGCCGTCCCGCCCGGGCCGGGCCCCCGCGCTGGGGCGGTGCTCCCGCAGCCTCCCGTCCGGCATCACGTGCAGCACCCGTATGCCGTGCTCGAGGCTCACGACGTCGGCCACCAGCCGGCGGTGGCACCGCCACCAGACGCTCTCCGAGCACAGCACCGCGGTGCCTCCCCGCTCGACGTCGGCGAGCAGCTCCGCAAGGCCGGCGCGGAACTCCGGCGACCGGGTCCACGCGGCATACGCCCGGAACTGGTCCACCTGCCACCAGGAGTCGGGCGAGGCCGCCCGCTCCTCGGCCGTGAGCGTGCGCCGACCGCCGAGGCGCTCGTCCCAGCGGTAGCCGGTGCCGCGCTCCGCGAGGAGGGTCCTGAGCCGCCCCTCGTTGGCGGCGGGGACGGTGCGGCTGGCCGGGTAGCGGCGGATGTCGACCACCAGCCGGATCCCGGCGTGCCGGACCAGGTCACCGAGCTCGTCCCCGCCCAGCCGGCCGTGGCCGAACGTGAGGAGCGGGGGAGGCGCCACCCGTCAGACCGGCGCAGCGACCGCGCCGATCGGGGCCGCGGCAGGGGTGCCGGAGCCGTCCCGCTTGCCGGTGGCCTCGGGCAGCTCGACCGGGACGCCGTTGGGGGAGGCGGCCATCGCCGGGCCGGCTCCGGCCCACCCGATGACGAGCGTGTCCTCGCCGCGGAGGAACCGGTGGCACCGCACCCCGCCGGTGGCGCGGCCCTTCGCGGGGTACTCGGCATACGGGGTGACCTTGACGGTGCCCGCCTCGGTGCCGGGCAGCGCCCCGGAGGAGCCGGCGACGGTGACCACGACGTTGTCGGCGCCGGGGTCGACGGCGTGGAAGCCGACCACCCGGGCGCGTGGGGACAGGCGGATGCCGGCGATGCCGCCGCCGCCGCGGCCCTGTGGTCGCACCGCGGAGGCGCCGAACCGCAGCAGCTGGGCGTCGCTGGTGATGAAGACGAGGTCCTCCTCGCCGGTGCGCAGCTCGACCGCCCCCACCACGGCGTCGCCGTCCTTGAGCGAGATGACCTCGAAGCTGTCGCGGTTGGACGGGTAGTCGGGGTTGACCCGCTTGACCACGCCCTGGCGGGTACCGAGCGCCAGACCCGGGCCCTCGCCGGTGAGGGTGCAGAGGGTCAGCGGCTCCTCGCCGGCGGGGAGGTCGACGAACGCGGCGAGCGGTGCCCCGCCGGACAGTGCCGGGTGGCCCGCGGTGGCGGGCAGGGTCGGCAGCTCCAGCGCGGAGATCCGCACCAGGCGGCCCGCGGAGGTGACCAGGCCCACGCTGCCGCGGGCGGTGGTGCGGACCGCGGAGACGATGACGTCGTGCTTGCGCCGGTTGCCGCCGGTGCCCAGCGGCTCGGCGGTGCCGGTGCGGGCGAGGAGACCGGTCGAGCTGAGCAGCACCCAGCATGGGTCGTCCTGGACCTCCAGCGGTGTGGCCGCGGTGGCCGGGGCGCCGGCGGACTCCAGCAGCACGGTGCGCCGGGGGGTGCCGTGCTCGCGGGCGACCTCGGCGAGCTCGTCGGAGATCAGGCGCATCAGCAGGCGCTCGTCCTCCAGCACGGCGTTGAGGTGCTCGATCTCGCGCTTGAGGTCGTCGCGCTCGGTCTCCAGCTCGATCCGGGAGAACTTGGTCAGCCGCCGCAGCTGCAGGTCGAGGATGTAGGTGGCCTGGACCTCGGAGAGGTCGAAGACCTTCATCAGCCGGTCCTTGGCGGTGGCGGCGTCGTCGCTGGAGCGGATCAGCTGGATGACCTCGTCGATGTCGAGGATCGCGATGAGCAGGCCCTCGACCAGGTGCAGGCGGTCCTGCTTGCGCCGCAGCCGGTATGCCGTGCGCCGCCGGACCACGTCGGTCCGGAAGTCCAGGTAGACCTGCAGGAGCTCCTTCAGGCCCAGGGTGCGCGGCTGGCCGTCGACGAGGGCGACGTTGTTGATCCCGAAGGACTCCTCCATGGGGGTCAGCTTGTACAGCTGCTCCAGGATCGCCTCGGGGTTGAAGCCGTTCTTGATCTCGATGACGAGCTGCAGGCCCTTGTGCCGGTCGGTGAGGTCGTTGATGTCGGAGATGCCCTGCAGCTTCTTGGACTGCACCAGCTGCTTGACCTTCTCGATGACCTTCTCCGGACCGACCATGTAGGGCAGCTCGGTCACCACGATGCCCTTGCGGCGCGGGGTGATGTTCTCGATCCGCGCGGTGGCCCGGGTGCGGAACGAGCCGCGACCGGACTCGTAGGCCTCGCGGATGCCGTCCAGCCCGATGATGCGCCCGCCCAGCGGCAGGTCCGGCCCGGGCACGAACCGCATGAGGTCGTCCAGCGAGGCGTCCGGGTGGTCGATGAGGTGCCGCAGCGCGCCGACCACCTCGACCAGGTTGTGCGGCGGCATGTTGGTCGCCATCCCCACGGCGATACCGGAGGCGCCGTTGACCAGCAGGTTCGGGAACGCTGCCGGCAGCACCTCCGGCTGCATCAGCTGCTCGTCGTAGTTCGGGACGAAGTCGACCGTCTCCTCGTCGAGGCTGCCCGTCATGAGCAGCGCCGCCGGCGCCAGCCTGGCCTCGGTGTACCGGCTCGCCGCCGGCCCGTCGTCCAGCGACCCGAAGTTGCCGTGCCCGTCCACCAGCGGCAGGCGCATCGTGAACGGCTGGGCCATCCGCACCAGGGCGTCGTAGATCGCCCCGTCACCGTGCGGGTGGTACTTACCCATGACCTCGCCGACCACGCGCGAGCACTTCACGTGGCCCCGGTCCGGGCGCAGGCCCATTTCGGTCATCGAGTAGAGGATCCGCCGCTGCACCGGCTTCAGGCCGTCGCGTGCGTCCGGCAGGGCGCGGGCGTAGATGACCGAGTAGGCGTACTCCAGGAACGCGCCCTGCATCTCCTTCTCGACGTCGACGTCGATGATCTTCTCCTCGACGGCGAAGAGGTCCTCGGTCTGAGGACGGCTGCGGCGCGCCATGCGGTGGGTCACTCCTGGGGGTGGGGGACAGGACGTCCCGATCGTATGCCGCGCCGCCGTCACCTCCGCACGGACGCGCCGCCGCGGTGAGCCCAGGACCCGGCTCCGGGCCCGCCGCTGTCCGCCCGGGCCCGCCGCTGTCCACCCGGGCCCGCCGCTGTCCACCCGGGCCTCGGCTGGTCCCCGGTCCTCCGCTGCCCACCGGGTCCTGCGCTGTCCACACCGGTGACGGGTTGGCGTGGTTGTCCACATTCCCGGGCTTGTTTCGAACACCTGTCCGAGTCGTGGGTAGCGTGGGTGCATGGCTGGGACTCCGGCACCGGTGGGCGCCGCGACCACCACACCACCGTCACCGTTCCCGTGCGATGGCGCGGCAGGTGGGGGGTTGTCGGTGGCCGCGGTGCGTGCCTGGGTGGACGTGTTGGCGGCCGGGCCACCGGCCGGTCTGGGCGATGCGGCCCGGGTGGAGCTGTTGGGGGTGCTGGAGTCGTTGAAGGGTGCGGCGGCGGCCGCGCAGGCGAGGGTGAGTGTGGACTTCGCGAACTCCCAGATCACCCAGCGCCTGGCGCAGGGGGTCCCGGCGGGCAAGGCGGGGGCGGGGTTGGGTGCCCAGGTGGCGTTGGCGAGGCGGGAGTCCCCGTCCCGGGGGTCGCGGCACCTGGGGTTGGCGCGGGCGCTGGTGGAGGAGATGCCCCACACGCTGAGGGCTCTGTCCGGTGGGTTGATCACGGAGTGGACCGCGACCGTGGTCGCCAGGGCGACCGCGTGCCTGACCGTGGAGGACCGCCGCAGGGTCGATGAGGCCCTGTCCGACAAGCTGGCGGGGATGACCGACCGGCGCGCCGAGGCGGCCGCGAACGCGCTGGCCTACCAGCTGGACCCGCACGCCTTCGTGACCCGGGGCCGGAAGGCGGTCCAGGACCGGAAGGTGACGGTCCGCCCGGCACCGGATGTGATGTCCTACCTGACCGCCCACCTGCCGGTGGCCGAAGGCATCGCCTGCTGGGCGGCGTTGGACCAGGCAGCCAAGAGCCTCAAAGCCGCCGGGGACGACCGGTCGGTCGACCAGATCCGCGCCGACACCCTCGTCGCCAGGGTGACCGGCATCGACCCGGTCGTGCGCGGGTTCGACGTGGAGCTCAACCTGGTGATGACCGACACCTCCCTGTTCGGCACCGCCTCGACCGCGGCACGCCTTGCCGGGTACGGCCCGGTCCCCGCGCCCCTGGCCCGGGACCTGGCCCGCACCGGCTCCACCCGCCCCGACCTCAACCCCCACCCCGACCCCAGCACCGGTCACGCCGGTGCCCCCGGCAGCGCTGACCTGGCCGGGGTGGCCGACCGGGTGAAGGTCTGGGTGCGCCGGCTGTTCACCGACCCCGTCGAGGACACCCTGGCCCACCGCGACCCCCGCCGCCGCGCGTTCACCGGATCCCTCCGGGAAACCCTCATCGCCCGGGACATCACCTGCCGCACCCCCTGGTGCGACGCCCCCGTCCGCCACGCCGACCACATCCTGCCCCACGCCCAAGCCGGGCAGACCAGCCTCGACAACGGGCAAGGACTGTGCGAAGCGTGCAACTACACCAAACAAACCCCCGGCTGGACCCACCACCCCATCACCCTGCCCCACGGCACCACCACCATCCGCATCACCACCCCCACCGGCCACACCCACCACACCACACCCCCACCCGTCCTCGACAGCCTCCACCCCCTCGGACCGGCACCACCGGCACCACCAGCGTCCGTGAAGCGGTTGCCTCCCTCCGCAGCAGACCCACCCGACCAGCCGCCGTGACGACGGCGCGCCCCTGCCGGCGCACCCCGCCGGCAGCGGGACGGCATACCGTGGAAACGGCTTGACCCTCACGCAACGTGAGGCCGCACGGTAGACGGCATGACCGCAGCGACTCGGGAGCTCACGGTGTTCACGGTGGGACAGGTGGCCGATCGGTTCGGCGTGACGGTGCGCACCTTGCACCACTACGACGAGATCGGCCTGCTGTCGCCGTCGGAGCGCAGTCCCGCTGGCTACCGGCTCTACACCGAAGAGGACATCACCCGGCTGCAGCACGTGGTGGTGTACCGGCGCCTGGGGTTCCCGCTGGACCAGATCGCCGAGCTCCTCGACAGCGGTGGCGGGAGCGACCGTGTGGTCGAGCACCTGCGCCGGCAGCGCGAGGCGGTCCTGACCCGGCTGAACGAGATGCGGGAGCTCGTGACGGCCCTCGACCGAGCACTGGAGAAGGAGATGAAGGGTCTGAACCTGACCAAGGAGGAGCAGCGCGAGCTGTTCGGTGAGGGCTTCAGCGACGAGTTCGCGACCGAGGCCGAGGAGCGTTGGGGCGACTCGGACGCCTGGAAGCAGTCCCAGCGGCGGACGTCCCGGTACACCAAGGCCGACTGGGAGCGGATCAAGGCCGAGGGTGCGCAGATCAACGCCGCCTTCGTCGAGGCGCTGACGTCCGGTGAGCCGGCCGGGTCCGAGGCGGCGATGGACGCCGCCGAGGCGGCCCGCCAGCACATCACGACGTGGTACTACGACCTCACGCCGGAGATGCACCGCGACCTGGGTGACATGTACGTCGCCGACCCGCGGTTCACCAAGGTGTACGAGGCCATCCACCCAGGCATGGCGCAGTACGTCCGGGACGCCATCCACGCCAACGCCGACCGGCACCGGCGTGGCGAGGCAGCGTCCGGGTAGTACTCCGGATCCGGGCCCTCCTCCCGGGGTTCGCCGGCGTGGGGGAGGGCCCTCCAACCGCTAGGGTCGGGCGGTGTGAGCAGGGTGATCCACACCGGCCAGGCGCTGGTCGACCTCGTGCTCGAGGTCGACACCCTGCCGCCCCGGGGTGACAACGTCATGGCCCACACGGCCCGGGAGTACGCCGGCGGCTCGGTGAGCGTGCTCGTCGCCGCGGCCCGGACCGGTGCCAGGGCGGTGCACGCCGGTGCACACGGGTCCGGTCCCAACGGCGACCTCATCCGGGCCACCCTCGCGGAGGAGGGGATCGAGCTCACCTCGCCGGTGGTCCCGGACCAGGACACCGGGGTGTGCGTCGTCCTCATCGAGCCGAGCGCCGAGCGCACCTTCGTCACGACCCGGGGCGCCGAGCGGCGGATCACCGTCGACAGCCTGGCGACCGCCCAGCCGGAGCCGGGTGACCTGGTCTGCGTCACCGGCTACACCCTCCTCGAGCCCACGCGGGACCCCTTGCTGACCTGGCTCGAGTCCCTGCCCGAGGACGTGCGGGTGGTGCTCGACCCGGGCGCGGTGTTCGCCCGGCTGGGGGAGAGGGTCCGGCGGCGCATGCTCGAGCGGACCTGGATGTGGACCGGGAACGCCGCCGAGGCGATGGACCTCACCGGCCAGGAGGACGTACCGACCGCGCCCACGGCGCTGCGGCGCCTGCTGCCGGTCGACGCCCTGGTGGTGGTGCGCGACGGGCCGGTGGGCTGCTACGTGTCGGTCGGGGAGGGCCATGTGGAGCACGTGCCCGGGTACCCCCAGAAGCCGGTCGACACCAACGGGGCAGGGGACGCGCACACCGGGGTGATGGTGGCCGAGCTCTCCCTCGGCGCAGACCCGGTCACCGCGGCCCGCCGGGCCAACGCCGCCGGGGCGATCAAGGTGACCCGGCGCGGTTCGTCCGCCTCACCCCACCGGACGGAGGTCGACGCCTTCCTGCAGGCCGTGGAGTCCGACGCCGGTCAGGGGGCCGGCGCGACGAGCGTGCTCCGGGGCACGAACAGCTCCGTCGCCAGCACGGTCCCGGACGCTTCCCCGGGCGACGTCTAGGAGCTCGACGTCGGGCGGGTGGCGGGGGACCGGAAGGTCAGGCCGCCCAGCCCGGCGGCATACGACTCGGGGGTGACGTCACCCATGATCAGCCGCTGCAGGATGTAGCCGGGGAACAGCCCGACGAACGTCTGCGCCACATGCGCGGGGTCGGCCTCCGGATCGACCAGGCCGGCGTCCTGCTGGGCCCGGATGAGCCCCGTCATGGCACCGCGCATCATCCCCATCTTCTCGGCGAACCGGTCGTGGAGCTGGGGGTTGCGGACCGCCTCCGCCCACGCGGCCACGGCGACCCGGGTCATGTCGACCTGCGCCTCGCGGGCGAGTGACTCCAGCGTCTCGGCCAGCGTCCGCACCACCTCCACCGGCCCCGGGACGGGGTCGGCGACGCTCATCTCGCCGAGCCTGCCGGACATCAGCCCGAGGGCGCGGTCGGCGATGGCCAGGATCAGCTCCTCCTTGCTCCTGAAGTACCCGTAGACGGCTCCGGCGGAGAGGCCCGACTCCCGTATGACGTGGGCCATCGTCGTCTTGTGGAACCCCTCGGCCGCCACGCAGCGGATCGCAGCCAGCACGATCTGCTCGCGGCGGGCGGTCCGGTACTCATCACTGACCCTCGGCATGTGCGGACCCTAAAACCGAATGATCGTTCTTGACAAACGGTGGGGTGGAGAGGACCGTGGGCAAAACAGAACGGTCGCTCGTTTTAGGAGAAGAGCATGGTCACCGAGAGTGGGACCCGGCACGGCGGAGAGCCCCAGGAGGCTCCGCAAGCGGGAGGACGCCAGAAGGCTCCGCACGCGGGAGAGCACGGGCGTAGTCGCCAGGCCGCCGAGCCGGCAGGTCACGGAGCCGGGTCCGCTCCGGCGCGCCCGACGGCTCCGACGCCGTGGAGCCGGGTCGCTGCGCTGGCGGCCGGGGTGGCGGTGCTCATCGCCGTCGTCATCGCCGCCTTCGCCTGGCCGGCGGTCAACTCTGCACCCCACGAGCTGCCGGTGGCTGTCGTGGCGCCGCCTCCGGTCGCCGAGCAGGTCGCCGGGCTGGTCGCGGAGCGCGCCGGCGAGGACGCCCTCGACGTGACGGTCCTGCCCGACCGCTCCACGGCGCAGCAGGCGATCCGCGACCGGGAGGTGTACGGCGCGATCGTGCTCGGCCCGCAGGGCGGCGAGGTGCTCACCGCCTCCGCCGCCGGTCCCGTGGTGGCCCAGCTGCTCGGCCAGCTGGCCGCGGCGGTGCCCGAGGGGGCCGGCGGGCCGGCCCGGGTGACCGATCTCGTCCCGCTGCCCGAGGACGACCCGCGTGGCGTGGGTCTGGCCTCCGCCGTCCTTCCCCTGGTCATCGCCGGCATCGTCAGCGGGGTGCTCGCGTCGCTGCGGGTACGGGGGACCGGGCGCCAGGTCGCGACCCTCCTGGGCGTGTCCGCGCTGGCGGGGACGGCTCTCGCCCTGGTCCTGCAGACCTGGCTCGGGGCCATCGGGGGCAGCTTCTGGGCCGTCACCGGAGTGCTGGCCCTGGGCGCCGCCGCGATCGGCAGCACCCTGCTGGGGCTCTACCGGGTGCTGCGCGAGCCCGGGATCGGCCTCGGTGCGGTCACGATGGTCCTGCTCGGCAACCCGCTCTCCGGCGTGTCCTCCGCTCCCGAGATGCTGCCCGCCGGGTGGGGGCAGCTCGGCCAGCTGCTCCCGCCGGGAGCCACGGGGAGCGCACTCCGCTCGGTCGCGTGGTTCGACGGCGCGGGCTCGGGCCGGGCGTTCACGGTCCTGGCGGTCTGGCTGGCGGTCGGGCTCGCGCTGGCCCTCGTGCCGCGCCGTCTCAGCCCGGCCGGCTGATCGGCTGCGTCCGCCACCCGTCGGCGTCGATCTCCACCAGCACCGGCGCACCCGGCCGGCCCGGGAGCTGGGCGAGGTCGGCGTCGGTGACGACGACCACGGTCTCGCCGCGGTGCAGGTCGGCGACCGCCTCGAGCGCCACCCGGAGGGTCCCCTCGGGGAGGCGTCCGTATGACGTGCCCAGCCGCGCCGCCAGCTCGCGGGCGCCGTCGTGGGACTGCTCCCGGTCGGCAGCCAGGACCGCGGCCACGCGCTCGGCCTCGAGCGCGTCCGCCAGCGCGACCGCCGACGAGCTCGGGGTCACCACCACCCGGGCGGGGCAGAACAGGTCACTCACCCGGTCACCGTAGCCCGCGGTACGGCCCGTCGCGCACGACCGAGGTGCTCAGTCCCGCATGTCCGAGATCGTCGTCAGCGTGTAGCCGTTGGCCCGCAGGGTGCTGACGACCTGGGGCAGCGCGGCCAGGGTGTGGTACCCGCCCAGGTGGGCCAGGACGATCGTGCCGTTGGGCGGCAGCGGGCTCGTCGCCCGGGCGACGATCTGGCTGGTCGTGGTCGAGGTGGACCAGTCGATCGTGTCGCGGTTCCAGTGGATCGTCTTGGTGTAGCCGACCGAGGCGACCGCCTCGCGGACGAACGCGTTGTGCACGCCGTACGGCGGGCGCCAGTAGGGACGCAGGGCCATCCCGGGCAGCAGCGCCTGCAGTCGGCTCTCCGTCGAGAGCATCTCGTTGCGGATGAAGGTCCGCGTCATCGGGACCTGGCAGGGCGCCGAGGAGGGCGATCCGCCGCCACCGTTGACGAAGTCGCAGTGGTGGTAGGTGTGGTTGCCGACCTCGAACAGGTGGGGGCGCGCCGCGATCTTGGCGATCACCGCCCGTCCGGCCGCGGTGTCGGCGCTGGCGCCGGTGATGAAGAACGTCGTGCACACCTGGTTGGCGGCGAGCCAGTCGACGATGGCGCCGGCGTCGCCGAGGCGCCCGCCCATGTCGAGGGTGAAGGCCACCTGCTTGCCCGCGCCGGGCACGGTCTGCCAGACCTGCTGGCTGCCGGCCGGTGTGCGGGTGCCGGCCCAGCAGACGCCGAGGGTCTTCTGCACGAGCCGGGGCACCGCGGTGGACTGCGCGGTGCGACCGCCCAGGACGTACGCCCGGGTCGGGCTCAGCCGGGTGAGCTCGGGGGTGGTGCCGGTCGCGAAGCCCGTCCCGCGGGTGAGGATGAGCGGTCCCCGGGTGAACCGGGTGGGCGCCCCGGACGCCAGCGCATCGGGCCAGGACAGCCCGCTGGCGAGCATGACGCCGGGCCGGTCCACGCCGAAGACGCGGCGGGACAGCGCCAACGAGGTCTGGTAGCGGTCGTCGCCGGCGACGCGCTCGACCTGGGCGATCCTCGCCAGCTCGGTGGCCACGGAGGCCGAGACCGCGGCGGTTCCGCCGAGCACCATGATCCGGCTGGGGTTGAGCCGCACCAGCTCGGTCCGCGTGGCCGCCGGCAGCGACGTGGTCGCAGTCAGCAGCAGCGGGGCGTTCTGCACGGCCGCGGCGGCCCCGCCGGACAGCGCGTCCGGGAAGGAGGCACCGGTGGCGACGTAGACGGTGGCCGCACCGGTGGGGAAGGCGTGCCGCGACACGGCGGCCGCGGTGGCGTAGCGGTCGGCCCCGGCCACCCGGGTCACCGCGCCGGTGGTGAGCGCGGCCAGCTGGTTGGCGACCGTCTGCGAGACGGCGCTCGTACCTCCGACCACGACGATCCGGCCCGGGCGCAGCCGGGTCAGCTCGGTCCGGGTGGCGGTGCTGAGGTTGCCCGGGGCGGTGAACAGCACCGGCCCGTTGAGCCTTGCGCCCGCGGGCCCGGCGGCCAGGCCGTCGGGGAAGTTGGCGCCGCTGACCACGAAGGCCACCGGCACGCCGACCGGGAAGAACCGGCGGCTCACGGCCGCGGCGGTCCCGTAGCGGTCGGACCCGGCCAGCCGCTCCAGGCGGAACTCGAGGTCACCCGCCGTGGGGGCCACGTCCTGCTGCGGCAGGGCCGCGGTGGCTGCGGTCGGTGGTGCCACGGCGTCGCGGATCGCCCCGGCGGCGGGCGGCAGCAGCAGGGCGGGCAGGAGGACCAGGAGGAGCCCGAGCAGGACCCGTCGCCGGGTGCTGCGGGGTGTGACGACGGGGACAGGGGAGTCGGCGCTCACGGGGCACCTCCGGTCGTGCGGGCCCGCGTGCCGGGCCTCTGGTCGATGCTGTCCCGTATGACGCCGCAGCGGCTAGGGCCGTTGGTCCCGACCCCCGGGCGGTCCGGGATGACGGCCGAACCGACCCAGGTGCACGACCTGGTCGGGCCCGCGACGACCCCGCTTCAGACTCGGGCTGCGCCGGTCGGGGGCGGGGTAGCCGATCGCGACCACACCCACGATGTTCCGGTCCCCGGGGATTCCGAAGGCCGACCGCACCGGGTCGGCATACGCCGGCGGCACCCCGAAGAACAGCCCGCCCAGGCCCTCGTCGACCGCGGTGAGCAGCATGAGCAACGCCGCCATGCCGGTGTCGACGTCCCAGAACGGCACCGGCCAGCGCGACTCGTCGCGGTCGGTCCACCCCTTGTCCGGCTCGGCGTAGCGGTCGAGGTAGGCGTTCTTGTCCGAGCAGCAGAGGATCAGGCACGGGGCGTTGCGCACCCCGCGGAGCCAGGAGTCGGCCTCCTGCCCGGGCTCGGTCGACGCCTCCCAGAAGAGGCGGCGGTCGTCCGGGTCGGTGAGCACCACGAAGTCCCAGCCCTGGCTGAACCCCGCGCTCGGCGCCCGCACCGCGTGGTCGAGCACCCGCTCGAGCACCTCGGCCGGCACCGGCCGGTCCGGGTCGTAGTTGCGCACCATCCGGCGCCGGCGGACCACCTCGGAGAACTCCATGCCGCGATGATGTCAGCCCGGTATGTCGCACCACCGCCGCGTCGCCCGTCCGCCAGCATGGGGCCAACCCACCGGGGGGCTGCGGCGTCGTACCCCGCATGACGGTCGCCGTGGTCCCGTGCCCGAGGACGGGAGAGGACATGGTGCTGGCGTCGGGCGCCGCGCTCGAGGCCGAGGTGCGACCTGTCTACCAGGCGCACTTCGGGCGCCTCGCCGGCTGGGCCGCGCACCTCGTCGGTGACCGTGACACCGGCCACGACCTCGCGACGGAGGCGTTCGTCCGGCTCCTGGGCCACTGGGACGAGGTGGAGGAGCCCCGGGCCTGGCTGTACACCACCTGCGGCAACCTGGTCCGGGACCACTGGCGCAAGCGCGGGCGGGAGGCGGCGGCGTACGAACGGTTCCAGGGTGGAGCCGCCGGCCCGGACGTGTCCGCCGACGGGCCCGACCTGGCGCAGGTCATCTCGGTGCGGGAGGCGGTCGAGGCGCTCCCGGAACGGCTGCGGATGCCGGTGCTGCTGTACTACTTCGCCGACCTGTCGGTGACGCAGGTGGCGCGGGCGCTGAACCGCTCCGAGGGTGCGGTCAAACGGGACCTGTATGACGCCCGGGCCCGGCTGGCGACGGTGCTGAGGGAGGCGCGGTGAGCCACTTCGAGGGCGACTCCGAGCGCCTGGTCGAGGAGTTCTTCGCCGAGCACCGGCGGCGCGTCGAGGAGCTGTCGGCGGACGAGGTGACCTGGGCCCGGATCCGGGACCGGCACCGCTCGGGCCGACGGCAGCGCCGGGGTGCGCTCGTCGGGCTGGTCGCGGCGGCCGCCGCCGTGGGGTTCGGCGCCTTCGCGCTGTGGCCGCAGCCGGCACCCGAGGGCGAGGGGGGCCTGGCCGGGCCCGGTCCGACGACGTCGGCGACGCAGGACGCGACGACAGCTGCGACGGCGACCGACGAGGCGCCCACCGACACCGGGGCAGGGTGGCCTGTCGTCCCACCGCTGACCGAGGAGTTCGAGCTGGCGGACGTCGCCCGGGTCGGCGACACCTTCTGGGCGGTCGGCGACCAGCCGGGCTGCGGCGAGCTCGCGGAGTGCCCGGTCCTCGCCGTGTCGCAGGACGCCGGGGCCACGTGGGAGACGGTGAGCATCCTGGACGGGCTCCAGGACGTTCAGGGGGTGGTCGTGGCCGACGCCCGCACCGCGTGGGTCTGGGGGTTTGGGGGCATGGTCGTGACGCGCGACGGCGGACAGACCTTCGACCCGGTGTACGTCGCGGGCGATGGCATCTCCTCGGTCGCCGCCGCCGACGGGCGGGTCGTCGTGGTGACGACCAGGGACTGCGAGCACCAGCGCGGCTGCCTCGACCCGCGGGTGGCCGTCGGCACGCCGGACGACACCGATCTCGTCGCCGACGCCCTGCCCCTGCTGCCCGACGTCGAGGACCTCGTCGGCGTGGGTGCGGTCACCGTGGGCCCCGACGCGGTCTACGTCGGTCTCCAGCGCGAGGAGGACGTCGGCCTCGCCTTCGAGCACGCCCTCACCGACCTGCTGCGGGTGGAGGGCGGCACCGTGGAGCGCATGGCCACGCCCCAGGACTGCGGCGCGGGTCCCTGGGACCTGGCCGCCAGCCCCACCGTGCCGGGTCTGGTCCACGCGTTCTGCCCCGTCGAGGGCGCCGACCTCGCGTTCGGGGTCGCCACGTCCGAGCTCGGCGGCCGGACCTGGGGCGGGGTCGGGGAGGGTCACCCGGTCGCGGAGGGCCGGTTCGACGCCACGGCAACCGATCAGGGGACCCTCGTGGTCGCCGCGCCCGGGGCGCTGCTGGTCAGCACCGACGGCGGCCGGACCTTCGGCGCGACGTCCGGGCCGTCGGAGCCGGCGGGAGGCTGGCACGGGCTGGTCGCGGACCGTGGGGCGGTGCACGTGCTGGGGGACACGGAGCCGGGAGCGGCGCCGGGGTTCTGGACCTCCGGCGACGGTGGCCTGACCTGGCGCCGCGTCGACCTGACCGACGCCTCCTGAGCAGGCGACGGAACGGTCACGACCCTCCGCCGCACGGCCTGCCGCCTCTGCCATGCTGGGCCGCATGGACCCGGCGGACCTGCCACCCGACTACCCCAGGGAGTGGGAGGCCGACGTGGTCCTGGCCGACGGCCAGGTCGCCCACGTCCGGCCCATCGTCCCCGCGGACGCCGACGCCCTGCAGGCGTTCCACATGGCGCAGTCCGAGGAGTCCATCTACCTCCGGTTCTTCGCGCCGATGCCGAGGCTGTCCGAGCGGGACCTGCACCGGTTCACCCACGTCGACTACCACGAGCGCGTCGCGCTGGTGATGACGATCCGCGACCAGATCGTCGGCGTGGGTCGCTACGACCGCCTCGAGGGCCCCGACGGCCCCACCGCCGAGGTCGCGTTCAACGTGTCCGACCGCCACCAGGGGCGCGGCATCGGCTCGGTCCTGCTCGAGCACCTGGCCGCGATCGGTCGGGACGCCGGGGTCCGGCGCTTCGTCGCCGACGTGCTGCCCCAGAACCGCCGGATGATCGCGGTCTTCGCCGACGCCGGGTACGAGGTCACCCACAAGTTCGACGACGGCGTCATCTCCGTCTCCTTCGACATCGAGCCCACCGAGGCCTCGGACGAGGTCCGGATGTCCCGGGAGCACCGGTCCGAGGCGCGCAGCGTCCGCCGGGTGCTCACGCCCAGGGTGGTCGCGGTCGTCGGGGTGGGGCGGGACCCCCAGTCGATCGGCCGGGCCCTGTACCGGCACATCCGCGAGGCCGGGTTCACCGGGGAGCTGTATGCCGTCAACCCGCGCGGCGGCGAGGTGGACGGCATACCGCTGCTGCCCCGGCTCACCGACGCCCCGCAGCCGATCGACCTCGCGGTCATCGCGACCCCGCCCGAGGCGGTGCTCGACGTCGTCCGGGACGCTGCCGACGCCGGGGCCGCCGCGGTGGTCGTGGTGTCGTCCGGGTTCGCCGAGGCCGGGTCGCAGGGGGAGCGCCGCCAGGCCGAGCTGCTGCGCCTGGCCCGCTCCCTGGGGATGCGGGTGCTCGGCCCCAGCTCCTTCGGGTTCATCAACACCGACCCGGAGATCCGGATCAACGCCTCGCTGTCGCCGCGGATGCCGGCGCGCGGCCGCCTGGGCCTGTTCGCCCAGTCCGGCGCCCTCGGCATCGCCGTCCTCGCCTCCGCCGAGCGTCGCGGCCTGGGGATCTCCACCTTCGCCTCCGCCGGCAACCGGGTCGACATCTCCGGCAACGACCTCATGCAGTACTGGATCGACGACGAGGCGACGGCCGCGGTCGGTCTCTACCTGGAGTCGGTCGGCAACCCGCGCAAGTTCACCCGGATCGCCCGGCAGCTGTCGACGGTCAAGCCGGTCATGGTGGTCAAGTCCGGGGTCGGTGCCTACGGGGTGCCGGGCCACCGGGTCCGCACCACCAGGGAGCGCCCGGAGGCGTTCGCCGCGATGATGCGCCAGTCCGGCGTCATCCGGGTGGAGAACACCCACCAGCTGTTCGACGTGGCCCAGCTCGTCGTCACCCAGCCGCTCCCGCGCGGCCCGCGGGTGGCGGTCGTCACCAACTCCGACGCGCTCGGCGCGCTGGCGGCCGCCGCCTGCCAGCCGTGGCGGCTGGAGGTCACCCACGGACCCGTCGCCGTCCACCCCGAGAGCACCGCCGAGCAGTTCGGCTCCGCGCTGTCCCAGGCGCTGGCCGACGAGCGGGTCGACTCGGTCATCGCGTGCTTCGTCCCGCCGCTGGTCACCGACGACACGGAGGTGGTCGCGCACGTGGGCCGCGCTGCCGAGGGGCACGAGAAGCCGGTCGTCGCGACCTTCCTGGGGATGAGGGGAGTGACCCCCGGGGCCGGCGTCCCGGCATACCCGATGCCCGAGGACGCGGTGCGGGCCCTGGCCCACGCGACCCACTACGCGCAGTGGCGCGGCCGCAACCGTGGCCAACGGGTCCGCCCCGAGAACGTCAACCGACGCCGCACGCACGACCTCATCGAGACCGTCCTCCACGACGCCCCCGCCGGGCGGGACCTGACCGCCGGTGAGTCGGCCGACCTGCTGGCGGCCTACGGGGTCGACCTCTGGCCCGCCGAGCCGGTGACCAGCGCCGAGGAGGCGGTGGCGGCGGCCGAGCGGATCGGGCTCCCCGTCGTGGTCAAGGCCACCGACCCGCTCGTGCGGCACCAGCCCGGCCTGCTCTGGGTGCGCAGCCACCTGCACACGCCCCAGGACGTGGCCCAGGCCTACGAGTCGCTCGCCGAGGCGCTCGAGCGGCTGGGGGTGGAGGGCATCGCGGTGCAGGCGATGGCCCCGGCCGGGGTCGCGGTCGAGGTGACGTCCACCGAGGACCCGCTGTTCGGCCCGGTCGTGGCGTTCGGTGTCGCCGGGCTGCCGGTCGACCTGCTCGGCGACGTGGCGCACGGCTTCCCGCCGCTGACCGACGTGGACGTCGCCGACATGATCGCCTCGGTCCGGGCCGCGCCGATGCTCAACGGCTACCGCGGCGCGCCGCCCGTCGACCTCGCCGCCCTCCACGACCTCGTCGCCCGCATCTCGGTGCTCGCCGACGACCTGCCGGAGGTGGCCGCGCTCCGGCTCAACCCGGTGATGGCCCACCCCGACGGGGTCGCGGTCCTGGGCGCGGAGATCCGGGTGACCCAGAGCCCGCTCCGCACCGACCAGGGACGTCGCGCTCTGCTCAGCTGAGGTGCGAGGATGGTCGTCATGCCACGCCGCCAGATCACCTCGCCACTGCCCCGCGACCTGGAGAAGGACATCGAGCGCGCCGGCTACCTGCCGGAGGTCGTGCGGGACATCCTGGCGACCGCGGTCGGCGACGACCAGGTGGTGGCGCACCTCGTCCACCAGGAGACGACCTTCGACGAGCAGGCGGTGCGCCGGCACCTCACCGTGCTGGCGCTCACCGAGCACCGGCTGATCATCGCGCACGCCGACGACCACGAGGCGCCCGAGAGGGAGGGCCAGCACACGGCCACCGCCACCACCGAGACCGTGCCGCTCAGCGCGGTGCGCGGGGTGATGCTCACCCACGTGCTCCCCGAGCCGGAGCGCTACGACGGCTCCCTCAACGGCCGCGCCGTCACCCTCACCCTCGGCTGGGGGACCGTCTCGCGCGTGGACCTGCTCCCCGCCGGCTGCTCCGACCCCAACTGCGACGGCGACCACGGCTACGAGGGCACCATCGCCTCCGACGACATCTCGCTGCGGATCACCGCCGACGCCGACGGCCCCGAGGCCCTGGCCCGGGCCCTGGAGTTCGGCCGCGAGCTGTCGGTGCGACTCGGGCGGTGACCGCCGCGGGCCCCGGGCCCTGGCCCGAGGACCTGGTCGCCCCCAGGTACGACGTGTGGCTGGGCTCGGTGCTGCCCGCCGTGGCCGCCAGTCTCGGCGTCGCCGTCGGCCGGCGTGGTGACGCAGACGACGGGGGTGACGCAGGCCACGGGTCGGACGCAGACCACGGGCCGGACGGGCTGACCTTCCCGGAGGCCCGGAGCGCGGTCGTGGCCCTCGTCGACGGTCTCGGTGCCGAGCAGCTGCGGCGGCGCGGCGGCCACGCGCCCTTCCTCCGAACCCTGCCGATCGCCCACCCGCGCCTGGCCTGCGGGTACCCCTCGACGACCGCGAGCAGCACCGCCGGCCTGTCGACCGGTCTGGCTCCCGGGACCCACGGCCTCGTCGGCTGGCAGACGCTGATGCCCGGGACCGACCGCCTGCTCAACCACCTGTCCTGGGACGGCGGCCCCGACCCGCGCGAGTGGCAGCCGCACCCCACCGTCTTCGAGGCGCTGGCGGCTGCCGGCCTCACCGTCACCCACGTCGCACCCTCCGTCTTCGAGCGCTCCGGGCTCACCCGGGCCACGCTGCGGGGCACGGGTTTCCGCCCTGCGGACACCATTCCGGAGCGCGTCGCGGCGGTGCGGGAGCTGGTGCGCCGTCCGGGAAGGCAGCTCGTCTACGTCTACTTCGGCGAGGTCGACAAGGCCGGGCACGTCCACGGCCCCGACTCCTACGAGTGGACCGACCGCGTCGAGGAGGTCGACGCCGCGCTCGCCGAGATCGCCGCGGCCCTCCCGCCGGGGACCTCGCTGACCGTGACCGCTGACCACGGCATGGTCCCGGCCCCCGAGGAGGAGCGCCTCGACCTGGCGGACCACGCGGAGCTGGCCCACGGCATACGGCACCTCGGCGGTGAGCCTCGGGCGCCCCAGCCGTACTGCGAGCCGGGGGCCGTCGCGGACGTGCTGGCGGCCTGGCGGGAGGTGCTCGCGGACCGCGCGGTGGTGCTCACCCGCGAGGAGGCGGTCGCCGCCGGCTGGTTCGGGCCGGTGACCGAGACGGTGCTGCCGCGGATCGGTGACCTCGTCGTGGCCATGCGCGGGCGGGCGACGGTGCTCGACTCGCGGGCGCTGCGGACCCAGGTCCTCCGGCTGCGTGGTCACCACGGGTCGCTGACCGCCGAGGAGGTGCTCGTCCCGCTGCTGCACCGACCCGGCTGACCCCGCCGGTCCGGCGCGGTGTCGCTGGCGGGAGCGACGGTCCGCGAACGTAGACTGCACGTCCGTGGCCGAGCTCGTCTTCTTCACCGGGACCATGGACTGCGGCAAGTCCACCCTCGCGCTGCAGATGGACCACAACCACGCCGCTCGCGGCCGGGCCGGCCTCCTGTTCTCGATGCACGACCGCGCAGGTCAGTCGCTGATCTCCTCCCGGCTGGGGCTGTCCCGCGACGCCATCGAGGTCACCCCCGGCCTGGACTTCTGGGACTTCGTCGTCCAGCAGGCCAGCGCCGGCGCGAAGGTCGACTACCTCATCTGCGACGAGGCCCAGTTCTACAGCCCCGAGCAGGTCGAGCAGCTGGCCCGGGTCGTCGACGAGATGGGCATCGACGTCTACGCGTTCGGGATCACCGCCGACTTCCGGACCCAGCTCTTCCCCGGGTCCCGGCGCCTCATCGAGCTCGCCGACCGCACCCAGGTGCTGCAGGTCGAGGCGCTGTGCTGGTGCGGCAAGGTCGCCACCCACAACGCCCGTGTCGTCAACGGCGAGATGGTGGTCGAGGGAGAGCAGGTCGTCGTCGGTGACGTCGCCGGGGACGACGAGCCGGCGCCGACGACCGACGGCGTGACGGTGGAGTACGAGGTGCTCTGCCGGCGTCACTACATGCGGCGGATGACCTCCCACGCGGCCCGCGCCCAGGCCCTGTCCCCGGACGTCCTGCCCTTCGACCTCGACGTGTGCCCGGTCCCGAACCGATGACCTCCCCCGACCCGCGGCAGCAGGCCGAGCCGAAGACCTACCGCGTGCCGATCACCGGGGCGGCGGCGCGGCCGAAGCCGCCCGGCAGGGGACGCGAGGTGGGGGCGAAGGTGGGCCGCAGCCTCGGGCGCGGGGCCCGGGCGGCGGCACGGAAGACCACCGCGGCCGGGCGGGCGACATACCGGCTCACCCGGAGGGCGACCCGCGCGGAGGGTGCGGGGGAGACCGGGCTGTTCCGGCTCATCGAGGTGCACGGGCTGCACAACGCCGGCGACACGGTCGTGGCGATATCGCTGGCCGGGAGCCTGTTCTTCCAGGTGCCGACGGGGGAGGCGCGCGGGCAGGTGGCGCTGTTCCTGCTGATGACGTTGCTGCCGTTCGCGGTCGTCGCCCCGCTCATCGGGCCGTTCCTCGACCGGTTCAGCCACGGGCGGCGCTGGGCGATCGGGTCCACCATGGCGCTGCGCGCGTTCCTCTGCTGGGCGCTGGCCGCCTCGATCCAGGACGCCTCGGCCTGGCAGTTCCCGGCGGCGCTGCTGATCCTCATCTCGTCGAAGGCCTACAACGTCACCCGGGCGGCGGCGACACCCAGGCTGCTGCCCGAGCAGCTGTCGCTGGTCAAGGTCAACGGGCGGCTCTCGCTCGCGGGCACCGTGTGCGCCACGATCGCCGCGCCGCTGGCGGTGGGCGCCGCGACGTTCGGGCCGGAGTGGTCGCTGCGGCTGGCGACCCTGATCTTCGCCGCGGGCACCGTCCTGGCGATCCTGCTGCCGGCGCGGGTCGACTCGACCAAGGGGGAGCAGGAGGTCGCGATCAGCGAGCTCTCCTGGCGCCCCCGCGGGCAGCGCGTGGCCGTGCCGGGTGAGGTGGTGACGTCGCTGCGGGCGAACGCGGGCCTGCGGATGCTGTCGGGGTTCTTGACGATCTTCCTGGCGTTCCTGCTGCGCAGCGAGCCGCTGCCGGGGTGGGAGGACCGGTTCACGCTGCTCCTGGGAGTGGTCGTGGCCGCTGCGGGTGTGGGCGCGGCGATCGGGACCTTGACCGGGTCGCTGGTGCACACCTCGCGACCGTTGCTGATGGTCAAGCTGGTGCTGCTGCTCGACGCGCTGGTCACGGTGCTGGCGGCGGTCAGCTTCTCGCTGCTCACCGTGCTGCTGCTGAGCCTCGTCGTCGGCACCACCCAGCAGCTGGGCAAGCTGGCGCTCGACGCGACGATCCAGCAGCGGGTCCCCGAGGGGATCCGCACCAGCGTCTTCGGCCGCTCGGAGACGATGATCCAGGTCGCATGGGTCGCCGGCGGTGGTCTTGGCGTGATCCTGCCCACCGACGCCCGCATCGGGATGAGCGTCATGGCCGCGGTGCTCGTCGCCAATCTCGTCCTCGTCCTGCGCGGCACCAACCGCACCCGCGAGCGGCCGGCTGCCCACGACCAGGCCGACCTGTCGGCGGACGACGAGCGCGAGCCGGTCGACCCCGCCGACGGTCGCTGACCCCAGCGGCCGACCTTCCGGCCGGCTCCAGCCCTCCCGCGAGGCACGACCCCTCCGGCAGGGTCCAGCCCTCCGGGCCGGCGCCACCTTCTGGCAGAGCCGCGTCACCCCGCCCCTCCGGTCCTGCACCACCCTCTGGCAGAGCCGCGTCACCCCGCCCCTCCGGGCCAGCGCCACCTTCTGGCCATCCCTCCGGGCCCACCCGCGGAGCCGACCCCTCCGCCCGACGCCACCCGTCCGTCTGACGGCGCCCCGCACAACCCGGAAACGTCGCCTGCGCACGGAAGTGTGGGTGCGACGACGGAACCGTGGGCTGGGCTGCGGTTCGTAGGCGTGTACCGCCTACGCATCCGTGCATCGGGCGCCGCCAGCCCTCGCCGACATTGCCTCGACGTCCATCGGAGACGGCTTGCGGCGCCAGCGCTTCGAGTTGTGGCTGCTATCACGACGACAACTCGAAGCCTTGTCCGCTCGCGTGGCCAACGTCCGGCGTCACGCGTCATCCGCCGGCTCCTGGCCGGCAGCGTCACGCGTCTCGGCCTCGCCAGCCGAGTCGACGGGGTCCGGGAGCAGCTGAGCACGGTCGTGTCGGCTGGACACGCCTACGAACAGCTGCGTCGCCAACGTTTCGGTGCACCCGCCCACATTGCGGTGCACCGGCCGGCTCCCGGTGCGCGGGCGACGGCATTCTATGGAGGACTCAGGCCTTGCGGGTCCCGAACATGATGTCGTCCCAGCTCGGGACGCTGGGACGGCCCTTGCGCTGCTTCTTGCGCGGAGGAGCCGGGGGCTCGTCCTTCTTGTCGGCCTCGGCCTCCGAGCCCGCGTTCCCGGCCTCGGAGCCCGTGTTCCCGGCCTCGGAGCCCGTGTTCCCGGCCTCGGAGCCCGTGTTCCCGGCCTCGGCCTCGAGCTGACCGGCGGACGCCTCGGCCCCGGACCCGGCCTCCAGGACCTCGGGGTCCTGCGCGGCCGGGTGCTCGGCCAGCTCGTAGGCCGCGGGGTCGACCGACGGCTGATCGTCCCGGGCCTCCTCCTCCACGGCCTCCGGGCCGAAGAAGTCCTCGAGCGTGGCCTCCTGCGGCCCCTCCGCATCGGCCTGGCCAGCTCCCTCCGCCTGCGCGGCCGCCTCCGCCTCGGCCTGGTCAGCGGCCGCTTCTGCCTCGGCCGCCTCCTCCGCCGCGGCCTGGAACTCCGCCGCCTCCTCCGGGGTCAGGTCCTCGGCGGTCCCGGCCGGGTACTCCTCGGGACGTCCAGCCGCGGGTGGCGGGCCCATGGTGTCCGGGTCGTAGGGCAGGTCCTCGAGGGGCAGCAGCTCGTCCGGCACCGGCTCGTGGGCCAGCGGCACCGAGGCGGGGCTGATCCGCGGACGCCGTCCACCACGTCGCTCGGACGGGTCCGCCGGCGACGGACGGCGACTGCGCCGGCCGCGGGCCTGGCTGCGCTCCCGCACCGAGGCCATGAGGTCGAGACCGGCGGTCCGGGCGCCGCCCAGGACGGCGTCGGCGCCGCCCGGCAGCACCTGCTCGTCCTCGCTGAGCCAGCGGGCCTCGTCGTCCAGCGCCTCCAGGGTGCGACCGGCCGGGTCGAACCGCCACGACGCGGTGCGCTCCCGGCCCCCGGCGACGAACGTCACCAGCACGGTCCACGAGCCACCGTCGGGCCGGATCGCGTCCCACCGCACCGCGTCGGCGTTGACGCCCCGGGCCTTGAGCCGCTCGACCACCCGCGCCTCCAGCGTGGGCACCGAGCCGTCGGTGGCCCGTCCCCGCACGTGGGCGCGCCGGGCCAGGTCGGAGACGTGCTCCCGCTCCGCGACGATCGGGGCCTCGAAGCGCCGCACCCGCTCGACGTCCCAGCCGGTCGCCTCGGCGATCTCCTCCGGCGACTGACCGGCGCGCATCATCGCCTGGATCCGCCGCGGGGAGATGTCGGAGAACTGCTGCGCCCTCTCCTCGGACGCCGTCGGCCGGGTCCGGACCGCAGCCCGCAGCCGTTCGTCGATCTCGACGAGGTACTCGGTGTCAGGGGAGTCGGGGTCGGCGAGCACCAGGTGCCGGCCGTCCTCGTGGACCTCGACGAAGTGCAGGGGCTGCATCCCGATCTCCTCGTATGGGGTGGTGCTCCGACTGTGCCACCGCGCGCCCCGTGCGGGCGGCAGGGCGCGCCGCCACCCTCACCTTAAGCACAGCCGGTGCGGTCCTCTCGACACGAGCACGGGGGTCGGCCCGCCGCTAGGTTGGGCCGCGATGGTGACCGACAACACCGACCTGCAGCTGGCGCTCGACCTCATCGGCGTGTTCGCCTTCGCGCTGTCGGGCGGCCTGGTCGCCGTCCGCAAGGGACTCGACCTCGTCGGTGTGTGCGTCCTGGCCTGGGCGGCCGGGCTCGGCGGGGGGATCATCCGCGACCTGCTCATCGGGCAGGTGCCGCCGGTCGGCATCAGCGACTGGCGCCTGGTCGCCACGGCGCTGCTGGCCGGGCTGCTCACGTTCACGCTGCACGGGCCGATGAGCGACCCCGACGTGCCGCTGGGGCGTCGTCGACGGCTGGCCGCGCGGATGGTGCGGGTGCTGGACGCCGTCGGCCTGGCCGTGTTCGCGGTCGCCGGCTCGATGAAGGCGCTGAGCCTCGACGTCGACCCGCTGCCGGCGGTCGTCGTCGGGGTGGTCACCGCCGTGGGTGGCGGGGTCGTCCGCGACGTCCTCGCCGGCCGGGTTCCCGAGGTGCTGCGCCGCGAGCTCTACGCCATCCCCGCAGCGATCGGCTCGGTGATCGTGGTGTGGGCCGACGCCGTCGGGGCCCTGGGTGCGCTCGTCGCGTGGGCGTCGGTCATCCTGGTGTTTGCCATCCGCATCGTCGCGGTCGCCCTGGACCTCAACGCTCCCCGACCACTGCGCACAGGAGACCATCCATGACCCACCCCGCCGAGCCCGTCGAGCCCGAGCCGGTCGTCCCCGGCCCCGGGGGGACCGACCCGACCGAGCGGCCGGGCGCGGAGCTGGAGGAGAGCCCCGCCACCGAGCAGACCGACGAGCTGGCCCCGTATGACGCGCTGGTCCTGGTCTCCTTCGGGGGGCCGGAGTCGGAGGACGAGGTCATGCCGTTCCTGCGGCGGGTCACCCGGGGCCGCGGCATCCCCGACGAGCGGCTGGCCGAGGTGGGCCAGCACTACTACGCCTTCGGTGGCCGGAGCCCGATCAACGACCAGAACCGCGCCCTCATGGCAGCGCTGCGCGCCGAGCTGGACCGCCGCGGCATCGGCACGCCGCTGCTGTGGGCCAACCGGTTCTCCGAGCCGTTCATCGCCGACACGTTCCGGGAGGCGAGTGAGCAGGGCATGTCGCGGCTCCTGGCGATCACGACCAGCGCCTACTCCAGCTACTCCTCCTGCCGGGCCTACCGGGAGGACCTGGCCGAGGCGGTCGACACGCTCGCCGGTGAGGGCCGGACGGTGCAGGTGGACAAGATCCGCCAGTACTACAACCACCCCGGCTTCGCCGCCACCAACTCCCGCCTGGTGACCGACGCGGTCCGCGGGGTGCTGGAGCGGACCGGTGAGGTGCCGACGATCGTCTTCGTCACGCACTCCATCCCCGAGGCGATGGACGACACCTCCGGCCCGGGCGACAGCGAGGGCAACCTCTACAGCGCCCAGCACCAGGCGCTCGCGGCGGCCATCGCCGACGAGGTGGCCGCGACCATCGACCGCAAGGTGCCCGCGGACCTGGCCTACTGCTCCCGCTCCGGCCCGCCGTCCCAGCCGTGGCTCGAGCCGGACGTCAACGACCACCTGCGCGACCTCGCCGGGGAGGGTGTCCGGCACGTCGTTCTGGCGCCGATCGGCTTCGTCTCCGACCACATGGAGGTCGTGTTCGACCTCGACACCGAGGCCCGGGAGACCGCCGAGGAGGTGGGCATCGACCTGGTGCGGGTCCCGACCGTGGGCATCGACCCGCAGTTCGTCTCCGGGCTGGTCGACCTGGCCCTGGAGCGCGCCGCGCAGGCGCGGGGCGAGGACGTCGTCACGCCGGCGTGGCCGGTCCCGGAGCCGATGCCGGCGGTCTGCGCGCCGGGATGCTGCCCGAACCTGCGGGTCGCCAAGCCCGCCTGCTGCGGGGCGGACTGATGCCCCTCGGACCCGAGCTGGACGCCGCCGAGCTCGCTGCCCTGGAGGACCTGGCCGTCGACCTGGCGGTGCGCGCGGGGCGGTTCGTCCGCGACGGCCGCCCCCGGGACGTCGAGGTCTCCGGCACGAAGGCCACCGACCTCGACGTCGTCACCGAGATGGACACCGGGGCCGAGGCGCTGCTGCGCGAGGGCATCACCGCCGCCCGCCCCGACGACGCGGTGCTCGGCGAGGAGGAGGGCGCCACCGGCGGGTCGACCGGGCTCACCTGGGTCATCGACCCGATCGACGGCACCGTCAACTACCTCTACGGCATCCCCGCGTATGCCGTCTCCGTGGCCGTCGTCGTCGGCGACCCCACCGTGCCGGGCGCCTGGGAGACGGTCGCCGCTGCGGTGGTCAACCCCGAGGTGGGGGAGGTGTTCCACGCCCGCCGGGGCGGGGGCGCCTGGCGGCGCCGCTGGCCCGCGGTGGGCACCGTGGACGACCTGGGGGAGCCGGAGCGGCTGGTGGCGAGCCGCCAGGAGAACCTCGAGCACTGCCTGGTCGGGACCGGGTTCAGCTACGACCGGGCCGACCGGGTGGTCCAGGGCGAGGTGGCGCGGCAGATGCTGCTGCGCGCCCGCGACCTGCGCCGGATGGGTGCCGCTGCCCTGGACCTGTGCTCGGTGGCGGCGGGCCGCCTGGACGCCTACTACGAGAGCGGGCTCAAGCCCTGGGACCTGGCCGCCGGCATCCTCGTCGCCGAGGAGGCGGGGGCGCGGGTCTCCGGGCTCGACGGCCCGCCGGGGGAGGCCATGGTGGTGGCCGCCGGGGCCGCGGTGTACCCCGCGTTCCACGCCCTCCTGACGGAGCTGCAGCGGGCCGCCCGGACCGGCGGCTGACCCCGTCCGGAGCCCGCCCGCCGACACCCGGGCGTGCCGATTCGCCCCAGCGCGCGGCATACGGCACAATCTCGGCGCCACCCCGTCGCAACCGCCGGGGGGAACCTGGGGAAAAGTGCCGCGAACCGGGCACAAAATCCAGCCGTACAACGTTGCACACGCCAGACCCGACGCGGGGGCGGCCAGACCGTCTCCGTAGGCCCCAACCCCGAGGGAGGGTGACGCACCAGCCATGGCTACCGACTACGACGCTCCTCGCAAGACCGACGACGACCTCAGTGAGGACTCGCTCGAGGAGCTGAAGGCGCGCCGCGCCGACAAGAGCGCCGCCAGTGTCGACGTCGACGAGGCCGAGCAGGCCGAGGGCTTCGAGCTCCCGGGTGCCGACCTGTCCAACGTCGAGCTGTCGGTGCGCGTCCTGCCGCGGCAGGCCGACGAGTTCACCTGCTCCAAGTGCTTCCTGGTGCACCACCGCAGCCAGCTGGCCAAGGAGGTCGGTGGACAGCCGGTCTGCGCCGACTGCGCGGCCTGAGCGACAGAAGCATCCCGCTGCGGCGGGTAACCTCGATCCAGTGACCGACTCCTCCACCGTGCGCGTCCTCCTGCGCCGCCTCGACACCGGCCTGCCGGTCCCGCGGCAGGCGCACCCGGGCGACGCCGGCGTCGACCTCTACGCCCGTGAGGACGTCGAGCTCGGCCCGGGGGAGCGGGCGCTGGTTCCCACCGGCGTGGCCATCGCGCTGCCGGACGGCTACGCCGGTTTCGTGCACCCGAGGTCGGGTCTCGCGGCCCGGCACGGGATCACGATCGTCAACGCGCCCGGCACCGTGGACGCCGGCTACCGGGGCGAGATTTTCGTGAACCTGCTCAACACCGACCGGTCCGAGCCGTTCACCGTGCGGCGGGGGGACCGCATCGCCCAGCTGGTCGTCCAGCAGGTCAGCCGCGTCCACTTCACCGAGGTCGAGCGCCTGCCCGGCAGCGCGCGGGGGGAGACCGGCCACGGCGCCTCCGGGGGCTTCGGCGCCACCGACGGGCAGGCCACCACGACCACCCAGCACGACGGGCAGCCGCTGCCGGCTGCTGCGAGCACCACCACGACGACGAAGGACTGAGCACTCCGTGGGTATCTTCGGCCGACGCAAGGCCACCGCCGCTCCCGAGCCCGAGCAGGTGGAGGCGGTCACCGAGACCGCGCCGCCCGGCGAGCCCGGGGTCGACCGCGACTGGGAGCGTCGGTTCGACGGTCCGTACGACGTCTCCGAGCGGCCCGACATCGAGGGTCGGGTGGACCTGGGCGCGCTGCGCGTTCCCGCCGTCCGCGGCATGGAGCTGCGCCTCGACGTCGAGAAGGAGACCGGCCGTGTGGTGGGCGTGACCTGCGGCATCGCCGGCTCGAACCTCCAGCTGCAGGCCTTCGCGGCACCCCGCTCCGGCGGGCTCTGGCTGGATATCCGCCGCGAGATCGCCGAGGGCGTGCGCAAGACCGGCGGCAGCGCCGAGATGGTCGACGGGTTCTTCGGCACCGAGCTGCTGTGCCGCCTGCCCGGCCGGGCGCCCGACGGGCGGGTGGCGATCCAGCCGGCCCGGTTCATCGGGGTCGACGGTCCCCGCTGGTTCCTCCGTGCCGTGGTCCACGGCCCTGCCGCGGTCGACCAGACCACCATGGCCCCGCTGGTCAAGGTGATCCGCGAGGTCGTCGTGGTCCGCGGCGACGAGGCGCGCCCGCCCCGTGAGGTGCTGGCGCTCACCCCGCCGAAGCAGGTCGTCGAGGCCTTCGCCCGGCGGGCCGCCGCCCGCAAGGCCGCCGAGGCCGCCCAGGGGGCCTCGGGCGGGGCTCCGAACCAGGAGGGTGGGACCCCGGCGTGAGCCTCCTCTCCCGGCTGGTCGAGAACCTCGGGCGGGACCAGGCGCAGCTCGAGGCGGACGACCTCGCGGCCGAGTGCGCCCGCCCCGGCTGCACCCGGGTGGCCTCCCTGGTGCCGGGACGCACCGCGAAGGTCACCGGCGTCGTGCACAGCCTTGCCGTCCAGCCCCCGGACGTGACCCCCCGGGTGGAGGCCGAGCTGTATGACGGGACCGACCGGCTCCGCCTGGTGTGGCTGGGGCGGCGCAGCATCCCCGGGATCCGCACCGGCGCCTACCTGACCGTGCGCGGCCGGGTCACCATCGACGACGACAGGCTGACCATGTTCAACCCCGCCTACGACCTGCTGCCGAGCCGTGGCTGAGGAGGGGGGCGCCGTGGCCGAGGACGTGACGGGTACCCGGGCCGAGCGGGTCCGTGCCGAGGACACCGTCGAGCGGGTGATCCGCCACCGGCTCGCCGAGACCCTCGGCGGCTGGTACGGCTCGCTGGAGACCGCGCTGCCCACCGTCGCGTTCGTGGTCGTGTGGCTGCTGCGGCAGGAGGTCCGTCCTGCGCTGCTGGCCGCCGGCGCCGTGACGCTCATCCTGCTCGGCATCCGGGTGCGTGTGGGCGGGTCGCCACGGTTCGTCCTCACCTCGGTCTTCGCCACGGCGGTCGCGGCGTTCTTCGCGCTCCGCTCCGGCCGTGCCGAGGACGCCTTCCTGCCCGGGATCCTGGCGTCGTCGGCCTACGGCATCGGGGCCCTGGTCTCGATCCTGACCCGGTGGCCGCTGGTCGGCTTCCTCGTCGCGGTCGCCGAACCCGGCTACGCCCAGGACCCCACCCGGTGGCGGCGCGACCGGGCGCTGGTCAGGGTCTGCTCCCGGCTGACCTGGGTCCTCGTCGGCCTGTTCGCGGTGCGGGTGGCGGTCATGGTGCCGCTCTACCTCGCCGGTGAGGTCGCCTGGCTCGGCGTCGCCAAGGTGGCCCTGGGCTGGCCGGCCTACATCGTCGCGGTCGTCATCATGGGGCTGATGCTCGCGTTCGGGCGCACCCCGCGCGAGCCGGTCGAGGAGCTCGAGGTCGAGGTCGTCCGGGATCCCGGCCCCCGCGACTGAGCCGGGACGGCCGACACGGCCACCACGACCGGGCGCGCGCTGTCCCGGGCGGCGCACCAGGGCCTAGTCCTCCTCCTCGTGCTGGTCCAGCAGCTTGGCCGAGGGGTTGAGCGTCAGCGCCAGGTCCTTCTCCCTCTCCCGGGGGCACAGGAAGAGCAGCTCGTCGCCGACCTCCATCGCCTCGTCGGGGTCCGGCGCGATGGCCCGGCCGTCGCGGAGCACCCCGACGAGCGCGGTGTCCTCCGGCAGCGGGACGTCCCCGATCCGTCGCCCGGCGTGCGGGCTCTCGGCGGGGAGGGTCAGCTCGACCATGTGCACGCGGCCCTGCTGGAACTGGAAGAGTCGGACCAGGTCGCCGACCGAGACCGCCTCCTCGACGAGGGCGGTCATCAGCCGCGGCGTGGAGACCGCGACGTCCACGCCCCAGCTGTCGGTGAACAGCCACTCGTTGCGCGGGTTGTTCACCCGCGCCACCGTGCGGCGCACCGCGAACTCGGTCTTGGCGAGGAACGAGACGACCAGGTTGACCTTGTCGTCGCCGGAGGCGCAGACGACGTGGTCGTACCCGGCCAGCCCGGCCTGGTCGAGGGTGCTGATCTCGCAGGCGTCGCCGATGATCCACTCCGCCGCCGGCACCGTGCGGGTCAGGGCCTCATCGGCGTCCCGGTCGATGATGAGGACGTCGTGCCCGTTGCCGATGAGCTCGCGCGCGATGGAGCGACCCACGCTCCCGGCGCCGATGACCGCCACCCTCATCTGCTCACTCCTCCGCCGGTGCGCGGTCGAGACGGTGCTCCAGCCGGGGCAGCTCCTCGCGCAGTGCCACGAGGTGGACCTCGTCCCCGTCCTGGTACACCGTGTCCCGGTCCGGGATGAACGCGTCCCCGAGACGGGTGACGAAGGCGACCCGGGCGCCGGAGTACTCCTCCAGGTCGGTGAGCCGTCGGCCCACCCAGGCCTCGTCGAGGTGGACCCGGGCCAGCGCCAGCCGGCCGCTGGGCTCGTAGTAGTCGGGGGTCGCGCCCTGGGGGAGCAGGTGGTGCAGCGCCTGGTCGGCCGTCCACCGGACGGTGGCCACGGTCGGTATGCCGATGCGCTGGTAGATCTCGGCCCGCGCCGGGTCGTAGATCCGGGCCACGACGCGCTTCACCCCGAAGGTCTCGCGGGCCACCCGCGCCGCGATGATGTTGGAGTTGTCGCCGCTGCTCACCGCCGCGAAGGCGTAGGCCCGCTCGATGCCCGCCCGGCGCATGACGTCGCGGTCGAAGCCGATCCCCTTGACCTGCAGCCCGGTGAACTCGGCGGGCAGGCGCCGGAACGACGACGGGTCCTGGTCGATGACCGCCACGTCGTGGCCGCGGCGCTGCAGGGTCAGCGCCAGGGTGGCCCCGACCCGGCCACACCCCATGATCACGAAGTGCACACGGCCGACGCTACCCCGTGACCCGGCTCCTAGACTCGTCCGACATGGCGACCGGGCAGGTGCTCAGGCGGGTCCTGGTGGGCCGGGCCCTCCGCACCGACCGCCTCGAGGAGCAGCTGCTGCCCCGGCGGCTCGGGCTGCCCGTCTTCGCCAGCGACGCGCTCTCCTCGGTGGCCTACGCCCCGGACGAGATCGTCCTCACCCTGGCGCTCGCGGGCGGCACCGCCGCGATCACCCGCTCCTGGCAGGTGACCCTGGCCGTCGCGGTGGTCATGGTGATCATCGTCGCCTCCTACCGGCAGACCGTCCGGGCCTACCCGAGCGGGGGCGGGGACTACGAGGTCGCCTCGGCCAACCTGGGCCCGTTCGCGGGGCTCGGGGTGGGCGCCGCGCTCATGGTCGACTACGTGCTCACCGTCGCGGTGTCCGTGTCGGCCGGCGTCCAGAACGCCGCCTCGGCGCTGCCCTTCCTCCGCGGCTTCGAGCCCCTGGCGGCGGTCGCCCTGGTCGCCCTGCTCACCCTGGCCAACCTGCGCGGGGTGCGGGAGTCCGGACGCGCCCTGGCGGTGCCCGTCTACGCCTTCCTCGGGTCGATGGCGCTGCTCATCGTCACCGGAGCGGTCCAGTGGGTCACCGGCGGCCTGCGCCAGGCCGAGTCCGCGGCCTACGAGCTGGTCCCGGCGCCCGGCTACGAGTCCCTCACCGCGGTCGGCATGGGCCTGCTCCTGCTGCGGGCGTTCGCGTCCGGCACCGTCGCCCTCACCGGCGTCCAGGGGGTCGCCAACGGGGTGCCCGCCCTGCGCCGGCCCCGCAGCGAGAACGCCGCCTCGATCCTCCTCATGATGGCGGCGACCTCGATCACGATCCTCATGTCCGTGGCCCTGCTGGCCGGCGCGACCGGGATCAAGATGGCCCTCGATCCCCAGCAGCAGCTGCGCGTCGACGGACGCCCGGTGGGCGAGGACTACGTCCAGGACACCGTGCTGGGCCAGCTGGCGACCACCGTGTTCGGCCCCGGCAGCCTCGGCCTCCTGGTCGTCTCCCTGTGCACCGGCGTGATGCTCGTCGTGGCCGCGAACACCGCGTTCAACGGCTTCCCGGTGCTGGCCTCCCGGCTCGCGCGGGACCGCTTCCTGCCCAGCGACCTGCTCAGCCGGGGCAACCGGCTGACCTACTCCAACGGCATCCTGCTGCTCGCCGTGGCCTCGGCGGCGCTGGTGCTCATCTACCGGGCGACGGTGACCGAGCTCATCCACATGTACGTCGTGGGCGTCTTCATCTCGTTCACGCTCAGCCAGCTCGGCATGGTGCGGCACTGGAACCGCCAGCTGCGCACCGAGCTCGCCCTGCTCACGCGGCTGCGGATGATCCGCAGCCGCACCATCAACATCGTGGGCGCCGGGTGCGCGGCGACCGTGCTGGTCGTGGTCGTCCTCACCCGGTTCGCCAACGGTGCCGCGATCAGCCTGCTGCTGATCGGGATGATCTGGATGGTGATGACCGTGGTCTACCGCTACCACCGCAAGGTCGAGGAGGAGGTCGCCCTGCCGCCGGAGGGCAGCGACCCGAGCCAGGTGGTGCCGTCCCGGGTGCACGCCCTGGTCCACGTCCCGCAGCTGGACCGCGCCACGATGCGCGCCCTCTCCTACGCCAGGGCGACCCGGCCGCAGGTCCTCGAGGCGGTGACGGTCGACGTCGATCCCGAGCGCACTGCGGAGCTGCAGCGGGAGTGGACCCGCCGCGGTATCCCGGTGACGCTGCGGGTGATCGAGTCGCCCTACCGGGAGGCGGTCCGGCCGATCACCGAGTACGTCCTGCGGCTGCGCCGGGACCGTCCCCGGGACGTCGTCGTGGTCTACATGGCCGAGTACGTCGCCGGCAGCCGCTGGGTCCGGGTGGTGCGCGACCGCGCGGAGGACCGGCTCAAGGACGAACTGCTGCACACCCCCGGTGTGATGCTCACCGTCGTGCCGTGGCTGGGCCCGAACGCCGAGCACACCAGCCTGCCGCCCGAGGCGACCGCGACCCGGGGGGAGGCCAGGGGTGAGCGCTGAGGGGGAGGCCGGCCGGGAGCTGCTGCTCGAGGTCGAGCGCGTCGCGCACGGCGGCCACTGCGTCGCCCGGCACGAGGGCCGGGTCGTCTTCGTGCGTCACACGCTGCCCGGCGAGCGGGTGCGGGCCGTGGTCACCGGCCAGGGCGGCGGCGGGCGGTACCTGCGGGAGGACGCGGTGGAGGTGCTGCGCGCGGCACCCGGCCGGGTGCCCCGACCCTGTCCGTATGCCGGGCCGGGTCGCTGCGGCGGGTGCGACTGGCAGCACGCCGACCTGGCCACCCAGCGGCGCCTCAAGGCCGACGTCGTGCGTGAGCAGCTGCAGCGGCTGGCGGGCCTCGACCTCGACGTCGTGGTCGAGCCGGTGCCCGGCGACCGCGAGGGCCTGCGCTGGCGCACCCGCGTGGAGTTCGCCGTCGACGGCGAGGGGCGGGCGGGCCTGCGGCAGCACCGCTCGCACGACGTGGTGCCGCTGGACGACTGCCTCATCGCGACCGAGGAGGTCGTCGGCACCGGGGTCCTCGACCGGGACTGGGCCGGCGAGCGGGCCGTGGACGTCATCGCCCCGTCGGCGGGAGAGCCGGTCGTGGTGCCGGTGCCGTCGGGTGAGCGGACGGCGCCGGCGGTGCGCGAGCGCGTCGTCGTGCCGCGCCCGGACGGCGATCCGTGGCAGCGCGAGCTCGAGGTCGCGGCCCGGGGTTTCTGGCAGGTGCACCCGGGCGCCGCCGCCACCTTCGTGGCCGCGGTCCTCGACGGCCTCGAGCCGGTTCGGGGCGAGCGGGCCGTGGACCTGTACAGCGGCGTCGGTGTCTTCGCCACGGCGCTGTCGGACGCGCTCGGCAGGGACGGGGCGGTCCTGGCCGTCGAGGGCGACCGGGTGGCGGTCCGGCACGCCCGGCGCAACGTCGCCGGCCTGCCCGGCGCACCCGTCGAGGTCCGCCAGGGTCGCGTCGACCGGGTGCTCCGCCCGCTGGTGCGGCAGGGGATCACCGCCGACCTCGTGGTGCTCGACCCGCCGCGCACCGGTGCCGGCCGGGACGTGGTCCGGGACGTCGCCGCGCTGGGCCCGAGGCGCATCGCCTACGTCGCCTGCGACCCCGCGGCGCTGGCCCGGGACCTGGGCTACGCCGCCGCCGAGGGCTACCGCGTGGCCTCGCTGCGGGCCTTCGACGCCTTCCCGATGACTTCACATGTTGAGGTTGTGGCGTTGTTGTCGAAAGGCAGATGAACCCTGTCGGGCCTCATGCCGGGCTACAGCCAACGGCGACCGTTCGAGCGCGAAAGCTCCGAAGAGAAGATGTCGTAGTAGAGCTCGAAGTGTCGAGCTTGTGCGGGTCAGAACGCCGCTTTGCCAGGGGATGCCATTTGAGTTTGCGAAGGGTGGGTGGGGAACGCCGGGGGTGTGCGTCCCCCACCCGGTCAACGGGTCAGCGGCCGAAGAGCCGCGACAGGAGGCCACCAGTGCTGCCGGCCTTGTCAGCCTTGGCGGCGGCCTTCTCGGCCGGGGTGTGCTGCCCGTTGCACCACTGGTTGCTGGGCACCATCGCCTTGACGTCGGCAACGTGCTGGCCGCAGCCGGCCCAGGTGGTCTTGCCGCAGGTCTTGCAGGTGGTCGGTCGGCACATGATGTGACTCCGTTCTGTGGGGTGTTGGTCGAGCTTGTTGGTCGTGTGCTGGGTGCTCAGCCGTGGGAGAAGGTGATGTTGGGCAGAACTCGGGTGAGCCAGCGCGGGGTCCACCAGGCGGCCTTGCCGGTGAGGCGGAGCATCACGGGCAGCAGCACGAGGCGGACGAGGAACGCATCTAGGAGGACCGCGACGCCGAGCACGATGCCCATCTCCTTCGGGGGCAGCGGTCCGGAGAGCGCGAAGGTGAAGAACACCGCGACCATGACGGCGCCGGCGGCGAAGATGACGCGTCCGGAGTGGGCCAGCGAACCGACCATCGCCTCGCGCGGATCGCCCGACTTCTCGTAGTGCTCCTTGGCGGATGCGAGCAGGAAGACGGTGTAGTCCATCGCGATGGCGAAGACCATCGCGAAGAAGAACACCGGCGCCCACGCGTCCAGGAAGCCCTGGGACTCGAAGCCGAGCAGGTCGGCCCCGATGCCGTCCTGGAACACCAGGCGTGCGACGCCGAAGGCCGCAGCAGTGGAGAGCAGGCTGGCGAGGGTGCCGAGCAGGGAGATGAGCGGGGCCTGCAGCGCGATCAGGAGGAGCAGGAAGCCGAGTCCGAGGACGACGCCGATGACCAGCGGGGTGGAGTCGTCGAGCTGGGTCTTGAGGTCGAGGTTCTCCACGGCGGCACCGCCCACCAGCGCGCTGTCGGGGAGGTCGGCGCGCAGGCGGTCGACGGTATCGGCGAGCTCGGGGTCGGACGGGTCGACGGTCGGGACGGCCTGGATGAGCACCAGGTCAGAGTCCGCCCCGGCGTCATCGGCAGCGGGCTGGGCGGGCATGGCGCCGTCGATGCCGGGGTCGGCGTCCAGGGCCTTGGTGGTGGCGTCGGCCTCGGATGCGTCGGTGATGACCTGGAGGGTGCCGGGGGCGCCGTCGCCGAAGGCGTCCTTGACCTGGTTGTAGCCGACGCGGGCGCTGGCGTCGTCGGGGAGGACCTGGATGGACGGCATCGCGGTCTTGAGGCCCAGGACGGGCGCGGCGAGGGCGAGGAGCACGACGAGGGAGGCGAGCCCGAACGCGATGGGCCGCTTCCACAGGCGCTCGCCCCAGGCAGCGAACTTCGGGGAGCGGTGCTCACCGGCGTGGACCCACTTCAGGGCGCCCTTGTTGATGCGGTCGTCGAGCTTGAACAGCACGAGTGGGAGCAGGGTGAGCGTGGCGGCGAGGACGAAGACGACGGCGAGCATGATGCCGCCGGCCATGGACCGGAACGCGGGTGAGGGCACGAGCATCACCGCGGACAGCGACACGAGCACGGTGGCGCCGGAGAGCAGGACGGCCTTGCCTGCGGTGTCCATGGTCTCGGCGATGGCCTGGCGTGGGGTTTCGTGGTGGCCCATGCGGGCGGCGCGGAAGCGGACGACGAGGAACAGCGCGTAGTCGATGCCGAGGGCGAGGGCGAACATCATGGCGAAGTTCATCGCCCAGATGGAGACGGGCATGAGCTCGTTGATGAGCACCAGTGAGCCGGCGGAGGCGACGAGCCCGGCGAGGGTGAGGATGAGCGGCAGGCCGGCGGCGACGAGGGCGCCGAACGCGAGGACGAGGATGGCCAGCGTGACCGGCCACGACATCATCTCGGACTTCAGCATGGCGTCGAGGTTGGCTTCGTTGAAGTCCGACCACAGCAGCGAGGCGCCGGTCGGGTTCACCTCGATGCCGTCACCGGAGAGGGCCTCGAGCTCGCCCTTGACGTCGTCGGCGACGCGGACCATCTCGTTGGGGTCGGCGCCGGCGCCGGCGAGGATGACGGCGGTCTGACCGTCCTGGCTGAGCGTGGCGCCCGGTTGGGGTGCGATGACGTCGGCGATGCGCGGCTCGCCCTCGAGGATGGCGGTGACCTCGTCGATGACGTTCGCGCCGGCGCCCTGGGTGACGGGGCCGTCGGTGGAGTGGATGACGACCTGGATGGCGGAGCTGGCGTTGCCGCCGAAGCTCTCGGTGGCGAGCTCGCGTACGGCGACGGACTCGGAGCCGTCGGCCTGCCAGCCGGCGCCGGAGAGGTTGGCCTCGACCTTGGGCGCGAACGCGCCGAGGCCGATGACGAGGAGCAGCCACACGAGGGCGGTGGCCTTGCGGTGGTGGGTGACCCAGAGGCCGAGCCGGCCGAGGGGGCCGGGGCGGTAGCCGATGCCGTACGGGTCGGTGTCATCAGGAGTACGCCGGGCGGGCTGGGCGTGGCGGCGGGTGGCCGTCGACGTCATGAGCGGAACTCGTTTCTTTGCGGGGGACGGGGTGGAGGGTCTGGTGTCCGGGCACACGAATGCGCCTGGGCGGGACGGAGGTTGGGAAGCGGGGGGTGAGGTCAGATAAGGGCTGGGACGGCGATCGCGGCGGTGTACGCGGCGACGATCAGGACCAGGCCGGTGAACGCGGCGGAGAGCTTGGCGGTGTCGGTGCGCGCGGCGATGCGGGCTCCGGCGATGGAGCCAGCGACGGCGGTGACGGTGAGGGCGGCGACGAGCCACCAGTCGGGGGCGATGCCAGTGCCGGCCCGGGTGGCGAGGGCGGCTGCGCTGGTGATGGTGATGACGACCAGCGAGGTCCCGGCCGCGTAGCCCATCGCGAGCGCGAGCGCCAGGGTAAGAGCGGGGACGACGAGGAACCCGCCACCGACGCCGAGGAACCCGGTGAGCAGCCCGACTGCGGTCGCGGTGACAAGCACCTTCAGCGCGCGGGGGCACTGGCACATGAAGGTCGGGCTGAACGTGATGATGGGGTCGTCCAGGCGCGGCCGGTCGGCGTGAGCACCCGAGGCGCCGCCGCGGCGGCTGCGCAGCTGCCGGGCCGTCATCAGGCCGGCAACCACGAGCATGAGCGCCGCGAACGCGGCCAGCAGCACGGGCTCGGGCACGGCCGACGACGCGTGCGCCCCGAGAACGGCACCGCCGATGGCCACGACCCCGAACGCGACACCTCGCGCGAGCAGGACGTTCCCGGCCCGGTAGGCCGTCACGGCACCCGCGAGCGAGGTGACGCCCACGACCACCAGCGACCCGGTCGTGGCCTGTGTCGCGGTCTGTCCGAGCGCGAGGAGCACCGGGACCGCGAGGATGGAGCCGCCGCCGCCGAGCGCACCCAGGCTGAGCCCGATGAACGCGCCGGCGACGACAGCAGCCAGAAGAGCGAAGCTCACGCCTCGGGCCCCACCAGGTGAAGTCCGACCTTCTCGGCGTTGTCGAAGCTGTCGTCAACGGCAACCAGCTTCACACCGGCGGCAGAGAGGAACGAGGCGGCGACCGAGGCGCGATACCCGCCGGCGCAGTGCACCCACACCTCGCCGGCCGGGACCTCGGCCAGGCGCTGCGGAAGCTCGTGGATGGGGATGTTGACGGCGCCGTCGATGCGACCCTTGTCGTGCTCGTCGGCGCGGCGGACGTCGAGGACGACGATCTCGCGGTGGTGTCGCACCTGGGCGAGGTCGGCGAACGTGGCGGTCGGGAACGAGGCCAGGTCGCGGTCGCTCCAGTCCTCGGGGCCACCGGTCGCGTGGGCGGCCGGGCGGTCGATGCCGATCCGCACCAGCTCGCGCTGGGCCTCGGCGACGTCGTCGGCGGTCTCGCCGAGGAGGGTGACGGGGGTGCCCCAGGTGATGAGCCAGCCAAGGTAGGTCGCGAACCCGCCGTCGAGGCCGAAGTTGAGCGTGCCCGGGGCGTGGCCGGCCGCGAAGGCGGTGCGGTTGCGGAGGTCGACGACCCACTCCCCGGCCTCGATCCGGCGGCGCAGCTCGGCCGCGTCGGCGACGGACGGAGGCGACAGGTCGGGCTCGGACGGCCCGTTGACGTTGGCGGGCGCCATGTGGGCGTAGTACGTCGGGTAGGCCCCGAGTCCGGCCAGCAGCTCGTCGACGTAGGTCTGCTCGTCCTGCGTGAGGACCGGGTTGGACTTCTTCTCCTGACCGATCGTCGACGCGGTGGCGTCGGACTGGGTGGCGGAGCAGAAGGAGCCGAACCCGTGGGTGGGGAACACCTCGGCGTCGTCGGGGAGCAGCTCGGCCAGCTTGTGAGCGGAGGCGTGCTGGTGACGGACCAGGTCGTGGGTGTGCTCCGCACCGAGCAGGTCGGGCCGACCGGTGGCGCCGAAGAGCAGCGACCCGCCGGTGAACACGGCGACCTGCTTGCCGGTCGCGGCGTCGGTCAAGGCGTAGGAGAGGTGGGTGTACGTGTGCCCGGGGGTTGCCAGCGCGGTGAGACGCATCCGGTCGCCCACCTCGATCACGTCGCCGTCCGCGATGGGGGTTCGGGAGAAGGAGACGTCGTCCTCGCCGTTGACGAGGTACTGGGCGCCGGTGTGCTCGGCCAGGGCGAGGCCGCCGGTGACGTAGTCGTTGTGGATGTGGCTCTCCGCGACGTGCGTGAGGCGAACCTGGTGCTCCTCGAGAAGGTCGAGGACGCGGTCGATGTCGCGCTGGGGGTCGACGACGAAGGCCACCTGGCCGTCGTGGACGACGTAGCTGCGGTCACCCAGCGTCGGGGTCTCGATGGGGATGATGGTCAGGTCGGGGTGCTGGCTCATGGTCGTCTCCTTGCGGACTGTGTCTGCGGGACTGTGGCGTGGGGCTGGGGCAGGTCAGCGGTCGGCGGGGGCGCCGGTCTCGAGCGGGCGCCCGGAGCGCGCCCAGGCCGTGGTGCCGCCGGCCACTGAGAACGCCTCGTACCCGTTCGCGACGAGCAGGTCCGTCATCGCGGCGCTGCGGTTCCCCGAGGCGCACACGACGTAGACCGGGCGGGACTTGTCGAGCTCGCTGAGCCGGGCCGTGAGGTGGCCCATCGGAATGAGGGTCGCGCCCGGCACGTGGCCGGCTGCGTACTCGCTGGGTTCGCGGACGTCGACGACGTGCGCGCGGTCCTCGGCTGCGCCGGCGAGCCGCTCGATGTCGATCTCAGGTGTCCGGGTGCTCATCTGCTGGTCTCCTCAGGGTCGGAATGGATACCCAGTGGGGTATCGACCGGTCCTAACCGTACACACCCCCGGGGGTATTCCCCAAGATGGGCCCGGGTCGCGTGTGGCGGGCGTCATGGAATACCGGAGGGGGTATCGTAGTTGGGATGAGTACGACCACCTGAGACACAAGCAGAGGAGCCAGCCGATGGCCACCATCACCCTGGGTGCGGAGAACTTCGAGCGCACCGTCACCGAGAACGACATCGTCTTCGTCGACTTCTGGGCGTCCTGGTGCGGCCCGTGCCGCATGTTCGCCCCCGTGTACGAGAACGCCTCGGCCGAGCACCCGGACATCGTGTTCGGCAAGGTCGACACCGAGGCCGAGCAGGCGCTCGCTGCCGCCGGGAGCATCACGTCCATCCCCACGCTGATGGTGTTCAAGTCCGGCGTCCTGGTCTTCTCCCAGCCCGGCGCCCTGCCGGCCGCCGCCCTCGAGCAGCTCATCACCGGAGTGCGCGACCTCGACGTCGACGCCGCCCTCGCCGAGCAGAAGCCGAGCGCCTGATGGCCACCTTCACGCTCAGCGCCACGCTGCCCCGGTCGTACGACGACGCCGTCGACGCCGTGCGCGCCGCACTCGGCGACCAGGGGTTTGGCATCCTGACCGAGATCGACCTCAAGGCCACCTTGAAGACCAAGCTCGACGTCGACGTCGCGCCCCAGGTCATCCTCGGCGCCTGCCGACCCGCGCTCGCCTACGAGGCGCTCAACGTGGACCCCTCCATCGCCGCGGTGCTGCCGTGCAACGTGGTCGTCCGCGCGCTCGACGACGCGACCAGCCTCGTCGAGGCCTTCGACCCCGACGCGATGATGGGACTGGCCGACAACGACGCGTTGCACGCCGTCGCCACCGACGCCAAGGAGCGCCTCACCGCCGCCCTCGCGACACTGACCCAGGAGAACTGATGGAGCTCGACCCCACCTCGATGAAGCCGGTCATCAACCGCATCAAGCGGGCCCAGGGCCAGCTTGCCGGCGTGCTACGCCTGCTCGAGGAAGGCCGCGACTGTGAGGACGTCGTCACCCAGCTCGCCGCCGTGTCCAAGGCCCTCGACCGGGCCGGGTTCGCCATCGTCGCCAGCGGCCTGCAGCAATGCCTGGTCGAGAACGACGGCGACGCTGACAACCTCGACGTGAAGAAGATGGAGAAGCTCTTCCTCTCCCTCGCCTGAGCGCGAACCGAACTCGCGATGAGTGGGCCTTGAGCCATCCCGTACAGTCCTCCAAAGATCTTTGGAGGAATGATGGAATCAGACGAGAAGCGCAATCGGCTCTTCGACGAGCTCGCCGTGGTCGGCAAGGCCTTCGGCAGCCCCAAGCGGCTCGAGCTGGTCGAGCTCCTCGCCCAGGGCGAGCGCACAGTCGAAGCGCTGGCGCGTGCGGCCGGGCTGGGAGTGAGCACAGTCTCGGCCCACCTGTAGGTGCTCAAGCTCGCTAACCTCGTGCGGACCCGGCGCGAAGGCACCAAGGTGTTCTACCGCCTCGCGGGCGACGACGTGGCCCGGCTGTACGCCGCGATGCGCGGCGTCGCACGTGAACGCTCCGCCGACGTGAGCCAGGCCCTCGAGGCCTACCTCGACCTCCCCGGCTCCGGGGAGGTGGGCCTGGTGACGCGCGCGGAGCTCGAGCAGATGCTGGCGGCTGGCGAGGTCACCCTGCTGGACGTGCGCCCGTCCGAGGAGTACCTGGCCGGCCACATTCCGGGCGCCCGGAGCGCACCGCTCGACACGCTTAGCGCCGAGGTGGACGCGTTGCGCGAGACGCCCGCCGTGGTGGCCTACTGCCGCGGCAGCTTTTGCGTCATGGCGCACGACGCCGTGCGCATCCTCGGTGGCGCCGGCGTCGAGGCCAGGCGCCTCGAGGACGGGATGCTGGAGTGGCGCACCGCGGGGCTCCCCGTCGCAGCGGGCGCGGCATGACCGCCCCATGGGCGGTCCTCCTCACCTGGCCGGCACGACGCTGGCTCGTCGCGCTCGCCACCGCGGCCGGGTTCGTGCTCGTCGTCGCCATCCCCACCGACCTCATCGACACGCCGGTCTTCGGACGCGAGGTGCCGCCCACGTGGTGGGCGTGGCCCTCGCTGCTGGTGTCCTCGCTCCTGGCCGGGCTGCTCGTGGCGACCTACGTGCGCGCTCCCGCCCAGCCGGACCGACCCTCGAGCCGCCGGGGTGGTTGGGCCGGCGCGCTGCTCACCTACTTCGCTGTCGGCTGCCCGGTGTGCAACAAGCTCGTCCTTTTCGCCCTGGGCAGTGCGGGCGCGATGACGTGGTTCGAGCCGTTCCAGCCCGTCCTGCAGGTTGCTGCCGTCTTGCTCCTGGTCTGGGCACTGCGCAGCCGGCTGCGCGGCGAGCTGTCGTGCCCCGTTCCGTCGGTCCCCGCGCCGGCCTCTGAGCCCGCGGCTGGACCCGCCCGCTGAACCTGCTCGCAGAACCCGCCGGCTGAACCCGCTGGCTGAACCTACCCCGCCCCCGTCCACCCCCCGTCGACGCCCGTGTCTGGAGTTCCTACTCGTGTCTGCGAAGCGCAAGACCCCCGTCGTCCCGCTCATCGTCGCGTTCGTCGCGGCTCTCGCCCTCGTGTTTGTGATCCTGCAGGGCAACGGTGAGGACGAGACGAACGGACCTGTCGATGCCGCGCCGGCGACCGAGTCGGCCGCGCCACCGCAGACGTGGGAGGAGCTGGTGCGCCGCGACGCCGGCGACCCGATGGCGCTGGGTGAGGCCGACGCGCCGGTCGTGATGGTCGCCTACTCGGAGTTCCAGTGCCCGTTCTGCGGGAAGTTCGCCCGCGACACCGAACCCACCTTGGTGGAGAAGTACGTCGAGGACGGCACGCTGCGCATCGAGTGGCGTGACTTCCCCTACCTCGGCGAGGAGTCGAACGTGGCAGCCCGTGGCGGTCGCGCAGCCGCCGCCCAAGACAAGTTCTGGGAGTTCGAGGAGGCCATGTACGCCGACCAGCTGCCGCCCAACAGCGGCAACCTCGACGAGGACTACCTGGTCTCGGTGGCCGAGGACATCGGCCTCGACGTCGAGAAGTTCCGCGACGACCTCGACTCCGCCAAGCACGAGGCGGCCGTGCAGCAGGACTTCGCCGAGGGGCAGGCCATCGGCGTGACCGGTACCCCCGCGTTCGTCATCAACGGTGTTCCGGTCATTGGCGCCCAGCCGACCGAGGTCTTTGAGCAGACCATCGAGGAAGCTGCAGAGAAGGCCGCCGAAAAGGCCGGGGACGCGGGTCGATGAGCGAGGTCGGCGTCCTGGCCGCGTTCGCCGCCGGGGTCCTGGCGCTGCTGTCGCCGTGTAGCGCCCTGCTGCTGCCGTCGTTCTTCGCCTACGCGTTCGCCAGCCGGCGGGCGCTCCTGGCCCGGACCTTCGTGTTCTACCTCGGGCTGCTCATCACCCTCGTGCCGCTCGGCACCGGTGCGAGCGCGGCGTCGTCGCTGTTCTACGGGCACCGGCCGCTGCTCATCACCATCGCCGGGTGGAGCATCATCGGGCTTGGCGTGCTCCAGTTGGCGGGACGCGGTTTCGCCGTGCCGGGCGTGGCGCGGCTGCAGGCAGCCGTGTCGACGCGCAGCGACAACGGCTGGGTGTCCACCCTGCTGCTCGGTGCCGTGTACGGCCTCGCGGGCTTCTGTTCCGGGCCGGTGCTGGGTGCCATCCTCACCGTCGCCGCCACCCAGGACTCGCCGTGGCAGGGCGGGGCACTGCTTGCGGTGTACGCCCTCGGCATGGCCGCTCCGTTGTTCGTCCTCGCGGCCCTGTGGGACCGGTTCGACCTCGGCCGCCGCCGGTGGTTGCGCGGCCGCACCCTGACGCGGGGACGCCTGCGGGTGCACACCACGTCACTGGTCACCGGCCTGCTCTTCATCGCCGTCGGCGTGGTGTTCCTGCGCTACGACGGCACCGCGGGACTCACCGGGTCGCTCGGCATGGGAGACCTCACCGACGTCGAGTACTCCGCCCAGCAGGCCGTGACCGAGTGGGCCGCGTACGTGCCGGCCTGGCTGCCGTTGTTGGCGGTCGTGCTCGTCGCACTCGCCGTCGCGTGGCGTCGCCACACGCGCGGCGGGCACGAGGAGCGGAGCCGGGAGTCTGACGCGGCCGAGCCGGTTGAGCGGCCGGAGGAGGACCGCACGCGAGTCCAGTGAGGCCAGGGGCCCCCGATCTGGCAGCTAGGCCAGGTCGGCCCGAGCGCGCCGAAGCCAGCGGTGCGTCTGGGCTCGGCAGAGTACGCACCGGCGTAGGGGGTACCGCGCAGGCATGACGACACCCAGAGCAGGTCACGACTCGCGGGTCGGGGAGCGGCCGTCGAAGGCCGCTGGTCTGATGTACGGCATCGGTCTGGGCGGCTTCGTCGACGGCATCGTGTTGCACCAGATCTTGCAGTGGCACCACATGGTCAGCGACGTCAGCCAGTACCCGGTGACGACCGTGGCGGGACTGGAGGTCAACACGCTGGCGGACGGGTTCTTCCACGTCGCGACGTGGTTGTTCGTCGTCGGCGCATCCATCGTGACGCTGGCACAGTGGCGCCAGGGTCGGCTGGCGCCGAACTGGAAGTTCCACCTGGGTGGCGTCGTGATGGGCTGGGGCCTGTTCAACCTCGCCGAAGGACTGGTCGACCATCAACTGCTCGGCGTGCACCACGTGAGAGACGACCTCGGCGGCCCGCTGTCGTGGGACATCGGCTTCCTGCTGTTCGGTGCCGCACTGACTCTCGGCGGTTGGGCGTTGCAGCGCGCCGGCGAGGGTCAGCTCGGACAGCAAGCCTGGGTTCCTCGACCGGCGGGCGCCATGCCCGGGGACGCTCCGTCGAGCATGTAGCAGCGCGTGCTCGACCTCTGGCGCGCGCACCCGTGTTCTGGAGGCAGGCGCTGGTGGCGCCGGGTTGTAGCCCCTCCGCGCGGGCAGGCCCGAGTCTGCGGCCGTTGGTGACCGTCGGAGCTCGCTGACAGCAGGGCGCGGTTTGGGCGCGCTTTGATTCGCAAAGGCCCGCAACCGGCCCCTGGCGCCAGCAGCGCCTGAAGTCGGCATCGTTGCAGGTCAGCGGCCACTTTCGGCCGTTGGCCGCAGCCGCCCGCGAAGATCCGCAATCCCGCGTAACGTCGCCGGTGTCTTCCCGATGACCCACCACGTCGAGTGCGTCGCGGTCCTCGGCCCCGCCGGAGACCCGTCTCTGTGATCCCGGTCACCGGGGGACGAGCCGTCCTCGCTGCCTCCTGAGCGCCCCCCGGCAGCTCTGACCTGCAGGTTCGCCAGACTGCTGCGCAGCGGCGCGGCCCGCGGAAGGGGCCGGTCCGCGGGAAAACGTTGAAAGATGAAAGGTTTCTCACCGCGACCTCACCGGGTCCTCATGCCGCGGGGCTTCACTGGGGAGGTCGGCGCCGCCGGGCGCCGACCGTTCTCAGGAGGTGACCGGATGCCGCTGCCCGCGGACGAGGCGACCCGGGTGCTGCTGTACTCGCACGACTCCCAGGGCCTCGGGCACGTCCGGCGCAACCTCGCGCTGGCGCACGCCCTGGCCGAGCAGCTCCCTCGGCTCACCGGCCGCCCGGTCACCGGCCTCCTCCTCACCGGGGTCAGCGGCCCGGCCCACGACCTCCCCGAGGGCTTCGACGTCGTCCACCTGCCCGGCGTCAGCAAGGGCCACGGGGGCTACCGCCCGCGCCGGGTGAGTGTGCCGATGGAGGACCTCCTGGAGGTCCGCGGCCGGATGCTCGCCGCCGTCATCGGTGGCTTCCGTCCGGACCTGGTCGTCGTCGACCGGCACGCCTACGGGGTGGACGGGGAGCTCCGCGAGGGGCTGCGCCGGCTGCGCCAGGAGCGTCCCGGGGCCAAGGTGGTCCTGGGCCTGCGCGAGGTGCTCGACGCCCCGGAGGTCGCGGCCCGGGAGTGGGCCCGGCTGGGGCACCCCCTGGAGCTGCGCACCGTGCTCGACGCCGTGTGGGTCTACGGCGACCCCGTCGTCCACGACCCGCGGGCGACGGGGGAGATCCCCGTCGGCCTGCAGGACCTGGTCGCCTTCACCGGCTACCTGTCCGCCGGCCGGCGCTGGGTGCCGCACGAGGAGCCGCACCCCGCGCCCTACCTGCTCACCATGGTCGGCGGGGGCAGCGACGGCGCGGACCTCTGCCGTGCCGCGGTCCAGGCGCCGGTACCGCCCGGCTTCCGCCACGTCGTCGTCACCGGCCCGCAGATGCCCGACGCGCAGCGGCGGGAGATCGCCGCGACCGCCGGTCCGCAGACCCAGGTCGTCGACTCCGTGCCGGACGGGCAGGCCTCGATCCGGGGCGCCAGCGCGATCGTCGCCATGGCCGGCTACAACACCACCTGCGAGATCATGAACACCTCCGCGCCGGCGCTCCTGGTGCCGCGGGAGGTCCCCCGCCGCGAGCAGCTGATCCGGGCCACCGCCCTGGCCGCGCGCGGCGCCGTCGAGGTGTGCCGCCACACCGACCTCGACCCCCAGGCCCTCGGCCGCTGGTTCACCGGCGCCGTCACCCGCCGCCAGCCCCGCACCGGCATCGACCTGCAGGGGCTGCGCACCGTCGCCCACCTCGCCGCCGAGCTCCTGCCCGTCCCCGCGGCGACCCACCAGGAGGTGTCCGTTGTCGCCGGCTGACCCCGCCACCACCCACCGCGTCGGCTACGTCGTCAAGGTCTACCCACGGTTCAGCGAGACCTTCGTCGTCACCGAGGTGCTGGCCCGCGAGGCCGCGGGGGAGGACCTGGCGATCTTCGCCCTCCGCCCCACCACCGACGCCCGCTTCCACCCCGAGCTGGCCCTGGTCCAGGCACCGGTGCACCACCTGCCCAAGCCGCACAAGCTGACCGACGCGTGGGCCGTCCTCGCCCTGGCCGAGGCCGAGCTGCCCGGCTTCGGCGGCCGGCTGGCCGAGGTCACCGGCCTGCTGACCCGGCTCGACCCCAGCGAGGCGGTGCAGGGGATGGAGCTGGCGGTGCGGGCCCGCCGCGAGGGGATCACCCACCTGCACGCCCACTTCGCCTCCATGGCCGCCCGGGTCGCCCGCGTGGCCTCCGCGCTCTCCGGCATCCCGTACTCCGTGACCACCCATGCCAAGGACCTGTTCCACGAGGACGTCGACCGCGACCTGCTCGGTGAGGTCCTCCGGCACGCCGACCACGTCGTGGCGATCAGCGAGTACAACCGCGAGCACCTGGTCCGCGAGCTGCCCGAGATCGCCGGGCACACCGTGCTCGTGCGCAACGGCCTGGATCTGGAGCGCTTCCCCTACCGCGACCCGGCCCCCGTCGGCACCGCCCTCAAGGTGGCGACCGTCGGACGGCTCGTCGAGAAGAAGGGCTTCACCCACCTCGTCGAGGCCGCGCGGCGGCTCCGGTCCGACGGGCACGCGCTGCAGGTACGCATCGCCGGGGACGGCGAGCTGCGAGCGGAGCTGGAGCAGCAGATCGCCGCCTCGGGGATGGGCAACACCGTCACGCTGCTGGGCCCGCGCAGCCAGGCCGAGATCCGGGACCTGCTGGGCTGGGCCGACGTCATGGCCGCCCCGTGCGTCGTCGGTGCCGACGGCAACGCCGACGGCCTGCCGACCGTCCTGCTCGAGGCGATGGCCGTCGGCGTGCCGTGCGTCGCCACGGCCGTCACCGGCATCCCCGAGGCCGTGCGCCCGGAGGGCCCGGAGGGCCCCGCGACGGGTGTCCTGCTGCAGCCCGGGGACACCGCCGCGCTCACCGCCGCCCTGGCCGCGGTCGCCGACCCGGCGTTCCCGCGGGTCGAGGTCGCCCGGGCCGCGCGGGCGCTGGTGGAGGAGCGGTTCGACAGCAGGGTCCAGTCCCGGCTGCTCGCCGCCCGGCAGCGTCACGGCGCGGCCCTCGCCGCCACGCGAGGTGTGCGATGACGACGCGCGTCGCCTACGTCTGCGCCGACCCCGGCGTGCCCGTCTTCGGGACCAAGGGGGCCTCGGTCCACGTCCAGGAGATCATCCGCGCCTGGCGCGCCCGGGGGGCCGAGGTGCGCCTGTACGTCGCCCGCACCGGCGACCGGGTCCCCGCCGACCTGGCCGACGTGCCCGTGGTCGTCGAGAAGGTCGACGGGGGTGACCGGGAGCTCCCGCCGGGAGCCCGCACCGCCCAGCGTGAGCGGAACCAGCTCGAGGCCGCCCGGAGGCTTGCCGAGCACGTCGTCGCCGACGGCGCCGACGTGGTGTACGAGCGGTACTCGCTGTTCTCCACGGCACTGGCGGACGTGGTCGGGGCGACCGGCGCCCAGGGCGTGCTGGAGGTGAACGCGCCGCTGGTCGACGAGCAGCGCACCCACCGCCACCTCGTCGACGAGGCCGGCGCGCTGCGGGTGCTGCGTCGCCAGGTCGCGGTCGCCGCGTCGGTGGCCTGCGTGTCCGCACCGGTCGCCGACTGGGTGCGCCGTCACATGGGTGCCGACACCGCCGGGGGTCGCGTCGTCGTCACGCCCAACGGGGTCAACACCGACCGGATCACGCCGGTGGTCCCGGACGCCGACGGGCCTGCCACGGTGCTGTTCGTCGGCACGCTCAAGCCGTGGCACGGCGTCGAGGTGCTGCTCGAAGCCGCCGCCCTGGCGCGCGAGGCCTGGACCGTGCGCCTGGTGGGCGACGGGCCGCAGGCGCCGGTGCTGCGCGACCTCGCCGGCCGGCTCGGCCTGGACGTCGACTTCCGGGGAGCGGTCGCACCCGAGGAGGTGCCGGCCCAGCTCGCCGGTGCCGAGGTGGCAGTCGCGCCCTACCCCGCGGCGGAGGCCGACCAGCAGTACTTCTCGCCGCTGAAGCTGTACGAGTACGCCGCCGCCGCCCTGCCCGTCGTCGCCTCCGACACCGGGCAGGTCGGCACCGTGGTCGAGGACGGCGTGACCGGCCTGCTGGTCCCGCCCTCGGACCCCGAGGCGCTGGCCCGGGCCGTCGACGCTCTCGTCACCGACCGGGGCCGGGCCCGGGAGCTGGGCCGTGCCGCCCGGGAGCGCGCGGTGCGCGAGCACTCCTGGCACCGCGTCCTCGACCGGGCCCTGGCGCCCCTCACCCCGGAGCCGGGTCGGGTGGACCCGTGGGTCGCGTGAGGTCAGCCCGGCCGACGGTGCACCGGAGCCCCTTGGCCCGTACCCTCGGCCTGATCGGCCCGCACCTGCGCGGCCAGGGGGGGCTGCTCGCCGGCGGCGCGCTGGCGCTCCTCCTCGAGGTCGCGTTCCGGGTGCTGGAGCCCTGGCCGGTCAAGGTCGTCGTCGACGCCGTGACCCGCTCCCTCGGAGCCGACCTGGCCGACGCCGGTCCCCCTGCCAGCGTCCAGCTGCTCCTGGCGGCCGCGCTGGCGACGATCACGGTGGTCGGCTTCCGGGCCCTGGCGAACTACCTGGCGACCGTCGCCTTCGCCCTCGCCGGGTGCCGCATCGCGACCGCGCTCCGGCAGCGGGTCTTCGCGCACGTGAACCGCCTCTCCCGGCGCTACCACGCCACCGCCCGGACGGGGGACGTCGTGCAGCGGCTCGTCGGTGACGTCGGTCGCCTGCAGGAGGTCGCCGTCACCGCCGGGATGCCGCTGGTGGTCAACGTCGTCACGCTCCTGGCGATGCTCGGCGTGATGCTGTGGCTCGACCCCGTCCTCGCTGTCGTCGTGGTGGTCGCCGCCACGGCGTTCTGGCTGATGTCCCGCACCAGCACCGGCAGGATCACGTCCGCGGCGCGCCGGACCCGCAAGAGCGAGGGGGACCTGGCCAACATCGCCCAGGAGACGCTCGGCGGGATCACCGTGGTGCAGGCCTACGGCCTGGAGCAGGAGGTGGAGCGCCGGTTCTCCGGCAGCAACGCCCGTTCGCTCAAGGACGGGGTCAGGGCTCGTCGCCTGGCCGCGGCCCTGGAGCGCCGCACCGACGTCCTCGTCGGCGTGGCCACGGCCGCGGTGCTGCTGCTCGGGGGAGTCCGGGTGATGGACGGGGTGATGACCCCCGGCGACCTGGTCGTCTTCCTCACCTACCTCAAGACGGCGATGAAGCCGCTGCGCGACCTGGCCAAGTACACCGGCCGGATCGCCCGCGCCGCGGCGTCCGGCGAGCGGGTGGCGGACCTGCTCGACGTGCGGCCCGACATCACCTCCCCACCACGTCCGACGCCCCTGGGCCGGGCGAGGGGCACGGTCGACCTCGACGGGGTCGTGGCCGACTACGGCGCCGGACCCGTCCTGCGGCACATCGACCTGCACGTCCCCGCCGGGCAGCAGGTCGCGCTGGTCGGGCCGTCCGGCTCGGGCAAGTCCACCCTGACCTCGCTGCTGCTGCGGATGATGGACCCCACCGAGGGGTCGGTGCGGATCGACGGGATCGACCTGCGCCGCCTGGACCTGCAGGAGCTGCGCTCACGCGTCGCGGTGGTGCTCCAGGACACCGTCCTGTTCAGCGGGACGGTCGCGGACAACATCCGCCACGGCTGGCTCGAGGCGACCGACGCCCAGGTGGTGTGGGCGGCCCGGATGGCCCGGGCCGACGAGTTCATCCGGGACCTGCCGGACGGCTACGACACGGTCGTCGGCGAGCGCGGTGCCACGCTGTCGGGCGGCCAGCGCCAGCGCATCGCCATCGCCCGGGCGCTCCTCCGGGACGCCTCCGTCGTCATCCTGGACGAGGCCACGACCGGCCTGGACCCGGAGAACGCCGAGGCCGTCCGGGCCGCCCTGGCCGAGCTGACCCGGGGCCGGACGACCATCGTCGTCACCCACGACGAGCAGACCGCCCGGGAGTGCGACCGCATCGTGTGGATCGAGGGCGGCGTCGTGCGCTGGGACGGACCGGCGGACGCCGACGTCTCCCTGCGCCCGGCGGTCGGTGAGGCCGCCGACGTCACGCCGCGCCCGGTCGGTGCCGGACGGTGAGCGCCATGACGGCACCCGACCGGGCCCCGGAGCTCGCCACCGCCGCGGTGCTGCTGGACCGGGCCCGGCTGTCCGAGCTCGTCGGTGAGCCGGTGCGGGCCACCCGGCTGCGGCACAAGCCGGGACTGTCGACCACGGCCGCGCTGCTCCGGGACACCCCGGGGGACCCGCAGGTGGTCGGTTGGGCCACGGTCAGCCACGCCGGCTACCGGGACAAGGTCTCCAACGCGGTGCGGCGGGCCGCCGAGCGGGGCCGGAGTGTCCGGGTCCGCCCGGTGCGCGGCGAGGACGACGACCTGCTGCTGACCACCGGACCGATCGACACCGACCCGCGGCTGCACCGCTCCCTCGACGCGCTGCGGGAGGTGCTGCCGTCGGTCGACGACGCCGCGGCCGCCGGACGGGTAACCCTGCTCCGCTACAACCCGCACCGCCGGCTGGTGCTACGGCTCAACCGGGGCGTGCCGGTCGTCGTCCGGGCGACCGCCACGAGGACGGCCAAGGACGTCGACCGGCTGCTCCGGTCCCTGCAGCGCGCCGGGGTCCCGGTGCTGCGGTCGACCCGGGCGGACGGCATACCGGCCACGTCCCGCACCAGCGTGTGGCCCTGGTTCGGTTCCGGCACCCTCCACACCGCGGTCCCGGGGGCCGCCGAGCGTGCGGCCGAGGCCGGCGCGGCCCTGGCCCTGCTGCACCGGGTGCGTCCCGGTCGCCACCTGCCGCGGTGGACGCCGCAAGGCGAGGAGGACGTCCTCGTCTCCCACGTCAACGACCTGGCCCGGCTCGACCCACCCGCCGCCGCGGTCATGGGTGGGCTGGTCGCCCGGCTGCTCGACCGCCTGGGCGAGCGGTCCGTGGTGACCGTCCACGGCGACTTCTCCGGTGACCAGGTGCTCGTCGACCCGTGGCACGGTGTCCGCCTCACCGACTTCGACCGGGCCGCCGCCGCGCCGGCGGCTGCGGACCTGGGCTCGTTCGCCGCCGTGGAGATGCTCTCGGCGGACCCGGCAGGGGGCCTCACCGGACCGCTGCTCGAGGCGTATGCCGCGGCCGGCGGGGTCGTCGTGCCCGGGGGAGAGGTACGGCTCTGGACGGCCAGGGCCCTGCTGCACCGGGTCCAGGAGCCGTTCCGCGCGGGACACCCCGACTGGCGGGACGGGGTGGCCGCACGGCTGGCACAGGTCCGCGAGGTGCTCGGCTGATGGCGGTCACGGTTCCCGGCACGGTCGGGTCCGGTGACGACCTGCTGCGGGTCCAACGGGCCTGGCCGGGCCGACGCGACGGCGCGGCGGCCCGCATCGTGCTCGAGGGGACCGACCCGGAGGGCAGGGTGCGCGCCGCCGAGCTGGGGCTCGACCGGGCGGGTGAGGGGTGGGTGCCGGGACGGCTCCGGGTCGCGCCCCACGGGTGGGACGAGCGCCTGCCCGGCCTCGCGGCCGCGGCCGCGGAGGGGACCGTCGTGGTCCACCGCCACGGGCGCCGTGCCGTCGTGCGCCGGTCGGACCGCTTCGTCAAGGTGGTGCGCCCGGGCCGGGGTCCCGAGGTCGCCGCCCGCGCCGAGCTGGGGAGGAGGACCGCGATCACGGCCGGCATGTCCGCGCCGGCCGTGCTGGAGGTCACCGACGACCGGGTCGACTTCGGCGTGCTGCCCGGGGCCAGCCTGCACGACCTCGCCCGGACGGCGTCCCCCCGGGAGTGGTCCGCGTGGTGGGCCGGGTGGGCGGAGCGCTGGCCGGACCTCGCCCGGTCGGTGGGGCGGGGCCACGCGGCCGCGGCGGTGCTCCCGTCCCACACCGCCGGGGACGAGTGCGCCACCCTGCGTGACTGGGTGGACCGGGCGGTGGCGTTCGGGGTGCTGCCGGCGACGGTCCTCGAGGCGCCGCTGCAGCGGGTGACTGCCGCGCTCGCCCACGGCCGGCCGGACGACGCGGTCGTGGTCCACCGGGACCTGCACGACAAGCAGCTGCTCGCCGAGGGGTCGGCCCTGGGTGTGCTCGACTTCGACACCGCGTCCCTGGCCGAGCCGGCCCTGGACCTCGCCAACCTCGCCGTGCACGCGCGGCTCCGGGTGGAACAGGGCTGGTGGCCGGCCGAGCGGGCCCACGTCGTCCTCGCCGCGGTCACCCGGGCCGCCGCGGAGCTGGGGGTCGGCCCGGCACGCCTGGCCGCCTACGCCGCGGCCACCCGGCTCCGCCTGGCCTGTGTCTACGCGTTCCGGCCCCGCTGGGTCCCGCTGGCCCGGCGCTGGGCCCTCGGGCTGGATGAGAACTCTCTCACCCGCCTCTCATCACCCGCTCAGATCGGAGGCGGAGCATGGGAGGCGTGAGGTTGATCGTGTCCGCGTTGGTGCTGGCCCTGCTCGGGCTGGGCAGCTTCTGGCTGTGGCACGAGGCGACCGCCCCCAGCAGCGAGCCCCTCGCCGGCGTCGTCCGCTCGGCACCCGGGACCACCGCAGGCCCGGGCGAGACCGCCGCACTCTCCGAGGCCACGCCGCGCAGCGCCACGGGAGCCGTGCCCGAGGCCCTCACCGTCGACACCGCCCCCCGCGGGGCGATCCCGGCCGTGGCCCGCGCCGCGGCACAGGTGTGGCAGGAGATCGCCGTCGACGCAGGAGCGGGGTCCACGCCCTCGACCTCCGACGGTGACCGGGCTGGTGGCGGGGCCGCCGCGGACGAGCCGAGGGGTGACGCCAGCGGCCCGGGCTCGTCGTCCGCCGGGCGGGGGTCGTCGGGTCCGGCCACCGGTGAGCCGGAGGCCGTGCACCGCGCCCCGGTCGACCCCGATGAGGACGATGACGACGACGATGACGATGACGAGGAGGACGACGACGAGGACGACGACGCGCCCTGAGCGTCGCGTCCCTCCGCCGCCCCCGGCCTGATCAGGGCAGGGTGAGGATCTCCGGGCCCGCCTCGGTGACGAGGATCGTGTGCTCGAACTGCGCCGAGCGCCGCCCGTCAGCGGTGACCACCGTCCAGCCGTCGTCCCACATCCGCCAGTCGGGGGTGCCGAGGTTGAGCATCGGCTCGATGGTGAAGGTCATCCCGGGCTCGATGACGTCGTCGTGGTCGGGAGCCGCGTCGTAGTGGGGGACGATCAGCCCGGAGTGGAAGGCCGTGCCGATGCCGTGGCCGGTGAAGTCCCGGACCACCCCGTAGCCGAACCTGCGGGCGTAGGACTCGATGACCCGGCCGATGACGTTGAGCTGGCGCCCGGGGACGGCGGCCCGGATGGCCCGGTGCAGGGCCTCGCGGGTCCGCTCCACGAGCAGCCGGGAGTCCTCGTCGACCTCGCCCACGGCGAACGTCGCGTTGGTGTCACCGTGGACGCCGCCGATGTAGGCGGTGATGTCCACGTTGACGATGTCGCCCTCGCGGAGTGGCCGGTCGTCGGGGATGCCGTGGCAGATGACCTCGTTGACCGAGGTGCACAGGGACTTCGGGAAGCCGCGGTAGCCGAGCGTCGAGGGGTAGGCCCGGTGGTCGAGGAGGAACTCGTGGCCGATCCGGTCCAGCTCGTCCGTCGTCACCCCGGGGGCCACGGCCCGGCCCACCTCCCGGAGCGCCTGTGCGGCGACGCGGCCGGCGACGCGCATCGCCTCGATCGTCTCCGCGTCCTGGACCGCCGACCCCGTGTAGGGCGCCGGGGCGGGCCGGTCGACGTACTCCGGTCGGGCGATGTGCGCGGGGACCGGGCGGCGCGGGCTGACCCGGCCGGGCAGCACGGTTGCGGGAGCGGTCGGCATACGGTGGAGTCTAGGTGCCCGGTCCGCAGGAGGTAGCGATGCCGTACTGGTTCAACATCCGCACCCACAAGGTGGAGGCGCACGACGACCCGGAGCGCGCCCGGGCCGACGACCTCATGGGTCCCTACGAGACCGAGGCCGAGGCGGAGGCCGCGCTCGAGAAGGCCCGGCAGCGCACCGAGCAGTGGGAGGAGGAGGAGCGCCGCGAGCGCGAGTGGGAGACGGGGGACCCGGAGGGCTGACCCCGGCGCCGCTCAGAGTGCGGCGAAGCGGTCGAGCGCCGCCACCCAGCGGACCCGGAGGTCCTCCCGGGAGAGGTCGTCGGTGAGGTGCTCGTGGCGGAGCCAGAGCCGCGTGCCCTCGGGGTGCTCGGACAGCTGCAGGTCCACCATGGTCGCCGGGGCGTCGGCGTCCGCGTGCCAGGACACCCGCACCTGCTCGAGCGGGTGGTAGCTGCGGGTCACGCCATAGGTGCCGTCGGCGGCGTGCCAGGGCTCGCCCTTGGTGCCGAGTCGTGCTCCCTCGCCGAGGAGCGCCTCGATGCCCGCCTCGGTGAGCAGGCACTCCCAGACCTTGTCCAGGGGCTTGGGAACGATCTTCTCGATCTCGACGGCGTCCTCGGCGGTGGTAGACGGGCCCTCGACGGTCTGGCTCTCGGTCATGTGCACTCCTGTCCTCGGTGCCCACCGACCGAACGCCCGGTGGGCCGTTTCGTCTGTGCACCCCCAGCCCATCACCGGCGGCTGGGCAGCGCAACCCCCCGGTGCCTCGCGTAGGCCGCGAGCAGCCCGAGGGCGTTGGTGCCCAGGTGCAGCCCGGCCGGCGCGAGCAGGCTGCCGGCCCTGCGGCGCAGCCCACCCATGACCAGGTCACCGAGGCCGGTCACCACGAGCGTTCCGGCGAGGTGGAGGAGGGGCCGGGTGGAGCGACGGCCCCCGGCGAGTGCGGGCTCGAGGTGCCACAGCGCGAAGACCACCGCGGTCCAGGCCCGCGCCGCTGCTCCGCCGAGGGCCCGCTCCGCCTCGGCGTGCAGCACGCCCCGGAACACGACCTCCTCGGCGAGCACCGTCCCGACGGGGATGTGCAGGACCACGTCCTCCAGCAGCTCGGCCACCTCCTGCCGCGGCAGGCCCATGGCCTCGTCCCGGCCCGGGGGCAGCAGCATCGCCCCGGCGTAGGCGGCGGCGCAGGCGCCGAGGGCGGCGGCGCCGTGCCGCAGCCCGCTCCGCACCCGGTCCGGGTCGAGCCCGAGGTCGGCCCACCGGTGACCCCGGCCCCGGGCCACGGCCAGGAGGGTCGCCGCGGCGGCGAGGTGCACCGGGGTCCGGATCCGGGGGGAGGCGGGCAGGCGCGGCACCACCAACGACTGCCAGGCGACCAGGCCGGCACTCGTCAGCGCCAGGGGGAGGAGGTCGCGGCGCGCCATGGCCCGGCAGACTACCGGCGGCCCGGGATGCGGCAGGATGACCGGCATGGATCGTCAGCAGGAGTACGTGCTGCGCACCATCGAGGAGCGCGACATCCGGTTCGTGCGGCTCTGGTTCACCGACGTGCTGGGCACCCTCAAGTCGGTGGCGGTCGCGCCGGCCGAGCTCGAGGCCGCCTTCGCCGAGGGGATCGGCTTCGACGGCAGCGCCATCGAGGGGTTCACCCGCGTCTACGAGGCGGACATGCTGGTCCGGCCGGACGCCAGCACGTTCCAGGTGCTCGCCCGGCCGGGCGGGGAGGACCACGGGACCGCCCGGATGTTCGGCGACCTCCTGCTGCCCGACGGCTCCCCGGCGGCGGCCGACCCCCGGCACGTGCTCAAGCGCGCCCTGAACCGGGCCGCGGACCTGGGGTTCACCTTCTACACGCACCCGGAGATCGAGTTCTACCTCTTCCGGGATGGCACCGCCGGGACCGGGAGGGAGCCCGAGCCGTTCGACCGGGCCGGCTACTTCGACCACGTCGCCCGCGGTGACGGCCAGGACTTCCGGCGCTCGGCGATCACCATGCTCGAGCAGATGGGCATCTCGGTGGAGTTCAGCCACCACGAGGGCGGGCCGGGCCAGCAGGAGATCGACCTGCGCTACGCCGACGCCCTCTCCACGGCGGACAACATCATGACCTTCAAGACGGTGGTCCGGGAGGTGGCGCTGCGGCACGGGGCGTTCGCCTCGTTCATGCCCAAGCCGCTCGCCGACCACCCCGGGTCCGGGATGCACACCCACATGTCCCTGTTCGAGGGCGACACCAACGCCTTCTACGAGCCGGGGGCCGACTACCAGCTGAGCATCACCGGCCGACGGTTCATCGCCGGCCTGCTCGTCCACGCCCGCGAGATCTCCGCGGTGACCAACCAGTGGGTCAACTCCTACAAGCGGCTCTGGGGCGGGGGTGAGGCGCCGGCGCACGTCTGCTGGGGCCACAACAACCGCAGCGCCCTGGTGCGGGTGCCGATGTACAAGCCGGGCAAGGGCCAGTCCAGCCGGGTCGAGCTGCGCTCCCTCGACTCCGCGTGCAACCCCTACCTGGCGTTCGCGGTGGCGCTGGCCGCCGGCCTCAAGGGCATCGAGGAGAAGTACGAGCTGCCGCCGGAGGCCGAGGACGACGTCTGGGCGCTCACCGACGGCGAGCGCCGGGCCCTGGGCATCGAGGCGCTCCCGCAGTCCCTCGGTGAGGCCATCGCGGTCATGGAGGGCAGCGAGCTCGTGGCCGAGACCCTCGGGGAGAGCGTCTTCGACTTCTTCCTGCGCAACAAGCGGCAGGAGTGGGCGGACTACCGCTCCCGCGTCACCCCCTTCGAGCTCGAGCGGTACCTGGTGCAGCTGTGAGCGACCGGCCGGGGACGGCCACCCGCGACCTGGTGCGCGCGGGCTTCACCGAGGCCGGCCGGGCCGCGCTGGTCCTCGACGAGGTCTCCGGCCTGGCGCCCGGCCTGGACCCGGCCCGGCTCGTGGAGGACCTCGGCGAGGTCGCCGACCCCGATGCGGCGCTGCTGGCGGTGGAGCGGTTGCTCCGGGCCGACCCGGGCGCAGCCGACCTGCTCGCCGTGCCGAGCACCGCGCGGCTGCGGGTGCTGCACGTGCTCGGCGCCTCGGTCGCCCTGGCCGACCACCTCGTCCGCCACCCCGAGCACCTCTCGGTGGCGGCGGGACCGGTGGACGCCGACCCGGGTCCGCCGCCCGACCAGGACGCGTTCACCGCGGCGATGCTCGAGCAGGTGGGGGAGCGGACCGGGCCGGACGGCATGGACGCGCTGCGCGTCGCCTACCGCCGCGAGCTGCTGGGTATCGCAGTGCGGGACCTCACCGCCGAGGACTCCCTCGCCGCGTTCCCGACCACGGCCGCCGCTCTGGCCGACCTCGCCGGGGCGGCGCTCGAGGTCGCCCTGCGGCTGGCCCGCGCGGAGGTCCCCGGCGCGGAGGACTGCCGGTTCGCCGTCATCGGCCTGGGCAAGTGCGGGGGCCGGGAGCTCAACTACATCAGCGACGTCGACGTCATCTTCCTGGCCGCGCCGGTGGCCGGGGCCGCCGAGGACCACGCGCTGCGAGTGGGCGCGCAGCTGGCCACGGCGGTGATGCGCATCTGCGGACGCAGCACTCCTGAAGGCAGCCTGTGGCAGGTCGACGCCGCGTTGCGCCCGGAGGGCAAGCAGGGTCCGCTGGTGCGCTCCCTGGCCTCGCACCGGGAGTACTACTCCCGGTGGGCCAAGGCGTGGGAGTTCCAGGCCCTGCTCAAGGCCCGGGCGGTCGCGGGGGACCGGGAGCTCGCCGGGGAGTGGCTGGACCTGGTCCGGCCGATGGTCTGGCAGGCCTCGGAACGCGAGGGCTTCGTCGAGGAGGTCCAGGCGATGCGGCGCCGGGTCGAGGAGCACGTCCCCCGCGCCCAGGCCGACCGCCAGCTCAAGCTCGGCCCCGGGGGACTGCGCGACATCGAGTTCAGCGTCCAGCTCCTGCAGCTGGTCCACGGCCGCGCCGACGAGGCACTGCGGTCCGGCACCACCCTGGAGGCCCTCGCCGCGCTCAGCGAGCGCGGCTACGTCGGGCGCGACCATGCCGCGGCGCTCGACGGCGCCTACCGGTTCCTCCGGCTCCTGGAGCACCGGCTGCAGCTGCACAAGCTGCGGCGCACCCACCTGATGCCGGCCGACGAGGCGGACCTGCGTCGGTTGGGCCGCTCCCTGGGCGAGCGGCGTGACGCCGCGGCCGCGGTCGTGCAGCGCTGGCGCGCCCAGCAGCGTGAGGTGCGCCGCCTGCACGAGCGGCTGTTCTACCGACCGCTGCTCGCGGCCGTCGCCCAGCTGTCCACCGACGAGGTGCGCCTGTCGCCCGAGGCCGCGCGGGAGCGTCTGGCCGCGCTGGGCTTCCGCGACCCCGCGGGAGCGATGCGGCACCTGGAGGCGCTGACCGAGGGGGTCAGCCGCCGGGCCACCATCCAGCGCCACCTGCTCCCGGTCATGCTCGGGTGGTTCGCCGACGGAGCCGACCCGGACGCGGGTCTGCTCGCGTTCCGCCGGATCAGCGACACCCTCGGTGCCATCCACTGGTACCTGCGCATGCTCCGGGACGAGGGCACCGCCGCCCAGCGGCTCGCGCACGTGCTGTCCAGCAGCCGCTACGCGGTGGACCTGCTCATCCGCTCCCCGGAGTCGGTGGCCCTGCTGGGCGACCCGCGCGGGCTGGAGCCGGTCGAGCGGTCCACGCTCGACGCGCGCATGGCGGCGGCGGCCAGCCGGCAGGAGACGACGGCCGAGGCGTTCCAGGCGATCCGCGCGGTCCGCGCCCGGGAGCTGCTCCGGATCGTCCTGGCCGACCTCGTGGGCGAGTCGACCGACGCCGTCGTCCGGGAGTCGCTGACCCAGCTCACCGAGGCCACGCTGGCCGCCGGCCTCGATGTCGCCTGCCGGGCCGTCGCCGACAGGCACGGCGGCACGCTCGGGGTCCGGGTGCTCGTGGTGGGCATGGGCCGCCTCGGCGGTGGTGAGCTGGGCTACGCCAGTGACGCCGACGTCATGTTCGTCCACGAGCCGGACCGTATCGGCGCGGCCGAGGCCACCGAGCGGGCCGGCCAGGTGGTCACCGAGCTGCGCCGGGGCCTCGCCGCGACCGGCCCCGACCCGGCGATCGAGCTGGACCTGGACCTCCGGCCGGAGGGGAAGGCCGGGCCACAGGTGCGCAGCCTCGAGTCCTACCGCACCTACTACCAACGGTGGTCCGCCGGCTGGGAGTCGCAGGCCCTGCTGCGGGCCCGTCCCGTCGCCGGGGACCCCGTCCTGGCCGCCCGGTTCACCGAGATCGTCGACCCGCTGCGCTGGCCACCGGGCGGTCTCGACCCGGCGGCGGTGCGGGAGATCCGACGTCTCAAGGCCCGGATGGAGGGGGAGCGCCTGCCCCGCGGTGCCGACCCGCGCACCCACCTCAAGCTCGGACTGGGCGGGATCACCGACGTGGAGTGGGTGGTGCAGCTGCACCAGCTCCAGCACGCCCACGAGCACGAGGCGCTGCGCACCACGGGGACCCTGCCGGCCCTCGACGCCCTCGCCGAGCTCGGCCTGGTCGACCGGGCGGACGCGGAGGTGCTGCGCCACGCCTGGCTGCTGGCGTCCCGGCTGCGCGACGCGGGCATCCTGTGGCGGGGCCGGGTCATCGACTCGGTGCCCAGCGACCCGCGGGACGCGGAGGGGGTCAGCCGGATCCTGGGACGCAGGCCCGGCGCCGGGCACCAGCTGGCCGAGGAGTGGCGCCGGACGGCGCGGCGCTGCCGCCGGGTCGTCGAGCGGCTGTTCTACGGGCAGACGACCGGCGCGCCCTCCGCGGCGGGCCGGATCTGGGGACCGGCTTCGTAGGATGGCCCGGTGACCCCGCCCGCCCCCGCGCCGCACCACGGCGGTGACGGGCGTGCCGGGATGCTGCTCCTGCGCGGCGCCGTCCCCGACGTCACGACCTGGGCCCGCAAGGGCGTGGTGCCGGTGACCGTCGCCGCCCTGGAGGGCTGGGCCGTCGTCCTGGCCGACGGTCCGTCCCGGGCCCAGCCGCCCTACGACGACGCGCTGACCATGCTGGCCGCCCGCCGCGTCCCGGCCCGGCTGCGGCCGGCCCTGGGCTTCTTCGTCATTGACGGCCGGGCGGTGATCACGGCCCAGTCCGGCCCGCGGCACCGTCGCGGCCCGCGCTGGGTGGTGTGGGACCCGGACCACGGCGTGCTGCGGCCGCCCGGCCTGCCGGTCGCGCCACCCGCGCAGCTGGTGCAGGCCGCGGGCGGCGGCGACCGGACCGAGCTCGTCGAGATCCTCCGGGAGCGCCACCTCGACCCGGCGCGCCTGCTGGCCGCGGTGACCGTCACCCTGGGGCTGCCCGGGGGGCGGCTCCTGGTCCGCCCCGAGGAGGCGGCGGAGCTGGAGGGGGCCGTGGCCGGCGAGCCGGACCCGGTGCAGGTCCGCTACTTCGACGACGCCGTCCGCGACGCGGTGCAGCTGCGTCGCGAGCTGGAGCTGGAGGCGTGAGAGCCATGGAGCTGCTGCCCGCCGTGGACGTCGCCGGGGGCCGCGCCGTGCAGGTGGTGGACGCCGGCGACCCCGACCCGTATGCCGTGGCGCTGCGCTGGGTGCACCAGGGGGCCCGGTGGTTGCACCTGGTCGACCTGGACCGCGCGTTCGGCCGCGGCGAGAACGCCGACCTCCTGGCCGAGGTCGTGGGCACCGTGCCGGTGCCGGTCCAGCTGTCCGGGGGCATCGCGGACGAGCCCGCCCTGGAGTGGGCGCTGGGCACCGGCGCCCGGAGGGTGGTGCTGTCCAGCGCCGCTCTCGGGGAGGAGGACCGGGTCGCCGAGGTGGTGCGGGTGCACGGCGACCGGGTCGCCCTCGGCGTCGACGTCCGGGGGGACCAGGTGGTGGCCCGGGGCACGGACCTGCGGATCGGTCCCCTGGACGAGGTCCTCGAGTTCCTCGCCTCCCTGCCGGAGGCGACCCTCGTCGTGGCCGACGCCTCGCGGGACGGCACGCGGGCAGGGACCGACCTGGACCTGTTCGCCCGGGTGGCCGCCGCCGTCCCGCACCGGGTGGTGGCCTCGGGCGGGGTCGCGTCCCTGGCGGACCTGCGCCGGCTGACGACGCTGCCTGGGCGGGGCGTCCACGGGGTCGTCCTCGGCTCGGCCCTCTACCACGGGGCGTTCACCCTCGCCGAGGCCCTGGAGGTCGCAGGCGTCCCGGAGGAGACCCGGTGAGCGGCCGGTTCGACGGGCACGACCCGAGGAAGGGCACCGACACCGCCGGCGTCCCGTGGGCGGGACGCACCCTGGCCAGCACCGGCTTCGAGCAGGACACCGGGGAGGCCGACCCTGGGCTGGCCCGGGCGCTGCGCCATCCCGAGGACGAGGAGGCCCTCGTCGCGGCCGTGGCGTCCGCCCGGCTGCTCACCCCCGTGGTGGCGGTGCCGGGGGAGTCGGAGGAGGTCTCCGGCCTCGCCGCCGACGCGACCAGCGAGATGGCCACCGTCACCCTGACCGCCCCGGACGGCACCCGTGCCCTGCCGGTCTTCAGCAGCACCGCGGCCCTGGCTGCCTGGGACCCGCAGGCCCGCCCGGTGCCGGTCACCGCGCAGCGCGCCGCGCTCGCCGCGGTCCAGGAGGGCTGCCAGGCCATGGTGCTCGACCTCCCGGCCGCGGGCGCCCCGGCCGCCGCGTCGGGTCACCCCACCTACACGCTGCGCCCGTCGATGGTGTGGGCGCTGGCGATGGCCCGCCCCTGGGTCCCCGCCCACCGGGACGAGCACGTCGCGCGGGCCGTCGCCGCCGCGGTGCGCCAGGAGCCGTCGGTCACCGGGCACCGCCTCGGGCCCGGTGCCGGCGGCGCGCTGCAGGTGGACCTCGTGCTGCGGCCCGGGCTCGAGCCGCACGAGGTCCGGGACCTCGTCACCCGGGTGGGGGAGCGCCTGGCGACCGACGGCGAGGTCCGCGCGCGGATCGACGCCCTGGCGTTCAGCCTCAGTCGCCGGTGACGCAGACCGGCACCCCGCCACCGGGCGGGCAGAGGCCGTTGGCGGTGACGAACAGCGGCACGCCGATCCTCGCCCAGGCCTCGTCGTCGTCGTGCGCCGGCGCCTCCCCCTCGCGCGAGGTGCTCACCACCGCGGCCTCGCCGCCCCGCGCGGGAACGTAGACCAGGAACATGCCGTGCCGGTCCACACCGTCGGCGTCGGTGTACGTGTAGCCCTGCACGGCGGCACTCGAGCCCTGGGGTCCGTGCAGGTCGACGGCGAACGTCTCGCCCAACAGGGTCACCCCGGTGGCGAACCACGCGTCCGCGATCTCGGGCAGCGCGTCGACCGCCGAGGCGCCCTCCGGGGTGGGGGCGGCCCCCACGACCGACGTGGTGTCGCCCTCGATGACGCGCAACGCGCCGTCGGCGGCACGCCGCACCTCCGGCGCCCGGGACGACAGCCACTCCCAGGAACCGACCTCCTGGACCTGGCGATACCGCCAGCCGTCGTAGGCCACGCAGGCCTCGGTCCCGCCGACGGCCCCGTCGAGGAAGGCGCGGGCGCGCCACCACGGGTCGCCCTTGAGCTCGCCGGCGAACCAGGAGTCCTCCGGCTCGGCGCGGGCGCCCACGACGAACGAGGCAGCGGTCGGCCCGGAGATCTCGCCCGGGGCCAGGCCGGGGCCGTCGTACGCCGCGTCGAAGAACACCCCGGCGAAGCAGTCGGCCTGGATGTCGGCGGCCACGGGCTCCGGCCGCGGTCCGCGCGCCGCCGCGATGTGGTGCCCCACCTCGTGGGCGAGCACGAGCACCGGACCGGGTTCGCCGAGCAGCTCGTGCAGGGCGAGCAACCAGGCCTCGTCGTAGTAGATCTTCTCGTCCTCAATGCAGTAGGCGGCGGTGCCGCCGCCCAGCGGCCCGCAGCCGGTCTCCACCGTGTCCTCGAAGGGGACGAAGCCGGCGACCCAGGTCAGCTCCTCCCCGAAGACCTCCTCGAACTCCTCGGTCCAGAAGGTCCCCAGCTGACCGTCGGCGGGGTCCGCGCCACCGGTGACGGTCTCCATGACCTGCTCGAACCGGGCACGTCGCTCCTCGGGGGACAGCGTGGTCGGGGAGGCGGTCCCGGTGCCGCTGGCGACGTCGCCGATCCCGTCGTCCCCGTCCGGGCCCGAGCAGGCGCTGAGCAGGAGCGCGGCGGTCAGGACGAGGCCCCCCGCCGCGCGGGACAGGTAGTGTCGGCGTGGCACCGGGTGATTGAACCCGGTCACCGGCCCCGGACGCAACGACCCGCGCCGAGGAGCCCGCGCGATTCGGGCCGGGCACGCCGGGCTGCTATCCTGGAGGGGACCAGCTGGTCTGTCGTGCCCCCGTCATGGCGGGCCAGCGTGCAAGAGAGGCCCTGAGCTTCCACCCGCGTCGACCGCCAGGTCGCCGGGTCCACGGTCCGCCGCCGGCGGTGCGCCCCTCGCGCGACCGCCGGGCACCGGCACCCCGCGTGGTGAACGCGCGGCACACCGGTCCCGCGGCGGCGGACGGATTCCCAGGGCCCCTCGCGCACCGGCGACGAGGGGCTTTTTCTCGTCGCCGACGTCACCCACCGACAGACGACGAAGGAGCAGCACATCAGCGAGCCTCGCATCAACGACCGCATCCGGGTTCCCGAGGTGCGGTTGGTTGGCCCCAACGGTGAGCAGGTCGGGATCGTGCGCGTCGAGGACGCGCTGCGCCTGGCCGCCGAGGCGGACCTCGACCTGGTCGAGGTGGCCCCGATGGCCCGCCCGCCCGTGGCCAAGCTCATGGACTACGGCAAGTACAAGTACGAAGCCGCCATGAAGGCCCGGGAGGCGCGCAAGAACCAGATCAACACCGTCATCAAGGAGATCAAGCTCCGCCCCAAGATCGACGACCACGACTACGGCACCAAGAAGGGCCACGTCGAGCGGTTCCTCAAGGCCGGCGACAAGGTCAAGGTGACGATCATGTTCCGTGGCCGCGAGCAGTCCCGCCCCGAGCTGGGGTTCCGGCTGCTGCAGCGCCTGGCCGAGGACGTCGCCGAGCTGGGGTACGTGGAGAGCGCGCCCAAGCAGGACGGGCGCAACATGGTGATGGTGCTCGCCCCGGCCAAGAAGAAGTCCGCGGTGCGGAACGAGCGCCGGCGCGACCGGGAGGCCCGGGCCGCACAGACCGAGCCCGCCCCCGAGAGCTCCGAGCAGGCTCCGGCCAGCTGAGGCGGGTCCACCCGCGGGCGACGCCGCCCCGGGTGGGTGCGCCCTGCCCCACGAGTTTCGACGAGGAAGCGCGGCCCCAGCCGGCCGCCAGGACAACGAGGAGATCGGCCCATGCCGAAGATGAAGACGCACAGCGGTGCGAAGAAGCGGTTCCGGGTGACCGGCTCCGGGAAGATCATGCACCAGCGCGCGCGCCACGTGCACAAGTTCCAGGAGCGCACCTCCCAGGCCGCCCGCCGTCTGGTGAACGACAAGGTCGTCTCCGGCGCCGACGAGAAGATCGCCCGCAAGCTGCTCGGCAAGTGAGCCCGGCGAACCACTGACTGAAGAAGGAGAACTCACGTGGCACGCGTGAAGCGGGCGGTCAACGCCCAGAAGAAGCGTCGGGTGACCCTCGAGCGCGCCAGCGGCTACCGGGGGCAGCGCTCGCGCCTCTACCGCAAGGCCAAGGAGCAGGTGACCCACTCCCTGGTCTACAGCTACCGCGACCGCCGGGCCCGCAAGGGTGACTTCCGGCGCCTGTGGATCCAGCGGATCAACGCCGCCGCCCGCGCCAACGGCATCACCTACAACCGGTTCATCCAGGGCCTGAAGATCGCCGGCGTCGAGGTCGACCGCCGCATGCTGGCCGAGCTGGCCGTGCACGACGAGGCCGCGTTCACCGCGCTCGTCGACCTGGCCAAGGCCAACGTCCCGGCCCAGGCCGAGGGCGCCAAGGCGGACGCCACCGACGCCGCCTGAGCAGACCCACCTCCCGACGGCCCGGGGACCCGTGACCACCGACCTGCCGCTGCTGGACAACCCACGCAGCGAGCGGGTGCGGGCGGTCCGGTCCCTGGGCCGTCGCGCTGTCCGGCAGCGGACCGGACGGTTCCTCGTCGAGGGGCCGCAGGCGGTCAGGGAGCTGCTCGCGTGTGCCGCGGGCGCGGCCCGGGAGGTGTACCTCACCGCCGAGGCGGGCGGGCGTCATACGGACCTGCTCGCCGCCGCCCGCGGCTCCGGGGCCCGGGTGCGCCTGTGCAGCGCCGAGGTCCTGGCCGCGATGGCCGACACCGAGCACCCGCAGGGGGTCCTGGCCGTCGCCGACCACGTCGACGTGCCGCTCGCCCGGGCGCTGGCCGGGGTGGGTGACGGCTTCGTCGCGGTGCTCACCCACGTGCGGGACCCGGGGAACGCCGGCACGGTGATCCGGGGTGCGGACGCGTTCGGCGCCGCCGCGGTCCTGGTGTCGGACGCCAGCGTCGACGTCTACAACCCGAAGGTGGTCCGCGCCACCGTCGGTTCGTTGTTTCACCTGCCCGTCGTCGTCGGGGTGCCCGTGGCCGAGCTGCTCGCCGCCTGCCGTGCCGCCGGGCTGCGGCTGCTCGCCGCCGACGGCTCCGGCCCGACCCGGCTGCCCGACGTCGACCTGACCGTCCCGCACGCGTGGGTGCTGGGCAACGAGGCGTGGGGCCTGGCACCGGAGGTGCTCGCCGCCTGCGACGCGGCGGTGTCGATCCCCATCCAGCGGGCCGAGTCGCTCAACCTGGCCATGGCCGCCACGGTGTGCCTGCACGCCTCGTCGGCGGCCCGCTCCTGACCGCACGCCGGGTTCGGGACGTCCCCGCCCGCTGCCTACACTTGCGCAGGTGTCCGGTCCCAACACCAACTACGACCCCGTCGAGGTCGCCGCGCTCGACCCTGAGGTGATCGAGCGCAACGTCGCCGACGCCCTCGCGGCCATCGCCGCGGCGACCACCCTGGAGGAGCTCAAGGCCGCCCGCATCGCCCACGCGGGCGAGCGCTCGCCCCTGGCCCTGGCCAACCGCGAGATCGGTGCGCTGCCCCCGAGCGCCCGTGCCGACGCCGGCAAGCGCGTGGGGCAGGCGCGCGGCCGGGTCAACCAGGCCCTGCAGGCCCGCCAGGCCGAGCTGGAGGCCGAGCGCGACGAGCGGATCCTCGTCGAGGAGGCCCTCGACCTGACCCTGGCCCCCGGCCGGCGACCGCTCGGCCGGCGTCACCCGCTGAGCCTGATGCTGGAGCGGATGGCCGACGCGATGGTCGCCATGGGCTGGGAGATCGCCGAGGGCCCCGAGGTCGAGGCGGAGTGGTTCAACTTCGACGCGCTCAACTTCGACAAGGACCACCCGGCCCGGCAGATGCAGGACACCTTCTTCGTCGACCCGCCCGAGGCCGGGCTGGTGCTGCGCACCCACACCTCGCCGGTCCAGGCCCGGTCCCTGCTGGAGCGCGGCGTGCCGCTGTATGTCGCGGTGCCGGGCAAGACGTTCCGCACCGACGAGCTCGACGCCACCCACACCCCGGTCTTCCACCAGCTCGAGGGCCTGGCGATCGACGAGGGCCTCACCATGGCCCACCTCAAGGGCACCCTCGACCGCCTGGCCGAGGCGGTGTTCGGCGAGGGCGTGGTGAGCCGGCTGCGCCCGTCCTTCTTCCCGTTCACCGAGCCCAGCGCCGAGATGGACTTCGTCTGCTTCGTCTGCCGCGGAGCGGACACCGGCTGCCGGACCTGCGGCGGGACCGGCTGGATCGAGTGGGGCGGCTGCGGGATGGTCAACCACAACGTGCTCCGGGCCTGCGGCGTCGACCCCGAGCGCTACCAGGGTTTCGCCTTCGGCATGGGCATCGAGCGGTCGCTGATGTTCCGCAGCGGCATCACCGACATGCGGGAGATGGTCGAGGGCGACGTGCGCTTCGACAACCAGTTCGGGATGGAGGTCTGATGCGGGTTCCCGTGGACTGGCTCGGGGAGTACGTCACCCTGCCCCCGGGCACGACCGGCGCGGAGATCGCCGCGGCCCTGGTGCGCGTCGGCCTGGAGGAGGAGGCGCTGCACGGCGGCGACGTCAAGGGCCCGCTCGTGGTCGGCCGGGTGCTCGAGGTGACCCCCGAGAAGCAGAAGAACGGCAAGGTCATCAACTGGTGCCAGGTCGACGTCGGCACCGCCAACGGCACGGGTGAGCCGCAGGGCATCGTCTGCGGCGCCCACAACTTCGGCGTCGGCGACCTCGTCGCGGTCATCCTGCCCGGCGGGGAGCTGCCCGGTGGGTTCGTCATCTCCGCGCGCAAGACCTACGGCCACATCTCGGCCGGCATGATCTGCTCGGCCAAGGAGCTGGGGATCGGGGAGGACCACGACGGGATCCTCGTCCTCGACGAGCACCTCGGCGAGCTGGCCCGCGGCCTGCAGCCGGGGCAGGACCTCATCCCGGTCCTGGGCCTGGACCGCGAGGTGGTCGAGGTCAACGTCACCCCGGACCGTGGCTACTGCTTCTCGGTGCGCGGCATCGCCCGCGAGTACTCCCACAGCACCGGCGCGGCATACCGGGACCCCGCGGACCTGCCGGTGGCCGAGCCGAACGACACCGGCTTCCCCGTGGAGCTCGCCGACAGCGCGCCGCTGGAGGGGGTGCCCGGCTGCGACCGCTACGTCGCGCGGGTGGTGCGCGGCCTGGACCTGTCCCGGCGCACGCCCACGTGGATGGCGACCCGGCTCACCGAGGCCGGGATGCGGCCGATCTCGCTGGCGGTCGACGTCACCAACTACGTGATGCTGGCGCTGGGCCAGCCGCTGCACGCCTTCGACCTGGCCAAGCTGCGCGGCCCGATCGTGGTGCGCCGGGCGCGCCGAGGGGAGCGGCTCACCACCCTCGACGACATCGAGCGCGCCCTCGACCCGCAGGACCTGCTCATCACCGACGGCGGCGAGAGGATCCTCGCGCTGGCCGGGGTGATGGGTGGCGCGTCCAGCGAGGTCGACGAGGGCACCACCGACGTCCTCATCGAGTCCGCCCACTTCGACGCGCGCACCGTGGCGCGGACGGCGCGGCGGCACAAGCTGTCCACCGAGGCGTCCAAGCGCTACGAGCGCGGCGTCGACCCCGCCCTGGCCGACAAGGCGGCCCAGCTGGCCGTCGACCTCCTCGTCGAGCTCGGCGGCGGCACCCCCGACCCCGGCGTGACCGACGCCGACCAGCGGCGGGACCGGGAGCCCGTGACCTTCGACCCGGCCCTGCCGACGCGCTACGTCGGGGTGGAGTACACCCCGGAGCGCGTCGCCGAGGTCCTCGGGATGATCGGCTGCGAGGTGACCCGGGGCGAGGACACCTGGACGGTGCTGCCCCCGACCTGGCGGCCCGACCTCAACGACGGCCCCGACCTCGTCGAGGAGGTCGCCCGGATCGACGGCTACGAGAAGATCCCGTCCGTCGTCCCCGCCGCCCCGGCCGGCCGCGGCCTCACCCACGCCCAGCGGTCCCGCCGGGTCGTGGCCAACGCCCTCGCCGGCCAGGGGCTGCACGAGGTGCTGACCTACCCGTTCGTCGGTGAGCAGCGCTTCGACGAGCTCGGCCTGGCGGCCGACGACGAGCGGCGCACCGCGCTGCGCATCGCCAACCCGCTGTCCGACGAGGCGCCGCTGATGCGCACCGAGCTGCTCCAGACGCTCGTCGACGCGCTGCGCCGCAACGTGGCCCGCGGCGCCCGCGACGTCGCCGTCTTCGAGCTCGGCACGGTCACCCTGCCCCGGCCGGGTGCCGCCGCGCCGGTGCCGGGCGTGGGCGTCCGGCCCGAGGACGCCACGCTGGAGGCGATCCGCTCCGCGGTGCCCACCCAGCCCTGGCACGTGGCGCTGGTCGCCGCCGGTCACGCCGACCGGGCCGGCTGGTGGGGCCCGGGACGCGATGTGGACGCCGTCGACGCCTCCGCCTGGGCCCACGCGGTGTGCGACAGCCTCGGGGTACCGGTCGAGCGCACCATGGTCGAGCGGGCGCCCTGGCACCCGGGACGCTGCGTCCGGCTGACGCTCGCCGACGGCACCGTCGTCGGACACGCCGGCGAGCTGCACCCCAAGTCCGTCCAGGCGCTCGGCCTGCCGCCCCGCACCGTGGCGGCCGAGCTCGACCTGGACGTGCTCATCGCCGCCAGCGACCACCGCACCCAGGCCAGGCCGCTGTCCACCCAGCCCGTGGCGGTCTCCGACGTCGCGGTCGTCGTGCGGCGCTCGGTGCCGTACGCCGAGGTGGAGCGGTCGCTACGCGAGGGTGCCGGCGACCTGCTGGAGTCGATCCTGCTGTTCGACGTCTACCGCGGGGACCAGGTCGGCGAGGACGAGCAGTCCCTCGCGTTCCGGATGACCTTCCGCGCTCCCGACCGCACGCTGCGCACCGAGGAGGTCAACGCCGCCCGTGACGCCGCGGTCGCGCGGGCCGCCCGGGACCACGGCGCCGTCCTGAGAGGGGCCTGAGATGACCGGGACGAGCACCCGTCACACGGGGAGGGTGGCCGTGGTCACCGGTGCCAGCCGGGGGATCGGGGCGCACCTGGCCACCGCGTTCGCCCGGGCCGGACACGCCGTGGCCGGGCTGGCACGCAGCACCGACCGGCTGGCGGACGTCGGCTCGCGGCTCACCGCCGAGGGGCACCGGTTCCTGCCCCTGGCCTGCGACGTGACCGACCGGGAGCAGGTCGAGCAGACGGTGGCGCAGGTCGTGGCCGAGCTCGGTCGCATCGACGTGCTCGTCAACAACGCCGGCCTCGTCGAGCCCGAGCTGCCGCTGTGGGAGGGCGACCCGGACACCTGGTGGCAGGTCGTGACGACCAACGTCCGCGGGCCCTACCTCATGTGCCGCGCGGTGGTGCCGGTGATGATCGAGAGGGGCGGTGGTCGGGTCATCAACCTCAACAGCGGAGCCGGCACCCGCGAGCGTGCCGACCTCACCGCCTACTGCGCGTCGAAGTCCGCGCTGGCGCGGATCACCGGCGGGGTGGCCCTCGCCGGAGCCGCCCACGGGGTCTTCGCCTTCGACCTGGCCCCCGGAGTCGTCGAGACCGACATGACCCACGGCATGCGGATGCACGAGGGCCGCACCGAGTGGACCGACCCCCAGGTGGTCGGCGAGCTCGCCCTGGCCCTGGCCTCCGGTGAGCTGGACGGCATGTCCGGGCGGATGGTCCGGGCCGGCGCCGACTCCGTGGCGACGCTGCGCGAGGTGGCCGCCCGCGACCTGCCCGAGGGCGCTCGGATGCTGCGGCTCCGTCCCTGGGGCCCGGACGACCCGCTGGCCTGAGCGCCGGTGGGACCGGGCGTCATACCCGGTGGTGCACCCAGACGTTCGCCTCCACGTACACCGCGTGGTCGTTCTCCACGTCGACGTGCACCGGGGCGGTCGCGCCCGGGACGACCACCGGGCCGGGGGTGTCGAACGGCAGCGCGGTCCACTCGCGCCACTGGGCCAGCGACCCCGCGATGACCATCGAGGCCGGGCACACCCGGACGATGCGACCGCCGGCGCGCACGTGCACCCGCAGCCACGGGTCCACGGGCAGGCCGTCCTCCCTGGTGCGGCTGGCGTAGTCGGCCATGGTCGACCACGGGTCCTCGCTCTTGCGGGACGGCCGCACCGGGGCGAACAGGTCGTGGAACCCGCGCCGGCGCACGGCCTCCCGCATGCCGTGCAGGATCACCGTGCTCAGGCCCTCACCGAGCCGGTCCGGCCGGACCGCGATCTCCAGGGCCGAGGCGGCGGTGGCCTCGCGCCCGCGGTAGTGACCCGCGACACCCCGGGCGAGGACCTCGTCCCAACCGGTGTCCGGGAGCGAGTCCAGCGACCCGTCCCAGGCGAAGGCGACGCAGGAGCCATAGCCGACGACCTCCTGCCCGTCGAGCAGCACCACCTGCAGCTCCGGCTGCTCGGGCAGGAACGACATCATCCAGGCGGTCTGGTCCTGGGACATGAAGTCCGGCCAGCTGGTCGGCATCTGCCGGACGGCGTCGGTGAGGTCGGGACGCTCGGCGCGCGTGACGATCTCCATCGGGCCATCATGGTCGGCGCCGGGACCGGGGGTCCACCCGATTCCGGCCGGGGGTCCACCCGATGCCGGCCCGCCGACCCGGCAGGATGGTCACCATGACCGTCCTCCCGTACGGCGTGCGCCTGGCCTGGGCGGACCTGCCCGCCCGGGTGCGGGCCTGGGTGGGGGAGCAGCTGGGTGCCCCGGTCGTCGACGCCGTCACCCGCCCCGCGGGCTTCTCCCCGGGGGTGGCCACCCGGGTGGTGAGCGCCACGGGACGGCGGGCCTTCGTCAAGGCCGTCGGTCCCGAGCCGAACCCGGACACGGCGGGGCTGCACCGCCGGGAGGCGGCCGTGCTCGCCGCGCTGCCGGCGGGGCTGCCGGCGCCGCGGCTGCTCGCCGCCCTGGACGAGGACGGCTGGGCGGCGCTGCTGCTGGAGGACGTGGCGGGACGACACCCCGGTGAGCCGTGGACGCCGGAGGAGGCAGCCGCCTCGCTCGGGGCACTCGAGGCCGTCGCCGCGGTCCGCGCCCCGGCGGACTGGCCCGACCTCGCCGAGGAGCTCGCGGGTCGGTTCACCGCGTGGTCGCGGATCGCCCAGCACCCTCCGGCCGACCTGGACCCCTGGGCCGCGCGGCGGATCGGCGAGCTGGACGAGCTCGCGCAGGCGACGCTGGCCCGGCTCGGCGGGGAGCACCTGGTCCACCGGGACAGCCGGGCGGACAACCTCCTGGTCGAGCCCTCCGGCCGGGTCCGGGTCCTGGACTGGCCCTGGGCGGCCCGCGGGGCGCCATGGTTCGACGCGGCGAGCCTGCTCGTCAACATCCGGTCCTACGGGGACCTCGACGTCGCGCCCCTCCTCCCGCGGATCCTCGACCTGGGGGCCGCGCGCGAGGACGTGCTCGGGGTCGCCGCCGGCCTGGCGGGGCTGCTGGCCGAGGCCTCCCGCCGCCCTCCGGCGCCCGGCCTGCCCACGCTCCGGGCGTTCCAGCGCAACCAGGAGGAGGCGGCATACCGGCTCCTGCGCGAGCTGCTCTAGCCCGGGGGTCCCGCCGGCTGCGCCCGGCCCGCCGACCACGGCCGCCCGCGGGACGAGGGTCACGGCTGCGCCCCGATGTGCATAGTCATACGTGGCTATGTATAGTTCTGCGCCGTGAGTACGGACCTGTCGAGCGGGGCCATCCCCGCGACCCGAGCGGCGCGCCACCAGCGCATCGCGGAGCTCCTGGAGCGGCACGCCGTCGCGTCCCAGGGGCAGCTGCTCGACCTGCTGTCCGAGGACGGCATCCAGGTCACCCAGGCCACGCTGTCGCGCGACCTCGTCGAGCTCGGCGCGGTCAAGGTGCGGCAGGGCCGGGGGCTCGTGTACGCGGTCCCGGCGCAGGGTGGCGACACCACGCCGCGCCCCGCGCAGGACGCCGCCGAGGTCACCGGGCGGCTGGCCAAGCTCTGCGAGGAGCTGCTCGTCAGCGCCCGGGCCGTGGGCAACCAGGTCGTGCTGCGCACCCCGCCCGGGGCGGCGCAGTACCTCGCCTCCGCGATCGACCGCAGTGACAGCCCTGACGTCCTCGGGACCATCGCCGGCGACGACACGATCCTCGTCATCGCCGCCGACCCCGAGGGCGGGCCCAAGGTCGCCGCACGCCTGCTGGCCCTCGCCGGCGTCGAGTCGCCCGACCACCGTTCCTAGCCCCACCACCGGTGCAGCGTCGCCCGGCACGTCCCAGACCCCATCACCGCAACCAGGAGCACCCGCATGACCGACCGCATCGTCCTCGCCTACTCCGGCGGGCTCGACACCTCCGTGGCCATCGGCTGGATCGCCGAGGCGACCGGCGCCGAGGTCATCGCCGTGGCCGTGGACGTCGGCCAGGGCGGTGAGGACCTCGACGTGATCCGTAAGCGGGCCCTCGCCTGCGGCGCCGTGGAGGCCTACGTCGCCGACGCCAAGGACGAGTTCGCCGAGGAGTACTGCCTGCCGGCGCTCAAGGCGAACGCGCTGTACATGGACCGCTACCCGCTGGTGTCCGCGCTGTCGCGGCCGGTCATCGTCAAGCACCTGGTCGCCGCGGCCCGGAAGTTCGGCGCCTCGACCGTGGCGCACGGCTGCACCGGCAAGGGCAACGACCAGGTCCGGTTCGAGGCCGGGATCGCCTCCCTCGCGCCGGACCTCAAGTGCCTGGCCCCCGTGCGGGACCTGGCCCTGACCCGGGACAAGGCGATCGACTACGCCGAGGCCAACAACCTGCCGATCGAGACCACGAAGAAGAACCCGTACTCGATCGACCAGAACGTCTGGGGCCGCGCCGTCGAGACCGGCTTCCTCGAGGACATCTGGAACGCCCCGATCGAGGACATCTACTCCTACACCTCCGACCCGGCCGCGCCGCACGAGGCGGACGAGGTGGTCATCACCTTCGAGTCCGGGCGGCCGGTCGCCATCGACGGCCATCCGGTGACGATGCTGGAGGCCATCCAGCAGCTCAACAAGCGGGCCGGTGCGGCGGGCGTGGGCCGGCTGGACCTCGTCGAGGACCGGCTCGTCGGCATCAAGAGCCGCGAGGTCTACGAGGCGCCCGGCGCCATCGCCCTCATCACCGCCCACCAGGAGCTGGAGAACGTCACGCTCGAGCGGGAGCTGGCCCGGTTCAAGAGGACCGTGGACCAGCGCTGGGGTGAGCTCACCTACGACGGGCTGTGGTTCTCCCCGCTGCACAAGGCCCTGGACACCTTCATCGAGACCTCGCAGGAGCACGTGACCGGGGACATCCGGATGACGCTGCAGGGCGGCCGGGCGGTCGTCACCGGCCGGCGGTCGCCGGTGGGGCTGTACGACTACGGCCTGGCCACCTACGACGAGCAGGACACCTTCGACCAGTCCCTCGCCAAGGGCTTCATCGAGCTGTGGGCGCTGCCGAGCAGGATGGCGGCCGCCCGGGACCTGCGGGCCGCCGCGACGCCGGTCGCCCCGGCCCCTGACCAGGCGTCCTGACAGACGTCTCGGTCAAGATGTCCGTATGAGCTCCAGCCTGTGGGGCAGCCGGTTCACCGGCGGCCCGTCCGACGCCCTTGCGGCGCTGTCCAAGAGCACGCACTTCGACTGGCGCCTGGCGCCCTACGACATCGCGGGGTCCCGGGCCCACGCGAGGGTGCTGCACAAGGCCGGTCTGCTGTCCGACGCCGACCTGCAGAAGATGCTGTCCGGCCTGGGCGACCTGCTGGCCGACGTGCGCTCGGGCGCGTTCCGCCCGGCCGAGGAGGACGAGGACGTCCACACCGCCCTCGAGCGGGGCCTGATCGAGAGGGTCGGCCCGGAGGTGGGCGGGCGGCTGCGGGCCGGGCGGTCCCGCAACGACCAGATCGCCACCCAGCTGCGGATGTACCTGCGCGACCAGGCTCGGCTGCTCGGCCGCAAGGTCCTCGACCTCGTCGAGGCGCTGTGCGAGCAGGCGGCCCGGCACCCGGAGGTCCCGATGCCCGGGCGGACCCACCTGCAGCACGCCCAGCCGGTGCTCCTGGCGCACCACCTGCAGGCCCACGGCTGGGCCCTGCTCCGGGACGTGGAGCGCTGGATGGACTGGGACCGGCGGGCCGCGCTGTCGCCGTACGGCTCCGGCGCGCTGGCCGGCTCCTCGCTCGGCCTCGACCCGGAGGACGTCGCCACCGACCTGGGGATGACCGGCGCGGTCGAGAACTCCATCGACGGCACCTCCTCGCGCGACTTCGCCGCGGAGTTCGCCTTCATCGCGGCGATGACCGCCGTCGACCTGTCGCGCCTGGCGGAGGACATCATCCTGTGGGCGACCGCCGAGTTCCGGTTCGTCACGCTGGCCGACGCCTACTCGACCGGCTCGAGCATCATGCCGCAGAAGAAGAACCCCGACATCGCCGAGCTCGCCCGGGGCAAGGCGGGCCGGCTGATCGGCGACCTCACCGGCCTGCTGGCGACCCTCAAGGGCCTGCCGCTGGCCTACAACCGGGACCTGCAGGAGGACAAGGAGCCGGTCTTCGACGCGGTGGACACCCTCGAGGTGCTGCTGCCGGCGATGAGCGGCATGGTGCGCACGCTCACCTTCCACCCCGAGCGGATGGCCGAGCTGGCCCCGGCTGGGTTCTCGCTGGCCACGGACGTCGCCGAGTGGCTGGTCCGGCAGGGCGTGCCGTTCCGTCAGGCGCACGAGGTCGCCGGCGCCTGCGTCCGGTTCTGCGAGGAGCGGGGGATCGGGCTGGAGGACCTCACCGACGACGACCTCGCCTCGATCAGCCCGCACCTGACCCCGCAGGTTCGCGAGGTGCTCAGCGTCGAGGGGTCGCTGGCCTCCCGGGACTCCGTCGGCGGCACCGCTCCCGCCCAGGTCTCCAGGCAGCGCGCCCACCTGCTCAAGCAGATCGCCCGGGCCGAGCACTGGGTGGAGCAGCTGCCGGTGATCCGCGACTGATGGCGCGCCTGCCCAGGTCCTTCTTCGACCGCTCCCCGCTGGAGGTCGCCCCCGACCTGCTCGGCTGCGTGGTCCGGCACGGGGGGGTGGCGGTCCGGCTCACCGAGGTCGAGGCGTATGCCGGAGCCCGTGACCCCGGGTCCCACGCCTTCCGCGGGCGGACCCCCCGCAACGCGGTGATGTTCGGCGAGCCCGGCCACGTTTACCTGTACTTCACCTACGGCATGCACACCTGCGCCAACCTGGTCTGCTGGCCCGAGGGGCGCGCCGGTGCCGTGCTGCTGCGGGCGGGGGAGGTGGTCGAGGGTCTGGAGCTGGCGCGGCAGCGTCGCGCGGCAGCCCGCCGGTCGGGCGGGGCGGTGGCCGACCGGGACCTGGCCCGGGGCCCGGCCCGGCTCGTGCAGGCACTGGGGCTGCGGCTGGAGGACAACGGCCTCGACGCCTGCGGGCCGGGGGCGCCGCTCACCGTCCACGCGCCCGGGTGGTCCTCCGCACCTCCCGAGCGCGCGGCATACGCGGCCCGGGCCCGGCGCCAGGCCATCCGGACCGGTCCCCGGGTCGGGCTGAGCGGGCCCGGCGGGGACGGCGCCAGCTACCCCTGGCGGTTCTGGCTGGACGGCGAGCCGACTGTGTCGGTGTACCGGCCGGCGGTGCCCCGCCGGCGGCCGCGGCTGCGGGCATAGGGCAGGCTTGTCCTCTGGCACTACCGACGACACGGGGAGGACACGGCGCACCGTGAGCATCCTGGACGAGCTCAAGTGGCGGGGCCTGGTGGCCCAGTCCACCGACGAGGACGCGCTGCGCGAGGCGCTCGACAGCGGACCGCTCACGGTCTACTGCGGGTTCGACCCGACCGCCCCGTCGCTGCACGTGGGGCACCTGGTGCAGCTCATCATGCTGCGCCGGCTGCAACGGGCCGGGCACCGGGTCATCTGCCTCGTCGGGGGAGCGACCGGTCTCATCGGCGACCCCAAGCCCACGGCGGAGCGGGTCCTCAAGCCCCGGGAGCAGGTCGCCGAGTGGGTGGACCGCATCACCCAGCAGGTCCGGCCGTTCCTCGACTTCGAGGGGGGCAACCCCGCGGTCGTGGTCAACAACCTCGACTGGACCGCGCCGCTGAGCGCCCTGGACTTCCTGCGCGACATCGGCAAGCACTTCCGGGTCAACCAGATGCTGCGCAAGGAGGCGGTCGCCGCCCGGCTGGAGAGCCAGGAGGGGATCTCCTACACCGAGTTCAGCTACCAGATCCTCCAGGCCCTCGACTTCCTGCACCTGTACCGGGAGTACGGCTGCACGCTGCAGATCGGGGGACAGGACCAGTGGGGCAACCTCACCGCCGGCGTCGACCTGATCCACAGGGTCGAGGGCGTCTCGGTCCACGTCATGACCACGCCGCTCGTCACCGACGCCTCGGGGCAGAAGCTCGGCAAGTCCGAGGGGAACGCCGTCTGGCTGGACCCCGGGATGATGTCGCCGTACGCGTTCTACCAGTACTGGATCAACGTCGAGGACGCCGTCGTCGTGGACCTGGTCAAGATGCTCACCGACCGCAGCCACGAGGAGATCGCCGAGCTGGAGCAGCTGACCAGGGAGAAGCCGTTCCTCCGGCAGGCGCAGCGGACGCTGGCCGAGGACCTCACCACGCTCGTGCACGGGGCGGAGGAGACCGCGAAGGTCCGGCACGCCAGCCAGGTCCTGTTCGGCAAGGGCGACCCGACGGAGCTGGACGAGGCGACCCTGGCTGCGGCGACGGCCGAGCTGCCGGGCGGACAGGTCGAGCCCGGGGCCACGATCATCGACGCACTCGTCGCCACCGGCCTGGCCGAGAGCCGGGGAGCCGCCAGGCGCACCGTCGCCGAGGGCGGCGCGAGCGTCAACAACATCCGGATCACCGATCCCGAGCACCAGCTGACCGCCGAGGACTTCCTCCTCGGCCGGGTCGCCCTCGTCCGCCGCGGCCGCAAGCACCTGGCAGCAGCCCGGAGGGCCTGACGTCGCTTGACCCGCGACACGCCGATGACCAGCGGATTTGTCCGTTCGCCGGGACATGATCTAACGTTTCACCCCGCCAGCCCACGAGGGAGGCACGGACACCGGAGCAACACCCGGTGGCCGGTCCCGGTGGCTGGATCTCACCTCAACAGACCCGGTCGATGGTCCCTGCGCGGGCCCGGACGCCGGGAAGGGACGGACCTGGTCCGGCCCGGGAGGTGATAACCTAGAGAGGTTGCCCCGGCTGCGGTCCCACGGTTGTGGGGTTGTGGTTGGTGTGTGTCCGATCCTTGAGAACTCAACAGCGTGCCAAAAATCGATGCCAATTTTACCTCGTCGCTGGGGTGAGTGGCTGACTGTCTGGTTGGTTGCTTGTCCTGGTTGCGATTTCTTTGGTGAGTGAATGATCGAGTCAGCTTGACTCGTTCTGCTCTTGCCAGTTCAGCCCTTTGTT